>Ga0163150_10007431_pt1 | contig 12876 bp, 10 predicted proteins | sample OliLakLV19P2IB_FD_148628 | JGI IMG/M metagenome (GOLD analysis project Ga0163150, IMG submission 148628) | Freshwater microbial mat bacterial communities from Lake Vanda, McMurdo Dry Valleys, Antarctica - Oligotrophic Lake LV.19.P2.IB | ecosystem: Environmental > Aquatic > Freshwater > Lake >...
CCATATATACAACAGCAGGGGAAATTGAAGCAGCGGGGGGCAAAGCATTGCCTTTGCAAGTGGATATCCGTTTTGAAGACCAGGTGGCTGGAGCTATTGCCAAAACGGTAGAAACGTTTGGGGGTATTGACCTACTCATTCATAATGCCAGCGCCATTCAATTAACGGATACCCCTAATACAGAAATGAAGCGATATGACCTGATGCACCAAATCAATGTGCGGGGTAGTTTTATGGTGACGAAATATGCCTTGCCCCATTTAAAAAAGTCTACTCATCCACATATCCTGGTTTTATCTCCACCGATTAATATGGATCCCAGGTGGTTTGGGCAGCACCTGGCTTATACCCTGAGTAAATACAATATGAGTATGTGTGTCCTCGGCTGGGCTGAAGAATTTAAAAACAAAATTGCTGTCAATGCCCTTTGGCCAAAAACAACCATTGCAACTGCAGCAGTACAAAACATTCTCGGTGGTGACCAGATGATGCGGATGTCCCGCAAACCGGAAATCGTGGCAGAAGCTGCTTATTATATCTTCCAGCACACTGCCGCGACTTGTTCTGGAAGGTTTTGTATTGATGAAGATATCTTAAACGAAGCCGGGATTTTTGATTTTAGTGGTTATGCAGTGGATCCCGCTTCACCTTTGATGCCGGATTTGTTTTTGTAGGAGGAGTCGGAAAGTCCTAAAGTGATCTTCGCTCTCCGCTCTCCTCAAACTTACCTTCTGCCAAAAACAATCACATTTGCTGTTCCACCTCTTAGTTTGCCTGTCGTACGGTATCTGAATTCAATCCGGTCAATTCTCCTTTCTTTACCGGGCAGATCAATGATACGGCTTTCGCCACCTTTACGGATATCTTCCCGGATAGCTACATCAAAACGTTCGCCATTTTCAAATATGACATCAAAATTGCTGATGTGGAGGGGGGCATCGACTACTTTTATCTTAAGTTTGGTATACCAGTCATTGCCGCCTACGTTGATGACATCGCGGTCCGAAGAAAATTTGACAGCTCGTTCGCCGATGATTTTCCATTCATTGATGGGTGTAAAAGCAGTCGTTGCGAAAACGGCCACTGCAAACAAAGTGATTAATGTAGTACGCATAAATTGAATTTTAAATGTTGTTCTTTGGACTAAAATTAAGCTCTGGCGTTTAATCAACCGGAGAAAAATATTAAAATAATTTTTTCATCCATTCGTTGGACAATCTCTACCTTTGTATCGTGATACCTCAGGTACTTTCTCATATCGAATCCTTTATTAGCCAGGATTTGCTCTCCCCCAGGTCATTTCAACCTATCCGTTGATTATTCTAACGGATATTTATCATTCTCTTTGATAAAAAAATTCTTCTGTTGGATTTATTTGCACAAATTTTACGTTAATCTTTCCATTGCTATAAAATAAAAATGAACCAGGAAAATCAAACCTTAGAAAAACTCACCCCCGCCGAAGAACCAGTCACCGTCGTGGTTGCTGGTCCTGAACACGCCCATTTTGCCGATCAGATTTGTCTGTTGATTGAGGAATCCGCCAAAGCCAGAAAAACAGGGATAGCCAAAAGGTCCCCTGAATATATTATTAAAAAATTGAACAATGGCGATGCAGTCATAGCGGTGCAAGGCGACAAACTGGCTGGCTTTTGTTATATCGAAACCTGGAGCCATGGTCAATATGTGGCCAATTCAGGGCTGATCGTCGCTCCCGACATGCGCAAAGCTGGTCTGGGCCGTGAAATCAAGATCAAAGCATTTAACCTCGCTCGCGACAAATATCCCTATGCCAAAGTATTCGGGATCACGACCAGCCTTGCGGTAATGAAGATCAATACCGAACTGGGATATAAACCCGTCACGTTTTCTGAACTGACCCCGGACGATGCCTTTTGGAAAGGATGTAGCAGTTGCCCCAATTACGATATCCTTCAACGCAACGAGCGCAAGATGTGCCTTTGTACCGGTATGCTGGCACCTTCCAAAATGGAAGAAATGCCCTATGATTTGTCCAGAATGATCATCAACGATTTAGCCCAGAATAATGGATCCATTTGAGAAAGTAATCCTCGCCTACAGCGGGGGACTGGACACTTCGTTTTGTATCAAATACCTTCAACTGGAAAAAAACCTGGAAGTCCATGCGGCTATTGTCAACACCGGTGGATTTTCAGATGAAGAATTAAAACGGATCGGTGACCGCGCGGTATTTCTGGGCGCCGCTTCCTTTACCGTCCTGAATGCCACGGAGGATTTTTATACCCGATGTCTGCGTTTTCTGATTTATGGAAATGTATTGCGCAACAATACTTATCCTTTGTCGGTGAGTGCCGAACGGGTATTTCAGGCGCTGGCCATCATCGAATTTGCCCAAAAACAAGGTGCAAAATATATCGCTCATGGCAGTACAGGGGCAGGCAATGATCAGATCCGATTCGATCTTATTTTTAATATCCTGGGTTCGGGCCTGGAGGTGATCACTCCCATCCGGGATCTTAAATTGTCCAGGCAGGAAGAAGTGGATTATCTGGTTAAACTCGGCGTAGACCAATCCTGGGAAAAAGCACAATACTCTATCAATAAAGGGTTGTGGGGGACCAGCGTGGGAGGCAAAGAAACTCTGACTTCCGATCAATACCTGCCTGAATCTGCCTTTCCAACCCAGGTTACTGCTACAGAACCACGGATGATCAGCCTTCAGTTTGTCCAGGGTGAATTAAAGGGTATCGGCGATCAGAATTTTAACAGTTCGGTGGAGGCGATCCAGGCATTGGCAGCCATAGCAGCTCCTTACGGTATAGGCAGAGATATTCACGTCGGTGATACGATCATTGGTATCAAAGGCCGGGTGGGGTTCGAAGCTGCCGCTCCTTTATTGATCATCAAAGCCCACCATTTATTGGAAAAACATACCCTGGGCAAATGGCAGGCTTACTGGAAAGACCAATTGAGTAACTGGTATGGCATGATGCTGCATGAGGGCCAGTACCTGGATCCCGTCATGCGTGATATAGAAACCTTCCTCGAGCATACCCAGGAAAGGGTGAGTGGCACTGTTTTTATCCAGTTGTTTCCCTATAGATTTGAACTCCACGGTATCGAAAGCCCCCACGATATGATGAGCAGCAAGATGGGGCAGTATGGAGAAATGAACAATGCCTGGTCAGGGGATGATGCCAGGGGATTTACCAAGATCATGTCGATCGCGAATAAGATACACCGGGTATCTGATCAATGAATGAAGTAGACCTAAATCCCTTCAATTTATATTTCCGTAATTTTACCGTCAGATATGGTACCAGTAGCCGTTGTCGGTGGGGCAGGATATACCGGAGGAGAATTGATTCGTTTATTATTGAATCATCCCTTCGTGGAATTGTCGTGTATTGTGAGTGAAAGTCAGGCCGGAAAACCTGTATCTTCCACGCATACTGATTTGTTAGGAGAAACCGATTTGAATTTTGTGCATCAGCTTGAAGGTCGGCCTGAAGTGGTTTTTCTTTGCACTGGTCATGGCAAAGCCAAAGAATTCATGGCTATAAACAAACTGGATAAACGGACGCGGATTATCGACCTCAGCATGGATTTCCGTTTGTCAGATCCCAGCCATGATTTTGTTTATGGATTGCCTGAACTCAACCGGAAAAAAATAAAATCAGCCCGGCACATTGCAAATTGTGGATGTTTTGCCACTGCTATTCAATTAGCCCTGCTCCCTCTGGCCAAGGCAAAATTGCTACGGGATGAAATTCATGTCCATGCCATCACCGGCAGCACAGGTGCCGGGCAAGCTTGGAGCGAAACCCTGCATTTTAGCTGGCGCACCAACAACATTAGTATTTACAAACCTTTTAGCCATCAGCATATCCCTGAAATCCGTCAATCACTGAGCCAACTGGATAATGAATTTTCAGTACCCATTAATTTTATTCCAGTCAGGGGCAACTTTACCCGGGGAATATTTGCGAGCATATATACCGATGTAGAGGCCGATCTGGAGCAGGTCATAAAATTATTTCATACGTATTATGACCATGAGGTTTTCGTTAAAATAAGCGAAGCAGCCCCCGATCTCAAACAGGTTATCAATACCAATAAATGTGTATTGTACCTTGAAAAACACGATAAAAAAATCTTTATCCTTTCAGCTTTGGACAATTTATTGAAAGGTGCCAGCGGCCAGGCAATTCAAAACATGAATATCATCTACGGATGGCCGGAGGAAAGCGGACTGAAACTAAAAGCAATTGGCTTTTAACGGATATCTCAACCAGGTCAAGTAAAATAAGTTGGTTCGGGCGTGTTTTCTTATTTCGCCTTATTCTTTTTATCTGCCCTTTTTTCTTTCAGTGATTTCGCCGGAGCCTTTTTTGTTTCTTTCTTTTGATCTTTACTTTTTGTCATATTAAGATTTTTTATATGGGTCTAAAGATACACTAAGTCAAAAAATATACAATACCCAATATATAATTTTTTTTTTAATTTGTTAATGCCCATGGTAGGTTTCCAGGTTCATCTCTTTCGGTGATTTCATGAAGATTTTTTGCGAACTTTATTTTTGTTATTAACTTTTTGAATGTCAAAATCCGATCCCCGAATAGATTCCTATATCGATAAGGCTGCCCCTTTTGCCCAAACCATCATGGATCATATACGCTCTCTGGTCCACCAGGCTTGTCCGGAGGTGGAAGAAAAAATGAAATGGAGTTTTCCCCATTTTGATTACAAAGGACAGATGATGTGTTCGATGGCAGGATTTAAAGCCCATTGCGCTTTTGGGTTTTGGAAAGCCGATTTGATTAAATCCGACGAAGGAAAGTTACAACTCAAAGACCGGACCGCTATGAGCCATATGGGTAGGATCACTTCTATTAAAGATCTTCCTACCAACAGGGCCATGCTCAAAATGATCAAAGAAGCCTGCATGCTCAATGACAAGGGCATCACTGTTAAACGCCTGGTGCCTAAACCGGAGTCCCGAGCCGATCTTGTGGTCCCTTCAGATCTGGCTACCGCTTTTTCAAAGAATATAAGAGCCAAGAAAAAATTTGATACGGCTTCCTATTCCTATCGCAAAGAATATATCGAATGGATCACGGAAGCTAAAACCTCTCCAACCAGGGCTAAACGGCTGGCTACTGCACTAGAATGGATAGCCGAGGGCAAGGGAAGGAACTGGAAATATGAGCGAGCGGATTGATTCGAGTGAATAGATTGACCCGCTGACTGCTGACTCCTGACCCCTGACCGCTGACTTCTGACTGCTGTGGTCTCATGGAATAGGTTGACAGAATTTTGTATACTGTCACCCTGTTGAAAACTTTTACAAAATCTTACATTAAGATGAAAAAAAAAGAGTCATTACCCGTGAGGACCTTCAGTGAAGACTTCAAAAAAGAGAAGGTAAAACTAATTCTTGAAGGAAAGCTGACCGTCGTACAAGTCCATAGGCTTTATCAGGTAAACCGGCACAGCGTATACAAGTGGATCAGGAAATATGGTCATCTTCCGCCGACCGAGCGGGTCGTGATAGAGAAGAAATCTGAAGGGGCAAAAAATATTGAATTATTGGATCAGATTAAGAAGCTGGAAGGGATCATTGGAAAAATGCAGGTTGAAATAGTCTACAAGGAGACGATTATTTCCCTGGGGAGCGAGTTATGTGGGGAGGATTTAAAAAAAAAGTTAGACACCAAGCCATCCTCAAAATGATACAGCAAAAGAAGTTTGTCCGGGAACAAATCTATGAAGGAGCTGGGGTAAGTCGTCAGGGTTATTTTCAAAGCTGTAAGCAGCAACAAAAAGAGGAAAAGGTTGAACAAATCCTAATGGAACGGATAACGAAAATCAGGACAAAACATAGACAAATGGGATCGCGCGTGCTTTTTCATAAGGCTGGAATCGCAGAAATGGGAATTACCAAATTTGAGCAGTTTATGTCTGAATCAGGAATGACGGTCCAGCAGAAAAGGAAATGGATCAGGACAACAATTGCGGGAAATAGGGTATATCCAAACTTGATTAATGGATTGGTGCTTGATGATATCAATCAATTGGTTGTTGGCGACATAACCTACTATATTTCAAGGAATAACACCTATTATGTTTTTACACTCAAGGATGCATATTCCAAAAGAATAGTAGGTTTGCATGGCTCAGATCACTTGTTTGCAGAAGAAGCTGGCTATCCTTTGCATCAACTTTTTGAATTGAGAAAAGGAATGGATTTTTCAAAACTTATTCATCATACCGATCGAGGTAGTCAATATGGATCTGACTATTATACCAACTTGCTCCTTAACAAAGACATACAAATCAGTATGGCTAAAACGTGTCTGGAAAATGGAATGGCCGAACAATTGAATGGAATAATTAAAAACGATTACCTGAGATTTGAATCTATAAACAAATTACATCAGTTTAAAACTTGTCTCAAATCAATACAGCAATTAATCAATGAAAAACCCGTAAAGGAACTCAATTACATGACACCGATAGAATTTGATGAATATATTATAAGCGTACCCAAAAACAGCAGGCCAAAAGTGGTACTGCATAATTTTAATCAATACCCAAAGGGGGGGATTTAGGAGGCATAAGCGAATAGAATAGGTCTTTCCATTTGATCAAACCCAGGTTACAACTGTCACCTAAAAAAAAGAGCAGTATCTTTGAATCATTCTCAAAGGATACTGCTCAACCGAAAAGACATATTCTCCTCGACCCCTTGTATTCCTTAAGTGGCCCGATCCCCCCAGAACAGACCACTCTCCGCTTCCAAAGGGTATAGTGAAAGTAAATTTAAATTATTATTTTAACTCAAAAAGTTATCAACAGAAACACTAAAATTTGGTGTACGGTAGACAAAAAAGTGTCAACTAAATCCATGAGAGCTCACTGCTGACTGCTGACTGCTGACTGCTGACTACTGACTGCCGACTGCCGACTGCCGACTCCTGATTGCTGACTGCTGCTGATACCTCCAACTCACCATCCCGGTACCAAATTCAATCCAAATACCGGTTTACTTCCTTTCAATAAGGGTAATGCATAATACGGTTCTACTATAATGGCACCGAATAAATTGACCCGAAGGGAAACTCCGGTACTCATTACAAACCTGGACAAACTGATATCATTGGGATCAGATCCGGAAAATGAAATGGTCTTCCAGCTATCATAAGCCGTGCCACCATCAAAAAACAAAGCCAATTCAGTCATTAAATAACTCGACTTAATCATCGCTAAGCGTTCAGGACCGGTAAAGGGCAGACGGATTTCCACATTTCCCATCAGGAGTTTCTGACCGCTTAGTTGTTCGAAATTGACACCCGAACGCTCACGAATCCCATCCAGTTGATTGTAATAAAATCCGTGCACAAATCCCATATTGCCGATCAGGATCGGGCTAAATCCTTCAGCACTTTGTCCATAACGTGCATGATGCAGGAAGCGGGCTGCAATGCTGATGGGTTTTTTAAACCAGTATTTTCTATAATCCGCTGTGGTGGCGAAGAAATCATAACCGCCGAAATATTTTTCCACTTCGAAGCGGAACCGGTGTCCTGCCATTGGGGATGCCATTCCGAAGTAGGAATTGTCACCTACATAAGCTAATCCTGTATTAAAAAAACCGGCACGTCTGATCAGATAACCACCAATATTGATGACATCGCTTTCGAGTGGTATCCGTTCGCGGCGATCTTCTGCGATAAATTGGTAGGTAAATGGATCATAATAGGTAGGGTAGCGGTCCAGGCGGAAAGAACGGTAGTTACCCGCCAGGCTGGTTTCAAATCTCCGGGTAACCGACAAAGGAAATTGTGCAAAGATCCCGGCCTGGTCCTCAAATATCCTCAGGATATCCAGGTCTTCCCGAAGCACTTCAGCGAGCTGGTTGCCAAACCGGATCGTATCCAGTTTATAACTTACTCCTCCCGTTTGGAAAGGGATATGAGAAAGGGTAGTACCCCAGGCAATTTTCCGTTTGGAGTTGATATAAGTGACCTGACCCCCAAAATCATAGATATCACCATTGAGTGCGAGGTTGCTGTAGATTTGATGGTTGCCAAATAAATCGGAAAACAACATCTGGACACCTCCGGCGAGTCCGGTTCTCGTTCCAAAACTTCCAGTACCGACCCCAAGGCCGGTGCTGCCCCCGATATAGTCCAGTTTGAATTTATTCACTACCGGCTTGGCGGCGAATTTTTGTTTATACACATTAGGCTCCTGAGATAAAATTTTCAGTTCTGCTGCTTTGTCCAGATTGGCGGCAACAATATTTTTTTGCCCCAGGTTGGTCATGGGCAGGGTACCCGGTTGGAGATCGATGGCATTGGGATCCACTAATCGGTTTAAGAAACGGTCCTGGCCTGCGGTATAGATTGAAAAGCTGTTTTTAGCATAATAAGAATAAACAATTTTATCCCTTTTTCTGGATACGGAAATAGCCGGTGAATATTCAGTAATACCGCTGATACCGGTCAGGAATTCGGTCATCTGATAGATCTTGTCATTGGATATTTCGTAACGGTACATATTCCTAAACCCATCGCGGTCTGATAAAAAATAGATGTTGCCGTCGTCATCATGTTCGGGGTTAAGATTATTGGCACCATAGAAAAAATCCAACTGCCGGGACGTACCGCTCGCCATATCGTAAATGGCCAGGTTCATATTGAATTTTCCATTGACACGCCCTTTCTCCATACTGATTTTGTCGGTGGCATAAGCAAAGGATTTGCCATCCGTGGCCCAATTGGCCTGGATCTCACTATGGATATCATTGGTAAGCCTTTTTAATTTTTTAGTCCGGATATCGTATTGATACAAATCGGTTTGCCCCTGGGCAAGGCCGGACAATATGATTGTTTTTCCATCCGGGCTCCAGGCCGGGCTGGCGAGAGCTGGTAATTCTTTAAACTTGATTTCTTCTTTGGTTTTCCCGTTGTCGACATCTTTTATCACCAGGGCATGGCCTCCTTTTTTATAGGCAATGAAAGCAAATTGTTTGCTGTCAGGGCTCCAAGTCCCGCTTGATTCGAGGTAATTGAGATCATCCAGGTGGCCGTCTTTGATGGTGCTGATGATCTTTCGGAGAATTTGCCCCGTTGCCGCATCGGCCAGGTAGAGATCGGTTGAAAACAAATCTTTTTCAGATAAAAATATCATGTACTTGCCATTGGGGCTCAATACCGGAGATACATTCAAACGTCCGCCATTTTTTGATGAAACGAGTTCCTTTCCGATCAGTCTTTCTTTTTTATCTCCCAGGAAAGGTTCATAATAGGTGCGGATGGCGTTTTGGAACCGCTCAGAAATCTGATCCAGGGTCAATCCTGTAGTGATGGCTGTCCCGACTTCCAAACCGTGCAGCGCGACATTGGAAAACATATCGCGGATGATACCATCGCCGTATAACCCTGCCAGGAAGGCCCAGAATGCCTGTCCATAACGATAAGGGAAATACCGTGGATTTTCCAGTTGTTTAAATCCCGGAACATCATTGCTCAGAACGGCATCTCTCATCCACATCGCCGTAAAGGGGTCCACGCGCCCAAGGGAAAGGTATTCAGCCAGCCCTTCCACCATCCACAAAGGGAGATTTTGCAAGTTTTTAATTGAAGAGGAATCTCCGTTAATGACTATATCGTATTGAAAGGCATGTACCAATTCATGTCCCAGCACATGCCAGGTTTGTTGATTGGTCATGGTGAAAGGGAAGATCACCCGGTTTCTAAAGGCTTCCGTAACGCCTCCGGTACCTACACCGATTTCACCGGAGATCGCATTGGTTTGTTGAAAATCCGCGTGGTCATTATAGAGGATGATGGGGTTTCTGGTAAAAAATGAATCCCGCAATACCGACTGGTGCATTTTGTACCATTCCTCTGACCACAACGCTATCCGGTCCAACGCGTCTTTATTTTCCAGGTAATGGTAAATACTGAAATAGGGGGTTTCGTACAATTTGAAATTAAAACTTTTGTAATGTGGTTTATTCCTTCCAAAATACTGGGCTTGCAGCATTGAGGAAAATTGAACAACCAGTAGGGTGACCAACGACCAAGTGAATAATGACTTTTTCATATAAAATTTAATTCTACACCTTTAACTAAAATTCTTGTGCTTTTGATCATTAAAGATCTCTTAAATTTTTAAAATACTAAGAAAGACTGGTTTGATGGAACTAAATATAAAAAGACACGGTCCGCAACCACGGCCGTGTCTTTTTAATTTATATCTCGAGGATCAACCCTGCGGGTCGGCAGGCGTATTGGTATTGTTATCCCTTTCTGTCAAAGGATAGGGATAAAAATTACGTGTCCGCTCTACCGGGTTGGGCCGGTTAAACCTTCTGCTATCATCGAGTTTTAGTCCGGTAAGGAAGAGTTCTATACAACGTTGACGATAGATTTCAGTCAGAATCGCCTCAGCCGTATTGGCTCCAGCATAGGCCGGCAAATCGGCACCGATACCCCATACATCAGCAGCCGCTTTTTTAGTCATTACCTTATTCAGTTCTGTCACCGCATCAGTCAATTGGTTCTTACGGGCAAATGATTCTGCTTTAATCAGGATGATTTCCCCGGGGCGGTAAACCGGAACAGGAGTTGAATTGGCTGTATAAAAGCTGGCCCTTCCCAGATTAACTCCCGCTGTGGTATTAATAAAAAAAGCGAGTCTTTTATCAGCCGGATCTGGTTTGAGTGCATCGGGCAACCCCATCGTGGCATTGGTCGGTTCGACTACGTTGCGGTTACTCATCACGGCATCAAATAGGGCATTCCGGCTTACGTCATCAAAATTAAATGATGATTTTTTAGTCAGGTCGACCTTATTGGCTGCAGCCAGAGCTTTATCGTAATCAGCGAGCATCAAACTATACCGGGCTATCAGTGCCTGTATCGTGTTGGGCATATCGATTCCCGAAACGATGCGGGTAGTAAAAAATGCCGATGGGGTATTGGCACTCAATGCACTGGCAGCAGTCTCCAATAACCGAATAGCTTCTTTTAGTACCTCTGCACGAGCACTAAAGGTGGCACCTGTGGCGGTGTTCTGCGTAGCTTGTTCAAAAAATTCACCTAAGGCACCCAGTGCCATGGCTTTGAATAAATTGGCAAAAGATTGTAATCCACTCTTGGTGCCGGGATCCGTGATACTTTCGCTGTTCTTTAATATAATGTCTGCATTGGCTTTGATCAGGTTGCTTTGTTCCCAGATATTACGGACGAGACTGTTGTTGCCCTGGACATTAGCTCCTCCTTTTTCCAAAAAATCTTCGTCTGCATTACCTGCATTAAGTACCCGCAACTCTTTGGTTGAAAGTCCGCTGGCTACGGGCATAGTATATCCAAGACTGGCCCGGCCTACTGAATATCGGTATGGCAGTCCGTTGGCCAGGGCTATTAACCCGGTGATATTGTTGATCACCTGGGTCTCGCTGGCAGCTGAAGGGTCCAGGAATTCATTTTCACAGGAACTGAGACAAACCAATGAACATATTGCCAGGCTATATCTAATTATCTTATTTTTCATTTTTACTAGAATTTAGTTGTGATAGGATGTTATTAAAAATTAGCGGTTAACTGCAGTTGATAAGTCCTGGGAATCGGTACGTTCCCAAAGTCAATACTGCGCAATAAATCACTGTTTCCACCGGCATTTGTTTCCGGATCAAAACCACTGTAATTGTCCCATGAAAATAAATTACGACCCACAAGGGAGATGGTCAGGTTTTCCAATCCTTTAGTCAGTTTGGGCAACATATAAGTCAGTCCGACTTCGCGTAATTTTACAAATGAACCATCGTCCACCCGGTATTCCTCTATATTGACCAGAGAAAACACATAACCGCGGGGAAGGGTACCTCGCATTTCAGCTTCGGCTATATCACCAATCCCGACATTGTTCCGTGTTCGTTTGTCTGCATTAAAAACTTCAACGCCCTGGACAGCATCCAATAAAAACCGGAATCCCAGTCTTTTATAAGAGATATTAGAAACTAAAGAACCAGTCCAATCCGGGTTTGGATCACCTATGATCTTACGAAGAAAAGCACCGCTGGGTTGGCCGTCGGCTTTACGTTGGGTAGTGTAGGTAGTTACAGAATTTTGGACACCTGTTTCACGCTGGGGAAGGTTTTGGCTCGTCAGTAGATATTCGCCATTTTCGTTAAGAGCATAGAAAAATCCATAAAACACAGAAGCAGGTTGACCTTCAATCAAAAACACCGGAGCCCCGCCAGAATTGGCCAGAGCAACGGTGGGGCTCCCCAGTTTGACTACCTTGTTTTTATTTTTATTATACAGTAAGGTTACCTCCCAATTAAATTTTTTGGATTTTACAGCGTTGGCCGTCAGGGCAATTTCAATGCCTTTGTTTTCCATAATCCCTACGTTGTCAATGGTCCCTGTACCTCCGCTGGAGGAGGCTACCTGACGGTTGACTACCAAGTCATTGATCGTTTGTTTATAAAGGGTAATCCCCAGGTTGATTTTATTGTTGAGCAGGCCCAGATCTATCCCACCTTCCACTTCCGTCATGCGTTCGGGCTTAAGGTTGATGTTGGCGAGGGTAGAGCTGGGTAAAAACGTGCTTCTGCCTAAATAGGGTACAGAAGAAAACCTCCAAAATCGATCGTAGTCACCCACTGCGGTCAGACCTCCTGATTCGCCCCAGGAAAAACGAGCCCGGGCAGTGCTTAAGTTTTTTGCTAAAGTGGATTTGCTCCACAAATCGGAGAGAATAAAACTTCCGCTGATTTTAGGATAGATCTGATTGGTTTGGCTTTTATCAAAAGGGCTGGCTCCATCTCTGCGTACAGCACCGGTGAGATAAGCCAGGTTTTTATAACCGAAGGTAGCC
>Ga0163150_10007433_pt1 | contig 12875 bp, 10 predicted proteins | sample OliLakLV19P2IB_FD_148628 | JGI IMG/M metagenome (GOLD analysis project Ga0163150, IMG submission 148628) | Freshwater microbial mat bacterial communities from Lake Vanda, McMurdo Dry Valleys, Antarctica - Oligotrophic Lake LV.19.P2.IB | ecosystem: Environmental > Aquatic > Freshwater > Lake >...
CCGGCCGGAACAGCAAAGTGCCATCGTGACAAAACTGGTCAGCGGCACTGCCTCCAGATACCCGCCACTTTCCGGCTGCATTTTCCGGAGCACTCCGGTCGCTCGCCGGAAAGCCAGTTGCCGGACCAGCCTGGTCACCGGATTCCAGGGCGGATCGTGGACAAACTTCACCTGGCCAATTGCGACCAGCGCCGGCACGGCGTAACTGACCACCGGCATCCGGACGAGGTTGTAAAAACCCTGCGGTACGCAAGCCGCTTCGAATGGCATCACTCCCACTTCCCGCCACGGCACAATGCCACTCATCGCCGCACTCGCCAGGATCGGAACCGAAAACGTCTTGTCCGCTCCGTAACGTCGCCGAACTCCGTCAACGCCACCCAGACCGTTGACATAATCCCAGGCCCGTTGCAATTCTGGTGACCAGTCTTCCTGAACATCAGCTGCATGGATTGCGGCAATGACCAACAGCGTGGTGGAGATATTGGAATAACTGGCCGGCGTATCCCCCCATCCTCCATCACTGTTCTGTATCGGCCTCAACCACCGAAACCCGGCATCGATCTGCCGACCGGCGAGTTCCTCGGGCGTCCAATTCTGCTCCCTTTCCCCATATCGAACCGGGTGTTGCTCCCCATTCTGCTCCCTCTCCCCCGGCTTTGCGGGGGAGAGGGTTGGGGTGAGGGGGCCGCTTTTGTTCTTCAGCCAGAAACTCAGCGCACTGATCGCCGTCGCGGTCGACAGTGCCGAATTGCTCAGCCTCCCTTCCCAGGCACCATCCGCCCGGCGGCCATCAACTATTTCCGACCACAGTCCGCGCCGCGCATTGACGACGGTTTCGAAAGTCAATTCCCTGTTCAAGGCAGAAGGCACAGTTTTCAGTCCAGTCATGTCAGCCGGTTCACTCGTGGGCATCATAACCGGTTCGCGAAATGTGTTGCGACTGAAAAGTCCAGAAATTCCTGCGACAAAAAAAGGCGGCCAGTTTCCTGGCCGCCTGATGTGTCCGGATTCCGAGCCTATTTTTTGACTGGTCTGAGTGTAAACAGGAAGAACCCGTTATCGGCCGTCGATTCGAACTTCTTCGGACGATCCTCACCCATCGCGTTGTAACAGATGACGATCATCTCAGCATCCATCTTCATGATCCCCCAGGCCGGTGAGCCCTCCTCGGCAGGTCCCGACAGGATCTTCATGTCAATGTTGGCAGGAGTTGTTGACGGATCAATCGTGTAACCCATTACGAACGATTCTTCGCCCGCCGGAATCGTGATCTTGTCTGCATCGATCTTGATTGTGCCGGTCAGGTGGTCTTCGCCCAGATCTTCACCGGCCCGAACCCCGGATACCAGGACCCATTCACCCTGAAAGGAAGGCGGGTCAAAAGACGATTTCATTTTCTCTGATTCAAACAGGAAAAAGCCGTCCTCTTCTGTCGATTCAAATTTTTCGGGGCGTTTTGCACCGGTCGAATCGTAGCAGAGGGTCAGTTTTCCCTCGTCGACTTTGATAATTCCGATTGCCTTGCCAGGCGATGGGCCCGATTCGATTTCCATGTCAATCTGCATCGGCGATTTGGAATCGTCAATTTTGTATTTCATAACAAACCCTTCCGTCCCTTCGGGGCCCGGCATCAAGATTTGCTTGTCGGTGATTTCAAAGACCGGCGCAAACTCCTCGACAGGGAATTTCTCGCCAGCTTTTTTGCCACCGGTAATTTTCCAACTGCCAACAACAGTTTTCGCATTGGCCGGGCGTTTTCCCGTACGGGCCCATTCCGCGATCGGTTCAAACCGGGCGTCCTTGCGGATGTTGTCGAGATCCGGATCGCTGTCCATCAGCGGGATATTGTTGAAACCGGCTTCGATCGCTTTTTCAAAATAGTCGATGGCCTTGTCGGTTTCCTTCTTGAGCGACCAGGCACAGGCCAGGTTGTACAGGCCAACTGATTTGAACGCTGGGAAAGTCGCAGCTTTTGCGTGTGCCTCGATCGCTTCGTCCAGTTTCCCTTCCATGTGCAGGGAATAGCCCAGCATCTGCCAGCCCAAACCGTTGTTCTTGTCAGCGGCTACAACTTTGCGAAAAATCTCCGCAGCCCCTTTGAAATCCCCCTGGCCAACCTTCTGCTGGCCATCACCAATCAACTTCTGAACGTCGACATCCTCGTCCTGGTCCTGATGAAAAACATTCAGCGTCGATAGCGACAGGCCCGGAAGGGATTCGCTGCTCATGGCAAATACGGCAACCGCGATTACGGCGACCGACAAACAGGCGTTGGTGCCCACTTTCAGGAAAAACTTCATGATTCTCACTCCCGATCAAAAATGACTTGACCCCCGCAATCGCCCAGTATACCCGTCCGGAGAAGGATTTGCCGGATTTTTTCGGGCGGTGCAGGTTTTTCAAAATTTGGCCCGGATTACCACAAATTCCTTGCGATTTCCATCGCCTCGGCCAGGCCCCATCGGCTGGTTGGATGGTCCGTCGGAATGTGTCGCGAATCCATTCCCAACAATCCGCCAGCCTCCACAATTTCCAGCGATGGCGAAACGAGTATGGGTCGGCCAGCATGGACATCGCCCGGATCACCCAACCAGCGGATCACCCCGGCCAGTCCATCCAGCTCGCAGGCAATTGCCACCAGGCGACTGCCGGATCCTGGCTTCGAAACATCTTTTGTCAACGGTGGCGCGACAATGGCAACCGGTTCCACTTCCGTTCCGCGGACTTCCAGTCCCGATCGCAACGGCAAATCCAGAACCGTCGACTCGATCGCCAGCCGGGAATTCGCAAGCTCGGGAAGAGAAGCGATTTGTCCCAACGCAGCGCGCCAGTCCGAGACTTCATCCAGTACCCGAACGGATTCAATCTGGCGCCGGGCCAGCGTTCGTGCCGCCTGGGGACCGGCAACTACAATCCGCGAGTCGGCAATCGCGGCCAAAAACCTCTCGGGATCGGACAGCAATGCGGCCTGCTCCAACAGACATTCCGCACCGGCCGCTGACAGAATGATGATTCCGTCCAGCGCGGCAGTCATCAGCCGCCCCGCAAGATCGGCCAGCACTGCCGGGGCCGGGCCTGCCTGGCCTGCTGCCGCAATTACGTTCGGAGCGCCGAACTGGCGGGCGAAACGGACCAGCACATCATCCGGGTCCCGCGAACCAACAACAAAATCGGTTCCTTGAAACAGGTTATCATGTTCATTCATAAAACCAATGATGACCAGCCATGCGACTGGCTGACAAGTGCCATCGACCTGAACCCTGAATAGCGGAATGTCCGAAACTACAGAAAACGAAATTGCGAAGCGGGCCAGTCAAGACGCGATTGCCGGATTGGCAGAACTGCTGGACGCTGGCGATCCGAAGGCTGGACTGCAGGTGATCGCGGAGAATTTTCTGGCGAATTCGCAATTTGACCGGCTGTTCGAAGTGCGAAAACTGCAAAGCCGGTTGAGGCTGGGAGTCCCGCTGGTCTATACCAGCCGCCCGGCAAATCTGGACGAACAAGTCCAGCGCGAGCTGGAAAAGGACCTTGCCCTGGCCGCCCTGGATTGCGGGCAAAAACTGGCTGCCCACGGAGATATCGCCGGTGCATGGAACTATTTGCGCGCTGTCGATGACAACGCCGCAGTCCGGAAGGCCCTCGAGTCGGCACCGCTGGACGAAGAAAACACCCACGCCGCCATCGACATCTGCCTGAATCACCAGGCGCATCCGGAATTCGGCATGTATCTGGCAGTGCAAAAGCTCGGTACCTGCTCCTCGATCACCCTGTTCGATTCCGTTCACGCGATGTTGGGGGACGACGACCTGCTCCAGGCCGCAGCGGTCCTGGTCCGTCATCTCTATGACGAAATTTCTGCCGTCGCTGCCGAACGGTTGAGCCAGCCAGCCGGGACCAGTCTCGCGGACTTAATGGAAAAAAACCGGACCGCCGTCTCGCACAGCAGTCCCCACGCCGATCCTTCGCACCTGGCCAGCATCCTGCGAATCGGCAGGACCCAAACCAGTCAGGAGGTTTTGGAGATGCTGCTGACACTCTCGATGTATGCGGGGCTGTTGCCTGAATCGCTGCAATACCCGGGCGACGTTCCGTTTCAGAAGCTGTCCACAAGCCACCAAATATGGTACTCGGCGCTGTTGGGCCAGAACACCGGCGAGGCTGACGCCCATTTTTGTGCGGACTTTGAGCAATATGGAATTTCGCCCGACCGAATCGTCGCCCTGGAATATGGAGTACTGCTCCTTTGGAACACCGGCCGGTATGCCGAAGCCGCGCGACTGGCTACCGATCCCCAGGCACCGGGCCAGTTCGATTACGGTGCCGCCAACATCGCGCCGCACCTGGTAGCCCTGGCATCAAAACCGGACTCAGCCCCAATCATCGCAGCCCATTACGCCCAAACCAGCGACGTGCTGGGCTTCGCCCTGGCACGACTTTCACAAACGGGCCATCCGTAATCGCACCAGGGCCAATCCGGCAGCCGCAACAGAGGGCGAGCTGGAAACCCCGACATGACGCCACTTAACGCTTTTCAAATGCCGTTGACGGAAAACGGACATCCACGCAGGTGCCGGACGGTTTGGCGTCGCGGATGGTGATTGTGCCGTGATGCATCTCGATGACCGCTTTGCAAATGCTCAACCCCAGGCCATTGCCCCGGACCAGATCCCGTTCGCGTGAGGCATCGACCTGGTAGAAACGTTCGAAAACCCTGGGCTTTTCTTCGTCCGGAATCCCGGGACCGCTGTCTTCGACTGACATCAATAACTGCAACCCGGCCCGGTGAAGGCTGATTCGAACCCTGCCTCCTGGCGGTGTGAATTTCAGCCCGTTGTCGAGCAGATTGTTGATGACCTGACGCATCCGGCCGGCATGTCCCGTCAGAATAACCCCCGGCTCCAGTTCGCACTCCAGGCGGATTTGCGACTCCTCCGCAACCCCGGAAAAAACATCGGCCGATTTGCGGATCAGATCACTCATATCAAACTGCACTGCAGGTTGCGGGGCCTGGCCGGTCTCAGTTTCTGACAATTCCAGCAACTGATTCACCAGATGCCGCAACTGGGCACATTGCTCGCTGACCGTTTCCAGCAGTTCCCGGTACTGCGTCAGCGACCGTTCTTTTCCCAACGCAACTTCGACACTGGTTTGTATCGCAGTCAGCGGCGAACGCAGCTCGTGCGCGGCGTTGGCCGTGAATTCCCGCTGGCTGGAAATGTAATGGGCGATCTGGTCCAGAAACTCATTGATCTCACCTGACAACTGGTCCAGTTCGTCGCCGGTTCCCCGTATCGGCAACCGCTGCGTCATCTGGTTGGGCTGCAGGGTGCGGGTGGTCTGGATGATTTCCTGGACCGGCCGGATCGACCACCAGGCAAGCAGGTACCCGCCGAACGGCGCGAGGAAGCATAATCCGGTTCCGATCCACCACATCGTGCGGGTCAGCCCCCGGATACTCTGGTGAATAAAACTGGCGGGGGTTCCTATCACGATCCGGTAATTGGGGATGCCAGGCCGGTCAATCTGGCGCCAGGCCAGGAGCGTATCGTCCTGCTGGCGAAACTGGACATTCCGGCGGAATTCGAGTGGAATCGCCATCTCGGGAAAGCGGGGGCTCTTCCAGACAATTTCATTGGCGGGATTCAACAGCTCCACGAACCAGCCGTGATCACGGTGCCCCTCGGCTTTTCGTTCGAACTCGCTCCGGATGGCTTCAGCGTCCGGGTGCAACTGGCCAATCGCCAGCTCCAGCTCCTGGATTTCGTCGCGCAGAACTCCAAACGACTCGTCGAGCAGCGTCAACCGCAGCCCTTCCCGAACCGCAAACAGGGCCAGCACCGACGCCAGCAAAACGACCAGCGTATTCCAGAACGCAAGGCGGAATCGCAGAGAGCGAAAAAACGAATGGAACAAAACGGCACCCGTTTAGACAATCAGATTGCCGGGAGAATCAAACCTTTTCCCGGATACCAATCCAAACTGGTTTGATGATGGCCGATATTCTGGAGCGAAATCAACGTACCGAACCAGGACCCCATCTATCCTAGTCCCAGCGAAATCTTCAGGCAATTTTCGATTGCCGACATCGTCGACGGAGACAAATGGCCGACACATTGGTCAATACTCTTCCAGTCTACTCAACCATCATAAATATTCATGGCCGGGTCAGTCCAGTCATCGGCCATGATGTCAGCCATCGGCCGTACCATTGTCGATGGGTGCCATTCCAGGGCCAATGCAACAGATTTTTCAAATGCCGCGCTGCTGATTACAACGCAAGACCGACCATCAATTGTGACATGAACGACTCTCCCGGAGTCAATCGCGTCCAGCTGTGTTTTAGTGAGTTCCATTTCTGTGTCTCCTCAAACGCACATTATAGGCAACGTCAGGGATTAGTGTCGAGTTTGCCTGGAAACAACCAAAACACGGGCATCGGCAGGGTCCGGCGCAATTACAGGCTGAAAGTGCGATCCAATTCTTTGACCTCGACTGATTGAGTTGAAATGGGGCCTCATGTTCATTCCCCCGAATGGATCGAATAGCCCCTGCCCCGCACCGTTGTGACCCGGGACTCGCCACCCTTGTCGAGTTTCTTCCGGAGCCGGGTGATATGGACTTCGATCACGTTGGTCGGGCCGTCCCATTCGAAACCCCAAACGTGTTCGCACAGCATCTTTCGGGTAACGACCTGTCCGGCATGCCGCATCAACAGTTCCAGGATGCTGAACTCGGTGGGAGTCAGGTCGATTTCGCGGTCGGCGATTTCGGCCCGGCGGGTAGTCAGGTCCAGTATCAGATTGCCGACGGTCAACGATGCGGCCGGCCGGGAATTAACCCTGCGGCAAACTGCTTCGACCCGTGCCTTCAGTTCCGCAAACGCAAACGGTTTGACCAGATAGTCGTCCGCGCCCAGTTGCAGTCCTTCGACTTTTTCGTTCACCGCTCCCTTTGCAGTCAGGATGATGACGGGAGTCTTTAGGCCGCGAGAGCGCAACTCCCTTAACATTTCCAGTCCCGGCATTTCCGGCAACATCAGGTCCAGAACGATCACGTCGGCCTGTTGCGAAACCGCTTTTTCCAGCCCCGACCGGCCTCCGGTTGCCCACTGGCAATCATGCCCACACTCCTGGAAACCTTGCACCAGCGATTTGCCAATCGTCCGGTCGTCTTCGATCACGAGAATCTTCATCAGGAGTCCAGCAAAACCAGTTTCAGCAGCGGTGCGGCAATTGTATTCGGTGTCATCATCTTCGCAGATGGGTGGCGTGCTTGTTTTTGGTTGACGTCCTCGGGTGCGGCAATTGTATTCGGTGTCATCATCTTCGCAGATTCGAATCCCCGGCACGATTGTGACTGGCGATCGGGATTATTCGAAGTACAAATCCGGAATCCTGTCGGGTTTGTAAGGACGCTCCGACAGAAGACATCCAGACAGCTCCACAACTTCTGGCCGTAGTTTCAGCGCGACCGAATCGCATTGCAGAAGCACATTGTCTGCGAAGAATACCTTACCGGATTGTAAGCAAGGAATCCTCTGTCCGAAGTCCGGAACGCCGAACTATAGTTGGAGCCCTGATGGTCAATCCGCGACAGGGTGATTGACCACCGGTATTGTGCAAAGCCTGACAGCCTTGCACTCGCATCCCGGTTGAACACGAAATGTGATTTACGGTTTGGCAGTCGTCCTGCCACGTTTTGCACTCTTCCTTGCTCACGGATTTTCGGACCTGTCCGCCGACACAAGAACCAGACCGGCAGTTTTTTTGGGCGTCCAATTCCTTCCATGATTTCAGGCTCCATGAGTCCGGCGAAGCAAACTGTGGTCGATGGTCCGGACGCCGGTGCAGGCAGTGACGGGAATCATGGGCTTCGGCACCTGATCGAACATGCTGCCCATCTGTTGCCGGCGCAGGGGCCGATTACGGCGTTCATCCATCACAACACCCTGCATGCTTTCGAGCATCTGCCGTTTGAACAGGCGGTAGTGGAAGGAGGGCGGGTATTTGGATGTCACCCGTTTCTTCCGGAAGAACGGTATCGCGAACAGCTGAATCGTGGCCGAATCCGGCCAGAAGACATTGAAGCGGTGTTGCTGGATGATCTCGGTGACCGGGCCGATGACCTCCTCGGCTTTTTGGGTACACGGTTTTCACTTCGTCAGACGATACTCCGGTTTCCGTTACATGACGGACCAAACGTTGACTTGGCCTGGGTAATTGCCGAGTCGGATGCGCTGCGGTGTATTCGCGATGATTCGCCGCCCGAGTTACGCGAACGGCTGCTGGACGGTACCCGCCGCTGGATCATGGGAGAGTTTCGGGGGTTGGCCAACGGACATTCGACTGGCGGGTCCGACGGGCAAATTGATCCGGAACTATCCCGGCAAATTCATGAATTGCTCGACCAGACCGGGGCAAAGCGGATCGAGTCGTGGCCGGAACGGCAGTGGGAGTCGTTCGTCCTGGGTTTGTTATGGCAGATTTGTGAGTTCGGAGTCCGGCAGGCCGGGGCACCAGTACATGAATCAGACAAGAGTCCCGGGAACGTGGCACCTCATCAGGTGCCGGAAAAGCTGGAAGAGCTGACGGGCAATGATCCGCATGAACCGGTTAACGAATTGCTGATCCGGTTTTGTGCGGCGTTCCTGGACCAGGGTTTTGGAGCCTGGAAACTACCTGGCCGCGACCTGGGTTTCTGGAATTGTTTCCTGACGGTTCATGGTCAGGCAGATTCGCCGGAAGCCTGGCGAAAAGGGCTTGCCGCAGAACTGACTGGTTTGCGTTTGCGAAATGTGGATCCGGAGGAATCGATCCGGCAATCGCTTCATGAATTTGGTCTGGAGCCCGAACAGGCCGAATCCATGATCAACAGTTGCCTTTTGCCGCTGCGGGGATTCGCAGGGATGTTGTGGCAACTGGAAACGCGTGGCGACCGGGTGTTTCATCCCGCGCCCGCAGGAACTCTTGTCGGGTATGTCGCAGTCCGGTTGCTGCTCCAGAAGTATTCCACTCGCCACCAGTCGCGGATGGCGGGACTGACCAGCGATTTGATGAAGTTGCCCGTGGAACTTGAGGGAATGGTGCGACGGAGTGCGGACCGGACGCCCCAGCATTTGCGTGATGCCTACAGGGTATTTGAACTGGCCCAATTACTGGGATGGCCTCCCCGGACCCTGGCGCGGCTGAGACCGGTTGAATGGCGGATGGTCTTTCGCGAACTGCATGACTTCGACGGCATCGAACGGCGGCGTGTCTATCATCTGGCGTACGAGCACAAATACCGGAACGAAACGCTGGATGCAATTTCCGTCCATAGCCGCCGCGTACGGGAATTGCGGCAGCGAAGTGACGAACCTGACCAGCCAGCCGGGTTTCAGGTGGTTTGTTGTATCGATGAGCGGGAGGAGTCGTTTCGGCGGGCTTTGGAGGAGGTCGCACCGCATTGTGAAACTTTTGGCACCGCCGGGTTCTTCCGGGTACCAATCTACTATCGCGGAGCTGCCGACGCTCATTTTACGCCGTTATGCCCGGTAGTCATCCAGCCGAAACACTACGTTCGCGAAGAAGTAGTTGAAGACCATCACGAGCGTGACCACCGGCGAAAAAACGTCCGGCGAACGATTGGAACCATCACGCATCGGGTGCATGTTGGCAGCCGTACATTTACCGGCGGTTGGGTGGGGACGGTTCTGCTGGGGACGCTGGCGACATTTCCGCTCGTGGCGCGAATACTCTTTCCGCGTTTGACAGCGCGGCTGCGTGGCTGGTTTGGAAAAATGGTCCGGCCACCGGCCGAAACCAGGTTACGTCTGGAAAGAGCATCGGCCGACCCGGGGGATTCGGATGGATCGCTTGGTTTCAGCGTTCCGGAAATGGCATCAACGGTCGAACTGTTGTTGCGGGACATGGGTTTAACGGCCGGATTTTCGGAGATCGTAGTTATTACAGGACACGGATCGTCCAGTTTGAACAACCCGCATGAATCGGCACATGACTGCGGAGCCTGTGGAGGTGGACGCGGAGGTCCCAATGCCCGGGCTTTTGCATCTATGGCCAACGATCCTCGCGTGCGTGCGATTGTGGAAAGAAACGGGCTAAAAATTCCGGATCAAACCGTTTTCATAGGTGCCTATCACAACACTTGCGATGACAGCTTTACCTGTTACGACCTTGATCGGGTTCCGGAGTCGCATCGGGCCAGGCTGCAATTGGCCCTGACCGCAATTGACGAGGCACGGGCGCGTAGTGCCCACGAGCGGAGCCGAAGGTTTGAAACTGCACCGCTCGATCTGTCGATTCAGGGAGGACTGAAGCATGTCGAGAACCGGGCCGAGGACCTGTCACAAGTCCGGCCCGAATACGGCCATGCCACCAACGCGCTTTGTTTTGTCGGCAATCGCAAGTGGAGCCGCGGGCTGTACCTGGACCGGCGGGCGTTTCTGCAGTCCTACGATTCCCGTCAGGACGATGAAGGCTCGGGCATTCTGAACCGGATACTCCAGGCGGTCATTCCGGTTTGTGGCGGGATTAGCCTGGAATACTATTTTTCCTATGTCGATCCGGTTGGCTACGGCTGTGGAACCAAGCTGCCACACAACATTACGTCGCTGTTGGGCGTGATGAATGGAGCGGCCAGCGATCTGCGAACCGGACTCCCCTGGCAAATGGTGGAGATTCACGAGCCGGTGCGGCTGCTGTTCGTGATTGAAACCACTCCGGCCGCCATGCAGGGAATTATCCGCGCCAATGAACAAATCGCCCGGTTCGTCGAAGGGGGCTGGGTTCAACTGGCCGTCTTTGACCCGGCCAGCCTGGAGCTGCAGCTGTATCGCAACGGGCAGTTTTATCCGTATCAGGTTCACGACCCGAATCTGGATGTCGCACCAACTTCGCTGGACTGGTATCGCGGCTGGCGCGATCATCTGCGGTTTGCCAGCATCGGTGACGGATTCAGCAGTTTCATCGGTGGGGTGGCCAGCCAGTCGCGATGAACCTGTTCTTTCAAATATCGGGAATCATCGTCGTTGCCGTTCCGGCCTTGTTGCTGGCGGCATTGGCAATTCCGGCATTGACCGGGTTCAGAATGGAAGAGCGCACGATCAACCGGCTCACCTGGCTGGCCGTGGTCAGCGGGCTGTTGGCGGCAATCTGCGTGTTGGCGGGGATGCTGGCGACCGGATCGCGCAACGTCGTGATCGAATTGGGGAACTGGATCAGTCTCGAAGAGCAACAATTCCATTTCCATTTGAAATTCGTCTTCGACCGGCTGAGCGTGCCGTTTGCGATACTGACGTTTTTGTTATGCGGAACGATAGGAGCATTTACCAGCCGCTACCTGCACCGGGAACCGGGCTACCTCCGTTTTTACATCTCGTATGCGCTATTCATGCTGGGCATGATTGCAGCGACACTGGCAGGCACCATTGAGACACTGTTTCTGGGGTGGGAACTGGTCGGATTGAGTTCGGCACTGTTGATCGCATTTTTTCAGGAGCGGTTGGCACCGGTTCGAAACGGACTGCGGGCGTGGATTGTTTATCGCATCGCGGACGCAGCGTTTCTGGCTGCCGCGATCCTGATGCACCATCTGGTTGGCCAGGGTGATTTTGGAATCATGATGGGTCAGGGAGCCTGGCCAGAAGGCGTGGCGTCGATTCCGCCAGAGAAAGCGCTTTGGGTTGGCTTTCTGCTGATCATTGCGGCGGCTGGCAAATCGGCGCTGGTCCCTTTTTCAGGATGGTTGCCACGCGCGATGGAAGGGCCAACATCCAGCAGCGCAGTTTTTTATGGAGCGTTGTCGGTACACCTGGGCGCGTTTCTGTTGTTGCGGATCAGTCCCATTCTGGATTTGTCAGTTTGGCTGTCTGGAACCGTGGTTGTGCTGGGTCTGGTGACTGCATTGCACGGTGCCATGGCCGGACGGGTCCAGTCGGACATCAAGACGGCGCTGGCCTATGCATCGCTGACCCAGGTGGGAATCATCGTGGCCGAAATCGGATTCGGCTTTCGCTACATCGCGCTGGTACACATTCTGGGACACGCCTCGTTGCGGACGCTTCAGTTGTTGCGGGCCCCGACGCTGTTGCACGACTATCACATTCTGGAAAACGCCCTGGGCGGCCATTTGCCGGAAACGCGGACGATATGGAGCCGGATCGTTTCCGAAAATGTTCGGAGGCGTTTTTATTTGGCATCTCACGAGCGATGGTATCTGGATGCCTGGCTGGACCGGATCGTCGTTCATCCGTTCCAGCGGCTGTTCGGGCTGTTCGATTCACTGGAACGAAAGTGGACCGGATTTCTGTCGGGAGATTCGCTGCGGGAGTCAGACAGGGTACCGGCGCACGATGAAGTAATCGAGGAGTTGAGGCTATGAGGTGGTGCCTGCTGGTCCGTAACCGTCGCCTTCCCGGGCGAGACTCCTTGGAAACAGGGAACCCGGATGCCTGAACTTCACCTTCCCTGGCTGGAGCTTGCCTGCCTTGCGCCGTTGCTGGGCGCAATTGTGATGGTGTGGTTGCGCGACCCGGAACAGAAACGGGTAGCGGCGATCATTGCCTCTGGTTTCTCGCTGTTTTTCGCGATGGGTGCGTGGGAAGATTTTGGAATGCTGGCCGTTCATTCGGCCCATGACCGTTGGGATCTGTTTTTCAGGCTGTTTGGCACCGATTCGATGGTCATCGACGAATTGAGTGCTCCCCTGTTGCCACTCTCGGCGCTGATGTTTTTTATCACGGCGATCGCAACGTTGCGGACCAAGGTGCGGCGGTTTCCCTTTGCGCTGAACCTGGTGCAGGAGTTCCTGTTATTGACCATGCTGGCCTGTCGCCAGCCTTGGGGAATCGTCGTTCTGCTGGCGGCGCAGAC
>Ga0163150_10007434_pt1 | contig 12873 bp, 7 predicted proteins | sample OliLakLV19P2IB_FD_148628 | JGI IMG/M metagenome (GOLD analysis project Ga0163150, IMG submission 148628) | Freshwater microbial mat bacterial communities from Lake Vanda, McMurdo Dry Valleys, Antarctica - Oligotrophic Lake LV.19.P2.IB | ecosystem: Environmental > Aquatic > Freshwater > Lake >...
CGCCACTGCTTCGGAACCCATCATACTCACATCCACGCCGCCGATCCACCATCTCGCCAGCCTCTTTTCACGGATGCTCAGGGTGCAATTGGAAAGGTTGTTTCATTTGATGACGGTTTCATTAGACGGCCGCACCCAGCCGCCCGGCATCGAACAAGCGCCGGTCCATCCGCGTGAGATTCGCCTCCATCTCAAGCGTCATGAGGCGGGAGTGCTTCACCTCCACCAGATACTCGGGGATCTCCCACAGGTCCCTGCCGGCAGTCAGCCACTCGATGGAATCGAATCGCCTGACGTTCACCGGCCGCGTCGAGAATGCCCGAAGCGTCTTTTCACGCCTGAGGTTGTAGTAGTGCTCAAAATAAGACATCACGAGTTCGCGGAGATTCCGGTAGACGGGCTCACGGAAGCGCAGCCCCGAGTAATTTGATTTCGCGATCGCTCCCCAGTGGCCGCGGCGGCGGAAAACGGCAAGGACGTGATCGTCGTCGCGGACGGACTCCAGGTCGAGGATCAGCGGCTCGTGACCCTGCATCTGTAGAGCGGCCGCGCCAAATAGCGCCCCTTCCATGCAGTGGCCCACCCGGTCGCGAATGACAGGCCTCGGTCCCTTTGAAGTGGGTCCGTGGGGTTCTTTGTTGTAAGCGACTTCTTCGTCCAGAAACCGCTGGATCTTCTCGGGCGTTTGCAGGCGGCGGTACACCGCACGTTCTTCACGGGTCAGTTCAAACGTCGTCATCGTGATCGGTATCAGAATACCGCCGCGCACCCGATCGCCGGTTGAAATCGCGTCGATGGATAAATACGAGCCTAACGAATCTGAAACACCGACAAGCAAAACGAATGCCGATATGGCGGCCTACGCCGGCGGTGGCGAAGCTCGGGCTGCTCGGCTACCGGAAAATGGGCGGCAGCCCGCTGCGCCGAAGTAATGCGGAATGCCCTCAATAAGAATTTCGATTAGGAAGGGAATCGCTATCTTGGGCCTCCTACTCGACAAATGGTCAAACGGCAATCGGTCCTTCAGATGAGGTTTCTTCTACTAAGGCGATACGCATGGCTGCGCTGCCGGCACGGTCGGGCCGGATGCACAACCGCAATTCCGGGAAAGCGCGCAACCCTGAGCGGTCGAAAGTGAGAACGCCGGTAAGACCGTGCGCAAGCATCGCCGCGACCAGACGAGCGTCATGCGCAGGCTTGGCGGAAACCAGATGCTTTGTGACCAGCTATGGTACGGGCTATGGTACCAGTGTCCTTGACACCACTGTAAGTAATGTTCTACTTTGTGTGATGCTGTTCCTTCGGTACTCGTTTAAAGTTGCGTTTGTACTGGGACTGGCCTTGATGTCGAGCCCGCTGCTCGCCTTGCCGCACTACTTCATTGAGACAACGACGAGCGAAGGATTCCTTGCAGGTGGGATGATTTTAAACAAGAGCAGGACCGGCGCGTCGGTTTTCCTGTTTGGCGTTCTCGACGTCGGGATTCCACCGTCTAGCGCGTTCGTCGAGGGTGTCGGTTTGCCGAAGCTTCCAGGCGGCGACCCCTCGGCCTTCTCGTATCAGGGCACCATCTATATCCCAGGCTGTTGTGGGTCCGTGAGTGTGGGTGGAGTGACCGGGTTTTGGACGTTCGACTTCGATCCGGAGGTGGATCCGAATCCTTCGGGGGGCGTCTCGCAAACGGACTATTCAGATCTGGCAGACCCTCCACCCGACATCCCGGAGCCATCGACGTTCGCGCTCCTGGGGTCGGGAGCGGCCGTCATCTTGGTTTCGCGGTGGCGGATCCGAGCAAGATCGCGCCGAAGTAAGTTTTGAGGTACACGTGGTAAACCCGATTCGTGCAGTCTTGCTTATCGCATTTTCACTGGCTCTTCAGGCTGCGACGGTTTATGACGGCACCACCACAGGCTGGAGCGCCAATCCGTCCGCCAACGCTTTGGCTTTGTCCGAGCTGGGAGTGCCATCGGGCACGACATTGCTGCCGGATCCAAGTCTGGGCAGCTTTGTTCTGGTTCACAACGGGCCGGGCGACGAGGCCACCGAGGCCACATTCTTCAGATCCTTCTCCGTTGGCGTGGACGGCGGCAATCTCACTTTTAGTGGATGGTTCGTCACGCTCGAACCCACGGGTACCAATAGTATGCCTCCCGGCATCGACTCTTTCTCGGTTGCCCTATCCGGCACGATCAATCAGATTTTTCTTTCCGGGGACGTCACTGCCACCGACTTCACATGTTTCGACGGAACCCCTCCCGCTAACGTCCCGTGTTCCGTGTCCGCCATGACGCCAACGAACCTCAATTTCTCTGAGTTTCAACCAAAGTTCGAGAGCGGTCCGTTCCCGCTTGTTGAGGGTGAGTACACCATCACGTTCACGGTTCGCGACGATCCCGGCGATCCGAACTTCGATTCCGGCTTCTTGATTTACGGCGTAAACGTCACTGACGGAAATCCGGTACCGGAGCCTTCCACGTTACTAATGATGGCTTGCGGACTAGTGGCTCTGGCCGCAGCCAAACGAAAGCTCTAGCACATGCACTTACAGTCCTTTTCAAAGTTGATTCTTGCGGTTGCGTCCGTGGTCTGTTTCGCGCCCGCTGTTGCCGGCGGGCCGCCACACGTGCTGGGCGGTTCCATAAGCTGGCGCGTCCTCCGTCCTGGTGAGACGGAAGGGACGCCGGTTCTCATCAGCGTGCGGCTTGGCTTGAAACGAAGTCTCTACACCGGAACCGCCGCTGACGGCAAGCCGGCGGCCGGTGAGTTTATTTTCGAGCCAAGAGCTCCGAATGCTACCACTTTGAACTTCGGCGACGGCGCCACCGAGACGGAGTTGTCTTTCCGGGTGGAAGCGATTGATCCGACCGATGACTGGATGTTGGTGCGGGCATCGTTCTTCCATGACTACCTGGACAACGGGCCGTATACGGCGAGGCTGATCGGTTGCTGTAGCCCGAACCCGACCTTGTCTATCTCGACAACGATTCAATTTGACGTCGGTCGCAGTTCGCCGGCGACAACGCTGCCGCCGGTGATCCACTGCGTGGTTTCAAACGCGGGCGGCCAACCCTGCTTTCAGGTTCTGGGCGGCTCCGAAGATGTTACAAGGATCCTGCGCTACCGGTTGGCCACCCAGTCGGAATCCGGCTTCAGCACGCCACCGGGAGTGTCGATCAATTCCCAGACGGGAGCCGTGACGGTTAACCAGACCGGCGCGGAAGCTTCGGTACAAGTAATGATGGAGTTATTCAACGCCCAGGATGGAAGTCCGATTGGACCGGCGGTAGTTGGTTCGGCGGTCGAGTTCCGGTTAAGGACACTGGCAGGGGTACCGCTGAATCCGGTGTTTCTCGCACCCAATTCCGTAACGCCCGCAAATGGGCTCGACCTGGCGTGTGGCACCAGCGCGGGACTAACGCCAAATCAAAACTATCAACACCCCTTCCGGCCTTACAGCTTTCAGACGCCACTCGAATTGAATATCGTAGGCGTGCCGGCAGCCGGCATCGTGGGGACACCAGTGCCGCAGACCTTCAACGGCGGTGTGACAAACCTACTTAGTTTCACGCCCAGCGGCGAGGACGAAGGCGTCCACGTTGTCACGGCAATAGTTACTTCCCGGGCGTTTCCAACAACCCAGCGTCTATGCAGCATCTCGCTAAATGTGTTCACGGATTCCGATCGCGATAACATCCCCGATGTTTGGGAGCGCAGCGGCTACTTCGGTTCGAACGGGAACTTTGTCAACTTACCCGCAATGGGAGCCAAGCCGGATCACAAAGACATCTTCGTCTATGTAAACTCTTACACTGACCCTTTGACGTTGAATCGCAGCCTGCTCTCGAAGGCGGCGATCGACAAGGTGATACAGGCGTTCGCGTCAGCGCCGATCTACAATGACGACGGAAAGACCGGCATTGCCCTTCACGTGGTCTATGGAGATCTTTTGATTCCCTATGTCAGCGCCGACGGACCACTGTCGCCCATTGGCGGGTTGTCCTTCAACTGGACACGCTTTGACAGTATTAAGGCAGCCCGCTTTCCCTTGGCGTACCGGCCGGTTTTTCGATACGGGTTATTCTTTCCCACTCAAGGTGGACCATCTCCGAGTTCCACTGGTATTGCCCGTGGAATTCCCTCCAACGATTTCGCGGTTACGCTCGGCGCCATCTCGCGCACCTTCCGGACGGTGGCGATCGGCGGCGGCAAGTTCAGAGCTATCCCCGAGAGTTATGGTGGATCGGACGAGAATCAAGCCGGGACCTTCATGCACGAACTCGGTCATGCGTTCGGGCTTGCTCACGGCGGGCCCGAGGTGATCGCCGACCCCGTGCAAAAGCCGCTGACCTACAAGCCTAATTACTTTAGCGTCATGAATTATGCCTATCAATTGAACGGCATACCCACCAACGGCAGTTCCGCTGTGTTCGATTATTCGCAATACTCGGGCTCGGACATACTGACGCTGAACGAGACCAATATCAATGAGACGAATGGCTTCGGAGTGGTATCGCCACTGCCTCCAACCTACTTTGACGAACTGGCGCCGAGGCGGTCCGCGATTGAGCGGAACCTTCAGGGTGTTTGGTACTGCCAGACGAACAACACTCGCAGAGTGGCTTGCCGCGACGCCAACGGTGTATTGATTCCGGGTTGCAACCTGAACAGCGCCATTAGTTTCAGTTGTGGTCCACCGCCATTTCTGTCATCGGTTGCAACTACACTTCGACAGTCGGCGGCCTTGGGTGTGTATCAAGCTAACGAAAGCTATGCCGATTGGTCAAACCTCAACTACAAAGGAGGGGTGAACGGCGGCGGTGTCGTCGGCCTCGATCCCGTGGAGACTACTCCCACCGATGTCTATAACCCCGAAGTTGATCTGAAAATTACGCCGAACCCGCCCACCGGAGTAAGCGCGCGCCGCACAGCCTTGAGTGTTCGCTTGGCTTGGAACGCTCTCGGCAACGTAAATACGTACGTCTACGCCGTGTATAAGAAGGTGGGCGCCGCCGGAACATTCAACCTGCTTACGACCACGACGGCGGCGACAATCAACGACGCCGTTGCGGCCGGACAAACCGTGTTCTACTACGTGAACGCTACCAACGGCGCCGAGGTGACAAGTGCGAACTCCACCACCATCTCGGTGGTTGTTCCCTGACGTGACCATGCGAGTGGCTCGAGCGGCGGCTATTCTGCTGTCGTTAGTGTCGCCCTCAACCGCTCAGACTACTCAAGGTCTGATTTCAGGCCGCGTTCTTGACTCCGTTCACGGGCGGCCGGTACCGGGCGCATCGGTAACATGCATGTCTTTCGCGGGTGTGTCGGCCGCCGCCTCGGCGGCCGACGAGGAGGGCAACTATTTCCTTCCACTCCTGACACCGGGTTTCTATCGGGTTCGCGTCACCGCCGAGCAGTACCAGTCAAACGAAGCCGCCGAAGTGGAAGTATCCGTGGCAAGCCGAATCGACCTTGACTTCAAGCTTCGGCCGATTGCCGACGTGTGGGAAGCGGGGCAATATCGAAGCGTATTTCTCCCCGGCTCCAAGACCCTCGTCACGTTCTTCGGTCCCGACGTCGATACCAGCCGTTCGGGCAACTTCCAAGGTGTGAGCGGCACACGTGAGGCGCTTGAAACGAGTGTGTCGCAGGTAATCGGCACACAGCAGCTTCGGAGCCTGCCACTGTCGAGCCGGGATGTCTATGGGATGCTCGTCACGGAACCGGGTGTGAACGCCGATGCGGGAACGGCCCGCGGACTCGGACTTTCCGTGAACGGACAACGCCCATCGGCGTCCAACTTTCTGCTCGATGGGCTCGAGAACAATAACTATCTACTGACGGGTCCACTGACGCCGCTCGCTGTCGAGTCGGTGCAGGAGTATCGAATCTCAACGGCGAATTACTCGGCCGAGTTCGGGCGTACTTCGGGGTTGATTGCGAACGCCGTCACGTTCTCGGGTAGTAGCGCCTTCCACGGCATCGTTTACAGCTACCTGAAGAACACCGTTGGCAACGCGAACGATTTCCAACGAAATTTGCGGGGCTTGCGACGGGTGCCGGTGAACGAACTCCAGCCGGGGTTCCAGGTGAGCGGTCCGCTGTGGAAGAATCGTTTGACCTTCTCCGCCGGCCTCGACTACTTTCGCGGGCGCAGCCGTGACGACCCAAGAACCGCAACGCTTCCTACCGCCGCGTTCATTAACACGCTGCCCGCCGGCGGCGTCGCGTCGCGGCTGTTCAGTGAGTATCTCGCGGACTACGCGCCGCCCGCGCCTGACGCCGCTGGTAGCGCCTTCACGCGCGTCTTGATCGAACCGATGAGCAGCGTCAACCGTTACCAGGCGCTCGGCCGGGTTGACTACGATTCCGCGGATCATCGACATCGGGTGCTGGGCCGCGTAGCCGTGCTTGACCTCGACCGGCCCGACTTCGACTTCAGCCCCTACCCGCAATTCACCTCCGGAATCAGCCAACGAACCAAAGCATTCGCCGCCGGCTATCAGTACACGGTGAGTCCCGGCTTGATCAACGATCTACGCTTCAGCTTCAGCGCCGATCGTCTGTTCTGGGATCGCGCCCGCTCCTCGGTGCCGACGCTGTTGTTTCAGACGCCCGGACTCGATCTTCCGGGCAGTTCAGCCTTCTTCCCATACACCAACAACAACGGCACGGTGCAGATTCTCGACAATGTGACGCGTCTCCGCGGCCGGCACGCGGTTACGGCCGGCGGCGGTTTTCTCCATCGCAAGGCGGACGCATCCCTCGGCACGTTTCGGGACGGTATTTACTACTTCCAGAACCTCGAAGCATTTCGCAACGATTCACCGTCATCGTTGGAAGTCTCGGTGCCGCGTCAGTTCGGCGATACGAAGCGCGCACCCGAGTTCGGCCGCGACTACCGCTATCAGCAGTTCTTTTTCTTCCTACAGGACGCGGTCCGCGTATCCCGCCGGCTCAGCCTTAACTATGGCGTGAGGTATGAAAACTTTGGAGCGCCCAGGAACGTTGGCGCCACCAAGGACGCCTATGTCGAATTTGGTGAAGGCGCCACCATGCGCGACCAGTTGCGGACGGCGAAACTTGTCTATCCAGGCCCTGGCGATCAGCAACTTTTTCAAGCCGACTCCAAGAACTGGGCGGGCCGCTTCGCATTTGCACTGGATCTCTCCAAGAGCGGGCGGACGGTTCTGCGCGGCTCATACGGCACCTTCTACGACCGCCCTTTCGACAATCTCTGGCTGCCTCTCCAGAACAACAACATCACCCGCTTTACCGTATTCACGACTCCTCGCAAACTCGATTACCTGACGCCGATTCCGCAACTGCTGCCGCGGATTGGACAGGATCGGCCGCCCGGGCTCGGCGAGATTACACCGCCGAATTTGACGATCATCCAGCGTGACCTGAAGAATCCAATCCTGCACAACGTCTTCGTGGGAATCCAGCACCAGATTGCCCGCAACCTGACCATCGAGGTGAACGGCATCGGCGGCGACTCGCACCGTGTGGTGACGACGGACGTGCTGAATCGATTTATAGACCGCGTGAACGATAGCTTGTCCCCGGTGATTTATTACCGCGGTAATCAGGGGTTCTCGACGTACCGCGCGCTCACCGTCGTATCGCGCTATCGGGGATCGCGCCTGACCGCTCAACTGGCTTACACCTGGGGCCACGCGATCGACAATCAAAGCGACCCCCTCGCCCGCAGCTTCCAGGACTACGGGTTTACCGCCGCTGCGTCGGAATCGAATCGCCCCGCGGCAGCCAACGCCGGATTCATGGTGGAAGGTGACTGGCGAGGCGACAAAGGGAACGCGGATTACGATCAGCGTCATAACGTGGTGTTCTTCTGGATTTACGATATTCCCAGGCCTTCAGCGCGACGGTGGGTTCGTTCACTGGCTGGCGATTGGACCGTGTCGCAACTGGCTGCGTTCCGCTCCGGCTTCCCATTTTCCGTGCTTGACAGCAGCTTCAATCGCGCGGGTTTGCTAAACCCCGACGCAGTGTACAGCGACACCGAGTTCAGGGGCGGGAGGGTGATTCTCAATCGCAGTGCATTCTCGCTGCGGGCGTTCGGCACTCCAGGGACGGACGGCTCGGTTAGAACCGGCAGAAACGTTTTTTCGAGCCCCGGATTCTACAACCTCGATCTGTCCGTGAGCCGCCGCTTTCCGGTGGGATGGCTCGGCGACGCGGGACGCTTGACGCTTCGCGCCGATGCCTTCAATATGCTGAATCACACGAATCTGGCCGGGCCCCAGACCGCGCTTCCCAATCAGCGCTTCCCGGCGTCGGGACGTTTCGGGCAGGCGTTATACGGCCGTATCGGGACAGCCACCGGCTTTCCGACCCTCGCTCCTTTAAACGAGAGTTCGCGTACAATGCAACTCGTGCTGCGGGTGGAATTTTGAGCATGTCGCGACGTTGGAAGTACTGGTTCATCGGCTCGCTGATCACCATCGGCGCCGCAACCGGAGCGCAGCTACTGAGCCGTATCGGACTCTTCCAGTTCATCGCGGCGAAGGCCTACGACGCTCACTTCGTCCTGCGCGGCAAACAACCGACCGAGGGAATGATTCTCGTCGGCGCCGATCAGAAGGCTCTTGAAGCATTCCGCGAGCCTCAATTGTTCTGGCACCCTTACTATGCCGACGCGATCAAAGGCGCCGAAATGGGCGGAGCGAAGCTGGTGGGGATCGATCATGCCTTTGGAATCCCGGTGGAGCGATGGGCGAAGGACAACGACGACATCATTGCCAATGCAGTGGCCACCGCTCAGATTCCCGTGGTGGTGGGCTTTGTACCGGCGCTCGCGTCCCGTCAGCAGGAGTTTCCGATCAAGGTGAACATGCTGGCCTCGGCGCTGGGGCTTTCCGGGTATGCCAATCTGACAGCCGATTCAGACGACTTCATTCGGCGGCAAGAACTCATTGAAGCGCCCGCCGCGGATGTGCCGACCGAAACGCTCGCGCGGTCGTTTGCCATGCGGCTTGCCGAGAAAGCAACCGCATCGGAGGTGCAGCTTGAGAAGGGCCGCCTGACGTTGGCGGGCAAAACGATCCCTATCGACGGGAATCGCACGATTCGCATCAACTTCGCCGGCCCCGCTGAAACGTTCCCGCGTGTCTCGCTGGCCGACTTTGTGGCCGCGGCTCGCGAAGGCAAAGCCGATCAACTCAGGAAATGGGTACAAGGTAAAATCGTTCTCATCGGCCCCGACGCGCTTGACGACCGCTATCCGACGCCCTACTTCACGACGTTTCAACCGGGGAAATGGACCACGCCCGGATTCGAGATTCACGCCAACACTCTTCGCACGATCCTCACCGGCCAGTACATGCTCTCAGTGCCGCTGTGGGTTGAGTACCCCGTGCTCATCGCTGTCGGAATGCTCACTTTCATTGCCGCCGCCGGGCTGCGAACGTCGCTCGTCGCCCTCTCGTCGGTGGCCGTTCTCGCGGCGGCGCTCGGCGGATCGCACCTGCTGTTTCTCTCACGCCTGACGATGTCCGACTCCGACATTACGGGCGCATGGCTGCTCAGCCTCGTGGCGTCGATTGTCTACCGGTTTGTTTCGGCCGAGAATCGCCGCGACCTCTTCCGCAGGGCGGTCACCATGTTCGTCGGGAAGCAGGTGGCCACTTCACTCGATACGTCGACGACGATCAGTCGAACCGGGCAAAGCCAAAACGTGACGATCCTCTTTACCGACATCCGCGGCTTCACGGCGTTTTGTGAGGGCAAGGATCCGTCCTATATCGTCGACCTGCTGAATCAGTACCTGACTCAGATGGTGTCTATCATCTTCAGGCACGGCGGCCATGTCAACAAGTTCATCGGCGACGGCATCCTCGCCGTCTTTTCCGATGGGGACCCGGGCAGTAAGGCCGGCGACCACGCGCTCCGGGGTGTGCGGTGCGCCGCCGAATTGGTGACTGCGCCGAACGAATTTAATACCGGGGCCGGGCTCCACTCGGGTCCAGTAGTTGTGGGGAACATCGGTTCTGAGGATAAGATGGAGTACACGGTTTTAGGAGATACGGTAAACCTCGCCTCCCGGCTGGAGAGTCTTAATAAGGAACACAAGACCAGTGTGTTGATCAGCGGCGTCACTCGGGCTGGAGCAGGCGGGGAAATGGAAATGACCCGCCTGGGGGCCGTGCCTGTGCGCGGAAAGACGGAGCCGGTGGAGATTTATACGGTGACCGCCTTACTAGGCAACTACGAGGCCCGTTCGCATGCGACGGGGAAAGGCGCAAAATGAAGTCGGACGTTCAGCGCAGCTTGATGTTGTGCGCCGCGCTGGGCTCGGGGTGCCTGCTCGCGGACACGCCGAAGGATACGCCGATCGGCATGCTGCTGAGCGCAGGCGATACCAAGTTGGTTCGCGCCAACTCTGAAACGGCGCTCGATGGTAAGCCTCCCGATTTACTTTTCTCCGGCGACTCGATTCGCACTGGGACGTCGCCGGCGTCGTTCCTTTTCTGCTCGGGCAAATCGACGCAGGTGCTCGGCCCGGCCAGCGAGGCGCGGCTTGAAACCGGTGGCGTGAAGGTGAAGACCGGGAAGGTGCTTTCGCAGAAGCCGGCGAATTCCTGCTTCCTACCGCAGGTGGTTCGTGTCGCGGTCGCGAGCCAGCAGCATTACGGGGCCAGCATGACCCGGGGCGACGTCAAGGCGCCGACGGTGCCTCGCGACAAGCTTCCCGCGGCCGTAATCGCCGAACTCGAGCCGCTCGAAAAAGAGGCCGCTGCAAATCCGGACGATCCATCCCCTCTGGCGGGAATCGCCGCCGTGTTTGAAAAAGCCACCCTGTTGGCGAACGCCGCTGAAACTTACTCCGCGCTGCTGAAGAAGTTTCCCGACGCCATATGGGTGAAGTCGAAGATCTTTGAAATCGACCAGATTCTAGCCGACCAAATCAAGGCGCAGGAGTCCGCCGGACCGGGAGGCAACACCTACGTGCTCCTGATGGGTGTCTCGAAGTACAAGAAACCCGACATCAACCTCCAGTTCGCCGACAAGGATGCGGAGGCCTTCGCGGAGGCTCTCACAAGCCCGCGCGGCGGCGCCATTCCCAAGGAGAACGTCCTTCTACTGACGAACGAAAAGGCGACGACAGCCGCTGTTCGAAACGGGTTCACCCAATTCCTGAAGCAGAAGGCTGGGAAGAAGGACACGGTCATCATTATGATGGCGGGCCACGGGATCGTAGAGAGTCCCGGAACCAAGAAGGGGTACGTTCTTACCTACGACGCCGATCCTCAGGACCTGCCCACTACCTCGATGCCGATGGACGAGCTGAAACAGCTATTCTCCGAACAGCTCACGCGGGTGGGCCGCGTGTTGATGTTCGTGGACGTCTGCCGTTCCGGCACCATTGGGACCGTCACGAATACGACGATCAACAATGACGTGTCGAAACTTGGCGAGTCTGAAGGCGACCTCTTCCTGTTTCTCGCAAGCCGCGCCCGCGAGCTGTCCTTTGAAGGTCCACAGTTCGGCGGCGGGCACGGCGCGTTCAGCTACTTTGTTTTGAAAGCGCTGATGGGCGATGCCGATGAGGACAAGAACAATAAAGTCGACATCGACGAGCTGATCAAGTATGTCCGCGACAAAGTGGAAGCCGGCACCAGCCGCAAGCAGCATCCCAACGAAGCCGGAAGTTTCCAGGGCGGGCAGCCACTCTCCGATCTAAGCAAGCCCGGTATGCAGCTTGCGCGTCACATGAAACTCTACGACTCACGTAGTGGCGAGCCGCTTTATCTGGCTGCCGGTGCTCCGACGCCGGTGCCCCAGGATGCTGCACTCACGCAGAGAATCTCGGATTTTGAGCAGGCTGTACAGCAGCGCCGGCTGCTTGCGGGCGAGGATCGGGACGCAGTCACGCTGCTCGAACAACTGCGGACCCAACTCACGCCTGACAACTTCGAGAATAAGCGCAATCAGCTTCGCGTCGCGCTCGAGGATCGTGCTCAGGAGATTCTGCTGAAATATCTGCAGGGTGACCAGATTCCGCAGACTCAGGCCGACTTCGTTGCCGGGGCGCGCGACATGGAGGCGGCCCGAAAGCTCACGCCCGAGTCGCTGTTCCTTGAAGGGCGGCAGGACTTTTTCCAGGGTCGCGCGATGCTGTTCGACAAGAAGTTCACAGACGCGGCTAAGCTGCTGGAGCAATCGGTCCGGATCGATCCGCAGGTGGGCTATCCCTACAACGCGCTCGGCATCGCCTACCTCGAGCAGGCGCAGTTTGACAAGGCGGTCCCTGCGTTTCGGGACGCCGTTCGACGCGCCCCGCACTGGGCTTACCCGCTGCACAATCTCGCGCTCGCCTATGCCGAGACCGGCGACTACTCGGGCGCCATCCGCTCCTACGAGCAGGCCATGCGCCTGGCGCCGAAGGTCAGCTATCTACCGTACAACCTCGGGCTGGTTTATCAACGCACGGGCCGCCGCAAGGACGCGGAAAAGTACTATCGCCGGGCAATGGCGATCACGCCCGATTCCGCCGAGCCTTACAACGCACTGGGCACCGTGAAGGCCTCTGAAGGCAAGCGCGCCGATGCCGAGAAATTCTATCGCCAGTCACTGGAGAAGAATCCGAAGCTGCTCGCGGCTCGAAACAACCTCGCACTGCTGCTCGCGCCTCAAGCCAATCGTTTCGCGGAGGCCGAACAGCTGTGGAAGCAGAACCTCGCCGATGTTCCGGATCATCTGCCTTCGCGCCTCGCTCTGGCCGAAGCCTACAGCGCGGCCAACCGCGTGAAAGACGCGGTAGCTCAGTACGAAGACGTCGTACGGCTGAAGCCGGATTATGTGGCCGCGCTGTAGGCTTCGGCCAGAGCGAGGCGCGAAGGCAGATGA
>Ga0163150_10007436_pt1 | contig 12871 bp, 9 predicted proteins | sample OliLakLV19P2IB_FD_148628 | JGI IMG/M metagenome (GOLD analysis project Ga0163150, IMG submission 148628) | Freshwater microbial mat bacterial communities from Lake Vanda, McMurdo Dry Valleys, Antarctica - Oligotrophic Lake LV.19.P2.IB | ecosystem: Environmental > Aquatic > Freshwater > Lake >...
GAGCATCCGGTGCCGGTTCGGGTGGATCGGCTCCCAAGCCGTCGGGCGGTGGTAGCGGGGGAACGCCATCAGCCGGGAATGGAGGCGGACAGGTGGCCCCGCCGACGAAGAGCGGATCAAACGGCGGTGGGGAACAAACAAAGGGTTACCAGGCGAGTGCTGATAAGGGCAGTTCAGCGCCGCCACCGCCGGAGAAAGCTCCCGATCAACCACCTTCTCCCTCGAATTCCTCGAGCCGGTCGGCGCAAGTGGCCGATCGCGGCAAGAAAATCGCTAGAGGCCTTGCCACCGGCACTACATTTGTCCGCGCAACGCAGGGGGCCGTCCCGTCTGACCACGCACCCCATGTCGCCCCGCCACCGCTGAACACATCAGGAGAGTCGGATTAGTCATGCAACAAGCCCTTGAAACTCACACGGCCCCAAAGACCAGCCCTTACCTCGATGCCCGCAAGGAATGGGACGAGCGGTACGGCAGCTTAATCTCTCGCGCCAACAATTGGCGTCGAGCGGCCTTTGTCGCGCTGATGATCGCCCTGCTCGAAACCGGAGGGCTGATTGCGCTTGCCTTGAAGACCAAGGTTGTCCCCTACGTGGTGGCGATCGACAACCTAGGCCGGATGGTGGCATCAGGCCCGGCAGATCAAACGACGGCGGCCGACGACAAGCTGAAGCGGGCGGCGCTCTTTCACTGGGTGAGCGACCTCAGAATGGTAACCATCGACGGAGTTGCCCAGCGCAAGGCGATTGATCGTGTCTACACGATGATTGCCAGCGGCAGCCCAGCACAGGTTGAGGTCGGCGATTTCTATCGCCTCGCTCCTCCACATGAGCGCGCTCAAACCCGTACGGTCGATGTCGACGTGAAAGCTGCTTTTGCCACCAGTGAGAAGACCTACCAATTGGAATGGTCTGAGACGGTTCGGGGCCTATCGGGCCAAGTGGAGGGTGAAGAGCGTTGGAAGGGTTCTTTCACAATCGCCGTGAACCCGCCTTCTGACGAGCGCCTGATCCGGCTCAATCCGCTGGGTATCTACGTGACCAACGTGAGTTGGTCGCGCGTGTTGTAGCGAAAAGTACTGACCAAACGGAGGACTTATGAAAACCATTCTGATCAACGCGGCGGTGTTCGCCGGGATGTTGCTGGGACAGCCGAAGCCAGTGGAGGTCAAACGGATGCCGCCGCCCGCAAAGCAGGCTCCTGCCGAGAGCATTCCTTCGCCTGAGAAGTATCCTTTCGACAAACTGATCCAAACTCTTGACGGCAACGCACTACCGGCTCCAGTGCCCGTCAAACCGTTCGCAGCGGTAGGAAGTTCAGTTCCTGCCGCCGAACTTCCAAAGGACTACAACCCCTCGAAAGATGTTGTCCTGCCTACGACAGCCCAGGAGGCGCTCGCGGTTGGCGACGCATGGATGAGTGAAAAACATACGCCCGCTCCTGGAAAGGATGGTCGAGTGCTGTATACGTATGGAGCCGGATTGCCGACTGTAGTCTGCGCCCCGCTCAGGGTTTGCGTTGTTGAACTCGAGCCCGGCGAGAAGTTGGTCGGAGAACCTCACATCGGCGATGCGGTCCGATGGATCATCGCGCCCGCCGCGGCCGGCCAGGCCGATGCGGTGACGCCGATGATCGTTTTGAAGCCGAAGCAGGCAGGGTTAGACACCAATCTCCTACTGACCACGGATCGGCGCGCCTACTATCTGCGCCTGATCTCGAAGGCTGACGAGTACCTGGCGCGGGTGGCGTTCTCCTACCCGGAAGACGATACGCGGAAGTGGCAAGTCCATCTTGCGCGGGAGGAGCAGCGGCGGAAAGCCGAGCGGGATGCTTCTCAGTTGTCACCGGTGGAATCGCTCGAAAACCTCTACTTCGATTACCGCATTGAAGGCACTGATCCTAACATCCGCCCGGTTCGAGTGGTCGATGATGGCAAGAAGACGTTCATTCAAATGACGCCGGAAGCCGCGCATCGGGAAGCGCCTGTCTTAGTTGTGATCGGCCCCGATGGGCCAGAGATGGTGAACTACCGGGTCAAAGGCGACATGTACCTGGTGGACCGGCTCTTTGAGCGCGGCGCATTGATTTTGGGAGTTGGCAAGAAGGCTCAACGAACAGAGATCATCCGCGGCACCTATCGCGGCAAACTCAAGTTGAAAGGCGATCCGTACAATGTCGGGGTACAGCCGGGCGGTGCGAAATGACTCCGGTACGCGACATCGATTCGCCCTCGGGACTGGATTTGAATCCAGAGCCGCCTTCGCCGGTCAGACTCAGCAAACGCGCTGGTATGCTGGCGCTCTTCGTCGTATTTGTGGTGGTTGCTCTGATCGGGTATGGGATCTACTCGCGGGGGCAGAAACAGTTCCAGGTAGGGTTCCAGCCGGATGAGTCGCGCGGGATTACGGCTGCGACGGATGCGGGCAAGTTGGTGGCGGCCCAGGTGCCGAACCGGCCGACGCTGAAGGGTATGTCGCCCGCGGCCGAACTTACTCCTGTCGAAGCGGAGGCGCTTCTTCCCCCAAGAGGCTCAGGGCAGGCGCAAGTCTACTACCCTGTACCCGTGACCCCGACAACCGCTGCCCCGCCTCAGCGTGAACTCACGCTTGCGGAGAAGCGAATGATCGCGGCCTACGAGCAAGAGCAAGCAGCCGTGAACGCGACGACTACTTCTCGCGACGGTTTCAACGGTGCTGCATCGGGCGGCGCCGCGCGAAGCAGCCTCCCAACGGCTGCGGGCGACATCGCACAGATGACGAATCTGCTCCAAGCGATGCAGGGTCCATCTTCTTCGCTGAAGTCGAGTGCGGCCATCCCAAAACTTTCCATTGGCGGTAGTGGAGAGAATGGCGAAGGCTATGAATCGCAGAACATGCAGGAGCGGAAGGAAGCCTTTCTCTCTGCCGCCCGCAAGGCCGAGAAGGGGAATTACCTCGATTCCGTGAGGACGTCGCCGATGAGCCGCTATGAACTCAAAGCGGGCTGGGACATCCCAGCCGTTTTGGAACAGGCGTTGAATTCCGATCTTCCTGGCGAGATCAAAGCGCTGGTGCGCGAGAACGTATATGACACGGCGACCGGGCGGCATCTTCTGATTCCGCAGGGTTCACGGCTTGTCGGTGCCTACGACTCTCGAGTTTCGTATGGTCAAAATGGAATGCAGGTAGCTTGGAGCAGGCTCATCTACCCGGATGCGTCTTCGATCAATCTCGAAGGCATGTCCGGGCAGGATGCCAAGGGCTACACTGGGCTCCGCTACGAAGTAGACAATCACTACAAACGGTTGCTCGGATTCGGATTGCTTACCAGCCTCTTCAGCGCATCGTTTCAACTGTCGCAAAGCCGCCGCGGCGGAGTGCTCGGTTATCCATCGGCTGGCGAGGTGACCGGCAGCGCCGTCGGCCGGGAAATCTCACAGCTTGGGGCGGATGTCACCCGGCGCAACCTGAATGTCCAGCCGACGATCAAGGTTCCCATTGGCTACCGCTTCAACGTCCGAGTCAATCGCGACATCGTTTTTGAAGCCCCCTATCGGCCCGCCGCTAATTGATCCGTTGCTGTTTGCGCGAGATCGTACCGTAATGCCTGTACAATCTCTAGAGAAACCAAGCAACGGAAATGCCCGAACCAACGAAACCCGTCGTACGTCTAGAGCCCCCTACCGGAACCAAGAAAGCCAAGAAAGTTGCGGCTGCCGCGCCCGTCCCGATCATCAAGCTGGCCATTCGTTTGAATGAAGGCGTGAACGAGGCGTTACGGACGCTCATTCGATATCGGGGGGACCTGTCCGTGATGGCGATCCAGGCGCTTGAATCCGTCGACTTGGCCACGGTGGCGCTGGTCAGTGTGGAAGAGAAGATGGTCCGGGATACGACGATCTCGCTGCCCCGGCCGCTGCACAAGAAGCTGAAGAAGATTGCCGATGAACGGGATTCGTCGATGAATATTTTGGTTAACACGGGGCTTGCATACTGGCTTGAAGGAAAGGGAGCAATCACCCTTCGCTAGTCTCAACTGCACTTCAATGCACCATCGCGCCTTAGGTTCAATAGCATTTGCTCTGACTTCCATGCAAACTCAAAACACCAGCGTCGCTCCGCTCCGAAGGCCTGATCAGAATCCTGTGAAGACTGATCGCTTCCGGATGAGAAGAGTGATCGGAATGGTGAGATTACGCGTGTAGGACTCATCTGTGTGGATTGCGGGGCGGTGGGTCACAGGTCATTGTCTTACAGCCTTTGCCTGCCGACTCGGCCACTCGTCAGGTTGCGTCCTCGCGAATCACGGCGTACACGTCAGGCGCACAACACATGCGTGTGTTGAAACTCCAGCGGGCGCAGCCACGTATTCTGGAGACAATAACGGTCAATCGGCCGGAAAGCGGCGGACTAGGTCCAGAATCACCGAAGCAACTCGGTCAGCCACTGCGTCTACATCGGTCTCGTCCACTAGTGCGGTAGAACTTCGGATCTCCGAGCCTTGTTGGGCGACCACACGCAAAGAGACCGCCCTGGCTTCGACTCGATATTGCACGCGAACGCTAACCCCCCATTCGCTATCGCCTGGCTGTGTTCCAAGGAACAAGATCTGAGGGCCCCGTTGCGACGGCGAAGGACGACTGAGGGATCTCAGTCGCGTTCGAACGCGACGCCCCAAGTCGATCGCAGGAAGGTCAATCCCCTCAGAGTTCGCGACGTCGACCGTCGTGACCGGCACCGCGAGTAGGGGTAAGGGGATCTCGGACTTGTAACGGGAAATTTTTCCCAGCTCGAACGGAGTTGCACCTGGCATGAACACGATGGGTTGCTGTTGCACGTTAAGGCGGCGGGCCAGCTCTGGGACCCTCCAACTGATGTAGTCAGCTAGGCGTAGTGCATTGATGAGGTCTCCTGAGAGTGCGTATCCTCTAATACCCTCAAGCAGAGCGTAAGTCATAAGGCCGGATTGAATGCGTTCATCCTCAAAGCTAAATGAGGCTGCATCACTTCCAAGGACGACAATAAGGCCGTGTCGATCTCGAAGATTCTCCAACGCACGGAGATGATCAACTGAAATTGAACGTACAGTGCTTAGATCCCCTACGGCCCCCCCCGCCTCACATGCGTCCACGAAAAGTACCCGCTTTGAAGCCTTTATTTGTGTGCCAAGCAATTCGCTTAGTTCGTTACTGGCAACTGTGAACTTAGCGAGGGACTCTGGGTCTGAGCAGGACAACCCTGGGGCGTTCTGGGCCACAAAGTAAAACCGAGCCTCGCGCCCAACCGAACACGATTTGCCGTGGCCGGAAAAATATATAACAACGACGTCGTTGGGTTTTGCAGTCCGAAGCCATTGAAGTGCTCGCAAAATCGCGGCCCTTGTCGGCCGCTGCAGCCCGTCGCTGCTAGTGTTGAGGGTCTGGCAATGCGCCCTTTGTTCCCCGAAAAACGCTTTGGCGGCAGTGCACAATGCTTCCGAAGTGCGCAAAGCATCGATATCTGGGTATCGTAAGGGTTTTGCTTGGCTCCCATCGTCAGAAACGCCTACAAAAACCCCGTAGAACTCCGGTAATGGGGCACCTTGTTCCTTTCCCGGAGCCTCGTAGGTTATCTCCGCGCTCCTAGCCCGAACGGCTCTCGACGCATCGTAGACGACGACCTGAATCTGATTGAGTTTTTGCAGAAAAGGATCGAAAACCGAAAGCGGAACACGCAGCGTAGTTTCTCCTCGTCCCAGATAGGTCCTCATCGAGAAAAATGCCCCCCGAAGGTCATCACTAACGGTGTTGCTGTTCAACTTCAGCATTACGGGTCCAACTCCGCTTCCGCCATCCATTACCCTGAGCAGTAATTCTTTTCGCGATTGGTCGAGGCTGATTTCTACTCTCGGTGGAATCGGTGTGGAGTTGGCCTCAGTAGCGAATTCCTCCCCTTGCAGCACACGGGCGACTAATCGGGGCTCACGAGTCCGAACCTTCAACTCGTCAAAGGCAAGTGTCCGATCCGCAAATGCCCAATGAATGCCAGACACCGATTCTCCACTGCTCGCGTCCCAGTGCCCCTTGAAGTCCGTGGCTACCCAGCCCTTGGCACCAGCGGAAATCATGAGTACCGGCTTAGGGGTCACGGCCAAGTTATTGAAGATAACGATCCCACCACTTTTTGAAACAACGAGCAGTTTCGAACCGTCCCTCGTGTATCGCATACCCGCCGGGTGCTCACCGCCCGGCAGCGATATTTCCCTGATTTTCATTCCCGAAAGGCTATCAACCTCAATTAGCTTAGGTCGATGCACAGCTCCTAGGAGAATTCGCTTCGAATCCGGTGAGAACTCTGCAAAGTCAAGAAACCCACCTGCTTCTGTAGGAAGTCGCAAAGATTCCCCGCCGGGAGCAAATATCGAATCCGATTCTTTGTCGCCGCCGAAGCTCAGAATCCGCTCAGAGCTTGGTGCGAACACGAACTTGCGAATGCCGGCGACCTGTTTCATAGGCATCCGTCTAATATCGCCGCGCATATCCAATACAGAGGCAGTATCCTGACCAGTGCCCGTGTCAACACGGAAGGAAAGAAACCTGCTATTCGGAGAAAACGCCAGAGAGTCTGCCCAAAAGCGGCGAATAGGCACAGCAAATGCGCGTCGTCCGCTATTGAGGTCGTAAACCTCCAACTGATGTGTGTGAGCTACGGCAAACCAATGGCCGTCCGGAGACAACTCTGTTTCCGAATGGCCGGGCGACGCCGAGCTTTCAACAATCCCCTCGAGCCCGTTCTTTGGAAAAACGTTCCCGATCATTTCAACTACTGTCAGAACGGAGCGGTCGAACCTGCCTGGGAAAACAGGAATCTTCAATGCATCTCTAATCGCTCCCTGACGAAAGACACGAACCCCTCCAGTTTCGGAGGCCAAAGCCACGGTGAGCCGCCCCTGTCCCGCTGTGTGGGCAAGGAGTTGCTCGTTTGACTCTTTGTGTATTCTCACCTCTGATCCGGTGGATGAGTCAATGAATAGGATTGAGTCCTTCCTGTCGGGAATAGCTACATACCGAGCATCTTTACCAAGCAACCATCTCCCTCCTGGTTCAAGGAATGCTCGGTAGCTTGTCTGTAAGCGAAATGACGGGACGCTGTAGGTGGAGGCAGACGCCGGGTGCCGCGCCTCGGGATCGCTGGCACCCGCAACCATTTTCTCGCCGGTGGACGAAAACGCGACGATCGCCGCCCCTCCCTTTTGAGCGTCTTGTGAGATGTTGAGATTACGCCCCTCTGCAGTCATTCTCTTTATGGCCAAGTAGAAACCGGCATTCGATGCCGGGCGGATTTCGCGAACTCCGTTTAGGAGACCCCGCCAACATGTCCCTTTCGACTTGTCAAAGGCCTCCCACAGGCAAGTCAAGTCGCCCTCGTAGTGAGCCACAAGCTGATTTTCCTTTGGACCGAAACCTGCTGCTTTCGCCCAAACGAAGTTTGGGTCCATCCTTCGAAGTGACTTTCGAGCTGGTTCCCAAATCGTTACAGAACCAACGCCATTGCCGAAGAGAACCCGCTTGCCATCAGCAGAGAAACCCAACGGGCGGGTGAGCGACTCGTCCTCGAATACTGCCACTTCTCTCCCTGACTCTGTGTCCCAGAGAACCCCCAGTTTTCCTCGCGAGGTCGCAAGAAACCTACCGTCAGAGGAAAGTACAACAGGGGTGCTTCTATCGCCGCCGGTCTCAATTGTTGTCGTTCGCCCGGGTGTAGAAGGCCACTTTACGATTGTTGTCGTCCGCGACGGTTTGGGAAACCACTCTAGGATCAAGCGGTCTGGGGGAGCCCAAATCGAGCGAGTTGGCGCTACTCTGTCGCCGGATACAGCAGCGCTGTTTTCTACGATCACTTCGCCGTCGTCAGAAATCGCCTTCAGGTCCGTGGTCGAAATGGACTTCAACTGCTTTGCAGTGTCTACATTCCAAAAAATTAGGTTCTCGCCCACGGTTGCAAGAATTCGATCGTTTCTTAGGAATCCGATCGGCACCACGTGAGGCGCACCATGGCCATGCTGAAAAACGAGTTCAGGTACGATCACGGCAGTTGTACGTACACGGGTTGATACGAAGGCACCGATAAACGCTACCGCCGTGACGAGGCCGCAAGCTAAGATGTAACGTCGCATTACACTTTTAGACGCTAATTTATGGTGCAAGTTCCCAGTGGACACCCGGCTATTTGCTGGAAGAAGATCTCTTGGCGTAAGGGGACAAAAGAACCTCTACGTTTCCTCTTTGCCGCAGTACGAGTTCGACCAGCCCATCGAGACTTCTGGAACACGCAGCCCTGGCCCGAACAATGGCTGCTCATGGAATGGCCTGAGGCCGAATCCGCACCAACGAAGTACTGGCTCGGATCGATCCCACCGCGATTTCGCTTAAAGAACTTGTCGCGCTAGCCAAACATCGCTGGATCATAGAGCGTGATTATGAAGAGCTCAAACAGTAACTCGGTCTTGGGCACTTTGAGGGCACAGGTTGGCGGAGCTTTCATCATCACGCCACACTTTGTATTGCCGCTTATAGCTTTTTGGTCGCGGAACAGAGCCGTTCCCCCCTCCGACCATGCTGGACAGCTCCAACTTGCCTTACCCCAAGTTCCGCCCGGATGGCACCCGCGCGGCTCGCGCTCAGCGGCATAACCTCCAAGCTATCGCCACGTTAAGGGAATTGATCGCTCGATCCTTGATTCGGACTTTACCTTGCTGCCCTTTTTGCTGTGTCCTCTAACACAGTAGTAATAGCGTCGGCAAATGTTTATCGCAATGAGAATAATGCATTCATTATCTCCCGCTTCGAGTATGCATGTGCAGCCAGTGTGCGTTTGCCTGATCCGAAAAGGACCACTCAGAACACCTCTCAACCAGGCATCCACTACTTCACTGAAATGCCGCATAGGAAGAATGACTCAAGGTTCGGCCTCAGTATTCGCATCCTCCAGGAGTGGGGCAACCGGACGGGCAAGGACAATGATGGGAACTAGATGGTCATGATTGTTCACAAGGACCACGGCGTATTCGTCGCTTGAATGAATTTGAATCGACAGCGAAGTTGACCGAACTTTTTTTCTGCTTTCGAACGCTGTGATGGCGGCGGAGTTGAACTCAAGGTCCGCCCACCCCTCAAGCTGGTCGCCGGTGCAAACGAAAACGTCAATCGGGGCTGAAGCCGAAACGCTGAAATCCAAGCGCCCGCCCTCCAGGCATTCAAAGCAATAGGGCAGCACCTGCCCCGGTTCCAGGTCCAACACCTCGGCGATGTAGTCGCCTGAAACAGCAGACGGGTCTGGCGGAGTCTTACTCCCAAGCTCACGCCATGGGAGAAGATCCTGCCAATAGAGTCCGTAAAGCATGAATTGGCCTCCTACTGAGCAAGACGCAAAGGAATTCTGAAACCTGACCACAAGGATGGGAATCTCGAACCATAAGGTCCGCCGCATGATGCAGGACGAATCGCCAGATCCATCGCCAACGTTTCCACTGCTCGACGAGGCGGGCCAGCCCCTTAGCGGCGCCACTCAGGCCGTCTTCTTGCGCCTGGAACAACGATTTGGCGAGCACTTCCCCACGCTCAACGATCCGGCCGTCGTCCGCAATCTCTTTGATCGAGGTGGGCAGCAGTACGCACGAATGCTGAGTAACGGCGAACATGTGGAGAAACCAGAAGCCCTTGCTTGGAAAATCTTACGGAACCTCGGCACGTCCGAGTTGCGGCGATCTGAACAACGGGTTTCTAATGGCACTGTCCATGGCGATGCGGTCGATAGGCTGCTTGAAAATCGCGTCTCTGAGTACGGAACCCCGCAGCAAAGTTTTGCGATTGTCCATGCCAGCGAGATCCTGGCGCAACTCAACGCTACGGAGCGCAAGTGCATTACTTTGAAGTCTGTGTGCTGGACGAGCGCCGAGGTAGGTAAAGAATTGCAGATGACTGCGGCAGCAGTGGACAAAATGATGCAACGGATCAGAGACCGGTGTCGAGGGCGATTCTTGGAAACCCCCAATCCGTCCAAGGGAGGAGCAAGTTCTTGAGAATCGATTGTTCCAAAAGGCTTTATACTTGCTGAGGTTCCATGGCGCGAGACGACGATTTCAAACCCATTGACGACATGCTGCGGCACGCGAGCCCGAATCCGGAGCGGATCGGGTGCCCCTCTGCCGAAGTACTTCGCGAACTGGCGCTCCGCGAGCGCAGCATCAGCGATCCGCTTTACGACCATCTCTCGAAATGCTCAGAATGCTTTGCGGCCGTTCGGGAGATTCAACGCGATCAAGGCGTTCAACCACAAACGGCCCCACGCGACTTCACGCGATGGTGGATGGTGGCGGCTGCGATTCTTTGTATCGTTGCCGGATCGATCTGGCTCGTAATGCGAGCGCAGCGCGAGAATGCACCGCCGGTTGTCGCGAAGTCTCGGCCCCAGTTGCCCTCTGCCGTTCTCGATTTACGTCCCTTTGCCATTAGCAGAGGCGATGAACCGGTTGCTACCGTCCCGCCATTGGAGCTTCCAAGGACTCACCAAACGGTCGTAATTCAACTTCCGATCGCATCCGCTGAAGGCGAGTATTCGCTGAAGCTCTTGGATGCGGAGCTTGTTCCACAGATGAATTCGAACCCAACAGCGAGACTCATGAGCGGCATCACTACGATCTCAACGGATCTCGATCTGGGCAAAGTGCCTGCCGGCAAGTACACGCTGGCACTGAAGCGAGAGCCCGAAGACTGGCGCTACTTTCCGTTGGTCTTGCGATGAGCCGTTGACTTAATCAAGAACTTCAAGCGCTCGGGCTAGTTGCAGGTCTGCGCCTGAGCGCAGAGCTTCCGGTTCCACTTCTTGAATTGTGTCGGGGACGACGCCGCGGCCCTCAAGCTTATTTCCTTGCCAAGTGTAGTAAGCGCCAACAGGGAGCGCCACGCGATAACCTTGGCCTACCTTGAAGGAACTCGCGGCCACCAATTTGCCCGGCGTCCTTGTGCCCACCAGGTGAGCTAGCCCATACTCTGAGGCGAATGCGGCCACCATCTCACTGGCACTGGCCGAATGTTCATTAACCAGCAGAGCAACGCGGCCGTGGTGCTCTGCTGCACCCAGCCCCTCGGAGAAAACAGCGACGGACCGACCGGCTAGACCGAACTTCAGGATTAGAGGGAGGATTCCCCATTTGCTTGCGGGAATTCTGTCAAAGACCGGTAGCGCGTCCTTGGAGGCTTTCTTTTCGATCTGCGCTCTTCCCAGGTTGTAACCCGCACCACGCTTGTCCGGGCAAAGGGCGCTCATCAGGCGCAAACAACCGATGCCACCGCCGGTATTGCCGCGAAGGTCAATGACCAACTTTTGAGTGCCCAGATCAGAAATCGCCTTGCTAATGTCGCGGGCGACGTCGATGCCGAGCATTCCTGGAAACATGCTCACGCGAAGGTAGCCCACTCCGTTCGCCAACTTTCGCTGGGTGACCACCTTGTCGGGAACGATGAGCGGCCGCTTCTTGCTTTGCGAGGCAGGCACGATTAGTTTGACCGTGTGGCTCGAACTATCGCGGCGCCGAAGGACGACCTCGTGCTCCGCATCAAGGGAGAAAGTCGCCGATGCCGGCGGCACAATTTCTTCCCGATTCAAGCGGAGCAAAACATCGCCGGGTTGGATGCCAGCATTGGCGGCGAGTCCACCTGGATGAACATCCTGAAACATCCAGCGAGGGCCGTCTGTTGTCTGGGCTTTCAGGAAAGTGGCTGCGATGGCAATCCTGCCGGGGCTGCGAGGGCGCTCGCCATGAAAGAATCCGATATGGCTGGTACCGAGCTTTTGCAGGAGTTCATTGATTCTGAGCTCGAATTCGTTTGCCCCGATAGCGTTGAGGATCGAGGCCTCTGCGGCCGCGGCTGCACCCTGCCAATCGATGCCGTTCATCTTTGGGTCTGCGAACTTCGAGGCGGTAGTGCTTACGACCGACCGGAAGACCTGTCGCCGCTGGGACTGATTGAGCAGTGGCATTTCGGGCCTCCTTTTGCTTCACGATCACTGGCTCCGATCCTTCGCCAAACAGGATCAGGCCACTCCAGAGTTTCGGAACGGCGGACTTGCCAAACTGCGCAATCATGGCGAGCTTCGCCTGCTGAAGAGCGACAGCTTTCTGCTTTCCGATAGCAAGCTGCCGGTAGAACTCCCTCATCAATGCGAGGCTGAAAGCGTCGTCCGCAGTCCAAAGATTCGCCACAACCGCGCGCGCCCCAGACGCAAGAAAGGGTCGCACTAAACTGGAGACCCCGTCTTGGCCAAAGAGTTTGCCGCTGCCCGTATTGCAGGCGGACAGGGTGACTAGCGAGGCGCGGAACGGTAGGCTGAGAACTTCACGAGCCTGCAGAAACCCATCCTCGCCGCCATCTGGCCGGAGGGCCAGGGCGGACCGTTCCGGAAAGCTACTGCTCAACAAGCCGTGGGCGGCAAAGTGGGCAACAGCGAAATCCTGGAGGGGAAGTTTCTTCACCGCAACTTCTGTAGCTTCACCCCCAACCAGCAAACGATTACCTGGATGATAGAGTGTTTCGCTGGCCATGATTGCCTCGGCTCGCGCGGCGGGTATGCTAGGCAAATTTGCGCCATCGAACTCGTACGTTCCTCGATCCAGCTTTCCAAAATTGGCTGCGGCTTGTCCTGGCTTAACGTCGGGGGATGCGGCCACAGCAAGCGTGGCGCGGCTCACTGCCGACTCGGAGCGGCGCCGGACAACCAGCAGTGCGGTCACCGATGGCGAGTAGCTGACGGCATGCGTATCGAGCAGTCGAGTGCCTGTCGGGGTCGTCAAAAGTTCGAATGGCAAGCGGTTGAGATCACCGTCAGGCACGATGATCAACCGAGGTTTCGTG
>Ga0163150_10007437_pt1 | contig 12868 bp, 10 predicted proteins | sample OliLakLV19P2IB_FD_148628 | JGI IMG/M metagenome (GOLD analysis project Ga0163150, IMG submission 148628) | Freshwater microbial mat bacterial communities from Lake Vanda, McMurdo Dry Valleys, Antarctica - Oligotrophic Lake LV.19.P2.IB | ecosystem: Environmental > Aquatic > Freshwater > Lake >...
TGCCCGCGGCGATCCAAGACGGACGGCTGGAAGCGCGCGCCGGCATCGCAATCTCGTCCGAACAGTCGCACGTGATGATTGTCGGCAATCCCGGCATGGTGAAAGATACGCGCTCCGTGTTGGAGGGCCGCGGCCTCACGCTCAATAAGCGAAAGGAGCCGGGGCAAATTTCCGTTGAAAATTATTGGTAAACGAGTCCCAGCGAACAATGTCCGAACATAAAGCGACGATCACATGGGCGCGTCACGGCGTCGACTTCGGCTACCAGACGTATCCGCGCGACCACGTCTGGCGTTTCGAGAACGGCGTTGAGGTGCCCGCATCTGCCGCGCCCGCATATCTCGGCAACCCGCAGCGCGTCGATCCCGAAGCGGCGTTCGTCGCGGCGCTGTCGAGCTGCCACATGCTGACATTTCTTGCGCTCGCGTCGAACAAGGGATTCGTCGTCGACCGCTACGACGACACCGCAGTCGGGCATCTGGAGAAAAATGCGAACGGCACGCTGGCAGTGACGCGCGTGGAACTGCATCCGACGATCGTGTTCAGCGGCGCCAGGCAACCGACGCAGGCCGATCTCGACTGGCTGCACGACAAAGCGCATCGCGGGTGCTTCATCGCCAATTCGGTGACGACTGAAGTTCGCGTGGTGGCGGCGTGAGGAAGCTCTCAAGCCCCGCAACTCCCCCGGCCATCCGCCAGCTCCCAGCGCCTGACCTCAAGGCTCTGATTGCCTCCGGACAGCCCATTGAGCTGGTTGACGTTCGAACGGAGTCCGAACGCGAACTCGCGCTCATCGATGGGGCTCGCCTCCTCGACACGGCGTATCACGACTATCTGCTCGATCTCGATCCCGACACACTCATCGTCTTCCAGTGTCACCACGGCATCCGCAGCCAGGCTGCAGCGGAGTACTTTCTCCAGCATGGCTTTCGCAACCTGTACAACCTTGCCGGCGGAATCGAGGCATGGTCTCGGCTTGTGGACGCGGCGGTTCCCAGGTATTGACCGGTGACGCCTTTTTCGTCCCGCATATGACGGGCTGTCCTCTGCTCATCGAGTTCGCGGATCTCATGGCCCACCGACCAGATAGTGTTCGTCGACGACGAACATGGCCGCGTGACCGTCGGCTTTGGAGGCATGCGCGTCGCCGGACTCAAGGATGAGCGGCTGATCGCGGCCCGATCCCGGTCGCCGTAGCGGCCATCAGTCGTCACGATCAAGACGCCCGGCGGCACCGGTTCCGGCGTCGTGGACGACGCGACATCGCCCTGCTCAAGATCTCGCCTGCCCTCCGCGTCTCCATGTGAAATAGATCTGGTCATCCCACGTTGCCGGCGGCGTGTTCAAAAGCGCCGGAAGATCCCCACGGTAAACGACACCTGACGGTTCATGCCGGAGCCGATGAAGGTGGTATGCGCGGGCACAGTGGCGCCAAGCGACGAGGGGACGCCCGGGATCGTGCTGAACTGGACGGCCGGGGTGGTCACTGCGGGAAGGACGTTGGGGGGCACGCCGGCCGTGACGCTGGGCGCGCCCGTGATGCTGACCTCATCGCCGTTCGGGCTCAGCGCCAGGCGCACGTCCACGCGCAGACCCACGTTCGATGAGAAGTCGTATGTGACGCCGCCGCCGACCAGGCCGAGTGCACTGCTCGACGGGGAGGTGACGGTAATGACCGCGCGATCCAATTCAGTCAGCGGAAATGCCCCGTACATCCGGAACGAATAACCGCCCGTGAGGATGGCCTGCAGCTCGTTCGTGCCATTCATGACCATCCCGCCGCCGGCGAGCACGTAGGCGGAGGTGCGCCCGCCAGACACCAACGAGTACCGCACGGCTCCGACCAGTCGCGTCTGCGAGGAACTGCCCCCGCGGGTGGCCAAGGTTGATGACACGCTCAGCGCGGTGACAGGCGCGGTTTCGAGCAGCTCCTGGAAGGCATTCCGAAAGCTGGCTCGCGTGGTTTCCAACGACGCGAGCGCTTCGTCGGTGAATGCCTGGCCCCCCGTGTTGCGTTCGGCGCTGAACTCCACCGCGAGCTTTGCACTCAGGCTCCGGCCCACACGCAGGCCAAATGTCCCGCCGCTCTTTCGGCCGGTGGCGGAGGTCGTAATGGCCGCGTCCACAGGAACAATGCGGTCCAGCGTGGTGCCGGTCAGCGTCGAGAACGCTGCTATGACCTGGTTGAGCATCGTCGACCCGTCGCCGAAGTACCACGAGGGCTGAAGGCGGCTCGGCGTGTTTGCGGCCGTCGTGAATGGTGCGCCGGCCGGAAACGCGGCGCCGGCCGAGCCGTTCGACGAATCCTTGTTGGACGCCGCGCCGCCATACACCTCCACCGTCCAGCGGCTGGCGGAGCCCGCAGGGGCTTGGGCGAGCGCTGCCGCCGGAAGAGCCAGGGTGATGATGACCGCGGCACCCGCCGCGAGACCCAGGCGCTGACGAACAGTCTGTAAGGTCACGGACATATTTGTGCTCCCGAAAAAGTGACGGACGGCCGTATAGTAGCCGCCGGAGGGGCACATGCGCAGAGCTTTCTTTTTCGTCCGGCTGGGGCTGTTCGTTGGCGCTGTCCTGCTGTTGGCGCCAGACGCGCTGACGTCCGTACTGCCTTCGTGGGTGGCGCCGGTTGGCGCATCCATCAACCCTCTGTCCCAGGACGCGGTCATGGTCGAGGTGCCGCAGGTCTCTCAGGATCGCACGGTGACGCGTTCCCGCTGGGTGGCCCTTGACGTGAACGCGCTCCCGGACCCGCGTACCCGCCCCCAGCTGGCGCGCGAACCAGGGCTGATGCTCGAACTGTTTCCAGATGTGTTCGTCGACGCGGTATTCGATCGCTTTGATCCCAACCAAAACGGCGTGACCTGGGTCGGGCACCTCAACGGCTCGCCGCTGAGTCCCGTGACGCTGGTCTACAGCGGCGGCGTGCTCACCGGGACGATCGTCGCTCCGCAGGGAATGTTCCAGATTCGCCCTGGGTCCGAGGCTGTGCAGCAGGCCAATCCGCAGCGGTCAGGCACCGCCCACGAGATCGTTGAAGTCGATCAGTCGGCGCACATGCGCGAGGCCGATCCGCTGATTCCTCAGATCACGCCGGAGGCCCTCGCTGCCGCGCGTGACGACAGCGTCGCCGACGTGGGCGATGTGATTGACGTGATGGTGCTCTACACGCCGCTCGCGCAGCTGCACGCCGGCAGCGCGGCGGCCATGGCCAACCTCATCAACCTGTCGATGAGCGAGACGAACACGTCGTACGTGAACAGCGATATCACGCACCGCGTCCGGCTCGTGCACAGTGCTCTGGTCGAATATACGGAAGTTGGGAACTTCGGCACGAACCTGACGAACCTGCGTACCGGTGCGGGCGCTGGCCTTGCGGGAGTCGCCGCGCTGCGGAACCAGTACGGCGCCGATCTCGTGGCGATGCTCGTGCACCCCACGGCGCCGACGGCGTGCGGCATCGCCTACGTCATGACCACGCTGTCGACCGCGTTCGCACCATTCGGATACAGCGTCACTGACACCGCGTGCCTGAGCCCGAATTTCACGTTCGCCCACGAACTGGGTCACAACATGGGCGCGCAGCACGACTGGTATGTCAGCACCGCCATGCTGCCATTCACGTATGCGCACGGCTTTGTGAACACGGACGTCGGATTCCGGTGGCGGACGATCATGTCCTACAACGACCGGTGCTCCATTCAGGGGTTCAACTGCAGCCGCCTGCTGTCGTGGGCGAATCCGGCGCCCCGGTTTAATCCGTTCTGCTCCGCGGGCAACTTCACCTGCCGCACGAATCTCTGGCACTTGCCTGGCACAACGATTCCGCTTGGTGTTCCCGGCGGGACGAAGGCCGACTGCCGCGTCGGGGTCCTTGGCGACACCGGCTGCGACGCCGACAACCGGCGCGCGCTCAATAACACCGCCGTGATCGTGGCGAACCTCCGGACGGCGGTGATCAGCGCCGCGCCGCGGCGGCGCTGAAGGCGCGTCAGGCGGCGGCTTCGTCCATTTCTTCGTCCACGCGCACACGTTTGACGTCGGTCGCCAGACCCACCATCTGAAGCGCCCGGATGTGCAGGTAGGTCAGGTCGATTTCGTACCACGCCAGCCCGTGCGCGGCTGAGGTCGGATGGGCGTGGTGGTTGTTGTGCCAGCCTTCGCCAAAGGTCAGCAAGGCCACCCACCAGTTATTGCGGGAGTCGTCACTGGTCTGGAAGCGACGGCCACCCCAGAGGTGCGTGGCCGAGTTGACCAGCCACGTCGCATGCAGACCGAGCGTCGTGCGCAGGAACACGCCCCACAGCACCCAGTTCCATCCACCGGCGGCCCAGAGGCCGAGACCCAGCACCGTCAGCGGCACCCAGTGATACGAGCTCAGCCAGATGTGGAACTTGTCCTTGGCCAGGTCCGGCGCATACTTGGCGGGCATGGCCACGTTGTTGTGCTGCGCATCACCAAACATGATCCAGCCCATGTGCGCCCAGAACCCACCATGGCGCGGCGTGTGCGGGTCGTGGTCGGAATCCGAGTGCTGGTGATGACGACGATGGGTGGCGACCCAGAAGAGGGGACCGCCTTCCAAAGAAATAGTCGCGCAGATGGTGAGGAAGTATTCGACGAATTTCGGCGTCTTGTAGGACCGGTGCGTCAGCAGCCGGTGATACGACATGCCGATGCCCCACGCCAGGGAGATGTAGTAGGTGACCAGCAGGACGACCACGCCGGACCAGGTGAAGTCGATGATGGCCCACACCGCGCCGATGTGGAACAGCGTCATGAAAAACGCGGTCACCCAGGAGACCTTGGTGTAGCGGTCTTGCTTGGCCCCGGCCATGGTGCCCGAGCCGCCCGATCGCAATCCTGCCCGCTGTGTGGTTGATACCGTCTTGACTGCCATACGCAGACGATACCAACCCCGGGCGCGGGCGATTGTAAGACTTGTGTAAGAGATCGCTAGATCACCGGATCGCAGATGTTTTTGGGAACTTGTCGGGGTTGTCGGTGAAGAGCGCGTCCACGCCCAATGTATAGAGAAAGTGGCGCATTTCCGACTCGACGTCCTTGTGGGTGCCGGTCGCGCCTGATCGGAACGTGTACGGCGTGACGGTCAGGCCCGCGGCGTGGGCCCACTGGACGATCGCCGGGGTCTTTTCGACCAGGCCCTTGGCGGGACCGAGGTCGGTGGCAAAGGTGGCCATTTCCTTGAGCGCGGCAGGACCGCTGAGCCAACGCTCCACCGGCGCACCGCCACCAATCAGGAACGTGCGAGGCACCTGCGGAAGGGCCTTGGCGAGATCGCGCACCGCTTGTTCATCAAATGACTGGACCACGAGTCGAGCACGGCCATCGGGCATCTTCATCGCCAGTCCACGGCGTTTCACGGCGTCGGCAAACAACGCCACGATGTCCACGTTGCGGCCGCGGTAGAGCGCCGGGGTCTTGAGCTCGGGATAGAGCCCCGCACCCATGCCAATGAGGTCAATGGCCTCGTCGAACGTGAGAATCCGTTCGCCCGCAAACTTCGCGTCGAACCACGACCCGGCATCGAGAGTCTTGATTTCGGCCAGCGTCAGGTCCGCTGCCAGCCACCGTGTGCGGCCCTGCGCGTCGGTGGAGACCCGATCGGGAAATCTCGTTTCGACATCGGTCGTGCGTTCAAGGGACTCGTCGTGCAGGCAAATGAGCGCCCCGTCCTTCGTGACCGCGAGATCCTGCTCGACATAGTCGGCACCCTGGGACACCGCCAACGTGTAGGCGGCTGCGGTGTGTTCAGGTGCGTACGACGATGCCCCGCGATGAGCGACGGAGCGTTTGGGCGCAGGTGTCTGCGCCTGCACTGAAACACATACGGCTGTTACAGCGGCCAGACACAACAACAGTCGCGGCGATTTCATGACCGTCACAGTATGCGTTGCAGATGACATTGACGTGACAGCTAATGACCCCCACGCAACGACGCTCACGTTTACACGGTCGCTGCACGGTTCTCACACGGTCGTCGAGTCCGCCTTCTACCGTGTGTGACGGAGGAAGTGAGAAATGAACGTGCGAAGTGTGCAACTGAAGAACCTGGTGTGGAGCCTGATGCTGGCGGTGATGGTGTTGTACCCATCAATGGCCGCGGCGCAGTTTGAGACGACCGCGGTCGTCGGAACCATTTTTGACAAACAGAACGCTGCCGTCGCTGGTGCGAAGGTGACGCTGACCAATACCGCCACGGGTGTCACCGCATCAACGATGACGGATGCCACCGGCGGCTATGCATTTTTCACCGTCCGGATCGGCACCTATATTGTGACTGCCGAAAAGACGGGATTTTCGCTGGCGCTGGCCGACAACGTCCAGGTCAGCATCGGCGGCCGTCGTCGTGTGGACCTCACACTGGAAGTGGGCGGCTTGACCGAGACCGTCGAGGTGACGGCCACGACCGCGATGCTCGATACTGACACCAGTCAGCGTGGGCAGGTCATCCGTGGTGATGACCTCAAGCAACTGCCGGTCATCAACCGGGAATATTCGGCACTGGCGCTGTTGACCACCGGGGTGCGTCCTTCAGCGCTGTCGGGTTCGCGCGAGGGGTCGTTCAACGTGAACGGACTGCGCAGCACGTTCAACAACTTCCTGATCGATGGCGTCGACAATAACGCGTATGGCACAAGCAACCAGGGCTTTTCGAACCAGGTCATGCAGCCGACGCCTGATGCCGTTGGCGAGTTTCAGGTCGTGACCAACAACATGAGCGCGGAGTACGGCCGTGCGGCCGGTGCGACCATCAATGTGGCGTATCGCAGTGGCACCAACCGCTTTCAGGTCGGCGCCTGGGAGTTTTTTCGCGACAGCTCGCTGACGTCGGAAGGGTATTTCAAGCCGGCGGCCGGCAGCGCGCCGAAGTTTGACCGCAATCAGTTCGGCGGCACCGTTGGTGGTCCGATACTGAAGAACCGCGCGTTTTTCTTCGGTGACGTCGAAGCCCTCCGCCAGGACCGGACGACAGTGGCGACCTCGACGATTCCCACGATGGCGCAGCGTTCGGGCGTGTTGACGGTGGCGGTGCGCCATCCGCAGACGGGCGTGGTATACCCCGCGGGCACGCCGATTCCGCTGACCACGTTTGCGGCCAAGGTCCTGCGTGAACTGCCGGACCCCACCACGACCGGTACGGCCAACAACTTCGTCCGACTCGTCACGTCAGAAACCGTGACCGACAAGGCCGGCGGCAAGGTGGACATGGTGTTCAACTCACGCTGGACGGGCTTTGGGCGCTTCGGGTGGCGTGACGCCGTGATTGCGGATGAACCCGGCATTCCGCTCCCGTCGGGTGGTGATGGCAATGGCACGACGTACGCGCGCAACCTGCAGCTCGCGCTCGGCTCCACCTACGCGCCTGACTCCAGTTCGTTGCTCGAGTTCCGCTTTGGCTGGTCGCGCACCAAAGGCGGCAAGGACCCGAGAGCGCTCGGCACTGCGAGTGCGCTTGAGGCATATGGCATCACGGGCCTGCCGACCGATGCACGTGTGGCCGGCGGCCTGCCGTCCCAGCTGATCACCGGGTACACGACGCTCGGGCGCCAGGCCACCAATCCGCAGTGGCAGTGGCCGACCGTGTTCAATCCGAAATTGAACTACACGCGCACCTGGGGCAGGCACTCGGCCAAGGCCGGCTACGAGTTCCAGCACATTCAGACGCAGGTGCAGGACGTCAATCCGCTCTACGGCCGCGACCAGTACGCCGGACAGTTCACACGTCCCACGGGCGCCGCAGCGGGCAACCTCTACAACCTGGCGGACTTCATGTTCGGCCTGCGCAGCACGTTTGCGCTGAGCAACATCCTCGTGGCCGACATGCGCCAGAACATGCACTTCCTCTACGCGCAGGACGACATTCGCGTGAACGATCGCCTCACGGTCAATCTGGGCCTTCGGTACGAGTACGCGACGCCGATGTGGGAAAAGAACAACGTTCTGTCGAACTTTGATCCACAGGGTCTGCGGATGGTCATCGCGAAGGATGGATCGATTAAAGACCGGTCCACCATCAATCCCGACCGCAACAACGTCGGGCCACGCGTGGGTTTTGCGTTCACGGCCACCCCACAGACCGTCGTCCGCGGCGGCTACGGGATCAGCTACGTGCACTTCCACCGCGCGGGTGGTGCGAACATCCTCCCCATCAATGGTCCGCAGGTCATCAACGCCGTCGTGGTGCAGACCAATCCGATCGACGCCGCATTCCGGCCGACGCAAAACGGCTACCCCGAAGGGCTGGTCGATCCAAGCCGGTTCAATCCGCTGGCTGCCAACATCACCTACATGCCCGAGGACTACCGCTCCAGCCGTGTGCAGAGCTGGTACCTGTCCGTGCAGCGTGAGGTGTTCCGCAACGTGATGGTGGACCTGGCCTACGTCGGCAATCGTGCCGATGGGCTTCTCCTGTTCGCCAACTTTAACCAGGCCGCGCCCAACAACGCGGCGGGCACCCTTTCGCTCCAGTCCCGTCGGCCGATTTCGCAATTTGCCGACATCACCTACGCCTTCAACGGCGGACGGTCCACCTACAAGGCGCTGCAGATGAAGCTGGAATGGCGCGCGGGGCGCACCCTCACGTTCCTGAGTTCCCTGACGCTCTCCGAGAGCAAGGACAACGGTGCGGGTTCGCTGGAAAACAGCAACGGCAACGCGCCGGCGCCGCAGGATTTCTACAACATGGACGCCGATTTCGGCCTGTCGGGCTATCACCAGCCGTACAACAGCACGACCAGTGTCGTGTTGGAGCTGCCCTTTGGCCGCGACCGTCGATTCCTGTCGAACCTCTCGCCTGTGGTGGATCTGCTCCTGGGCGGCTGGCAGCTCGCCGCGGTGAACAGTGTGTATGCGGGCGACCCCGTGACCTTCACCTACACGGCGCCGGCGTCCTTCCAGGTCTCGGGCATCCAGCAGGACTTCCGCGGCGCGAACATCTATCGTCCCAACATCGTCGGCGACCCGATGGTGCCCGAGAGTCAGCGGTCGATCACCAACTGGTTCAACCGTGACGCGGTCGTGATTCCGACCAACGCGAGTCAGCCGTTCGGCAACGCACCCCGCAACTCGGTGCGTGGTCCGCTCTTCTGGCAGATCGACATGGTCCTCTCGAAACGTGTGGCCTTGCCGTGGCGCCAGAGCCATCTCGAACTGCGGCTTGAAGCCTTCAATCTCTTCAACCGCACGAACTTCCGCGCCCCCAACGGCAACCGCAGCGCCGGCGGGTTCGGCACGATTACCAGCACCTACGACCCGCGGCAGCTCCAGCTGGGAGGCAAGATCAGCTTCTGACTCCATCGGGTGATTGATGATCGGGTGATCGGGCGATGTGCCGATCACCCGATCGGGCGGCCAGATCACCCGATCGTGGATAGAATTGCGGATGGACCGAATCCGCGTCGCCTCCCTCCAGTACTACATCCGCCCTGTCGAGCGGTTTGAACAGTTTGCCGATCAGGTCGAGTCACTCGTCTGGACGGCCAAGGACTACAAAGCCAATCTGCTCGTGTTTCCGGAGTACTTCAGCACCCAGTTGCTGACCCTGGGCAACACACGGCGGCCCATCCAGGAACAAATTCAGGATCTCGCCGATCAGGCGCCGGCCATCGATGCGCTCCTCTCGGATCTCGCGACCCGGAGCGGGATGTATATCGTCGGCGGCACCGTGCCTGTGGTGGATGACGACCGCATGCGTGTCTATAACCAGTGCACGGTGTTTGGGCCCGGTGGAGATACGGGCCGGCAGCGCAAGTTGCACATGACACGGTTTGAGTCGGAAGAGTGGATGATTTCGTCGGGCACACGACTGCGCGTGTTTGATACGGCGATCGGCCGCATTGCCGTCAATATTTGTTATGACGTCGAGTTCCCTGAGCTCGCCAGAGCCGCGGCCCGTGCGGGGGCGACCATCCTGGTGGTCCCGACCTGTACCGATGATCGCATCAGCTACCTGCGTGTGAGATACTGTGCGCAAGCTCGCGCCATTGAGAATCAGATCTACGTCGTGCAAGCCTGCACGGTGGGGTCGTTGCCCATGGTGCCGGCCGTTTCGCTGAACTGGGGTCAGGCGGCCATCATGACGCCGAGTGACTTTGCGTTTGCGCGCGACGGCTTCCTCGCTGAGGGGGCCCCGAATCAGGAAAGTATGGTCGTCGGCGATCTCGACATTGCGGCGCTCCTCGAGAGCCGGCTCAGCGGCACCGTGCTGCCGCTGCGCGACAGTCAGTCGAGCGCGGAGGTCGCCGCCAATCTGGAGATGGTGAATTTGTGAGCCCAACCAAAGGTCCCTACCACGTCGTCAACACCCGGCCCGAACACTTCGAGGGGATTCGTGCGTTGACCGAGATGGTCTACCCGGGGTCGGCCCCGTGGTCAGTCGCACAACTCCAGTCACACCTCGATATCTTCCCCGACGGTCAGTTCGTCGTGATTGACGATGATACAAACATCGTCATTGGGATGGCGGCGAGTCTTATCGTGTGGTGGGATGACTACGCGTTCGCCGAGAACTGGCTGAGCTTCACCGACGCGGGGATGTTCACCAACCACGACCCGGAGAAGGGCCGTACGTTATATGGAGCCGAGGTCATGACCCATCCGAAACGCCGGGGGCTGGGCGTCGGAAAGGCGCTCTACTCCGCACGACGTGAGCTGACGGAACGTCTTGGCCTGTTGCGCATTCGCGCCGGCGCACGCCTGCGTGGGTATCACAAACACGCCAAGCACATGAGCGCGGAGGCGTATGCGCTCCAGGTCATCAAGGGCACGTTGAACGACCCGACCGTGTCCTTCCAGATGTCGCAGGGCTTTCACATCCTCGCCGTGGTGGAAGGGTATCTCCGGCATGATCCGGAGAGTCTCGGATGGGCGGCGGTGATCGAGTGGATCAACGAGCAGGTGGCGACGCCGGAAGACTGGAAACACCGCGACCCGAAGTTTGACGCAGGGTAAGGGCGACGACGAGCGTCAGGGCGAGTCCTTGTGACGCTGCGGCGATGATCGGGTCTGCGCCGCCGCCGGCGATGTCCCACCAAAAGTTGATGGCCGAGTGGAGCGCAATCGCCAGGTCAGCCACGCAAAGAGGCACCCGCCGGCGACGCCGGCAAGGATGGGCGGGCCGATCACCAGCAGAGGCGTCGTCAGATCGTTTCTGAGCAGACTGAGGGCCAGCACCTCATCGAGATCCTTGTGATGGGCGATCGCGAAGACGAGTGCACTCCCCAGTGCGGCCGCCCACACCGGCCAGCGCGCGCGGCGCCACAACTGCTGGAAGAGAAAGCCTCGGTACAGCACCTCTTCAGCGAACGGGCCGAGGATCACGACTGAGAGCATCGAGTCGACATGAACGCGGAAGCCAAGGGAGGTGCTGGCGATGGCGACCATGGGCAGTGTGGCGGCGACTGACAGTCGGACGCCGGGCCAGCCGGCAGTGGTCAGGCCGAGTTCAGCGATGGCCTCACGCCACGACACGCGTCGCAGCAGCATGACCAGCAGGATCGAGGGTGGCACCCACAACAGCGCCTTGACCGCACCCTCGGTCCACATCGGGGTGTTCCAGAGAAACGACGCTGAGGTCGCCCACCAGAACACCCGGGTGAGGGCGTAGACAAACAGGACCGGCAGGATCACTGCGCGTTAGTTCCCATTCCGATCAATCTCGAGTCCAATCGATCGCATGAGGGCGAGGGCATTGCTGGTCCGCACCGGACCGGGCCTGAGGTGATAGTCAAACTGCAGGGTGCCCGCTTCAAAGACGTCTGAGAAATGCACCTGCACGGCCGGCCGATCCATGGACGTCACGATCTCGCCCAGGGCCAGGTCGTGGGTCGTGGCGAGTCCGATTGCGCCCATGCCTGTCAGCCCCAGCAGCACACCTTCTGCACCGTGACGACGGTCGTGGGAGTTGGTGCCGCTGAGCATTTCATCAAGGAGAAACACCATGCGTCCGTTCGACGCCCGCGCCAGGTCGACCACGTGTTTGAGCCGGAGGATTTCTGCGTAAAAGCGCGAGTGGCCTTCCTGCAAAGAATCCAGGACACGAATCGACGCGCCGATCGCCAGCGGAGACAACGCGCACTGCGAGGCGCGCACCGGCGCACCCATCTGTGCCAGGACGGCCGTGAGTCCGATCGCCCGCAGGAACGTGCTTTTGCCGGACATATTGGAGCCGCTCACGAGCATCAGCACGGGATCGCTGCCGCCGATCGCCACGTCGTTGGCAATCGCCGACTCCGGCAACAGTGGATGCACCAGCGACGAGGCAGAAAAGTGAGCTGTCGCGCTGTCGGACATCTGCGGAAACACAAAACCGGGATGTTCTGCCGCGAACCCGGCCAGCGCCGACAACGCCTCAAATTCTCCGATCGCATCGAGCCAGGCGGACACGGCCCGACCGTCACGTCGACGCCAGGCCTCCACCACGAAGGCCAGTTGTGTGGCCCACAGCAACAGCCCGGACAGTGGCGCAAAGATCACATTGCGACGTGAGGAGAGGAGCGCCACCAGTTGGGACAACTGACGGATGGCGGCCGAGGCCCGTGTGTGTGTCTGCAGTTGGCGCTGCAGGTGCTGCAGGCGGCCGGAGGAAAAGGTCCCGTCTTCAATAATTTTCGCGGTGCGTTCGAGCAGGTCGAGATCGCGCGACGGGGAGTCCACCGCATGAATGACCTGCACGACTCGATTGCGCAGCGCGAGCGCAAAGGCAATCTGCACGATCAGTGCGAGTTCGGCCACGCCGCCGGGACCGCCGTTGCTGCGCCAAACAATCGCGCCAATGGTCAGGATGGGCGCCACCGCAGCGATGATGCGCAGTGCGCCGGACGAGAGCACGGGCGCCGCTTCCGCC
>Ga0163150_10007438_pt1 | contig 12868 bp, 13 predicted proteins | sample OliLakLV19P2IB_FD_148628 | JGI IMG/M metagenome (GOLD analysis project Ga0163150, IMG submission 148628) | Freshwater microbial mat bacterial communities from Lake Vanda, McMurdo Dry Valleys, Antarctica - Oligotrophic Lake LV.19.P2.IB | ecosystem: Environmental > Aquatic > Freshwater > Lake >...
TTGCAAATTCCAATCCGCGTATCAAACAAGTGTTTGAAACATGGAAAAATATTAACAAGGAAGCGCTTGTTTCTAACCTCGAAAAAAACCAGGAGTTGAAATCTCTGCTTTTGGAAGAAACTCCGTGGGTGCTTAATGCGCAAAATGAAACGGAGCGCAAGAAGCGTATCGCGTTGCTGTTTGATATAAACAAAATGGCTTCCGAAAAACAAAGCGCGTTGAAGAAACTTGCCGAAGCGCAAACACCAAACGGAGGCTGGGCGTGGTTTAAAGGGATGCCCGACAACCGCTACATCACGCAATATATCGTGACGGGCATCGGCAGATTGAGCAACATGCAGGTGTTGAATTTGAAAGAAGAGCAAGAGGTGCAAGACATGCTCCAACGTGCTGTGCAGTATTTGGACAACCGCATTTTGGATGATTACAACGAATTGAAGAAACGCAAAGTAAAATTAGAGGCTGATAATCTTGGCTATGAGCATGTGCAATATCTCTATGCGCGAACAATGTTTCAAAATATTCCTTTCGGGCAAGAGCAAAACGAAGCATTCAAATACTATATCGGGCAAGCGGAAAAGTATTGGCTCACGCGCAACAAATATTCGCAGGGCATGATTGCACTTGCGTTGCAACGCAACGGCAAAAAAGAATCTGCATTGAAAATCACGCGCTCGCTGAAAGAAACTTCCTTGAGCAGCGAAGAAATGGGCATGTATTGGAGAGATAACGATGGCGGATATTATTGGTATGAGGCTCCGGTAGAAACACAAGCATTGCTGGTAGAGGCATTTAAAGTTGTTGCGAATGATAAGCAGGCGGTGGATGAACTACGCATCTGGCTACTGAAGCAAAAACAAACGCAGGATTGGGGCAACACCAAAGCCACTGCTGATGCCTGCTACGCGCTGCTGCTTGAAGGCACGCAGTGGCTTGATGATTCCAAACTTGCCGACATCACAGTGGGCGAAACAAAGATTGAACCCGCACAACGTGGCGCATCTGTTGAAGCAGGCACGGGCTATTTCAAAACTTCGTGGGATAAAACGGAAATCAAGCCTGCGATGGGCAACATCAGCGTGAGCAAAACGGGAACGGGTATCGGCTGGGGCGCCATGTATTGGCAATACTTTGAGCAATTGGATAAAATCACGCCTGCGGAAACTCCGCTCAAGTTGAAGAAGCAATTGTTTCTGCAAACAAACTCTGAAACAGGTCCGGTGATAACGCCAATCACCGACAAAACAGAGTTGAATGTAGGCGACCTCATCAAAGTGCGTATCGAACTGCGCGTTGACCGCACAATGGAATTCGTTCACATGAAAGACATGCGCGCTGCGGGCTTTGAACCGGTGAATGTTCTTTCGGGCTATCGCTGGCAGGGCGGCCTTGGCTATTATGAAACCACGCGCGATGCCGCAACGAATTTCTTTTTTGACTGGCTGCCGAAAGGAACGTATGTGTTTGAATACGCGCTGCGCGTTTCGCAGAAAGGCGACTTCTCCAATGGCGTCACCACCATTCAGTGCATGTATGCACCTGAATTTGCTTCGCACTCGGAAGGGGTGCGGGTGGCGGTGAGGTGATTTGAGAATTTGATAATTCGATAATGAGTTAGCGAAAATAGAAATCACCCCCTTTGTCCCCCTCAAAGGGGGAAGCAACACGCGCGCAGCAGCCCACTTTCTTTGACAGCTTTGAAGCTATTATTTAAATACTTACCTTTCGGTAGATATGTTAAAACGAATCTGGCGTCTGCTGCTTATCTGCTTTTCTTCGTTCATGCTCATTACATTTATGCTAACGATAGGGCTTTCCCTGTTTGGCGACTCTCGGTTTTCAATGAGCAATCTGCCGCCAGGCATCCTGGTGATGCAAATCATGGGATCATCTTTATGCCCATGTTATTCTTCGCTATTTTAAAATACGGATTGAAGTTATTCAGAAAGCCGAAGCCTAACCCTTTTGCAGGGCAAAAGATTGAAATAGACATGGTGATAAAAGTGAAGCACACCTTTCAATCTTTTTTCAAAGTAATGGTGTCACAAGTACTTGACTCCGTGCCATTATATCCTTTCTTATTCATAATAGGATTGGGCAACCTTGTTTTTGCAATAAGTTATTTCACCGGTAATCCGATGGAACTGAAAGAATTTCCTGCGCTTCAAACAGGAATCGGGGTGGCATTAACAGCTCTCCCTTTTTCTTTCTATTTCCAGTTAAAGAAACTGTTCAATTCCCATCCCAGGTTTCATGAAGTAATTGAAAATCATTTTACCAATGAGTCGCTGGTGATAAAGGGGGAGAGCTTTGAATCAAAGCTCGGCTGGAGTACTTTTCATAAGTTCCAGGAATTGAAAAATGCCTTTATGCTTTATGAAAGTAAAGCCATTGCAATTATGATACCTAAAAGCAGTTTTGAAAATGAACTGTCCATCACCACGTTGAGAACATTTCTGCTGTCGCTGCAAAAATAATTTCACTTAACTGCCCCCCGATCTCCAACAAGATGCAATCTTGCGGGAGCGATGGGGAACCTGATTTTTCTTGAGAAATGCCTAAAAGTGTATTTTGATTCTAACGGCACAATTTGTTAGTTTGTAAGAGTAACTTGTATTATCCGACACCAACGCGCATACAATCTTCCGAACATGAAAAAGAAAACATTTCTCGCAGTCATCTTTTCGCTGGCAATGGTGCAAACCTCATCCGCGCAATCCTTCAGTCCACAGTTGGCTGCCATGCTTCAGGATACATTGAATAAATATGTTGCGTTAATTACAAACATTAAAGGCATGTCAGTCGCTGTGTATTTGCCCGAGCATGGCATCTGGAAGGGCACCAGTGCCGTGTCTTCTGCCGGACAACCAATCACTGCCGACATGGAATTTGGCATAGCCAGCAACACCAAACTATTTGTAGCCGCTGCCCTTTTAAAACTTGCTGAAAACAATATCCTCAGCCTTGATGATTCCTTGCACAAATGGCTGCCTGCTTATCCGAATATCAATTCCAACATCACCATTCGCCAGCTTCTTCATCATAAAAGTGGTGTGTCCGACCCGCTTTTCGTGTCGCCTTTCATGGATACCATTATGAATAATCCCACGCGGGTGTTTACTCCAAATGAAGTATTGGGATGGGTGGGAGCGCCCCTTTTCGCTGCGGGCACGAGTTGGGGCTATTCCAACATTAATTACATCTTAGCAGGAATGGTTGCTGAAAGCGCTACGGGCTATCACATCTCAAAGATTATCCGCGACAGCATTCTTACACCGCTGAATTTAGACAGCACTTTTTATGATGTGAAAGAACCCATCTTAGGAACGCTGACACACCGATGGTTCAATGGCGTGGACTACAATACTATTTCAAGAGTTGGATTGAACACCGCAGGCGGTTGCGCGGGCGCTTTGTTTTCAACGGCAGGTGAGATGGTGCAATGGTATCATGCGCTGTTCAGCGGTGAGATTTTGAATGCCGCTTCTTTGGCTGACCTCACCACATTTGTTACAACCGGAACAGCCTACACCTATGGCTTGGGATTAGAGAATCAAACTTATTTCGGTAATATCACCTGGGGGCATGGCGGCACCACGTGGGGCTATAAAAGCAGGATGGTTTACGAGCCTTGTTCGGGCGTAGTAGTGTGCGGACTTGCTAATTCGTGGCCTGCCGGAATGGATGGCGTCACCTTGTTGCTTTATAAAGTAGTCGTTGATTATTTACCCGCCTGCGCAGAAACCATTACCGGATTCACAACAGTTTGCCAGGAGCAAAATTCCGTAACTCTATACGGTGTCCGCAATTGCAAAAGCAACTTCTTATCAATGGACTTTACCCACGGGTGCAACAGGCACAAGCAACACCAATAGCATCACCGTCAATTACAGCCTGTCGGCTCTTTCGGGAAATGTTACCGTGAAGGGAATAAATACCTATGGAGATGGCGGGGCTTCAACCTTAGCCGTTACCGTAAATGATATACACCTCGCCTTATGCGGTGGCAAAACAATTTCCGGCATTATTATCACCGAGACAAACAAACCCGTGAGCGGAGTTTCTGTAATTCTTTCAGGCTCAGAAAGTGACATAGTGCTAACGGGCATAGATGGATTTTTCAGCTTTGCAGTAATGCAGGTCGGCAACTACACCGTCACCCCTTTTAAAACAAATGATGTTGCCACCAACAATGGCGTTACCACTACCGATATCGCATTAATCAGAAAGCACGTAATCAACATCACGCCTTTTAATTCGCCCTATAAAATCATCGCGGCTGATGCGAGTAACAATAGCATTGCATCAACGGCTGATATTCCGTTAGTCAGACAAGTCATACTAAATAACAGCGCTAAATTTCCCGGTGAACGGATGTGGGAGTTCGTTAGCAGCGACCAGGTGTTTACAGGTCCGCCCTACAATCCCTTTCCGTTTATCAAAATAAGAACCTACTCTAATTTTACTTCAAATCAAATAAACCAGAATTTTATCGGGGTAAAATTGGGTGATGTAAATGACACCTGGAATGCAGGGACACCTTGATGAACAACAAACACCAAACTCCAAATTTCAGGTAATGTCTCAGTTTGAGCGGAAGCCGTCATGCTGAGCCTGTCGAAGCATGGTGTGGGCTTGCTCCACCCTTCGATAAACTCAGGGTGACTGCCAAACTTCAAATAACAAATTCCAACCTCGCAACTATCAACTAACAAGAAGGGGATGGGATGGATGCTGCCTTTTTTCCACGGGTTTCACCCGTGGCTACCAATAGTTCACCCCTATGGGGTTTCAAATTCCAAACTCCAAACTTCAAACTCTGTCCCCCCTCGCGCAAGCATAATTCAAGCGTCCGCTTGGATTATCATTGTAAACAGTAAAAAAGCTTATGCCTTAACGCTATCAAACTTTGGTTATGTTTTTGGCATATTTTATCCCATCAGGCGCATCTTCCCAATCGAAAGTTACAGTGATGCCATTCGTAATATCTGAGGTTGACTTTAAAAAGGATACGGAAGATGGAGTTGATGTGGGGTGGTTGGGATCATTTAGATCGTTAAAGGTCATATCTTTTATTATACCACCTCCCGTTGAGGTATAGGGATCCTTGTAATCAATTTTTCCGCTGGTCTTGTAAGTTGAAGGCATTGTTAAACAATTTAAGGATTAGAGAATAAGTGTTGGGGTAAATGTAAAAATTGTTTCCTTATTAACAAAAAAATCAATCCCCAAAATCTGGCGCACGCATTATAATGGGCGCAAAACGTCCGCTTGTGCCTTTCATTTTTCAGCGCCCCGTTCCTGCAAGGTTGTACCTTGCAGGATGTTCACTTAAAGCCTCCGGATTTAGTGAGCCAGAGGCTCACCGTTCTCTTCTTCAAGCGACACGCTTGAAGGAACAAACAGGGAAGCATAAAGCAAGAATGATTCTTCCTACAGGGGCAACAATCCGCAAGAAGGCATGTGCGCCATGCCGCGCCTCAATTTTTGCGGCAGAGTTCGCCCCCAATCTCCCGTAAGATTGCATCTCGTGGGAAGCATAGAGCAATCCCGTACATACGGGATTCGGAAAATTCTTATTTCATTGCCGAATAGGCATCAATCGCCTGCCTGAATGCAGCGAGGTCATCAGCGGTGTATTTTTTACTTACGCGCGGAGAAGCGGTAATCACTTCTAAGTGTTCCTGCGCCAGCGCGTAAATTTCATCGCACACCGGCTCGATAGGTTGTTTTTTCTTCAACGCCTGCGAAAATTTTTTACGCAGCTCATTCATCTGCTTATATTCTTCCTTGCCGCCCGTAATCAGCGCATGGAGGGAGAGCGGAAACAGAAAGACATCCTGTTGCTTCATCAGCTCAATCTTTGCGTTGCTCTTCGCTATCATAGCAGTAAAGCGGTCCTGGATTGATGTCACCAGGTGAACAATCGGAGTTGCTGTTGGAGTTGTTGCAGTTGAGTTCATAGGTTAAGTTTTTTTTAGAGCGTACGTACAGCCCCGAAAAAAGTTTCTTTCCTTGACTGGCGCGTGCATGTAGGTTGGCATTGAGCGAAGGATTCCCCCGTCTCCCACGAGATTGTATCCCGTGGGAAGAATAGAGCAATCCCGTACGTTCGGGATTCATGCGCTTGCAATGAGCCGCAAGCAGGCATGCACACAAAGCAGCGCCTTAATTCTTGTGGCAGATGGGCAATCAGGAAATCATCTATCATTTACCGGCTTTTTTATCCCGCTTTGCAGCTCTCTTCTCGTCTTTAGTCTTTGCAGGTTTTTTCTTGACATCCTTTTTTTGATCGTTAGATTTTGACATGGTTTTTTTATTTTGCGGGTATAATACTAACTAAAAATTGCTTGCTTAAGAAATTGCCCCCCTCCGCTTCTGGCGCGAGTCTGTAGCCCTGCATTGCGCGAAAGCGACTCGTGCCGCCCAAATCGGTAATTTATTTTAAGCAAATAAACGATGATGTAAGCTCATGTTTGCGTGAAGTGGGCGCACTCTTTTATGAGGTGTAGAGACTTCACGCGGATGTCTTTATATTCTTTTGTGAAGTTCCCATAAAAAGGGAATGAAGGAAAATACGGGCGAAAAATCTGAGAATTAGCGCAACTTCAGCTTGCGCTTAATGGTAACCATCCTGATGGCGGTTACTGCCGCTTCCACGCCTTTGTTGCCGTGCTTGCCGCCCGCGCGGGCTTTTGCCTGCTGCAAGTTGTTGGGGGTGAGCAGTCCGAAAATCACAGGCTTCTCAATTAATAAAGAAAGTTGGGTGATGCCGTTTGCCACGGCATGGTTGATGTATTCATCATGCTTCGTTTCGCCTTTGATAACGCAGCCGAGACAGATAACAGCATCGGGCTTTTGCGCTGTGGCAATCATCTGCGCCCCGCTGGTGAGTTCAAATGCACCGGGCACATGCACTACTCGAATGTCTTTTTCTTTTGCGCCCGCCTTGAGCAGCGTGCGGATGCAACCGTCAAGCAGGGCGTGTGTGATATGGTCATTGTAGTCACTCACCACAATGCCAAAACTCATTCCCTTTGCATCAGCAATCGTGGCGGGATTAAAGTCAGAGAGGTTTTTGAGATAAGTAGCCACGCGGGTGTTGGGTGTTGAGGGTGGAGTGTTGAGTTCGTCTTTCGGGCTAATAGCGGGCTAAAAGCTCACAGCTTTCTTCAATTCACCATCGCGATATACTTATCAATTTCGCGTCCTTCTGTTGATTCGGGATATTCGTTTTTGATTTGCTGGAAGAGTTTGAGCGCTTCGTCTTTCTTGCCCTGCACCTTCAGCGCGAGACCTGCCTTGAAGAGATAGTAAGGAGTAACGAGTTCATTCTCCATTTCATCAGCCGCTTTTTTGTAGTAGGAAATGGCTTCATCCATATCGTTCTTTTCAGAGTAAGCATCGCCCAATGCGCCTTTTGACATCGCGCACAAAACGGGTTCGCCTTTGCTGCTGAACTTTTTCAGGTGGGTAATAGCCTTGTCATATTCGCCCATGCGCAAGTAGCTTACGCCTGCATAATAATTTGATAGGTTTGCTGCTTTCGTGAAACCATAATCATCAATAATGGAAAGGAATCCGTCATAGTTGCCATCGCCATTGAGCGCGAGGCGGAAGGAATCCTGCTCGAAATATTGCTGTGCGCGAAACATTTCCTCTTGCGCGTCTTTTTCTTTTCCGGGAAGATAAAATCCAAAGAAAGCAAATGCGCCAAGCGCAATCACCAATACTGCGCTGCCGCCTATTGAAATCGCTTTTTTATTCTGCTCGAAGAAATGCTCTGCTTTTGTGAAGAAATCAACTTCTGTTGAATGTTTTGGTTCTGCCATTTTAGGGTGTTATTAATCGGTTAGGAATGGATAATCTTTCTGAGTGTAATTATAGTCATAAAGTTCTGACGCATCGGGATAAGGCGACTGCTCTGCAAACTCCACAGACGCTTCCACCGCAGCCATCACTTTCTTTTCAATCTCCTCCACGTCTTTTTCAGTTGCGAATTTCTTTTCAAGCAATGTTGCCTTCACCTGTTCAATCGGGTCGTGCTTCTTGTATTCTTCCACCTCTTCGCGTGTGCGATACTTTGCCGGGTCACTCATCGAATGCCCGCGATAGCGATACGTTACGATTTCGAGAAAACTTGCGCCCTCGCCTTTACGCGCATGGGCAACTGCCTTACTGATAGCATCATGCACCGCTTCGCAACTCATGCCGTCCACCTGTTCGGAAGGCATATCATAGGCAGCGCCAAGCTGGTGAATAGCCGTCACGTTTGATGAGCGACCTACTGAAGTGCCCATCGCATATTGGTTGTTCTCGCAGACAAATACCACGGGAATCTTCCACAGCATTGCGAGATTGAATGTTTCGTGCAACGCGCCTTGCCTCACCGCTCCATCGCCAAAGAAACACAGGCACACATTGTCGGTGCCTTTATATTTTTCGGCAAAAGCAATTCCAGCGCCCAGCGGGATATGCGCGCCCACAATAGCATGACCTCCGAAGAAATAATTCTCTTTGGAGAAAAAGTGCATCGAGCCTCCTCTGCCCTTGCTGCATCCTGTTGACTTGCCAAACAGTTCCGCCATACATTCATTTGCGGGAACGCCTTTTGCAAGTGCAAGCCCGTGGTCGCGGTAGGCGGTGATGATGCCGTCTTCTTTACGAATAGCAGAAATCACTCCGGCAGCAATTGCTTCCTGCCCGATATATAAGTGGAGAAATCCCCTGATTTTTTGCTGACCAAACAGCACCCCTGCACGCTCTTCAAACCTGCGGATGAGCAACATCAGCTCATACCATTGCAGGTAGGTTTCTTTTCCTATCTTGCCCGTCTCTTTTTTTGCTTTGACTGTGCTCACTGTAAAACTTGGCGGCAAAAATAGCTATGATTTGCAGCATTGCCAAAGCAGAAAAGTCAGGGTGTAGGACAACTTGCAACGGATCGCGCGGTGGGCATCTCTCCGCCTTAGGCGGAAGACACAAAGGAGTACCACCAATTGATACCCCTTTGTATTTCCCCTAAAAGGGGAAAAGCCACGCTCGTTGCAATTTGTTCTACACCCAAAGTCAATAAGTCAACAGTCCATAGCCTGAACAAAACGTGTTTCTCCGCTCCATTTACATTTCTAATTTTCGCAACTACCAAGAGGCTTCGTTTTCCTTTTCAAAGAAAATTACCTGCATCACGGGCAATAACGGGAGCGGGAAAACGAATTTGCTTGATGCCATTTATTACCTGTGCATCACCAAGTCATATTTTGCTGCCACCGACTTTCAAAATATCAGGCATGGTGAAACTTCGTTTGCAATGCGCGGTGAGTTTTTTGAAAATGACCTTCCCCATGCGGTGAAGTGTAAGGTTGAAAAAGACAAGCGCAAAGATTTTTACTTAGAGGATAATCGCTACGAAAAGCTTTCAGATCATGTGGGGAAATTTCCCATTGTGTTCAGCACGCCAAACGATGTGGAATTAATTTATGGCGGCAGTGAAGAACGCAGGCGTTTCATTGATCTGATGCTGTCGCAAACCGACCATGTTTATTTGGAAAATTTGCAGGAATACAACCGCCTGTTGTTGCAGCGCAATGCGCTTTTGAAAAAATTTGCGGACACGAATTCGTTCAATGCTCCGCTGCTTGAAGTGTATGACAGCCGAATGGTGAAGCCTGCGGGATATCTTTATGAAAGCAGGAAAAATGCAATCAGCGAAATCATTCCCTTTATCAATAAAACATGCAATCATCTGTCGGATGCAAATGAAGATATGAGCATCGGTTATGAATCGGATATGCTGAACGGTGATATGGGGAGTTTGCTTGCTCAACATGTGGAACGCGACCGTATTTTGAGACGCACTACGAACGGCATCCATCGCGATGAGCTTGTTTTTTTAATGAACAATCACATTATCCGCAAGTTTGCCTCACAAGGGCAGCAGAAGTCGTTTCTCATCTCATTGAAACTTGGATTGTATCGCTGGCTGAAAAATAAAATAGCAGTTGCGCCCTTTCTTTTGCTTGATGATATTTTCGATAAGCTCGACCAACACCGCAGCGCGAAGCTCCTTGAGTTAATTGCGCAGGATGATTTTGGGCAAGTGTTTATCACCGACACGCAACGCCACAGGCTGGAAAGTGTTTTTGCGGGAAATAAAGATGTGGAGTTTGTGGAGATGGAAGTCTCACCCCTGCCTACGTTAGACTCCGGCAGGTAAACCGCTCCCTCTGCAAACATTATGTTAGCCCGATTTGAGTGATAAAAGGGCTAAAGCCCTTCCGGTTTTTGGAATGCACCTCAAACCCCGACCTAAAGGTCAGGGCAATTTAGTAGCCCCGCATTAAAACTGTCGTCTGTTGACTGACGACTGTTGACTTTCCTCGCTCACACAATTCCATCCTGCAATTCATCTATCACTCTGTGCTGGCGGATATTTTTACTAATGGCGATGGCGAGATTCAATTCATAACCAAGCAGCAGCGCAAACGAGTTGAGGTAAATATAAATCTGCAACGCGATGATGGTGCCGATTGAACCGTAAATCCTGTTATACTGCCCGAAGTTGTTCACGAAATAAGAGAAGCCGATTGAAATCGCTATCACAAGCAGCGTGGCGAGGGTGGAACCTGCGGATACGAAGCGGAATTTTTTCTTCACCGCAGGTCCGTAATAAAAGATAAATGAAATCGAGAGGAAGAAGAGCAGAATAACTATCATCCACTTGAGTGTGCTGAACAAAATAAAGTTAAACGGATTGAGGATGTGAAAGGTGTCGAGCATGAGCCGCAGTATTGTATTTCCCGCCACAATGGTCATAATGGAAAGCAGCAGTAGAAAAAATAGCACGATTGTTAAGGCAAATGCAATTGCGCGGGTCTTCAGCATTCCACGCTTCATAAACACCACATAAGATTTATCAAACGACTGCATCAGCGACATCACCGCGTTGGTTGAGAGGAACAGCGCCAACACCAAACCGATTGAAAGCAAATCGCCCCGCTGCTCCTGGATAACTCCGGTGATGGTGCTTTCAATCATCTTATACGTATCAAGCGGGATGCGATCGCGAATGAAATCAACGAGGTTGACCTGTAGATTTTCAACGGGGATATAGGGAATGAGCGTGAATAAAAATATCAACGCGGGAAACAGCGCCATGAAACTGGTGAACGCAATGGCGCGCGCGCGCACCGAAATGACATTGCGCTTCATTTCATTGCGAAAGAACACTGTTACATCATACAGCGGCACTTCATCGAAGCCGGGCAGCGTGATTTCCTTCGCCCAAGCAGTGAGTTGACGCATCCGTGCGTTCTTATCCATCAGTTTTTTTACGAATGACACCTTTGAAAAGTCTTGTGGTAAAAATACCAACTTTAATCTATGAGTTTCAGGAAGGGAGAACAGCGGGTGTAGGACAAATTGCACCGGCTCGCGCGGTGGGCTTCTCTCCGCCTTAGGCGGAAGACACAGAGGGGCACTATTTGATACCCCTTTGTATTTCCCCTAATAGGGGAAAAGCCACGCTCGTTGCAATTTGTCTTACACCACCTTTACGCCCTTTTTGCCGATTGCTTATTTCTCCCTAATTTCGTGCCTCATTTCAAAAAAATAAAAACAAGAAAAATGAAAAAGACACTCGTTCTGGCAGGAACAATTCTCACTGCCCTTGCATTCAACGGATGCAACAATGAAGCAGCCATGAAAGAAACTCAGGCTAAGTATGACAGCAAACTCACTGCGGTTACTGATTCACTCAAAGGCGCAGCGCAGGCTGAAATTAGTGCTGTAAGGGCTGAATATGATGCAAAAGTGCAGATGCTCAATGACAGCCTCGTTGCAAAGACTGCCGCTCTCGAAGCTGCTGTTGCAAAGAAGGCCGTCACAACAACCAAGCCCAAGACAACTACTACGACCACAAAGCCGAAGGTAACGTCTAGATAAGATTTGGACTGCAACCCAAACAAAAAAGGCTTCCAATTTGGAAGCCTTTTTTATTTGAGCTAACTGAAACTTATTGTCTTGTCAGCACAGCAGTGCATGTTTCCTGCGTGGTGAACGTGGTTTTGTAAGTGATAGTAACCGTGATTTGATTTGAGGTGATGGAGCCTTGGCCTTCATCAATCGTGAATTCATTGCCCGTGCAGAATGTTTGCTGCGCAATAGTGAATGTGCTGCCCGTAACAGTTGCAACTACATCAGGAGCTGCTCCGGCACAAAGATATTTGCCAAAGTTTTTGATGATAATCTTATCAATGCCCGTGCTTGAAGTGGAAATCTCCACGACATAAGGAGCGGTGGTGCAATTATCATTTGCGTCAAAATCACCTAAAAACTTGTTTCTTGACACAGTTTGGCAGCTATCACCTTCATAACCGGCATCGCAACTGCAAGTTCCATCGCTGAAAGAGCTACCATTGAGACAATTTTTGAAGTTTTCGCAGTCGTCACCGTAATAGCCAGAGTCGGCATCCGAGTCGCAATCACAGTTGCAACCACCGAGTGATTCAACCGGTGTTCCGTTTGAGCTACATGTAACGTCTTTGCAAGGATCTTCCTCGCAGGCATTGAATAACATGACGGATGCAATCGTCATCATCGCTAATAAAAGTTTTCTCGCTTTCATAAAATGGTTTTTTGGTTTTTAATGAACGGCAAAAATACTTGATTTCATTTAACCAAAAAAAGAAAGCATCAATCACAAAGAATACGAAGATTTTTATTAGGAAGCGCGCAAAGAAAAAAAATCGCCTTTCTGTACTCTTTATGTGTTTTCCCTTTGTGCTCTTTGTGGTTAAATATTATCTGTGCCGTTTCGGAAAATCATAAAACAACAGCTTGCCAGTTGCAGCAGTTGCTTCGCTCCAAT
>Ga0163150_10007439_pt1 | contig 12862 bp, 13 predicted proteins | sample OliLakLV19P2IB_FD_148628 | JGI IMG/M metagenome (GOLD analysis project Ga0163150, IMG submission 148628) | Freshwater microbial mat bacterial communities from Lake Vanda, McMurdo Dry Valleys, Antarctica - Oligotrophic Lake LV.19.P2.IB | ecosystem: Environmental > Aquatic > Freshwater > Lake >...
GTCGCGCCCGACCATCCGATGTCGGTGGAATTCGCGCGCTCGATGGCGCCGATGATGCATATGCCCGCGTCGGTTATGGCCGAACTTCTGGACGACGAGTCCGGCCGGGCGATCCGGGTGCTGGACATCGCCGCCGGTCATGGGCTGTTCGGCATCGGAATCGCGCAGCGGAACCCGCGGGCTCAGATCGTCGCGGTGGATTGGGCGGCCGTGCTGGCCGTGGCGAGCGAGAACGCCGGAAAGTTCGGGGTGGCCGATCGGTTCAACATGCTTGCGGGCAGCGCCTTCGAGGTGGAGTTCGGAACCGGATACGATCTGGCGCTGCTGACAAACTTTCTGCATCATTTCGATCGCGAGACCTGCGTCGGCCTGCTGCGCAAGGTGCGCGCGTCGCTTGTCCCCGGAGGGCGGGTGGCGACGCTCGAGTTTGTGCCGAACGACGACCGCGTCACGCCACCGCTGGCGGCCGCTTTCTCGATGACGATGCTCGGCACGACCGAACACGGAGACGCGTATACGTTCGCCGAACTGGAGGGGATGGCGCGGGATGCCGGGTTTACCCGGAGCGAGGCTCATGTGGTAACGCCGGGGGTTCAATCGCTGGTGATAAGTTCTGTTTGAGGGCCGCGCAAAGGTATGGTACTGGACCGGAAATCAATAAGAGTAACAGCATGGTCCCATAACCATTGAACCTTTTCGGCCATAGGGGCTCATAGCGTTGGCCTGACACTCTCATGAAGAGATGTTTTCGTGGGAGGTTTTCTAATGCGTACGATTCGAAGAATTGCGTCTTTTGGTTTGTTATGGCTCACTTTTGCGGCCCTGAGCTTTGCAGCGCCGGTCCTGGTGAACTTGAAAGTTACCGGTTACGACTACCCGATCCTTTCGGGAGGGCGATTCCAGGGCAGCGTGGATAACGGTCCTTCATTCGACATGTTCTGCGTTGACTGGCGAAACACGATCAATCCGTTTGGAGTAGAGTATCCGGCTTACATCAGCGACGCCGGCGATATCGGCAAGACACGGTCGGGAGTTCTGAATCCCTCGGACTTCACGTATGCGCCGAGCCTGCTGACCGCACTTGATCGATACACATTGGCGGGTTGGCTGACGACGCAATACACGTTTCCCTTCATTGCGGCCACTCCGGCCGCTACCGAGGACGACAAGGCGATTCAGACGGCGATCTGGGTGTTGCTCGCCGATAGTCCAAACAGCCCGAGCATTCAGCCGGATCAAACAACGGTTGACACATGGCTGGGCAACGCGCTGAATTTCAAGAACACGAACGCCGCGGGTTTTCAAGCGATCCGGAACGGCATGCGGATCTTCACGGACGCGAGTACGTCGGCCTCGGAGAACGCGCGATTCTCGACTGGTGGTCAGGAGTTCATCATTGTGAACCCGGTGCCTGAACCGGCGACACTGGCGATGCTCGGCCTTGGTCTGGTGGCGCTTGGAGCGTTGCGCCGCCGCCGGTTGAAGTAGGTGGAAAGCGCACCGGCCGCGGAGGCGCGTCGCCAAACGATAGACGAACCCGCCAGCCCTTAAGCGGCGCGGCGAGTCCGTTGTGCGCGTTTACCTTAGTGATGAGCTAGGAGCCCGCACCGGCGTCAGATATTTCCTTTGCCCTTGGCTGTTGTAAAGATCGGCCCGCTTCATGCTGAAACCTAGTTTGAACACTTCCCCCTAGCGGCGATATCTTTCGAATTGCTCCTCGTTCGAGCAGTACATCCACTACTCTCAGTGAGGCGCTCGTTCTCGCGACGGAGTTTGCCGGTTGCCTCCTGGAGGGGATCGCGTTTGGATTCTGGGCCGAGCTTTTGCGGAGTGAGACCTTTGCGGACGCCGGCCTCGCGCTCTCGCCGTCAGGTTGCCATCAACGATGAGTACAACCCTTCGCGGCGGAGCATTGCGCCCACGCCACCGGAGCCCTTGGCTTGGTCGGCCGGCTCCAGGATGCGCTGTTTGTATTCGCCAGTGAAGTGGCGCCGACTCGCTTGCGCGACGACCTCAGGATCGGGGCGGGCTTTCGAATCGGTGCCGGCTTTGCCGTCAGTGGCACTCCGGTCGCCCTCGCTGCGCTCGGGCTCCGTCCGTCCCACTGACGGCAAAGCCGATGGAGGAAGAGCGGGAACCTTGTTGTTATTCGTTGAGAGAATCCTTCTCCGCCCTGCTCTGTAATTAGGGAACGAGGAGTGTCTCAGCTATCTTGGCACGGAGGGGTTCCTGGAGGAATGTTTCGAACACGGCTTTTAGCACCGAGGTTTCCGCAGTCAGCGGCTCTACGAACTTCAGCTTGAATTTCCAAGTTATTTCTTTCAAACTAAAACGGTCCGACCCGGAGTCCTAGTATGCTGGAACGCAGGGTCGCAAAAAGCCAAGTGATGACCCTCTCAGAAGAGTACTCCGCAACCGGCGTGGTGGTGAGTATCCTAATCGCCGGCGCCGCGATTGCCTTTGCGCTCTCAGTGGCTGCGTTGGCTGTCTACAGGCGCGCCGTAACACGACTGATGCGAACCCGCTCGCGCCCGGACAACCCGGGGGTGCCTCCGCTCTTTGATCGCTCGCACCGCACCGGGTCGGTGTCGGATTATCTCACTCGTTTCAGTTCGCCTTCGCTGGCTGCGTAGGCAGACCCCCGTTTCTACTTCCGGCCGCAGCCTGCTGGTCTTGCGTGCATTTGCGATCGGCAAACGGGCGGAGCGCGTATTTGAGCCCGTCACTTTGTTCTGGCGATATTTGGGTGACGTTCGGCTGATCGGGGGGCCCGATCTGGCAAGTTCCATCGTTCAGCCGCACACATTTCTCGACTATGCGAGCGGCCGTTTGAGAAGCCTCTTCATCGACTCCATAGAAACACTGGAATCCAGAATGCCGGACCTCGAAGGGCAACCTGACCCGGACGGTCGTTTTCGCATTAACGATTTCTTCTGTTATGACGACATGTGGCGTACAGGGGTGGCCCGCCTCGTCGGACGAAGCCACGTCATTCTGGCCGACTTCCGCCGATTCACGATCAAGAGCCATGGGTGTGAGTACGAGATTCGCGAAGTGCTAAATACGACGCCGGTCGAGCGCTTTGTCATTTTGGTAGATAGCACCACCGATGTGACCCACCTCGCCGGCATTCTCGAAGACAGTTGGAGCAACTTGAAGCCGGCGTCGCCGAACGTCGGTCGTCTTAATCACGCAATTCAAACCGTCTTCTATGAAATGAAGCGTCTGAGCGCCGTGCGGTTTCGACAGTGCTTGACGCGGTCTTTGCTGCCGCCGGCGCGTCCAGCCGTACGAACGCAAAATCGCACCAAGCCTGATGACCCGTCTGGGATTGGTTTGAACAGAATCCGGAATTCTGTTCAAACGCCCGTTCGCCGTAAGGCAAATTGGCGCCGGGTTGTTAAACGCTCATGAATGGCGCTTTCAGACACATTTGCACACACTAACTAAAATAGCCGTGAAAATTCTTCTTGGGCACGATGGAACCGCGCTGGCTTGCTCTGACGCGGGTTCCGCTGATGGTGTCGCGGCTGCGGCTCGGGCGCTTCCGCGTCGGGCTGTGGGCGCGAGGTCCGTGGTTCCTCGACTCGGGCGACTTCACGGAGTCTGTCGATGTTCGGACGCTGGACAGTCTCAGCTATCAAACCGGCAACCTTCACTACGTCCGGCGATCGCGCGGGCTGCTGGAATTCACTTCAGTAGAGCGTCGATCGCCGCCTGCCCGATCGCCTCGTCCACTTCCGAGGGAGCCCCGCTCACTCCGATGCCCCCGATGGTCTGCCCCTCCACCTGAATCGGCAGACCGCCCTGATTGGGGAAAGCTTCCGGAAACACCAGTATGCTCATGTCGCCGCCCTTCAACTGATCCGCTCCCGCCTTGGACGGCCGGCGATACAACGCCGCGTAACGAGCCTTCCTCTGCGCAAACTGGATCGTGTTGAGCCCAACGCCATCGCCCTTCTGGAGGAACAGGAGATTGCCGCTCTCGTCGACAATGCAGATGGTGACGCGCACGCCGCGCTTCTGGATCTCGGCTTCGGCCGCGGCCACCATCGTCTTGATGGCGGCAAGATTCAGGAACTTCTTCGAGGGTAGTTCAGCGGCGGTGATCATCGTAGTGAGTGCGAGAAACAGGCTGACGCATCTAAGCATGCGCATTATACTAACAACACGCACGCCGCAATGTTCCCGCCCGGATGTTGCCACAAAATCCTTATCCCGTACGTTCTTGCTATGTGAACGTCAGAAGCATAGCCTTACCAAACGAGATGGACGGCGGTACAGAAAGACTGGATACGATATTTCGCTCGCATTACGAGCGCATCGCCCGCGTCATTGGCGGGGTCATTCACGACCAGGCCCGCGCGGAGGAAATTGCGGTTGAAGTCTTTCTGAAGTGGTGGCGGAATCCGCGGGCGCATGGAGATCAGGCTGAAGGATGGCTCTACCGTACTTCAGTCCGCGAGGCGCTCGATGAGTTGCGGCGACAGACGCGCCGGAGCCGGTTTGAACGGCTATTCGGCGTCCTCAGTCGACAGCACGCGGAGTTACTGCTCTTGAAAAGCCATGGCTCAGCTATCACGAAATTGCCGCCGCTCTGGAAGTGAATCCCGGTTAGGTCGGGAGTCTCGTAAGTCGTGCTCAGCAAGCGTTCCGGGAAGAGTATACGAAACGGTATGGAAATGAATAACGAAAAGCAGTGGGTGGATGATCGGCTTGCCGCAATTGAACCGGAATGGCGTCCGAATGTGGAGCATTCGCGTGAGATGCTGGACGCCGGTCTAGCGCCGCGCCGCCGTCGCTCAACTACATGGATGACTGCCGCCGCCGCAGCGACCCTGTGCATCGCCGCCTTTGCTTTCCCGCAACCCCGTGCCATCGCCCAGGAACTCTGGTATCGGTTTGTACTGAACCGCACCGACGTAGTCCGGGTTGACCTCTCGAAGCTGTCTCTGCACTCGCAAGTGACAACCAATGGTGTGGAGCAGGGTGTTTCAAGCATCGATCAGGCCGAACAGAAAGCCGGTTACAGGCCCTTCCTGCCGCGGCCCGATGTACTGGCCACGGATCCCAGGATGACCGTCATCGGCACGATCGGCATCCGGCAGACCATCCGGGTCCGCGACCTCGAAGCCGCGCTCGCAACCGTGGGGGCGAAAGACGTCCAAGTGCCGCCCGAGTGGGAGGGTGTAACCTTTCGCGCCGAGGTTGGTCCGATGGTGACAGCCGACTATCCGGATGAGGTCAATATCCTCCAAGGCCGGTCGATTCGAATTGTCGATTCCATCCGGTTTCCCGCTGGAGCGTTTCGCCATCGTCGCGTTCAGGAGTATCGGAGTCTCTTTTAATGAACACGCGCACAACGGACTCGCTACGGCGCTATGGACTGTGTGTTTCTCTATCGTTTGGAGACGCGCCTTCGCGGCCTGTGCGCTTCGTGGGAAGCCGAAATCATGGGCCGGCAATTCGCGGCTCACCCTTCCTGGCTGCTCAACATTCCGCCTGATGAGACGGTCAACATTCAGGAGGTGAGACTCCGGGGACGCTCGGCACTGCTGATTGAAGACTCCGGCGAGAACGGCAAGGGGGAGCGCGCCACCATCGTCCTACATACCGCCGAACGAGTGTATGCGGTGAGCAGCAAGACTCGTGAGCAAAGCATCAGAATCGCCGACGCTCTACCCTAGGCGTCGAGTCCGCCGCGCCGATCCCTCGAGAGCCTTGCTATGATCGACTCGAATGAAATGGTTCCTCGCGAAAACCGAGCCCGACTCGTACTCGATCGATCAACTTGAAAAGGATCGGCGCACCACCTGGGATGGCGTCAAGAACCCTCAGGCCGTGCAAGCCATCCGCGCGATGAAACCCGGTGACAGCGTCTTGATCTACCACAGCGGCGGCATGTCCTCGATCGTGGGGCTGGCCAAGGTCGCATCCGAGCCTCGCGACGATCCGAAGAACCCGAAGTCCGCTATTATCGAACTCGAATACGCCGCCCGAATCGATCCGCCGGTCACGCTCGCCGAGGTGAAGCAATCCGGTCTGTTCGCCGATTTCGCGCTGGTCCGCCAAAGCCGTCTCTCCACCATGCAAGTGCCCGGCAACTTCATCGAGTGGCTCAAGCAGCGGAAAGCAATCGGTTGATACTTCGCGGGGCAACTCGCCGGGCTTGGGCGAAGCAGTTCGGTCCCCGGATCATCACTTTCCCCGTCGTCGCCTGAATATTCGGCAACAGCGCCAGGGATCCGTCTCCCCGAGACCGGCGTTCAGTTCGCGGAGTTGCCGCAAACTGCCGATTCCGCGTCCAAATTTCGGCCGTACCCATGGCTCCTGTTCGGTACCCTGTCCAGCAGTCCCGCAAACGCATCATCAACTACGACAAACACCCTATAGCCCCTGCGCTTCAATCGGCCGATTAAGAAGAGTGCTGCGCACCTTTGTTCAGACCGCTCAGGTCGGTCCGGCATTCGGTTGAGAACCATGGATACCGCCAACTTCTTTGTGCTCTTTTGCTCAATTGTGGTGGGCGTGTATCTGTTCTTGACGGCTCCGGAAAGAAGCCCCCGTAAGCGTGCCGGCCGTGATGGCGTGGGCTCGGTGGAGCATGAACTCCGGAAGCTGATGAATGAGCTCCCCGTCGCCTGTTATCAGACGGATACTCGGGGCGCCATCACGTTTGCAAATGATCGCGAGCGCGATATGCGGGGGCTCGCCGTCCAGGAGTTCATCGGACGCCCGTGCTGGGAACTCGCCCCTGAGCCGGCGCGGCAGCGGCTCCGCGACGAGACGCTGCAGAAGTTGGCAGGCGAGCGATCGCTCGGCGCGTATCAGTGGAACTACCAGCGGCCCGATGGCCGGATCCTGACCATCGAGACTCATGAATCGCTGATCCGAGACGCCCGGGGTGCTACGCTCGGGCTGCGAGCGAGTTCGATCGATGTTACAGAACGCACCGAATCGCTCCTTGAAGTTCAACAGACTACCGCCGAATTGAAGGCGCTCTTTCATGCCTTCCCCGACCTCTTCATTCGCGTCGATCCCGCTGGGCTGATCCTTGATTTCCGCGCCCCCGATTCAGGCGACGACTTTGGCTTCGGACTCGAGTCGGCAATGCGTGGAATGCGCATCGCGGAGGCCGTCATGGCGCCCGGCGCCAAACGGATCGAGAGTGCGCTGCGCCATGCCATCAACGAGAATCGTATGGTGGTGGCCGAGTACTCCACCCGCAATGAGGAGCGGCATCTTGAAGCGCGGGTGATCCCTCATCGCCGGTCTGAAGCGCTGATTATCGTTCGGGACATCACCGTCCGCAAGCGTGCTGAGCAGCAGCTTCAGTCTGTCGCGGCTGAACTGCAAACGAAGAATCAGGACCTCGAGTCCGCGCTGACGACGGCTCGCGAAGCCACCGAGTTGAAAAGCCAGTTTCTCGCGAATATGAGTCACGAGATCCGGACTCCGATGAACGGGATTCTGGGGATGACGGAGTTTCTCCTGAACACGCCCCTCAACGTCGAACAGCGGGATTATGCCGACAGCGTCAGAAACTCCGCCTGCGCCCTGCTCACCATCATCAACGATATCCTGGACATCTCTAAAATCGAAGCCGGTAAGTTGACACTGGAGCGAATTCCGTTCGACCTGCCGGCGGCACTACAGGATCTGGGCCGCGAGTTCTCAATGCATGCAAGGTCAAAGGATCTGACCTTCACAACCGAGCTTCCTCCCGACCCGCCCCACGCCGTCATTGGAGATCCTGGCCGGCTGCGGCAGATCCTGACAAACCTTCTGGGCAACGCCATCAAGTTCACCCACCGCGGTTCTGTGACGCTGTGCCTTGAACCGTTGCGCGAAACGGCCGACACGCTCACCGTGCGTTTCGCCGTAAAGGACTCCGGCATCGGCATCCCGCTCGATCAGCAGACCCGCCTGTTCCAGAACTTTGTGCAGGGTGACGGGTCCACGACGCGGAAGTACGGCGGTACGGGGCTCGGCCTGGCGATCTCGAAACAGCTCGTCGAAATGCTCGGCGGCCAGATCGGCATGACCAGCGATCAGGACGTCGGCAGTACGTTCTGGTTCACGGCCGTGTTTGAGAAACACCACGGGCCCGTGCAGTTGACGCGCCCCGGGCCAGCTGACAGCGGGCCAGTAAAATTCCGCGTCGAAAGGATGCCCGGGACGCCGATGCAGACGGGAGCGATGTTGCCGGTAGCCGCCGGCAACCGCCGCAAGGTGCTCATCGCCGAGGATAACGTCATGAACCAGCGCGTTGCGGTGAAGCTGTTGCAAAAGGCGGGCTGCGAATCGGACGTGGTGCCCAACGGGCGCTTAGCCGTCGAAGCTGTTCAACGGAACAACTACGACTTCGTCCTCATGGACTGCCAAATGCCCGAGATGGACGGCTTCGAAGCCACCGCCGAAATTCGCCGCATCGAAGGCGATTCCCGTCACACGATCATCTTCGCGCTCACCGCCAACGCCATGGCCGGAGACCGCGAACGCTGTATCGCCGCGGGTATGGACGAGTACCTTAGCAAGCCCTTCGATCTCGCGGCGCTGGAGCGCGCCATCGAAAACTGGGTCGCACCGCTCGAAATTAGTTCAGGCCGCATCCGTTCCATACTCGATCGGCTTCGTCCCGCGTTGAAGGTCTGAAAGAAGCGCCGGCAGGCATCGGGTCAGGGATGGCGTCATTTCACCGCGCCATACAGCGACGCGCGCCTGATGAGCCACGCGCCCGCCAGGCAGACCACCCCACCCACCAGCGACAGGGTGGCCACCTGTTCGGCACGAATCGCGACACCCAGCGTCAAGGCTACGATCGGAATCAGGAACGTCGTGGCCGACGCTCGCGTGGCTCCAATCCTTCCAGCGGCGATCGCCATGACGACGTTTGCGACGGCGGTCCCAAGCGAGCCGAGCGCTACCATCGCGAGCAACGCTCGTAGCGACCATCGGGCGTTCAGCAGGGCCGGTATCCCGAGCGGCGCCGTCAGAACCAGGGCTACCGCGAGGGCGCGCCAGACCACCGGCAGCGCGCCGTTACGTTGCTGGAGCGGACGCGCGAGATTGATCGCCACGCCGTAAGACGCCAGGGCCGCTACAATCATCAGCACGCCCCCCTTACTGTTGCCGCCGGCGCCGAGACTCGGCCAGGCGATCAGGAATGCGCCCGCGAGTCCCACAAACAGGCCCGCCACCAACGGAGGCGAAGGTAGACGTCGTGCTATGACACAGGCCACCGTCGTTGCAAACAGCGGCATAGCGCCATTCAGCATCCCGGTGAGCGCGGACGACACGTGCTGCTCGGCGTGTGGAAACATGCTCATCGGAAACGCCAGCCAAAGCACCCCAAGCCATACGATACCGCTGCGATCGCCCGCCAATACCGGTCGCCGTGCGGAGCGAACGAAGGACAGCGTCAGGAAGCCGATGACAAACCGTACGAAGGTGACGCCGTCGGGGGCGAGAGCCTCCAGGCCCTCGGCGATGAATAAGAAAGAGGCGCCCCATATCAATCCGGGGAGCGCGAGCAGTGTCCAATCGAGCAAACCGGACATCGGCGGTTCGGCGGCTGCCGGCGCGGGAGAAGTGCCGGGTTTGGTTGGCCCGGTGACATCGGATGCAGCATTCAGAGAAGGGCTCGTTGGGAACTCAGGCGCCCGCATTCGCCGCCTTGTACATGCCGGGAGCGACTCCTGTGAATTTGATTCGTGCGTTCATCGTCAATGAAGCCCTCGTCGATGGGCACGGCCTGCATGCGCGGCGGAAGGGGCCGCCACCGAATCGCAGCGCCGTCATGAGTCCCTCAATAATCGCATGTCTTCTTCCTGGTCCCGCGGCGATCGCACGCGCCACCGCCCGTCATGCGGCGGCATCCCTAGTGAGCGGCGGCAGCGAGTCAGCGGCGTACGTCGGAGTGATCCGCCCCCTCTGCTGGCGGCCGTCCCTGAAGTCTGCGCGGCGGCCATATCGAGAAGTGTCGGGCTAGAGTACGGATGGCTGCAAGAGTCGATATTGACAGAAACCATTGGGCCAATTCAGAGTATGAGAGGTGGACGTTCACCTCAGCCTCATCGGCGGCCGTCCCTGACGGTACAGAGTGCCGCCAGTTAATGGAGGCGGTGCTCGCCGGCAGGTTCGTCCCGGCGAGCGTCTCCCGCCGACACGCGAGCCGGCGCGCCGTCTCAACGTGTCTCGGAACCCGTCGCCGTGGCGTACGAGCGACTCGTGGCTGCCGGGTTTTCCGGAGGGCCGAGTCGGAGCCCCGGTACGCATGTGCCGGTCGGGCCTCGGGAGTGGCGCCCACACGCCATGCGTCTGCGCGTGCCGGCGTTCATGCGCAAGCCGTATGGCGATCGATGGCAAACCCAATGAAATGAGGGGTCAACCGGCCTACCGGCGTGGGCGCAGTTGCCCGGCGATTGGCGGAACCCGCGGCACTTCCCTCGGCCGGCACGTTTGTGATCGGCTTCTCAGCGGCCTGGAACATCCGATCAATCGTATTGCGGACCGCACGGCGCCGATCGCCGCCATCCGAAGGAGCCCGATGCACGCGCCGTTGCGGAAGTTTAATGGCGGCCTTCGGCCAGCGGCTGAAACCCGGCGCCGCTGTCGCGCGTAGAGTGCAGTGACGCTCAGGCACTTCCCTCGGCCGGCACGTTTGTGATCGGCTTCTCAGCGGCCTGGAACATCCGATCAATCGTAATGCGGACCGCACGGCGCCGATCGCCGCCATCTGAAGGCGCCCGATGCACGCGCCGTTGCGGAAGTTTAATGGCGGCCTTCGGCCAGCGGCTGAAACCCGACGCCGCTGTCGCGCGTAGAGTGCATTGATGCTCATTGTGTTGGCGCTCGGCCTGATCCTGACCGGTCTACCCCTGTGCGCGCAGCGGCTCGAAGATATGCGGATACCGGCGCCGCTCCCCCCGGGCGCCACGCTCGTCATCGGCTTTCTAGGCGGCCTGGAACATTGGAACGACGAGAGCCGTAGCGTTCGCCAACTGGTCTTGAACCTGCGTGAGCGCCCCGGCGTGTTTGCGGAATCCGTCGGCAATCATCGGCGCCGCAACGGGATGAAGGCGATCCGCCGGGCCCTCGACACGAACGCCGATGGACAGCTCGACGCGAATGAGTGCGCGTCGGCGCGAATCATTCTGATCGGTCAGAGCCTGGGTGGCGCCGCTGCTGTCGCCAGCGCCCGCGAACTGAATCGCCTCGGCATCCCGGTGATGCTCACTGTTCAAGTGGACAGCGTCGGCGCACGCGACTCGGTGATTCCGCCGAATGTCGCCGCGGGCGTCAACTTCTATCAGCACGACTGGTTCACCCTTAGAGGCCAAAACCACATCCGCGCCGCTGATCCCGAACGCACGCGCATCCTCGGCAACTTCGAAGCGAGTTATTATTTCAAGAGTATCGATCAAAGCCGCTCGTCCTGGGCTCGTCGTACTTTCGGGGGCAGCCACGCCAAGATGGAACAGGATCCTGAGGTCTGGGGTCGGGTGGAAGGCTTGATCATCCGCGCAATTGCGAGGTGAAAGACATGCTGATCCGCTATCCGAGGAAGAACACGCGCGCAACGGACTCGCTACGGCGCTCAGGGACTGCGCGTCCCTCTATTGTTTGGCGCTGTGCCTCAGCGGCCCGTGCGCTACTGCTGTGCGTCGCCGCACTCGCCGTGGCGTGCGCCGAGACGCGCGAATTCGATCTGTCCGGAGCCACTGGATGGCTTGACACGGGCATTGAAGTCCAGCCGGGTGACACTGTCCGCATCACGGCCGCGGGCCAGCTCCGATACTCCAACGCGCGGCAACCTTCAGGGCCGGAAGGACTCACCCGGGGCTGGGCTGACCTGATCCGGCAATTGCCGGTGAATGAAGCCGGCCGGGGCGCAGTCGTAGGCCGTATCGGTTCGAACGCCGCCGCACGCGCCTTTCTCATCGGAGCCCGCCGCGAGAGCCGCGCACCCGTCGGCGGCAAGCTGTACATCGGCATCAATCAGGGAGCCGGCGACAGTGCCAATGGAGCGTTCAAGATCACGGTGGAACACGTAGCCGCCCCGGCGGCGGTGAAGGTCGATTACAAGGTCCCCGCTTTTTCACAGAAGCTGATCGACTCTATCCCGAGGCGCGTCAACGACGCCGATGGTACCGTCGGCGACCGGGTGAACTTCGTTATCGTCGGGTCCGAAGAGAAAGTTACGACAGCCTTCAAGAACGCCGGCTGGGTCACTGTCGACCGTAGCAACAAGGACGCTATCCTTCGCGGTGTCCTCGCCACGTTCTCAAAGCAGGCTTATGTCACGCTGCCGATGAGCGTCCTGCAACTCTTCGGCCGACCGCAAGATTACGGCTACGCCCAGGGGGATCCGGTTCGCGTGGTCGCATCGCGACATCACTTCCGGCTGTGGAAGGCGCCCTTCGACATCGAGGGCCAAACAGTTTGGGCGGGCGCAGGCACGCACGACGTCGGCTTCGATAAGGATCAGCGCAACGGCAACATCACGCACAAGATCGATTCCGATGTCGACAAAGAGCGCGAGTACATCGTCGAGAGCCTCTCGCACACCGGCATGGTGGCGAAGACTGAATACCTGACGCCCGCCGATCCGATCACCAAGGCGCGCACCGCCCACGGCCAGGATTTCAGGTCCGATGGCCGAACCGCGATCATCTATCTGACGCCGGACACCAACAATTTCGCGGCGACGTTTGCAGACCTGTTCTGCTCCGTTCTCAAACAGAAGAATCCCGGCGGCGGCGATTGGGGTGCGTGCAACAAGTACATCGAGAGCGCCGGCCGCGACGATCTCAAACTCGCCGAGATCTCGACGAAGTATCGCGTCCTCATCGTCCCCGGC
>Ga0163150_10007441_pt1 | contig 12861 bp, 11 predicted proteins | sample OliLakLV19P2IB_FD_148628 | JGI IMG/M metagenome (GOLD analysis project Ga0163150, IMG submission 148628) | Freshwater microbial mat bacterial communities from Lake Vanda, McMurdo Dry Valleys, Antarctica - Oligotrophic Lake LV.19.P2.IB | ecosystem: Environmental > Aquatic > Freshwater > Lake >...
CCCGAGGCCCGCGCGCACCAGCTCGAGATAAGGCCGGCCCCACTCGTCGCGGGCCATCCCGGTGTAGGCCTCGACGAGCTGAAAGAGCTTCGCCTGCTGCGGGGCCGTCAGCTCCGCCACGGCCAGGCCCTGCGGGGTGGCGAGCGCGCCGGCACGTCCCGGCCCCGTGACGATGTCGCCGAGCGAGCGCTCCGCGAGAAGCGCGCCGGCGAGCTGGCGCGCGTCCAGGCTCTGCGCCAATTCGAGACCCAGCTTCGTCTGCACCTTGAGCACCTGCTCGCCCTGCCGCGGACCGCGCAGGACGCGGGCGGGATTGGATCCCGTGAAGAGCGGCGTGACCGACGCGTGCCCGGGTGCCGCGACGGTGACGTGGACGGAGAGATGATGGCCCTCGACCCGCCAGCTCCAGGGGGCGACACCGGGCGTCCCGAACACCACGAAGGCATAGTTCAGCGGGTCTCGGAATCTCCGGGACGAGCCCTCCATCTCCGCGAGGACGGATTCCAGGGACATGATCGCCTCGGCGCGCTCGACGCCCTTGTCGGAGAGGCTGGCGCGTAGGAGCGCGGTCGCGGCGGCGCGTTGGGGCGCGGTCATGTCCCGCAGGGCGACGCCGGCCCGCGAGCGGGGGACGTAGTGCCAGTCCCGACGCGCCTCGCCCTCGAAGGGCAGCCGCGCGCCTCCGGGCGCGACGAAGGTGCCGAGCCAGGCGTTCGCCGCGGTCGCCATCCCGGCGATCCACGCGGTCTCGGGGGTCGGCGCGACGTCGTGGGCCGCAGTCGGCGAAGGGACGTAGAGGGCCAGCGCAACGGCTGCGGCGAGGCAAAGCTTCACGGGTGACTCCTTCGTGGCGAAAGAGGCTCGCCGGGACGTCCCCAGCGTAGCGGAGGCCAGGCGTCGCGCCTCCCGACTCCGTCCCGGACCGACCGCTCGCGCACGGGAATCCGCCCGCGTAGACTCCTCCCCCGCCGCCACCGGGCGCCGCGTCGGAGACCCTCATGCGCTTTTGCATCCCGAGTCGGCGACGTCGGTCGCTCTCGTTCGCCACCGCGATGCTCCTCGGTGCGAGCGGACTGACGGGGGCCGCGTGCTCCGAAGGCGACGCGCCCGGTGCGCCCGGTGCGCCCGGGGCAGCCGGCGCACCCGCTGGGTCCGCGCGACCTGCGGTGCACCCGGTGTTCCGCTCGGTGCCCGGCGCGGCCGCGTCCAACGCGCCTGACGCGCTCTCCCTGGGCCTTCGCATCGTCTACTTCTCGACGAACGGCGTCTCCCAGTCCGATCCCGGCAAGATGGGCATGCGGCGAGACCCGAACGGGAACATCAAGGACGACCAGGGGGGCTCGTGGACCGCGACGGAGTTCGTCGGCGGGACGTCCGGCGGCGTCGGCTACACAGTGATCGACGTCGTGGGGCGCGACGGGGCGTCCCTCGTGCTCGACCAGCGCCACTACCTCCTGCCCTCGGGGCCCCAGGGGCCCGCGTCCTACATGGGCGGCGCCGCCCTGCGCGTCCACCCGACCGGAGGGGACTTCTTCCTCCACCCCGCGCTGCTCGCGAAGGTGGAGCCCGTCCATGAGGAGGGCATGGTCGTGTTCCGCGGACCGTTCGAGCTCGGCGGGGCCGTCCGCAAGACGCTCCGCGTGACCATGACCACGCATGGCTACTCCTCCAACGTGTACGACTTGGAGAATGGACTCCTGCTGACCTCGGCCCATGCGTACCGCGCCTCGCAGGGGACGATCCTCGGGGACGACAAGCACTTCAAGCCGGCCTCGGTCGTGACGACGGGCACGCATCGATTCGTCGGCACCCGCACTCCGAGGCTTCCTTGGGCGGCGGGTTCCGCGCCGGCATGGGTCGCGAGCACGAAGCGCCTCGTCTATCGCGGCACGGGGTCGGCGCAGTCTCCGGGGCTCCCCGCGACCACCTCGGGTCTGACGACCGTCTTCACGACGAAGGAGGTCGGGCGCGGCTGGGCGATCTACGACGTCTCGAGCGCCTACGAGACGTCGCCCGGCATCCCGGTCATCCCCTCCACGTCGACGTTCGCCTCGGGGGTGGGGTCGGCATCCGGGCTCTTCATCGACCCGGCCGTGCTCGCGAAGCTCGAGACCGGGCAGACGCTCGATCGGGACCCCACGATCGGCACCGAGACATCGGTCGAGTACGTCGGCCCGGCTCCCGACGGCAGGGCCGCCGTGTCGATCCTCGTCGCCTCGCCCCTCCAGCGCACGCAGAGCATCTACGACGTGGTGGATGGCCGGCTGCGCCACCAGATCGTGACGGAGCAGAACCCCGGCACGAACATCACGAACGTCCGGGACCTCCGGCTCGTGTCGATCGAGTGACGCGGCGCGCGAGGCTCTGAACGCACCTCCTCGCTTGGCGCCGGGCCGGACGGGGATCCCGTCCGCGGTCGCCCGCATCCAGCAACAGGAGTGATGCAGCGTCGTCTCGAGGCGCACGGCGAGTCTCGCCCTCGCGATCGTGCGGGCGGTGGTGCGAGCGGCCTACAATTTCCCCATGCATGTCTTTCTCGTGTACGTGAGGGACGAGGCCTACTTCCACCTCCTTCCCGCGCACGTCGGGGAGGGGGAGAAGGATGCCCGCGTCCGCGTGATGGCCTTCCCTCCGCTCGGCATCCAGACCCTGGCACCCGTCCTGCGACGGGCAGGTCACCAGGTCCGGATGTTCGACACCTGCCACCCGGAGATGAGAGCCGAGCATGTAGCCGAGGAGGTGCGCAAGGAGCGTCCCGACGTCGTCGCGCTCTCCTTTCTGTCGGTGACGGCCTATCCGGCGCTCAAGGCGATGGCGCGGCAGGTGAAACAGGCCGACCCCGAGATCCCCGTCATCGTGGGCGGCGCATTCGCGTCCATCAACGCCGAGCGGATCCTCGCCGACTGCCCGTCCATCGATCACGTGGGGGTGGGGGAAGGGGAGGAGCTGCTCATCGACCACCTGGACCACCTCGAGTCCCCTGGAGCGGTCGCGGGGCTCGTGTGGCGACGCGACGGAAGGGTCGTGAAGAACGTGCCGCGGCCGCTGCTCGCCGACCTCGACAAGTTCCCGTATCCGGATCGCGAGTCCCTGCCGATCGACTACGTCGAGTCGCTGCCGCTCGACGTGCCGGCCGTCCTCTCGCTCGACAGATTCTGCACGATCCAGACCTCGAGGGGCTGCCCCTACTCCTGCATCTACTGCGACATCCCCTCGCTCGGGGAGGGCAAGTGGAGGAGCAGGTCGGCGGAGCACGTGCTCGGGGAGATGCAGCAGCTGAGCGACCAGGGATACCGCTCCATCTACCTGACCGACGACCACTTCCTGCTCAAGAAGAAGCGGATCGGCGACATCTGCAACGGCATCATCGAGCGCAGGCTGAAGTTCCATTGGGGATGCGAGGGACGCGTCGACTCGGTGGGGGTCGATCAGCTTCCGCTCATGGGCCAGGCCCGCTGCGACATGCTGGCCTACGGCATCGAGTCGGGGACCCAGAAGATGCTCGACCGGCTGGGCAAGAGGCAGACGCTCGCCCAGATCGAGCACGCCGTCGACGAGGCCAAGCGGCACGGGATCGCCCGCGTCCATGGATTCTTCGTCATCGGATGCCCCGGCGAGACCGCGGAGGACATCCGCGACACCTTCCGTTTCGCGGCACGGCTCAAGATCGACACCTTCGGCTTCAACCGCTTGGCCGTCTACCGGGGCACGCCGCTGTGGAAGGACTACGCCGCGCGCGGGATCGTCGACGACGACCGGGACTGGGACAAGACGTTCAAGTGCTGCGACATCGATCCGGACACCGTCCCGAACGACCGGGTGAACAGGCTGCGCATGAAGGGGTATGCCTCGCTGCTCCTGACCCGCTTCCTCCGGCGTCCGGTGAAGACCTTCGGCCTTCTCCGGACGTTCAGCCGGCACATGCCGATCCGGGACCTTCTCCGTCTCCTCAGCGGCCCGTTCCGGAAGAAGGTCGGGCGCGTCCCGGACCTGCCGGCCCCGATGGTGGACGCCGGCCTAGAGGTGCCGGTCCGCCTCGGGACGTGAGTCGAGGCGGACCGCACGTACGGAGTCGAGGACCCGGACTCCATCCCGTCCTCACCCAGCGCGACGCTGCGCGGGCGATGCCTGACTCCCTGCTCTCCTCAGCAGGGAGCCGTCTGCGGCATCGGCGGGACGGGCGGTGGCGCAGGCGGATGCGGTGCGAGCTCCACCTGCTGGCCGTCGCGCAGAACGGCGAGCGGGGGGAACTCTCCGTCCCGATGGAGCGCGCGCGTCACGGCGAGGAGGGTCCTCCACGTGGCCGGCGAGCCCTCGATCCGCACGTTCGTGTCCCCCGCGCGGAGGCCGAACTGGTCGGCGCGCGAGCCCGGACGGACCGCCGTCACGGGGAACCCCTCGCGCCCGGCGGCGAGCGCCGCGAGCTGCGCGTCGAAGAGGGTCCTCGAGGAGACCTGTGCGAGCAGCCCGTCGGCGACGCCTCCGAGCACCGCCTCGGCCAGCGCCCGCGTCCCGTCCGGGCCCTCCGGTCGCGTCACCGGACGCGCGTTCGCACCCTCGGTCGCCATCCCCTCGGCGACCGCCTGCGCCATCGTCGCCAGGACGCCTCGCATCACCTCGGACCGCTTCGGGCTGCCCATCGTCGGCATCAGGTCGAGCAGGGCCTTCATCCCGGCTGCGACTGCCGCGCGCTCGTCGCCGGGGTCGAGGTGGGACAGCACCCCTCCGAGGGCGCGGAGGATGTCCTCGTACGCGGCGGCCTTCTCGGGGTCTTGCGTCTGATAGAGGTAGCGGAGCGCCACTCGCCCCGTGGCCTTGAGCAGGGCGAGCAGCACCCGCGACTCGCGGCCGTGCAGCGCGGCGGCGGGCGTGGCGGGCCCGCTCGCCGGCGCCTTCTCCGACACGGGGTCGTCGGCAACGGTCGGGCGGCCGCCTGCGAGCGAGACCGTCGCCGCCATGGCCAGCGCCAGCGACTTGCGCGTCCGTCGGATCATGGGGATCTCCAGTTCGGCCGCGCGAAGGGACGAGCGCCACCGGCGCGCGGGTCGAGGCCGCCGATCTTGCCCCCGCGGCCCGGGTGCGCAGGGGGGGAGCCGCGAAGCGCGCACGGAGACGCGCGAGCCTCCCGCAGGCGCGCGGACCCTGCTCCGCACGGGCACTCGCCCACTCGGGGTGATCGATCCACGAGATCCGGGCTCCGCTCGGTACTTGCCGCCGGCGCACGTCGAAGTGCGGAGCGACGAGACCGCTGGCGGCGCCCCCGGCGCGAGCCGCGGGGGAGCGCCCCGGCATCCAATGCAGGGGGCATCGGCGCCATCCGGGCGTTCGGTCCCTCCCACGGACGCACACCCATGACCCTCTCCCGGCTCGCTCGCATCCTGCTCGTTCCCCTGGTCCTGGTCGCGGTCGCCCTGGGCGCCACGGGCTGCGGTGGCGGATCGGGGGATCCGGGGCCCGTGGGCACCCTGGAACTCACGAACGACGCCTTCTCCCTGGACGTGGTCGACCGCGTGGACATCGACGAGGTCGGCGGCCCCGACCACTTCAGCTTCTTCGCCGACCTCTTCCCGGGCGAGACCATCGCCTTCGACTTGTTCCCCGCCTCCTACGACGTGACGATCTTCTGGGCGAGTGGGGCCATCGAGATCCACCCGATCGACATCTTCGACGGATTCGTCACCTTCCTGACCGTCTCGAACTGATCGGCGCGCGGGGGGAGGGACGTGGGGGAGCCCCGGCTCCGCCCGGCCGGGCTGCATGTTCCGGGGGCGGCGGGGACCGCCGGCGCCCGTCAGAAGTAGTCCGAGCTCGAGAACCGCGCGTCCGCCACCTCCGTGACGCCGCGCAGCATCGGCAGCGTCGTGGCGCGGCCACGGTCCTCGAAGAACGGCGCCACCTCCGGGCAGGGGTCGAACCACCCATCCACGCCCTTTGCGGTGAGCTCCACCGCGAGGCGTGCCACGGTGCGCAGCGCGGCGGCCCGATCGGTTTCGGGCACCACGTCCTCGACCACCTCGACGTAGTCATCCTCGACCGTGAGCCGTACGTAGCCCGTGAGCGGATGCCCCAGGCCGAAGTAGATGTCGCGGACGTTGAGCTCGACGTTGCGGAGGAACCCGGCCTCGTCCCGGTGCAGGTGGACGCCGCGATGGTGCCGTTCGTAGAGCGCCGCGAGCGTCGCGGCCTCACGCCGCGGATCGAGCGGGGTCCACGGAAGGTGCGGGCCGCTGGCCGCGAGCTCGGCCGTGCGCCTGCAGGAGGGACGCCACGCGGGCGCCACGCGATAGCCGAGCCGCTCGTAGAAGGCGGGGGCGATGGCGGAGTAGAGGAGGCCGACGCGTCGGCCTTCCTCCTCCGCCCCTGCGATCGCGCGGCGACAGAGCTCCGTCGCGAAGCCGCGCTTGCGCGCGTCGGGGTGCGTCGCCACGGCGCCGAGCCCGTGGCCGGGCACGACCGTGCCGTCCACGGCGAACAGGAGCGGGTAGCAGACGAGGGATGCCACCGGGACGCCCGCGTCCTCGAGCAACCACCACGTCGCGCTCGCGCGCAGCGGATTGCGCATCCGCAGCGCCTGGAAGTGAGCGAGCGACTCCGTGGGGGCCGTGGCCGCGTGGGAGACCGCCGCCGCGGCCAAGCGATCGGCGGGGGAGAGGGCGCGGCGGGCTACGGGCACTCCGAACCCGCTACGCGCCCAAGGCGCCCTTCGCCACCACCGGCCGCGCCCTCTCCACGGGCGCCCTCCGTCGAGGGGCATCGGCACCGAAGCTCTGGTTCCCCTCCGTCCGTGGCAGAACGGAGCGATGGCGACTCCGGACCCCGACGCCGACTTGCCGTTGCGCACGCGCACGCCGCGGGCGTGGGCCGTCGCCGCGCTGCGCGACCCCGTCGCGCTCTTGAACGACCACGCGCACCTCGAGAGGAAGGCCGCCGCCAACGCGCTCGGCCTGCTGTCGCGGCGGCCGGCCGGGGGAGACGAAGGCGGCGCGTGGGAACGCACGCTCGCCGCGGTCGCGCGCGACGAGGTCGAGCACCTCGTGGTGGTGCTGCGCGCGTTGACGAAGCGCGGCGGGCGCCTCAGCATGGTGCATCGCAACCCGTACGCCGCCGCGCTCCACGCGCTCGTGCGGTCCGGCGACGGGGAGCGCGAGCTCCTCGACCGGCTCCTCGTGTGCGCCCTCATCGAGGCGCGCTCGTGCGAGCGCTTCGAGGCGCTCGTCGCGGCGTGCGAGGACGACGGGCTGTGTACGCTCTACCGCGGGCTGTGCGCGTCCGAGCGTGGGCACGCCCGCGTGTTCGTCGAGCTCGCGAACGACCTCGCCGGCGCCGACGTCGCGCAGGCGCGCCTCGGCGCGATGCTAGACGACGAGGCGCGGATCCTCGCCGCGCAGGCCCCGGGCCCGCGCATGCACGCGGGGGCGCCCCCAGGCACCGGCGCGTAGGGCGGGTTGCCGGGGGCCGGGCGGGCTACCCGGCCAAGATCTCGTCGAGCTTCTTCTGGATCTCGGCGCGCGGGCGGGCGCCGATGATCTTCGCCTTCGTCTGGCCGTCCTTCACGATGAGCAGCAACGGGATCGACGCCACCCCGTACTTCACGGGCGTCTTCGGGCTCGTCTCGATGTTGAACTTCCCCATCTTGATCCGGCCCTCGTACGTCTTGGCCAGCTGCTCGATCACGGGGGTCAGCGCCTTGCACGGCCCGCACCACGTGGCCCAGAAGTCCACGAGGACCGGCATCGGGCTCTTCAGGACCTCCGCCTCGAAGTTGGCATCCGTGAACTCGGCCAGGATCGACGACATGGCGGCTCCGTCGTGGAGAGGGGAGGTACGCGGGCGAGTCTACCCCCGGGGCAGGGCGGGTCGATCAACGCTCCCCACGCGTCGCTTCGGGCGACGGGATCGGGAGCCGGCGGCTAGGATTGGACGCGCCGCGAGCCCCCGATCGAGCCCCGGAGCCCCCATGACCGTCCGCCCCTTCCTCGCCGTCGCCGCCCTGGGTCTGTTCGCCGCCGGCACCGCCGTCGCCGAGCCGCCCGTGAGGCACACGGTCACCGTCCGCGAGCGCTGGAAGGCGGGCGACGTGTTCACGCGCACGGGCGACGAGACCGAGACGGTGAGGATGAAGGTGCTCGCCGAGGAGCAGGTGGTCTCCGACAAGACCCAGGATCGGCGGACCACCTACAACACGGTGGGCAGGGTCGTCGAGGTGGACGACGCCGGGCACGCGACGAAGCTGGTCGTGTACTTCGTCGCCTGGAGCCACGTGGGCCGGAGCGGGCAGGACGGGTGCCTTTCGGGCGTCCAGATCGAGGTGACCGGCCGCGGCAAGGCGCGCACGTACACGGTCCTCACGTCGGACGCTGCGGTCTCCGAGGGGGCCCGGCGGTGGCTCGACGACCGGTTCGGGAGACCGCGGGGCGACGCCGAGCCGGAGGGGAAGGACTCCGACGACCTCCTCGAGCCGGCGGGGCCCTTGGCCGTCGGCGAGACGTGGGCCCCCGACGTGGCCGGAATCGCGAAGGTCCTCTCCGCGCGGCTGCCCGTGGTCGCCGACAAGGTCACGGTCGAGGGGACGCTCGAGGGCGTCGCGGACGGGGTTGCGAAGGTCGTGGTGCGGATGAAGGTGCCCCTGCGCGGCCTTCAGGCGGGCGAGGGCAGCCCCCTGCTCGAGTGGAAGCAGGGCGGGACGCTCGAGACGACCGTCCGCACGGCGCGCTCGACGGCGAGCGGCTTCGAGGGCACGCAGGTGCGCGAGTCGAAGCTCGAGGGCATCGCGGACGCGCAGGGCGCCGACGTGGACTTCGACCTGGTCTCGCGGACCGAGGTCGTGGTGAAGGCCGGCGGGACGATCCCGGCGATCCCGGAGGCCTCCGGGGCGCCCGAAGGGAAGTAGCGGCGCGCCGGCTCGATGGCGCGATCAGCCCCGCGCGAGCGCGAGGGCCACGGCCGCCGCAGCCGCCTCGATCTCCTCGACGGGGCGGGCCTCCTCGGGCTTCGCGTCGAAGAGGCGCGCCCCCCGCAGGTGCGCGGGGCCATCGGGGTACCGCGGGACCAGGTGGACGTGGACGTGGTGGAGCGCGTCCCCGATCGCGAAGGCGTACGCGTGGTCGGCGCCGAGCGCCGCCCGCTGGGCGCGCTGGACGCGGGCCTCCATGGCGCCCAGCCGGGCGGCCTCGTCCGGGGTGAGGTCGTAGAGCCCGCGGGCGTGGCGTGTCGTCGTCACCACGAGCCAGCCGCGGACCGGGCTCGGTCCGGCGATCCCGTGGACGACGAGGCCGTCCTCCCGGAGCACGACGCCGCCGGGAGGCCGCACGCGGCCGGCGACGATCTCGCAGGCGAGGCACGGGTCGTTGAGGTCGGCGGACGCCACGGGGGAATCCTAGCGGGGGGAACCTGCCGTCGGGTGGAATGCGGATCCCCCCGAGGAGGTGGCGCGCGTGATCCGGGTCGGCATCGACGAGGCGGGCTACGGGCCCCTGCTCGGTCCCCTCGTCATCGGGGCCGCGGCGTTCCGCGTGCCCTCCGACGGGCCGTCCATGCGCGAGCGGCTGGAGGGCATCGTGTGCCGGGCGAAGGGCCGGCGGCCCCGAGGCCCCCTGCCCGTCGCCATCGACGACAGCAAGGAGGTCCATGGCCGCTTCGGCCTCGAAGGGCTGTGCCGCGGCGTGTGCGCGGCGGCCGTGGGCGCCGGCCGCGCGGTGCCGACCAACCTCGCCGACTGGCTCGAGCGCTTCGGCGACCGCGGGGCCGAGGCGTTCGCGGCCGACCCGTGGTTCGAAGCCCCCGCGCACGAGCGAATCCCCCCCTGGGATCCGCCTCCCGGTTTCCGGGAGCGCTGGCTCCTCCGGGGCGTGGAGCCCCTGGGGGTCCTCGTGTCGCCCGTCACGCCCGCCGAGTTGAACGAGGCCTTCGACGTGACGGGCAACAAGGCGCGCGTGCTGTTCCTAGCGACCATGGCGCTCCTCGTGCGCGTGCTCGACGCGTGGCCGGGCGAGGACGTGACGGCCCTTCTCGACCGCGAGGGCGGGCGGCTCGACTACGGCCCCTACCTCGCCCAGGTCTTCCCGTACCAGGGCGTCGAGGCGCTCCCGTCGCCGCGGGGGGAGGCCCACTACACGATGCGCGAGGGCGGCCGCACGGTGCGTCTGTCGTTCGTGACGAAGGGCGACCGGGAGGACCTGGCGGCGGGCCTCGCCTCCATGGCCGCGAAGATGACCCGCGAGCTGTTCATGGGGCGGCTCAACGCGTGGTTCGCGGCGCGCGCGCCGGCGCTGCGTCCGACGGCGGGTTACGTCGAGGACGGCCGTCGCTTCCTCGTCGACGTTGCGCACGTGCTCGACCGCGAGAAGGTCGACCTCCGACGCCTGGTCCGGTCACGCTGAGGAGGCTGGGGGCGCCGGGGGCGCGTCGGGCGGCGCGGGGACGCCGTCGGGCACGCCCAGCGCCAGGAACGCTGCGCGGGTCTCGGAGGCCAGGGCCCGGCGCGCGGGGGCGCCGCTGCGGCCCGCCGTGGGGATCGCCGGGCCGAAGCGCACCTCGACCACCCCGCCCCGGCGCGGGGCCCACTGCTCCTTCGGCAGGATCGGGCGCGTGCCGAGGATCGCGGCGGGCTGGATCGCCACCCCGATCGTGCCCGCGAGGTGGAAGGCGCCGGGCTTGAGCGCGGCAAGGCGGCCGTCCCGGCTGCGGGTCCCTTCGGGGAAGATCAGGGCCGAGAGGCGATGGCGCCGCATGCGCGCGGCCGCCCGCTCCATGAGACCGAGCGCCTGGCGAGGGTCGTCGCGGTCGATGAAGAAGTGGCCCGCGAGCAGGATGTACCAGCCGATGAACGGCAGCCAGATCAGGTTGCGGCGCGCGATGATGCGCAGCTGGCCCGGGAAGGCCCAGAGGACCGCGGGGATGTCGAGGTAGCTCGCGTGGTTCGAGACGATCACCCGGGGCTCGTCCGGCGACAGGTGCTCGGTGCCCGTCACGACGATCCGCGCGCCGGCGGCCCACAGCATCGTGCGCGCCCACGCGCGCGCGCTCGCGTGGGCGATGCGCCCGGACCTCGGGGCGGGCAGCAGTCCCACCAGGCAGACGACGAAACAGAAGCCCGTCAGGATCGGGGTGAGGAGGAGGAAGACGAAGGCGCGGAGCAGGGGCACGGCGGCCGCCTAGAAGAGCCCGACGATGTCGCCCTTCGCGTCGATGTCCACGTGCTCGAGGCCGGGGCGGCTGCCGAGACCCGGCATCGTCTTCATCTCGCCGCAGAGCGGATAGAGGAAGCCGGCGCCCGCGGACAGCCGCACCTCGCGGACGGGGAGGCGGAAGCCCTTCGGTCGGCCCTTCTTCTCGGGGTCGGCGGTCAGGGAGAGGTGGGTCTTCGCCATGCAGATCGGGAGGCCCCCGTAGCCGAGCCTCTCGTAGCGCGCGATGTCCTGGCTCGCCTGGTCGCTGAAGTCGACCCCGTCGGCCCCGTACATGCGCTTCGCGATCGTCTCGACCTTCTCCTTCACCGGCGCCTCGAGAGGGTAGAGGAAGCGGAACTTCCCGCCCTTGTCGCATGCGGCGTCGACGGCCTTCGCGAGCGCGAGGCCTCCCTCGCCGCCCTTGCCGAACACCTCGGAGACCTCCGCGCCGAAGGCGCCCGCGGCGAGCGCGCGCTTGCGGACGAGGTCGTGCTCCCGGTCGGTGTCGCCCGGGAACTTGTTGATCGCGACCACCGCGGGGATGCCGTGGGCGGCCACGTTCTCAAGCTGCTGCTCGAGGTTGCCGATGCCCGCCTCGATGGCGGAGAGATCCTCGCGCTCGAGGGCGGGGTCGAGGGGCTTGCCCGGGACGATCTTGAAGCGGCCGCTGTGCATCTTCAGCGCGCGGATCGTCGTCACGAGCACGGCGGCGTTCGGGACGAGGCCCGAGGCGCGGCACTTCACGTTGAAGAACTTCTCGCAGCCGATGTCGGCGCCGAACCCGGCCTCGGTCACGACGTAGTCGGCGAGCTTGAGCGCCATCCGGTCGGCGACGATGGAGGAGTTGCCGTGGGCGATGTTGGCGAAGGGCCCCGCGTGCACGAAGCAGGGCGTGCCCTCCGTCGTCTGCATGAGCGAGGGCTTGATCGCCTCCCGCATGATCACCGTCGCCGCGCCGGCGCACTTCGCGTCGTCGGCCGTGATGGCGGTGCCGTCGGGGCGGTAGCCGAGGATCGCGCGGCCGATCCGCTTGCGCATGTCGTGCAGGCCGTCCGCCAGGGCCAGGATGGCCATCAGCTCGCTGGCGACGGCGATGTCGAAGCCCGTGCGGCGCGGGATGCCGTTCTCGTCGCCGCCCAGCCCCACGAGGATGTCCCGCATCACGCGGTCGTTGATGTCCACCACCCGGCGCCACGAGACGCGCTGCGGATCGAAGCCGAAGCGGTTCTTGAGGAGGATCGACGCGTCGACGTGCGCGGCGATCAGGTTGTGGGCCGCCTGCACCGCGTGGATGTCGCCGGTCAGATGGAGGTTGAACTCGTCCATCGGGATGACCTGGCTGTAGCCGCCTCCCGCCGCGCCGCCCTTGATGCCGAAGAGCGGCCCCATGGAGGGCTGGCGCAGGCAGGTGAAGACCTTCTTGCCGAGCCGGTGCAGGCCGAGGGACGTCCCGATCGTGTGGACCGTCTTCCCCTCGCCGAGCGGGGTGGGGGTCACGGCCGTGACGACGACGTACCGTCCCGAGGGGCGGTCCTTCAGCCGCTCGATGGCCGAGAGGGCCACTTTCGCCTTGTGGTGGCCGTACGGCTCGACCTCGGAGGGCAGGAGGCCCGCCTTCGACGCGATCTCGGTGATGGGGCGGAGCGGGATCGAGCGGGCGATCTCGAGGTCGTTCTTCATCGGGGGGCTGGAT
>Ga0163150_10007442_pt1 | contig 12858 bp, 9 predicted proteins | sample OliLakLV19P2IB_FD_148628 | JGI IMG/M metagenome (GOLD analysis project Ga0163150, IMG submission 148628) | Freshwater microbial mat bacterial communities from Lake Vanda, McMurdo Dry Valleys, Antarctica - Oligotrophic Lake LV.19.P2.IB | ecosystem: Environmental > Aquatic > Freshwater > Lake >...
GTATCTGCTTATCCAATCAGGGAGCCAAGCGGCCGATCACCCATTTTTTTCGATGAGCACGGTAAATGATACGATCGTGTAGTCGATCTTCCCTTCCTTGCCAAAATTCGAAATAATCCGGTATCAGGCTAAAGCCGCCCCAAAATGGAGGCAAAGGAATGGATTTATTGGGTTTAAAATATTGGTTCAATTGTAAATTTACTTCATCCAGGAATTGTCGGTTTGGTATTTCTTTACTTTGTTCCGAGGTCCATGCCCCTAGCTGGGAGCCTCTCGGCCTGGATTGAAAATATTCGTCAGAAAGGGAACGGCTGAGCTTTTTTACTTTTCCTTCCAACCTTACTTGTCTTTCCAACTCAGGCCAATAAAATAATAAAGAAGCGCGGGGATTGACTTTGAGTTCTTCAGCTTTGCGGCTATGATAATTGGTAAAAAACCTGAACCCGAAGAGCTGGCCAAATTCTTTCAGTAAAACGATACGAGAGGAAGGTCTACCCTCCTTATCTGCAGTAGCCAGCACCATAGCATTGGGTTCTGCGGTGTTCGTTTTTAAATTCTCTTTAAACCAAAGTGTAAATTGAGCATATGGATTAAGTTCAACCGCGGATTCCAACAGGCTGTGTTTAGTATACGATTTACGGAAAACGGAAAGTTTTTTTGATTTCATAATTCATCCGGAATAGAGGTTTAATGATTAAAAAGCCAAGGCCCAGACATAGCGAACAAAATACAACTTACCGACGATTTTATATACAACAAGAATCAGTCGAAAGCGTTGGCCATCAGCTTTGTGATTCTTCTCTGGCCTCAGCGAGTGCTTTTTCTTCATACGATTGCAAACCCAATTTGGCTTTGCCGCGGGAGGCGATGACCATCAAGGCAGGCACCAGAATTAAGGTTAATAAGGTGGCAAAACCTAATCCGAATATCATCGTCCAACTCAAAGGACCCCAAAAAGCTACATTGTCGCCACCCAGGTAAATATTGGGGCGCCATTCACTGAACAGCGTAACAAAATCAATATTGAATCCAATGGCCAATGGTATAAGACCTAGTACGGTGGCCATCGCTGTCAGAAAGACCGGGGTCATTCTGGTCCGACCTGCTTCAACCGCGGCCTCCCGAACAGAATAACCCTGTTTCATCATCATCTCTGCGAATTCCACCAGGAGGATCCCATTGCGCACGACTACGCCGGCCAGGGCAACTATGCCGATACCGGTCATGATTATAGAAAACTCCATTTTCAACATCGTAAAACCCAGCAGGACTCCGATAATACTAAATGGGATCTCAATCAATATAATAAGCGGTTTACTGAATGAATTAAACTGGGTGACCAGGATTAAAAAGATCAGTCCCAGGGATATCAACAATGACCGTCCCAGGAACCCCATGGCTTCAGCCTGTTCTTCCTGTTCGCCGGCAAAGCCAATAGTCACTCCATGCGGAGCCTGGAATTTGGCTGCGGCAGCCTGCACATTGGCCAAAACCTCATTGGGGTTGTACCCATTCAGCACGTTGGATGAAATCGTAACCAATCGTTTCAGGTTTTTTCTTTTTACCGAACCTACCGTGTTTCCATATTCCATTTTGGTCATGGCAGCCATAGGCACCTGACGCATCTGGCCACCCATATTCATATCGCGATAGGTAATACTTTGATTGAGCAGTAAATTGATGTTATTTCTTTGATCTTCCTGAAAACGAAGCTGAATGGGATGTTGGTCTTCACCATCCCGGAGTTTGGAGATTTCTTTACCGAAAACAGCACTTCTCAAGTCACTGCCGATTTGGGCAGTAGATATACCTTCCCGGTTGGCGCGCTGACGGTCTACCGTGATTTTTAACTGGGGATTACTGATGGATAAATCGGATTTTAATTCTTCAACCCCATCTATTTGCAGGGAATCCAGATAATGTTTCAGGTTTTTAGCGGTGAAATTGAGGTCATCAAATTCGTCACCGGTAATTTCAATACTGATGGGTTTGCCTGCCGGTGGGCCACTGCTTTCTTTTTCAACAATGATCTCTGCCCCGGCAATTCCTTTGACTGCTTCGCGGATTTTAGTCAGGTATTCAGCGGTAGACTTACCATGTCTTTTTTCAAATTCTACAAAAGCCACGGTGACTTTACCCAGGTGGGGGCTGGTCTGTTGTTCAAAGTTAGAAGGATCACCTGCGCCGATGGCCACGTTGGAGATTACGGACTCAACAATGGGATTATTGTCCCCGACTACCCCTATTATCCTATCCTCCACCAGGGACGTGACTTCATCCGTATAAGCCTGATCGGTACCGACAGGCAGGGCAATGTAGGTATATACAAAATTGGGGTCTGATTCCGGAAATAACCGGACGCCGGGAATAAACCGAATAGCTACAAATAGCGTGACAATCAACAAGAATATGGTGAAAAACAACAATCCAATTGGGCGATAACCTTTTAAAACAAAATGCAGCATTGAAGCATAACCATTTTGTACCCTGGGCCAAACTGAAGCCTGGAAAGCACGGATGATGCGGTCAAGGACAAATTTATTAAGCAGGTAAAATAAAAATATACATAAGGTAAGATTGCGCCAAAACATATTGTGTCCGAGATGAGACAACAGGATTATCATTCCAAAAACAATAAGGGTAATCTTGAAGTTTTTAGTAAAAACCGGGGCCTTTTCATTTTCATGGTGGGGATGCATAAAATCTACTGCAAATACCGGGTTGATAATATAGGCCACAAAAAGAGAGGCCAATAACGTTGTGATCAGGGTAATCGGAAGGCCAAACATAAAATTACCAATCAATCCTGGCCAGAATGCCAATGGAATAAATGGGGCCAGGGAGGTCAGGGTACCGGATAATACAGGAAGAAACACTTCCCCGGCCGCCAATTTGGCGGCTTTTTTTATGGGTACCTTGCCATTGTCAAAAATCCGGTGAGTATTCTCAATGACCACGATCGCATCATCCACCACGATCCCCAAAGCCAGCAAAAACCCAAATAAGACGATCACATTTAATGAAAACCCATAAGTAGGCATGATCATAAATGCCACAAACATGGACAAAGGCACGGACATCGCGACAAAGACAGCATTAGTCGTACCCATAAAAAACATCAGGATCAGGGTGACCAGTAAAAATCCGATTACAATAGTATTAATCAACTCCTTTAAACCGGACTTGGTTTTAAGGCTCATGTCCCCGGTTATGTTTACGACCAGATCTGATGGGAATTCATTGACTTTCAGTTCTTCACAGGCGGCTTTGATTTTGTCAGAAGTGCTGATCAGGTTTTCCCCGCTACGCTTGATCACATTCAGGGACAATACATTCTTCTTATTTAACCGGGCATAACTTTCCTGCTCTTTAAAAGTATCTTTTACTTCAGCGATATCTTTGAGGTAGACTACCGCACCGGTACCACCGCGTATAATGATATCGCCGAGTTGGCGGGAATCCCGGTATTCTCCTACTACGTTGATCGCCCTTTTGACCTGGCCCATATTGAGCTGGCCACCGGATATGGTCATGTTTTCCATGGCCACCGATGATTCAATGTCCCGCATGGTCACATTAGCCGCGGTCATTTTATACATGTCCACATTGATCTGTATTTCCCGGGTCAGGGCACCGACCAGATCAACCCGTGTTACTTCTGAAAAACTTTCCACTTCATCCTGAATCCGTTCAGCAAACTTTTTAAGCCGGTCCAGGTCATAATCACCCGAAACGTGAATATTCATAATCGGCATACTGGAAATATCGATATCAATGACCGAAGGGTCCTGTGGAAGGTCATTGGGAAGGTCCGGCCTGGCACGGTCGACGGCATCTTTTACCTTTAATTTGGCTTCTGCAACATCCACATCCGTGTCAAACTCAGCCACCACCAAACTAAAATCCTGAAGGGAACTACTCCTGATTTTTTTGATGCCGGATATCCCTTTTAATTGTTTTTCGATAGGTTTGGCCACCAGGTTTTCCATATCTGTCGGCGTCGTTCCGGGGTATACCGTGTTGACCAGAATCTGGGGAAAAGCGACTTCCGGGAATTGTTCTTTGGGTAAACCGATATAAGAAAATATTCCGGTCAGGGTGATGATAATCGTCAGTATATAAACGCTGGTTTTATTATCAATAGACCAGCTGCTGGGTTTAAATTCTTTAATGAGATCTTTCATAACAAGGCTTCCCGTGATAAATTTTTAATTGTTTTGAACCGTCAGGTTTTCTCCTTCAATCAGGTCCTGATAACCCCTGGTAATTACTTTGCTGGTTGGCTCCAGCCCTGATTTTACCTCTACCTGGTCATTATAAAATTTTCCAATAATCACCATTTTTTTTGTCGCTTTCCACATCGAACCGGAAGAGTCTGCCACCATGATGTAATCGCCCTGACTGTCCCGCTGCAATAAATTGATCGGGATTACATATGCCTGGGGATTGACATAATCCACAATTTTTAAAATAGAAATCATGTTGGGAAGAACGCCACTCATGTTAGCAGGTAAGGCAGCTTCCACATTAAATGTACGGTTGACCCGGTTGATGATCGGACTCACATAACTTACCTTCGAATCATATTCTTTTTGAATGTCCGGGAAATAAATTTTTATAGCATTTCCAGGTTTGATCCGCCCGGCATACGATTCCGGTACATTGGCATTGATTTTTAATTTCGAAAAATTGACTAAACGGGCTATGGGTATACCTGGTGATATGGTTTGCCCGGGTTTAACCATGACTTCATCGATCACCCCGCTGATGGGGGCTTTTACTTTGGACATATCCCACTGTTCTTTGGTGGTGACGATTCTTTTTTCCAATGATTCTTTATTGTTTTTAGCACTCAGGTATTGGACCTCAGTCCCTATTTTCTGATCCCACAATGCTTTTTGTTTTTCAAATATATCGTTGGCGAAGGCAAGTTGAGCCTCGAGTTCAGCAAGTCCTTGTTTTAATACCGCGTCGTCCAGTGTCAACACCGTCTGGCCTTCCTTGATATAATCACCGGTTTTAATCAATATTTTTTCTGTGGTGCCCGGCATTTTGGCATTGATATATAATTCCTGGTCCGCGGTGACGGATCCCTGAAGATCAATGTAACTCTTAAACACCATAGGAGGGAAAAGCTGCACACCGACCACCTTTGATCTCTCAATTTTTCCCTCGGGGTTGAGTTCAAGCTCAAGGGCTGAAGCTTCCGCATTCAGTGCGGCTATTTGTTTTTTTATTTCAGTCAGCCTGGTTTGTTTGTCTGAGACCGGAGTCTGGTCGGGCTGAGAACCGCAACCTATAAAAATTAAGCTTAACGTTAATAGTACCGACAGCTGCGTAACTATATTTTTCATATCTGTAATTTTAATTTGGATGAGCGTTGTGATTATTTTCCTAAAGCCTTATCTAAATCCGTCTTAGCTACCAACAGGGTGTATAAGGCATTGATATAACTTCCCTGTGCCTGAATAAATGCCGTCTCTGCCTGGTTGATTTCGAGACTGGAGCCGACACCACCTTTAAATTTTAACTGCGACTGATCGTAAATCCGTTGGGCCAGATCGAGGTTGCGTTTACTTCCATCCAAGGTAGTCCGGGCATTATTCACCTGGATACGTGCAGTGGTTACCTCCAGTTGCATTCCGCGCTCAAATTCCTTCATCTGCAAATGCAACTTATCCAGTTCTATATTGGCCCGCTGATACTGTGCCTTTCTGCTGAAGCCATCAAAAATTGGAATGTTGACCTTAAAACCTGCAATGGCAGTAGGGAACCATTGGGTCTCTTCGGCATCAAACAAATTATTGGTCTGCGTACCATAAGCCAGATTGGCAAAACCATTTACGGTTGGATATGCGCGCAATTTGATCGTCTTTAACCTGATTTTACTCAGCTCTTCTGCTAATTGCATGGAACGGTATTCCGGTCTCTGGTCAGCCCTGAAGCCTGATACCAGGTCCACATCATCGACTTTCAACCTTTCCACCAGGGCATCCAGGTCATCTGTCATGATAATAGGGGCATCCATCGGATAACCCATTTGCACCTTTAATACATTCGCGGTAATCTCTGTCATTCGGCTTACTTTTTCGGCTTCCAGTTGTAAGATTTGTAACGAAAGAGAAAGGCGATCGACATCGAGTTGTTCCGCAAAACCTTTTGATTGTATGATCTGGGTCTCTTTCGTTATTTTATCCAAGGTGGTTATATTCTGATCCAGGATAGTTTTACTCTTCAAAGCAATCAAAGCCCCGAGATATGCTTTGGCGACGGATTGCCGAATGGTAATATCGGAAACCGCATTTTGACGGGTTGCTAATTCCTTGTATAATTTGGCAGCTTTGAGTCCTACAAAAAAGGACGGATCATATAATATGGTATTCATACCGATACCTCCTGAAAGAGAATTGGAACGTCCAAACCTGGCAGGGAAACCTTTGTCAGAAGGTTGGTCCACGCGGTTGCTGTCTAATAATTTATAATAAACCAGGCGGCCATCAATGGCCGGACTGAAAAAATCAGGTAAAATGGTAGTTGGTATGGCAAAGAAATGCTGAAAATCGATATCGGCATTGACCTTGGGGTAACCGATTGATTTATACTCCATCACTTGTGCATCGGCATCGACAATATTGAGTTGATTAAGTTTGACCTGAGTACTGTTTTTTAATGCATATTGCACAGCTTCTTCCAATGAAAAATTTGTCTGGCCCGGTAAGGAATGACCCAGGGGCCAAATCAACAGAAACAGGAAAAAATTGGATAACGATTTTTTCATAGGTTATGATTGTCCAGTTTATTGAAATGATTAAGACATAGGTCCCATCCTGTGGAGGTAGTGATACCCCGGAGGTGGTAAAAAATGGTTTCTTTAAATATCTTCTCCAGGGAAAATTGATTGGCAGGAAACAATTCCTGGTCCATAATTGTACTGCTCAGGGTCACATAGTGCCTCGCAATGATTTCTTCGGAAAGGTCGGCGCGATAATAACCTTGTTCAATTCCGTTTTTTAAATTTTGCTGAATGACCTGATAGATGTGTTCGTGATTGAGTTTTTCCAGTTTTTTCCAGGACTCCCAATAATATTTCCTGATCTCGAAAACAGTATTCGGCGACACCTGTCTGACCATCTGCAATACATGTTGGGCAATCAGGATCATCTCTTCCACCGCATTGGAAGATTGGGTTTTGATGTGCGAAAGGGCTTTTTTTTCTTCTTTAATGTGCAAATGGACCATTTGTTCGATCAGGGCCGCTTTGTTTGGAATCTTTTCGTACAGCGTTTTTTTCGATATACCCATTCCTTTTGCCAGGTCGTCCATCGTGGTGGACTTGATACCGCATCGGATAAATAAAGACTTGGCCCGGGTTATAATTTCATTGGTTAGTTCCATCTTGCTTAAACAAATGTAATCCAAATAACCACAGGAAACTTTAAATGTTCAAAAAGTTTCCAACGTTTACAAATCCTTTACATTTTAGTTCTTGACCGGGAATCGGGATTATTGAGTTTTTGAATTACATTTGTGCAACGTATAGATTATAGGTTATGAAAAAACAAATTCAGTCATTACTCATTCTGTTATTAGCCATAATAGTTATTCATGCCTGTCAGGGGAAAAAAGCAGAACCGGCAAGTGCTGAGGCTGCTCCGGCAGCTCCGGCAGCCCCGGAAGTTTCGCATGCGGAAGGCAAAAAAATATTTGACACCTATTGTTTTTTATGTCATGGTGCTGACGGTAAACTGGGCCTCAATGGTTCCAAAGACCTCACCATTTCCATCATCACGACGGAAGAACGAATTAACCAGATAACCAATGGGAAAGGTCTGATGACCCCATTTAAAGAGATTCTCACGGAGGCTGAAATCAAAGCAGTAGCCAGCTACACCGAGTCTTTAAAAAAATGAAATGCCTGAAAAAACCTATCGCGTATTAGGTTTATTGTCTGGTTCTTCCCTGGATGGTACTGATCTGGCAGTATGCAGTTTTAGTATCGATCCGAATCTGCCGTCCAAAATCTTGTCCTGGAATATTCATTTTGCCAGGACCATACCGTATCCTCAGGCATGGATTGACCGGTTCAGGAGTTTACCGTCTGCAGATGCCAGATCGTTGGTATTGGCTGATACTGAGCTCGGCCATTATTACGGGGCTTTGATTGACCGATTGCTTAAAGAGCATTCGCTGACTGTCGACCTGATTGCTTCGCACGGTCATACCATATTTCATTTTCCGGAATTAAAAACTACTACTCAAATAGGGGATGGGGCTGCTATAGTTGCCGAAACCGGGATCGACACGGTGACCCAAATGCGCAGTTTGGATGTTGCTTTTGGTGGTGAAGGGGCCCCTCTGGCACCTTTGGGTGACAAATATTTATATCCTGGATTTACCTATTATCTGAACCTTGGAGGAATTGCCAATGTGACGGCCTGCCTCGATGGCAATATAATAGCCTTTGATATCTGTCCCTGCAATCAGATATTGAATGCTTTGGCAGAGCTCGCCGGGCAACCTTTTGACCGCGATGGCGCTATAGCTGCCTCTGGGTTATTGGACCGGCCTTTATTAGGAAAATTTCAACAGGATGATTATCTCACCAGACCATTTCCCAAATCACTGGACAACACCTGGGCACAAATCCACCAGGTGAAGGATGCCCTGGAATCGGAGGCCGGCCTCGAAGATAAAATGTATACGGCAGTAGAATTTATTGCCATGGAAATAGCTCGTGCCCTCATTGACCTGGATCAAAAGGATACACTCCGGCCTTTAACCCTTTACTGTACCGGAGGAGGTGCCCTAAACCACTATCTGATATCCAGGATCCGGTTTCATTGTGAGGGAATAGAGTTAATCCTGCCTTCCAGGAAAATTATCGAATTCAAAGAAGTCTCCTTCATTGCTTTAGCCGGGTTGTTTCGATGCCTTAGAATACCCAGCTTATTCGCCTCGGTGACAGGAGCCCCATTGGACACCATCAACGGAGCCCTCTATTCCAATAGTACAAGTTCACCCTGGTCATGAGCAAGCGGGTGTTGGTCACCGGGGGCACAGGATTTATCGGGCATTATATCATCAAGCGGTTGATCCAATCAGGGTATGCTGTTTCCGCCCTGGTCAGAAAGGGAAGTACGCATCTGAATACCTTGTCGGTTTTTGACCAGCATATTCAACTCTTTTGGGGTGATATCAACGATGTGGAGTCCCTCGAGCTCGCCTGTCTGGATCAGGACATCGTGATACATGCGGCGGCTATTGTCGCCTTCAATTCCGCTCAATCCCGGGACCTCATCAAAGTCAATGTGGAAGGAACAGCCAATCTGGTGAACGTATGCCTGGAACAAAATATTAACCAGCTCGTCCACCTCAGCTCTATTGCCGCCCTGGGCGGTGTACCGGGCCAAATTAATCTGGATGAATCCACCCTTTGGATTGAAAAAAATACCAACCTGTACGCTGAATCCAAACACCAGTCTGAATTGGAGGTCTGGAGAGGATCTGCAGAAGGTCTGGGAGTGACTATTTTAAACCCTTCATTGGTTATAGGACCCTGGGATACTAGCCACCATTCCATGCAATTATTTAAAGCAGCCTTGAACAATTTGCCTTTTTACCCATCAGGGAGCAATGGCTTTGTCGATGTGAGGGATGTCGCCGAAGCGGTACTATTGAGTTTAGAAAAAAAAGTGACGTTAGAAAGAATAATAATTAATGGTTACAATCTCAGTTACCGTGAAATGCTGGTTAAGATAGCCAGTCTGATGGGGAAAAACCCTCCAACCTGGTTATTCCCAAAATCTTTAGCCCGCTTTGGGGCCTGGGTCATTCGCTTAGTTGCGTTTCTGCTTGGTCGTAAACATTATTTTCAGGCATCCATTATAAAATCGATTTATACACCATCCACCTATAACAATAAAAAATCGGTTGAACTACTTGGTCTTCAATACCGGCCATTGGATCAAACCTTAAATGAAGTAATTACCCGATATGCCGAATTTGATAAATAAAAAAACGAATAGTCCACAAATAAAAAAGGTTACTCATTCCTTCATTCCTTCATTCCTTCATTCCTTCATTCCTTCATTCCTTCATTCCTTCATTCCTTCATTCCTTCATTCCTTCATTCCTTCATTCCTTCATTCCTTCATTCCTTCATTCCTTCATCGGCGCCCCATTCAGCTAACACGATTCCATACCCTTTAATCTGTATATGTTGCTGGTCCGGGCCGATAACGATTTGTTGATGGTTCCAATGATCATAAAGAATATCCCTTTCGCGGGCCATCGGCTTAAATACAAACCAACTCAGGTATACCGGGTAAGGCCCAAAATTGAACAAACAAAAAAGTTTTGAATTTTCGGTGTGCCGCACGTATCCGGAAACATGGATATTTTCATCCGGCAACCATTCAATATTGTTGAAGTCCGTCAATACCGGCATACTTCGCCTGATTTGCAACAACCTTTGGGTGTCCGTAAAAATTCGTTGTTGCGGACTTCCGTCAATATTAATCCTGCCATTTAAATTCCAATCGATGATCGGCCGGTGCATCCAGCGGTTATCGTAATTTTTTGAATAATCCTCCAGATAAGCGTAATCGTTGAGGTAACCTGTTTCGTCTCCATAATACAACATAGGCAGTCCTCCGATAAAAATGCTGTGTCCCTGCATTCCCTGCATTAATATGATTTTATCTATGGCCTGACTGATTGCTGCAGGAGCCTGCATTTCCAGGGCAGCTTCCAGCCCACATAAGGAAGCCAGCGTGCCACTTATCCTGCCATCCAGGGTTTTTGGATTTACTGAAAATAAAGCACCGCGGGCTGGTGATCCGGTATATTCACCCGAATAATAATCTTTGAGAAAGGACCGGTGTGCAGAGGGGTCAAATCCCCCCACAATGATATGTTCATCTGAAAATCCAAGTCCAATATCATCATGGCACCGGGTATAGGTAATCCAGGTCGTCCCCAAAGGTTTCTTTATCAACTCTTTCTGGGCTGACCGCAGTACTTTAGTTTTACCGGTTGCCAGGGCATCCCACTGCAAAGCCATGAGGGTTGCATTATAAGCAAAATCACATTCCCTTGCGCGATAATCTCCGGTACCAAAATATTTCATAATTTCTGCAGAGGATACAATAGCTTCTCCCAACATCGCCATCCCCGGAGTGGCCAACCTTAAAGCCAGGTGGATCAATCTCAATAGGGTATGGGCTTCGGGCAGATTCTGACAATTGGTGCCGGGTTGTTTCCAGATAAAAGCGGGGGCATCGATTCTGAGTATGTCCACCCCTAAATTGGCATAGAAAAAAATATGATCAAGCATTTCCACCAATACCCTGGGGTTTGAAAAATTGAGATCCCATTGATAGGAATGAAATACAGTCATTACCCAGCGTTTACAATCCGGGAGGTAAGTAAAGTTGCCCGGAGCCGATTCAGGAAAAATTTCGGGCATGGCCGATTCAAACTGATCAGGCAAAGTCCGATCTTCAAACATATAATAATAATCCATAAAATAGGGGTCACCAGCCCTGGTGCTCTGTGCCCAGGTGTGCTGATCAGATGTATGATTGAGTACCATGTCTAACATAAGATACATATCCTTCTCCTGCATTCGGGCTATCAATACTTTTAAATCATCCAACGAACCGAAACGGGGATTCACCATCCTGAAATCGGATACAGCATACCCTCCATCACTTTCACCGTCGGGGCTTTCAAACAATGGCATCAGGTGAAGGACATTGACACCAAGGTTTTTCAGATAATCCAGTTTATCGCCCAGTTTTTGGAGATTATCGCTGAATCGGTCTACATACAAACTCATTCCAACGAGGGTATTGCTCAAATACCAGGGGGTAGATCCGGTTTTGGACTGGTCTTTGATTTTAAATCCCGAAGGCCTGTTATGAAAAGCTTGCCGGATGGTTCCAACCAATAACTCCCAGTTTGGCACAGCCAGCGTGTGGTTGTGGTAAAGTTCATCATATAGCTTTCGTAAATTGGCCTCCTGGGATTTAAAGTGATTTTCAAACACCGTATGGTGAGGTTTGGTTGAAGCAGTAGTTTGCTTTTTGGCTGAAATACGGCGGGGAGAAGGCTTTTTCATAAATACACAACTATTATCGGCCGGGTACAAACACTGTACCCAATTTGAGGCAGGTAATATTAAAATATTTTTTTTGGAAAACTCTCGTAGCATCCGCGAATGAGGGATAAGTCGCTTCGAAGCGACATAACCCTTTTGCCACAAGTAACGGACTTCGGGCAGGCCTCAACCCGCCTTCGTAACGGAATTCGGGCAGGCCTCAACCCGCCTTCCGTATCGGACTTCGGGCAGGCCTCAACATCAGCCTTTATACCAGTTGCCACAGAAACACTGAAATCCACAGAGAACCCTTTTTAGCCTCCAATCCCGGAATAATAAAATTGAATACCCGGTAAGCCCTAAGTCTTCTCAACTTCGCCTCGATTACGTGGCTTACCCTCCACCCGCCTTCCGTAACGGAATTCGGGCAGGCCTCAACCTCAGCCTTTATACCAGTTGCCACAGAAACACTGAAATCCACAGAGAACCATTTTTAGCCTCCAATCCCGGAATAGTAAAATTGAATACCCGGTACGCCCTAAGTCTTCTCAACTTCGCCTCGATTACGTGGCTTACCCTCAACCCGCCTTCCGTAACGGAATTCGGGCAGGCCTCCACCCGCCTTCCGTAACGGACTTCGGGCAGGCCTCAACATCAGCCTTTATACCAGTTGCCACAGAAACACTGAAATCCACAGAGAACCCTTTTTAGCCTCCAATCCCGGAATAATAAAATTGACTACCCGGTAAGCCTTAGGT
>Ga0163150_10007444_pt1 | contig 12857 bp, 6 predicted proteins | sample OliLakLV19P2IB_FD_148628 | JGI IMG/M metagenome (GOLD analysis project Ga0163150, IMG submission 148628) | Freshwater microbial mat bacterial communities from Lake Vanda, McMurdo Dry Valleys, Antarctica - Oligotrophic Lake LV.19.P2.IB | ecosystem: Environmental > Aquatic > Freshwater > Lake >...
ATTACGACTCGATCAATGGTCGCATCGCCAGCGCGTGGAAACAAACCGACAATGGTTTCACGCTCGACGTCACGATTCCGGCGAACACGACGGCGAGTGTCTTCCTGCCGGACGCTACCGCGGCGCGTACGACCGAGAGCGGCAAGCCTCTTCCGACGGCAAAAACGCCGGGCGTCCGCGCCGTTGCCCAGGATGGCGATTCCCTTCGGGTGGAAGTCGGCGCTGGCACCTACCGCTTTGAAGTGCGTAGGTCGTCATGAGGCAGGCTCGCTCGGTCGGGAAGGGACGACCGCTGCATCGTGCGGCTCCGGCCGGGGTGGAACCCGGTTGTGCAACGTGATTCGTTGTATACATTCTCCCCACTGCATCCAAAACTCAAATACGCATAGGCCTCTTCCTCCAACCCCTCTGTGACGATGAAACCACCCCGCATTCTCCTGCTCGCTGTAGTGCTGAAGGTTAATGCCCTCGCAGCGCTGGCGGCTTCCGGCCCCGCTTCCACATCAACCCCGGTTCGGCCGAATGTCGTGTTCATTCTTGCTGATGATCTCGGTTATATGGACTACACGGCCTATGCCGCACGGCTTACGGGGGAAAAGCCTGCGGCGATGGATTATAAGACGCCGAATCTGGATCGCCTCTCCGCAGGGGCGTAATTTATAGGGTCCTGGTAATCTGTGCTCATCCGTGGAATCGGTGACTTCAACTCCATTTTCTAGAATGATGCGTTTCGGTTCGAGGCCTCGGCCGGCCGCGGCGTGACGTTTCTATATCCGCTGGGAAAGAGAGTCGCGCTCGGCGGCAAGGTGCGTTGAGACTCGATGATCGCTCCTGTGTTATCCGTTCAATCCAATCCCGCGCCGGTGACTGCGGACCGCCTTCCCCGCAGAACCAAGTTCACTTGGGCGATCGGGTCATTGGGAGACAACTACGCGGGCAATACGATCAGTCAGCTCAAGGATCCGGTTTACACGGTCGCGCTGGGGGTGTCACCGGAACTGATCGGTTGGGCGCTTTCGTTGCCCCGCTTGCTGGATGCGTTCTTCGATCCTGTGGTGGGATTCTGGTCAGACAATTGGCGCGGGCGATGGGGGCGCCGGCGGCCGTTTATTTTTGCGGGCGCAATTGGGCTGGCGGTGACAATGGTGTTGTTGTGGCTGCCGCCCGCGGGAGCGGGGTGGAGTCAGACGGCCCTGGCCTGCTATTTCCTCGGGGCGACGACGTTATTTTATGCAGCGTATAGTATTTTCCTCGTACCGTATCGCGCACTCGGGCTCGAGCTAACGAGCGACTATCATGAGCGCACGCGACTTCAGGGTTGGGGCATGATGGTCGGCTTGATCGGCGGCCTTGGGTTGCCCTGGCTCTATAAACTTACCCTGGTCTTTGGCGGAGGTGCGGGCGGAGTGACCGGCCCCTCGGCCGACGTAATTCTGGCGGGCGCGCGTTGGGTTGGTCTGGGCGTAGGCGTTCTAATTTTGGTTTCGTGCCTGGTTCCAGCCATTGCGTGCCGGGAGACGATCGTGATCTCGTCCACGACGAAAGTTTCGCTGCGTCACGCGCTGAAAGGGACGCTTCGCAACCGGCCGTTTCTCTATATGATCGGAATGAATTTCTTTTCCATCATCGGAATGTATGCGCCCGTGACGGCGGCACTGTTGCTGTCCATCTACTTTCTTTTTCAGGGCGACCAGGACGCCGCGGCCACGCTCACGGGCGGCGTTGGCATGGCGCAGATGCTCGGGTCGCTGGCGGGGGTTCCGGTGAATACGGCCGTATCCGTGCGACTCGGAAAACGCGGTACGGCCCTGCTGTCGCTTGGAGTCGGCGCCGTGGGCTTTGCCTCTCTCGCGCTGACTTTGTTGCCGGCGCATCCGTATTGGGCGCTCGCGTCCTATTTTCTGATTGGCTGGGGAATGCAGGGCGTGTGGTTGATGTCGGCGACGATGAACGCGGACGTGTGTGACAGCGATGAACTCGTGACCGGCCTGCGCCGGGAAGGCCTCTACGGGGCAGTGTTTGCGCTGGAACAGCGGGTCGCCTTCGCGATGGCGGCGCTGCTCGGCGGTTATCTGGTCGGTCGCTGCGGTTATGTCACGAGCACCACGCCCACGCAGGAGATCTTGCAGCAATTGCGAATGACGTTGATCGCGACGCCGCTGGTCGGTTTGGGCCTGGGGGCGGCGTGCATTGTGCTGTATCCACTTTCTCGATCGCACGTGATCGAGATTCAGGCACTGCTTTCTGTCCGACGGTCGAATCGTTGAGCAACTCCTGCCGGTAAGAAAAGTTTCCTAGTCTGGAGGTTGCGCCGCCCGAATTTTTTCCGTTATTTATTTAATTCATGAGAGCCCGCCTGATCGATGTCGCCGCCCGTGCTGGCGTCGCCCCCAACACAGCGTCGACAATTTTGAACAACCGGCCGGACTCATGGGCCTCGAAAGAAACGCGGGAACGCGTACTTCTGGCGGCGAAAGAGCTGGATTACCGGCCAAGCAAGGCGGCACTGGGCGTGCGACTGGGAAGTTACAAGACGATCGGTCTCGTGATTCCGGATCTGCACAATCCCTTTTATCCCGTGCTGGCGGATTTTCTGGATCAAGCGGTCGCGGCGGGTGGGTACGATCTCATTGTCGAGCATACGCGCAACGACCTCGCCTCCGAGCAGCATTGTTTTCAATCGATTCTGGACCGGCAGGTGGATGGCGTCGCGCTGATCATCAGCGATCCGGATTTGCATCGGCCGTTTCTCGCGAAGCTGGCGCTGAACGGTCCTCCCGCCGTGGCGCTCGCGGCGAAGCCGGAGTTTGCGCTGCCCATCGATTCCGTGGTCAGCGATTTCTCCGATGGATTTGCCCAAGCCATCGATCACTTGATCGGCCTCGGGCACCAGCGCTTTGCTTTCCTCTGCGCCTTGGCAAAAGGGCAGGATGACGGCCGGCGCCCCGAGCTTTTCCGCAGCCTGCTGGGCGCTCGGGGAATTGCGCCGGACAACATTTCGTTTGTCCGCTGTGAACATCACATCGCGAGCGCCCGCGATGCCTTTCGCGATCGGCTTCGCCAGACCAAATCGAAGCGCCCCACGGCGCTGATGGCCCTCAACGATCTCTCGGCGATCGGCGCCATGCGCGCGGCGGCGGACGAAAAGCTCGTGATCCCACGTGATCTCTCGGTCGTGGGCGTGGATAACATTCCGCTCGGAGAATTTCTGCCCGTCGCGCTGACGACGATCGCGCAACCCATCAAGGACATGGTGGCACGCACCGCGAGTTTGCTGATTCAGCGAATCGAGCGGAAGGCGACGGGGCGTCCGTCGCAGACCATTTTCCCCACGGAACTGATTGTCCGCGAGAGCACGGGCCGGCCGCCGCAGGCGTGAAGCGCAACTACCGCGCGAGCCACTGCACCCATTGCACGTAGAGCGGAATGCCGATGGCGAGGTTGAAGGGAAACGTTATCCCGAGCGCCGCGGCGACGCACACTCCGGTGTTGGCTTCCGGTATCGCCACGCGCATCGCGGCGGGAGCGGCGATATACGAGGCGCTGGCTGCGAGGGTGGCGAGGACCGTCGCGCCGCCGGTCGACAATCCAACCTGCAGGCCAACCCAGCCGCCGGTCAGGCCGCCCGCGAGTGGAACGAGCACCGCGGCCGTGCCGAGAAACCAGCCGCCGCCCTTTTTCAACTCAGGGAGACGCCAGGCCGCGAGCAGTCCCATCTCCAGGACGAAGAAAGCGAGGATCGGTTTGAAGGCGGACACAAACAGGAGTTCGAACGGAGCGAAACGTTGCGGGCCGGCGGCATAGCCGACGGCTAAGCCGGCGAACAGGAGAAACACGGAGCGGTTGAGCATCACCTCGTGCACTATCTCTCCATAGCGCGCGCCGCGCGTGCTGGGTTGGCCAATGCGGTGGAGATAAATAGCTACGAGGATCGCGGGCACCTCCATGATCACCAGCAGCACGGGCATGAAACCTTCATGCGCTATTCCCATCCGGTTCAGCACGGCGAGGGCCGCCGCGAACGTCACCGCGCTCGCCGAGCCATAGTGTCCGGCAAACGCCGCCGCGTCGGCCCGCTTGAGTCGTCCCACGCGTAATGCCAGATAGAATACAATAAACGCCATGCCGGCTCCCAGTCCCAGCGCCGCCAGGGCGGGCAACGCGACCCGGGTGGGCGCGGCCTGGGCCAGTTGCACTCCGCCTTTCAAACCAATGGCGAGCAGCAGGTAGGTGCTCAGGAGATGATACACCGCTTCCGGCAGCTTCAGATCCGACTTCAGAATTCCGCCCACGAAGCCGACCAGGAAAAAGAGAAAGAGAGGATCGAGCAGGTTTTCGATCATGACTGCGGCCCCTCCTTTCGGGCTCTTCCGGAGCGGGCCAAACCAGGCTGGCGGTTCGCCCTCGCACGTGCGCCAGCGGATGGATACATCCATCCCATGATTCCGCGACGGGCGTTGGTGAAGGCTTGAAGGTACACCCTTCGAGTTAGCAATAAGCTAACAAACGGTGTCAAAATGTGTTTTAGGCTAAACGCGATCGGGGGCGCATCTGCCGGTTGGCGGTGGCCGCCACCGCGGCGGCGAAGGGACTCGCCGCCCTACCCCTCGCGACCTTTGAAAAAGGCGGCGAAGGGACTCGCCGCCCTACCGATCGTGACCTTCGGAAAAGGCGGCGAAGGGACTCGCCGCCCTACCTATCGGGACCTCCGAAAGGTAGGGCGCGGACTCCGCTCCGCGCCGGAGCCGGAACCACCAACCGGCAGATGCGCCCCTCGACCGGTCTCCGATCGCGTCGGCTGCGCAACAGACGCGAAGCGCATTGCACGGGAGCGGAGCGGCCTGAAACGACCGCCGGGACGATCTTCGCGGCGCTGCCGTCGGACTTTCGCGACGTATATCAGTTTCAGTATGGTGGCAGCGTCGAGGGGGCGAATCTGAGTCGCACGGTCGTCCGACTGAATGATGTGACCGATACGGATCGATGGGACTGCCCCCGGCCACAGATCGAACGGATGCGGACGAGGGCGCCCGCGGTCCCACGACTGACTCCGACAAAAAGGGAAACCGCTGATGGGCGCGAAGGAAAATCCATGGCACCGTCGCGATCGCTACCGATTAGAATCGCCCGCGGAAGCCAAGCGTCCACACCGCTCCGTATAATTGATTGATCCGGAGAATGCCAGGCTCGTTGACGTAGCCGCGTATCGGGGAATTCAGGACATTACGGCCACTGAGGGTCAGCTCGTAGCTGCGACCGATCTTGTAGCCGCCGCTCACGTCGAACATGATCCGCTCATACTGCCATTGCGTCTGCGTGGCGGCGATCGAGGTGGCCCGCGCCGACGACCAGGTGGAGCGGACCTGGAAGTTGAACTTGTGATTGCTGAAACGAATACCGCCGTTGGCGGCTTTCGGCACAATGTTGGTGACCTTGGTATCCGATGCGGCGCGGGAGATGGAGCCGAAGACACTGAAGCCGCGCGCGAAGCCGGGTAGAAACACGAGCTGCTGACTGTACTCCACCTCTACGCCCTTGATTTTCCGGATGCCGTCGAGATTCGTGGGCCGGAGAAACGTGTAGCCAATGTACTCGGGGTCGTCGCCGTACCCGGCCGCTTCCGCGGTGACTTCCGTATTCGTGGTGCCCATGTTTTTCACGTTCAGGGTGTAGCCCGAAACGCTGAAGGTGCCGGCGGGTTCGATGAAATACTGGACGCTTGCGAAATACTTGTCGGAGGTCTCCGGCTTCAAATCGGGATTGGGCGTGCGCACAATCTGATTGGTCTCATCGACGGCGATGGCACCGGCGAGATTGTTGTAGTCGGGGCGGCCGATCGACTGGCTCGCGGCGAGCTGCAGGCTGAGGTTTTGCGTCAGGGCATATTTCGCACCTCCGCTCAGGAACGTGTTGCCGTATCCACCATACCGATTCCGCCGTTCGAAGTTTCGGTATTGGTAGGTCGCAAAGGGGATGGTGTTGGGCGTGTAGCCGGCGGCGCGGACCTGCGCGGCGGGGATCAGGTCGAACGTCCGGCCCACCGTGCGCGTCCGCTCATGGCGCACGCCGAGATTCAGCCGCAACTGGCGCCAGCGGGTGTTGAACTCGGCGTAGCGCGCATCGATCTGTTCCTTCACCGCGCGCACGCTGGTGTTGAGGACCAGGAAATTGTTGAAGGTGTTCTCGACGAACTGTCCCGGACTGCTGCGAAACAAGTCGTACATCGCCGACGTATTCGGAATTGCGATATTCAGCGCCGCGATATTCGCGCCCTGCTTCGGATCGTACAAATTGGGGAACGTGTGCGGCACCATCACCGTGGAGCGGTCGAGTTGGTTCCCAGTCGGTCCGACATAGGTCCACGTCTGAGAACCCGTGCGGGCGAGATCGTACGTTGTAAGGCGAGTCTTCACGCCCACCTGCACGGTGAAGGGCAGGATGACGTTGAAGGCTTGTTTCGCATCGAGATACCCCGTGAAAACCTGGCTCTGACCATGGCGCGCGGCGGTGCCGATGTTGTTTGGCACCGCGTCATCGCGATTGTAGTTTTCGAGGTTGGTCCAGTCGCGGCCCGACAGTTGCGTGAGTTGCCAGTCGGTCGATGTCGGGCTGCTGCGTCGCGCGCTCCAGCTCATGCGCGTGATGCGGTTGAGGGCGCCGGTCATATAGCCCGAGCGAAAGTCTTCATAATGGGTCCGGCTGCGCGAGTAGCCACCGCCAGCGGTGATGACGCGATCGTTCCGCTTGTACTCGAGCTTCGGCGTGTAGGTGACAGTGTCGTTGAACTTGTGGCTATGACCGATGTTCTGCTCGAGCCGCGTGTTGATGTTCGCGGTGGGCCGGGCGAGAAGATAGGTGAGGGTGGAGCTCGGGTCGATGTCAGCGGTGGCGGCGCGAAACGTCAGGGTGCGCGCGTTGATGTCGTCTTCAAAGTGCGACCCGGACGTGCGCAGCGAGGCGACGAGCCCGGGAGCGATGCGGTAGTCGAGGTTGAGACCGAACGCCGCGCGCGTCGTGATCTTGGGGTTGTCGCGGAAGATGAGCGCATTGATGACGGGGCCACGGGCGGAGACGGACGTGTCGATCGTTTGGGTGAGGCCGGCCTGTTCGTTGAACAAGCTGTTTGCGGACAGGCTGAGTTGAACGCCGAACTTGCCGCCGAAGGATTCCGCGTAACCGAACGTGAAGCCAGGGCGAATCTTCCGGTGTACCCCATCGCCGGGACTGGGCGTGCGTCGCACGGTCATCTCATACGGGCTGGCGGAGATGCTGGCTTGAACGACGACCTCGCGGCCTTTTCGGTCGAAGGCGTTCTTGCTGCGCAGATTCATCGTGCCCGCGGGCGCATCCGCGTCCATGTACGCCGTGAGGGTCTTGTTGACCTCGATCGACTCGATGCTCGCGATGGACGCTTGTTCGAATTCGAACTGACGCGACGTTCCGCCGAAGGTCGCCGAGGCGGCGCTCGCCATCCGCATGCCGTCGACGCTGACGCCGGCGTACTTGGGATCGAGACCACTGATGCGCACGGCGCGGGCGTCGGCATCGACGTAATCCATGACGATGCCGGGCATATACTTCATGAATTCGCCGATGTTGCCGCCGGTGACATCGCCAAAATTATCGGAGGCTACCACGCTCTTCATGTTTAACGCGGCGCGCTGTTCCATGATCGCCTTGGCGTTGCCTTCGCGCTCGTTGGAGACGATGAATTTTTCCAGGGTGACCACCTGACCCGGCGCTGGTGCAGCCGGTTTGTCTGTGCCGAAGGTTGAGCCGCGCAGATCGAAGTCACGCGTGGCGGTCTGGCCGCTTTGCAGTGTGACTGCACCCGTGGCGGCGTCGTATCCGGTATACCTTACGGACAGCGTGACGTTCCCCGCCGGAACATTGGAGAGCGCGTAAGAGCCGTCGTCCGCGGAGAACGCGGCAATGTTCGTGCCGGCCACGGTGACCTCGGCATTGCGCACATACTCCTGCGTGGCGGGGTTGAAGATGCGGCCGGTGATCCGGCCGCTGCCGGAGGTTTGAGCTTCTGCCAGCGTGGAGAAGGCCAACCACGCGATCGTGCCGAGAATAAATTTAAGTAACCGAGACGTTTTCATTTTGGTAAGGCGAAGAGGCTGCCAGGCGGGGCCAGGGTCGAATTACGAGTGAAAACGTGGTCAAGCCAACCAGTAAATCGTGGTAACTGGTCGGTGAACACGGTCGGCGTGGCGCGAAGCCAGATGAAGCCAGAGTCGGACGGCGGAAAAACCGCTGATGGACGCTGATGGGCGCTAATCCGGAGGTGCCGCAAAGGGCACCCAGGCGGGGAAAGGGCGGGAAGCCGGTGGCCCACGGAGTACCCTGAACCGCGTAAATGAGTCCGCCCTGGGACCGCGGCCGCCCTCGGCCGCATTTCGAACGAAGATCGAAGACAGAATCGGACGGAGGAGAAACCGCTGATGGACGCTGATGGGCGCTAATCCTGAGGTGCCGCAAAGGGCACCCAGGCGGGGAAAGGGCGGGAAGCCGGTGGCCCACGGAGAACCCAGAACCATGTTGCGCCGGCCAACGCACGATGAGCGGTTCGCGGATGCCGCCTTCGAACAGATCGGTCTTGGCGCCGCGGAGGGGGCCGGCGGACCCGACGATCAGCTGGGCGGGCCATTCCGGTTTCCAGCCTTCGATGTGGCGGCCACCTTTCGCCGGGCCATTATCGCTGAGGAAAATGACGATGGTGTTTTCTTCGAGCTGATGCTCCCGCAAGGCCCCGAGAATTTGGCCCACGCCGTCGTCGAGCGCCGCGATCATCGAGGCGTAGAGCTGGAGGACCTCGTGCGGGAGGTGCGCAAAACGCTCGCGGTCGCGTGCGCGGCCCTGCCACGGGCTGTGCACGGCATTGAAGCCGACGTATAAGAAAAATGGATTCGCGCGTGAGCGGGAGATAAACGCGGCGGCCTGTTGCGCCAGTCGCTCCGTCAGGTACTCGTCGCCTTCCCGGCCCCACCCTTGAGTCTTGCTGGAGCGCACGCCGGCGGCGGTGGTTGACCCGCTCCCGATGTAACGACCGTCGGATTGCGGCAGGTAGTCCGACTCCCACTCGATGAAGTCGTGTACTTCATCAAAGACCTGCGCGGCCGGACGCACGATATTCCATTTGCCGATGCCGGCGGTGCGATAGCCCTGAGCGCGGAGCAACTCGGGCAGCAGACGTTGGGAATCGGGGAGTTTGTGCGCGCTGCGATCGTCGTTCCAGGTCATGCCGAACCACTGCGTGTAGGCCCCACCCATGATGCTTAGACGGCTGGGCGCACACGCGGGGCAGGTGACATACGCATCGGTAAAGCGGATACCCTCGCGCGTCAGGCGATCGATCTGGGGTGTCGGCACGTCCTTGCCGCCATAGGCGCCGAGGTCGCCGTAGCCGAGGTCATCGGCGAGGATGAGGACGATGTTCGGACGCCCCGCAGTGGCGACTGGCGCGGCGGCGGATATTTCCGGGGCGAGCAGGAGCAGGTGGAGAAGGAGAGTGAGACGAAACATGTGACCGAAATGATGGGGTGAGCCGGACTGCTGCGATTGAGGTGGAGCGGCTTGTCCCCAGGCCGCTGACGTGAGAGCGGCCATTCGGAAGCGGGTTGAGGACAACTCGCTCCACCTTTCAGTGGCATTCGGGTTGGGTTGGAGTTCCGGTGCCGGCGGTGATGGAAGCGGCCGGGGGCGGCCGCGCTCCCAGGTAAAATCCACTGGGGAGGTGCGTTGCTGCTGTATACCAATAGCCCATGATTTTTAGACTGTCATTGCGAGAAGCGAAGCGACGAAGCAATCGAGCTGGATCGCCCCGGCGCGGTTCGCGTACCTCGCGATGACAATCGTCTAGATCATACGGGTCAGAGATGTCGGTCGAAGAAATCGAGAATCGCGGCCGGGTCGAATTCGTGTCCGCCCGCGTGGACATGGAACTGAAACTTATCCGCGACGCCGAGCTGGCGATAGTAAGCGGCCGCGCGTTCGGCTTCGGCCCGCGCTCCGGGCAAGGGATTCAACGCGCCGTCTTGTTCGCCGATCTGCACGAGGCAGGGACGCGGACAGATCAGCGCAATTGCCTGCGCGTGGCCCAGCCCGCCGAAGATGTCGCGGTCCGCAAGTTTCGCCTCGTCGGTGGTTGCGCGTTTCAGCAGCTGTTCGAAGTCGCGGAAGTACCCCGAAGGCGCAGCGACCTTGATGAACGGCGCCAGCGCGGTGGCGTACATCGTGAAGTAGCCGCCCCAGGACAGGCCGGTCATCCCGACGCGCGCGGCGTCCAGTTCGGGTCGGGTGCGCAGCAGCGTCTGGGTGCCTTCAATGATTTTGTGCAGCTCGAGCCCGATGATGCTGGTGCCTGCGAGTTTGAGCTTTTGATCCAGCAGTTCGCGGCTGCCGCCGGCAATGACCGGATCGTCGCAGTAGCCGCAACGCATCGCGAGCGCGGGGGCCCAGATCGCGTAGCCGCGGCGGATCGCCTCGCGGCCGAACGCGCGGTAATTCACTCGCGTATCCAGATCACTGATAGCTTCGGGATTACCGCCGCCGCCGTGCTGGGCGATGAGGAGCGGAACTTTGCCGGAGGGTGGGCGCTTTTTCGGGAGCAGGTAAATTCCGTAGGCATCGACGCCCGGGATGACTTCGATCCAGACGCGGAAGATCGTGGCCTCGGCGTCCTCGCCGACCTGGTCGAATTTCGTGAGGGTGCCCGACTTCGCGTGCGGCGGCGGCGTGCCGAGGAATGTGCGCAAACGTTCACGATGCACCTCAAGCGAGTGTTCGTAGGCCGCGGGGCTCGTGAAATCCGGGGTGACGGCCGCGAGCGCCCGTTGGGACTGTTCGCGCAGCAACGCATCCGCGTACGCTTTAATTTGCTGGTGTTGCTGCTCGCGAATCGGGAACGATTGCGCGAACGGTTCACGGTAAACCTCGGCCGCGCGGGCCACGGCCGAAGTCGCGCCGGAGGCGAACGCGGCGGCAAGGATCAGCTGGTGTGCCTTCATAGTTCGGTGTTGGGCACGAGCCGCACGGGTCCGAAGAGGCCGGACGGAATCGGATCGAGCTCTTTCCAGGATTTGCGCTGCGAGGTCGTGATGTTGGTGCGCGTGCGCTTCGGCAATTCGCCGCGCGCCTCGCCCACCAGGCGATTGTGCCACGTGGAATCGACCTCGATGATGATCTCGTTCTCGCCGTCGCGTAACGCCGCGGTGCAGTCGACGCTGAAAGGCGGGGCCCACACCACGCCCTGCGAGACCCCGTTCACCCAGACTTCTCCGATCGCCCAAAGGCGGCCGAGCTCCAAGTCAACGCGGCTGGCTTGCGTGCGCCACCCGGCGGGCAGCGTGACCGTGCGCCGGTATTTGCCGCTGCCCGCAAAATAGCGGTGCTCAGCGGTGGTTTGCTGCGTCCACGGCTCGACCCGGGCGAGTTGCAGGGCCGCAGGGGCATCGAACGCCGCGGTAAATTCCACCGTCCAATCCGCATCGAGCACGATGGGCGCGGGCGGGGGGCCGTTTCCCGCTGGAGTCTTCCGAACTGCGGCGGGCGCATTGGCTTTTGCGCTGGTGCGGAAGATCACGAAACCCGAGCCGTGCGCGGCCAGCTTCAGCGGCACGTCCATGCGACCGGCGGTCGCGCGCGCCGCAGCGATGGGCTGCATCGTACCGCGCATGGGGTCCCAGAATGCGGGGGCCGCATTGCCATGGTCGCGAAAGGACGCGGTCACCTCGAGCGTATCCGGAGTCTGGTTGCGCACGAAGTAGATCTCTCCTTCGGCATCCCGACGGTGAATGAAGTCGAGCGCAGCGGGCCCCTGGAAGTCCGGCGCGAGTTTGAGCTGGGCGAGCACCTCGCGCTCGGTCACGCCCATGAAGACGCGGCCGCGACCGTGCGCGCGTTGGGTGCGCGTCTTGCCATCGAGATTGCCCCACAGTCGGCTCGCGATTTCCTGCACCTTGCCATCCATCGCGGGAAAACCTTCCAGCCCTGTCGCGCGGCTGGGGCGGGGGCCGATGAGCGTCGCGCCGTCGCGCACCAGAGCCTCAATCTTTTCAAGCACGGGCGGATGGATCGCATCGCCCTCCGGCAGGACGAGCACGCCGTAACTCGTGCCGTCGGGCAGGGTCAGCCGCCCATCGCGGACGCTGAGGCGCGTGAGGATAACTTCGGCGTTGGTGACGTCGTAATCGTAACCCGGGCCCAGCGTGGTCGGATTGCGCCGCGGGCCGACGAAGTTCATGCCGCCATCGCCGTAATAATACAGCACGTCGGCGACGAAGCGCCCGCGTTGGAGCAGGAACGAGCCGCGGGCGAGGTAATCGAGAAACGGCTTCGCCTTCGACCACCACGTCACACTGCGGCTGAGGTGCGTGCCCGCGCCATACACGAGCCCGGGCAGACCGAAGCTCGGCGCCTGGTGCGTCCACGTGTGCCATACGAAATGATTGCCGCCTTCGGTGAACACCCGGTCGGCACTCGGCTTCAGATCCTGCGGGCCTTCCGCCCAATGGTGAAACGACGTGAACGACTCGAGGTGCACACGCGACTTCCCGTAAAGGTGCGCGGCCGATGCGGGTTCCTTGATGACGTTGATCGCATCGTTGTCGGGCCAGAATGGCCAGAATTCGCCCTGCACATTGTCCACTGCACCATTAGCGAGCAACGCGTCCATCGGCGGCGTGTGGATCGGTGGACCGGGCCCGCCGGCTTCCGATTTGATCTTCAGCTCACTCGCGTGGGCGACTTCAACCGCGGTGCGATAGTAGGCGTCGACGACGACTTCACCGAGTGTTTTGCGGTAATCGAAAAGGAAACGGGCGGTCATTTCGGCGCCACCGACGCGCGCCCCG
>Ga0163150_10007446_pt1 | contig 12852 bp, 10 predicted proteins | sample OliLakLV19P2IB_FD_148628 | JGI IMG/M metagenome (GOLD analysis project Ga0163150, IMG submission 148628) | Freshwater microbial mat bacterial communities from Lake Vanda, McMurdo Dry Valleys, Antarctica - Oligotrophic Lake LV.19.P2.IB | ecosystem: Environmental > Aquatic > Freshwater > Lake >...
TCCGCCCGCCTTAGCCGCCAAAGGCGGGATGATGAACAGTGGTGTCAGCAATGAATTGGATGAGTTGCGAAAAATTTCTCATAGTGGTAAAGAGTACCTTACCCAGCTGCAACAAAAAGAAGCAGAACGTACGGGCATCGGTTCACTAAAAATTGGATTCAATAATGTGTTTGGTTATTACCTGGAAGTAACCAATTCTCAAAAAAACAAAGTACCGCCCGAATGGATGCGGAAACAAACACTGGCCAATGCTGAACGGTATATTACCCCCGAGTTAAAAGAATATGAAGAAAAGATTACCGGTGCAGAAGAAAAAATTTTAAAAATCGAAGGGGAATTATTTGAAGCCTTGCTAAATGAATTGTCTGACTACCTGGCCCCGGTTCAAATCAACGGTAATTTGCTCGCCATACAGGATTGCCTTTGCTGCTTTGCAAATAATGCCATTCAATACCAGTACAAAAAACCACAACTGCATACCGGCGATGAATTGATTATTACAGAAGGCCGCCACCCGGTAATAGAAAGAAACCTGCCAATTGGTGAAAGTTATATCCACAATGATTTGGAATTAAACAAAACGGAACAGCAGTTAATCATTCTCACCGGACCCAATATGAGTGGTAAGTCTGCCTTGCTCCGGCAAACTGCACTCATCACTTTAATGGCACATACCGGGAGTTTTGTTCCGGCTAAAGAAGCAAAAATTTCATTGACGGATAAAATCTTTACAAGAGTTGGTGCATCAGACAATTTATCCGGTGGCGAATCTACTTTTATGGTGGAGATGAATGAAACAGCTTCTATCATCAATAATATCACCGACAGAAGTTTAATTTTATTAGACGAGATAGGGAGAGGCACTTCTACTTATGATGGCATTTCTATTGCCTGGAGCATTGCGGAATATTTGCATAATTCGCCGCATCAACCCAAAACATTATTCGCCACTCACTACCATGAATTAAATGAACTGGAAGAAAAATTTTCACGGGCAAAGAATTTTCATATCACCAACAAAGAAGTTGGAAATAAGATTATTTTTTTGCGAAAATTAGCAAGAGGGGGCAGCACCCATAGTTTTGGTATTCATGTAGCAAAAATGGCGGGAATGCCACCTTCTTTAATTGACAGGGCTAATGAAATTCTGAAACATTTAGAGAGTATTCATGAAAATGGAAAAACTGACTCTTCGGGTACTGCTAAGAGCATGGATACAAAAATAAAAGGGATAACGGCTCCCAAATCCGATAGCCATCGGATGCAACTTTCCATTTTTGATGCCCACACGGAAACCTTTGATGAGATTAGAAAACTGCTGGAAGGAGCCGACATTAACCGGCTGACCCCGGTTGAGGCACTGCTAAAGCTACAGGAGATAAAAAACAAGCTGAAATAAACAGTTTACCCACAGTCCGTTACGTATTTTCTGAAAAATATCACCATTAAGAAAAACTTCTTATTTTTACTTCAAATCTCTCCATCATGAAATTGATTAAACTAACTGTTTTAACATCACTGCTTTTTGTACTTGTATTTAGCATGACCTCCTGCGAAAAAAATGCGGAAAAAAGGACAACTACTGACTACGAAAAAACTGGCATTATATTGAGTGGTGCCCAGGAAACACCGGCTGTTCCTTCGCCTGCCTTAGGAACTATGGATGTTCGTTATTCTAAAGAAACCCGTACACTCACTTATAAAGTTACCTGGTCTGGTCTTACTGATTCGGTATCGCTTATACACATTCACGGTTTAGCACCTTCAGGTTTTGCTGCCGGGATAGTACAGAATATAGTTCACACTTCTAATAGCATTTTTCCTCAAAGAACAAACGGTAGATTCACTTTCTTAAGATCAGGTACGATTAGCGGTACATTACTCGCTGATGGTGTAGCTGTGAAAGAACAGGATATTTTAAACGGAGTTTATTATATGAACATTCACACACCAGCTTATCCCGGTGGAGAAATCAGGGGACAGATTAATTTCATTCAATAATTACTTGAATTTATTACTATATGCTAAACCGTGTTGCCTGAGGCGACACGGTTTTTTATTACACTTAACAGCCTGCTTTTAGTAGTGCTATTTTACTTCAAACCAAAGTGGCTTGCTGTCATTCCAGTCGCCATTGTAGTTAATAAATAATTCCTCGCCTGCTTTTACAGGCTGAATAGCTTTGATGCTTATCAGTTGTTGTTCAAAATCCATTTCATACTCACAATTACTTTTATAAGAATGATTATATACCGGCACATAGCCCAACGCCATGCAACATTGCGTCTCATCATCACCCCATTCAAAAATATAATCATGCAGCAGCGTTTGATCCAGTAATTTCCTTTCCTCGCTGCTCATTACAATTACCGGTACCACTTCTACTACCGTTCCCGCAGCAATATCTTCTGAAGTAAAAACACCCCGGCCCATAGAAGTAGTGGGGGCAATGAATAAGAAAGGAAGAACCATAACAGATGACAGATGATAATTAATAAATGATAGTTCTTTCGAAGATCGGAAATACCTTACAATTGCAAGCTCCGAAAATTCAAACGGCTCTTCTTACATTTAAAAGACGGCTGTTCACTATTATCTGTTACCTTTTAGTTCTGAGTTTACCGAAGAGTTATCTAATTTTGAAGCATGTCATTAGAACTGGAACAACACACACTTCAGGAACAGTTTGAAGCTATTATCAAAACAGAAGATAAGCTGCAGATACGGGAATTCCTGGATGACCAGAACATCAGCGATGTGGCCGTATTAGTGGAGGAATTTCCAGATTATGAAAGCAACATCATTGCCAGCATGTCCGTACACCGGGCGGCCAGTGTTTTTAAAATACTCGACCTGTCTGTACAAAAAAGAGTTATACATGAATTACCTCCCAATACAACTGCTTCATTACTCAATGACTTACCGGCGGATGACCGTACAGATTTTTTAGAAGAACTGCCAAGTAATGTGGTAAGAGAATTAATCAAACTGCTGGATCCGGAGGAAAGAAAAATAACCTTGTCATTGCTGGGTTATCCTGAAAATAGTATTGGCCGGCTGATGACACCTGACTATGTGTATGTGTATCCGTGGAATACCATTGAAGAAGTTTTTTCTACCATTCGTAAGTATGGAAAAGACAGCGAAACCATCAACGTTATTTATGTAATTAATGATAAAGGTGAATTACTGGATGATATCCGTATCAGGGATTTCATTTTAAACCCGCCTGATAAAAAAGTATCAGAGCTGATGGATGACCGTTTTATCGCCTTGCATCCTGAAGATGACCAGGAAATGGCAAGTGAAATTTTTAAAATGAATAATCGGGTAGCCCTCCCGGTAGTTAGTAAAAGCAATAAATTACTGGGCATCATTACCATTGATGATATTCTGTGGGTGGCTGGTGAAGAGTTTAGCGAGGATATGCAAAAAATGGGTGGTACAGCCGCCTTGGATGAACCTTACCTGGATGTTCCATTATTTAAACTGTTTAAAAAAAGAATTATCTGGCTTATCATTTTATTTGTAGGAGAAACACTGACTATCGCTGCGATGTCGGGTTTTCAAAAAACCCTGGAACAGGTGTTGGTGCTATCTACTTTTATTCCATTAATTATTTCGAGTGGAGGAAATAGTGGCTCGCAGGCAGCTACCCTTATTATTCAGGCCATGGCATTGGGAGAAATAACCGTGCATGACTGGTGGCGCATTGCTAAAAGAGAAATAAAATCCGGCCTCTTTATGGGAGTAACGTTGGGCATACTTGGTTTCTTTATCGTTTTTGGTGGCTATCATTTTTTCGGATTATTTGGGGAACATTTTATCCGGATTGGGTTTGCTATAGGTATCGCCATCATTGGTGTTGTTTTGTGGGGCACTATGATGGGTTCCATGCTTCCCTTATTATTAAAAAGATTGGGAGCCGACCCTGCCACTTCCTCTACCCCATTTATTGCTACGCTGGTAGATGTAACAGGTTTGCTGATTTATTTTGGCACGGCTTTCTTAATATTAAAGGGAGTATTGCTTTAAACCATCACTTTCCGCTACAATCTGTTTGGACATATGCCTTATTTTTCAGATTTTAGCTTTGCAATCAATCAAACGTTTGCATGTTTTGAAATCTATACCTTTGCCGCAACTTTGTCTTTATAAAAGACAACAGGCTCAATTAAAACGTAAAAACCAATGTGTGGAATTGTTGGATACACCGGCTCCAGGGAAGCTTATCCCATTATCATTAAAGGATTGAAACGTTTGGAATACCGGGGTTACGACAGCACCGGTGTTGCCCTGCAAAATGGCAGCGGTCTGAAAGTATATAAGAAAAAAGGCAAGGTGGCTGAACTGGAAGAAAGCATCATTGGTAAAGACCTGCATGCCAACGTTGGCATAGGCCATACCCGCTGGGCCACCCACGGCGAACCGAGTGACCGCAATGCACATCCCCACCAATCATCAAGTGGCAAATTGGCGATGATCCATAATGGTATTATTGAAAATTATTCGCAGTTAAAGAAAGAGTTAAGCAATAAAGGCTACGTTTTTACCAGCGATACCGACACCGAAGTGTTGCTGAATTTTATTGAAGAAATTAAAAAGAATAACCAGTGTGATTTGGAAGAAGCCGTAAGAGTGGCTTTGAAAAGAGTAACTGGTGCTTATGTCATCCTGTTGCTGGATGAAGACAAACCAGATACCATTATTGCCGCAAGAAAAGGAAGTCCGCTGGTTATTGGCATTGGCAAAGGCGAACATTTTCTCGGATCTGATGCATCACCCATGCTTGAATACACAAAAGAAGTAGTGTATGTAAACGACTATGAACTGGCGATAGTAAAACCGGATGAACTGATTTTGAAAAATCTGGGTAATGAAAAAATAACCCCTTATGTTCAAAAATTAGACATAGAACTGGCGGCCATTGAAAAAGGTGCTTACGAGCATTTCATGCTGAAAGAAATTTTTGAACAACCACAAACAATACATGATTGCCTGAGAGGAAGATTAGATGCCGTTGAAGGCACTATTACCATGAGTGGTATTCAGCAATATGCTGAACAAATTGTAAATGCTAACCGGATTGTGATGATAGCCTGTGGCACCAGTTGGCATGCGGGGCTTGTAGCCGAATATATTTTCGAGGAACTTTGCCGCATTAATGTAGAAGTAGAATATGCTTCTGAGTTCCGGTATAGAAATCCTGTTATTAATAAGGGTGATGTTATTATTGCGATTTCACAAAGTGGCGAAACGGCAGATACATTAGTGGCCATTGAAAAAGCGAAAGAAAAAGGTGCTATTATATTGGGGGTGGTAAATGTGGTAGGGTCATCCATTGCCCGGATGAGCCATGCCGGTGCTTATACTCATGCAGGGCCGGAAATTGGTGTGGCAAGCACCAAAGCATTTACTGCACAGCTGGCTGTTCTCACCATGATTGCGTTGAAGATTGGTTATATAAAAGGCAGTATTTCACAGGATCGCTATATGAACCTGTTAAAGGAACTGGAGGAAATACCAGAAAAAGCAGCCTGGACATTAAAGCATAGCGATAATATTAAAGCCTTAGCAGAAAAATATAAGGGTGCAAGGGATTTTCTTTATCTCGGACGGGGCTACAATTTTCCTATTGCATTGGAAGGTGCATTAAAGCTAAAAGAGATCTCTTACATTCATGCAGAAGGTTATCCTGCTGCAGAAATGAAACATGGCCCAATAGCATTAGTAGATGAAAATTTACCCGTTGTCTTTGTTGCTACGAAAGATGCTTATCATGAAAAAGTGATTAGCAATATGCAGGAAATAAAAGCCCGGAAAGGCCGGGTTATTTCAGTAATAACTGAGGGTGATGAAGTTTCGAGGGAACTTTCTGAGGATGTAATGATAATTCCTGAAGCAGATGAAATTCTTGCACCGATGCTAAGTGTTATTCCGTTGCAATTATTGGCCTATTATATCGGTGTAGCAAACGGATGTGATGTAGATAAGCCGAGGAACCTGGCAAAATCCGTTACTGTTGAATAGGAACTCGTTGCTGGTTTTTGGTTACAGGAGTCACTAATGCATAGGGGCTTCTTTTTTTTATACAATTATTCCTTTTGAGAAAATATGATTAAACCGGGGTCATAAAATACAAGCGGCAAAACAAGAAAACAAGCAACCAGAAACCAGCTTCATGAACAACATCATCAAAAAACCCATTGCTTCTTTAGGATATGATTTTATTCCAAAAGAATTTATCCCAAAAGGCAAGAACGAATACTATCTCCGCAATATTCAAAACCGCAGCGGTATTAAATACAGACAACTCACCCCCGCAGAAATAAAAATACTGGAACGCAATGCCAATAGCTCCGACAATTGGACAAAAGTAGAGGTAGCAGATGCCTTCAATCCCACCCTGGTAAAGAATTGTGCTTTTTATGGTTTAATACGCATTGGCAAACTGGAGCCCTGTTTCGTAGAATTTAATACCCTGCGAATGCCGGTAGGTTTGTACAACAGCACTATCATCAGTTGTGATATTGGCGACAATGTGGTAATTGATAATGTAAACTTCATGAGCCATTACATTACCGGCAATGACGTAATACTGGTAAATATTAATGAACTGGCAACAACCAATCACTCCAAGTTTGGTAACGGTGTATTAAAAAAAGGAGAAAAAGAAACCGTCCGTATATGGATGGAGATATGCAATGAAAATGCAGGCCGCAGCGTACTTCCTTTTAACGGAATGCTGGCAAGCGATGCGTGGCTCTGGTCAAAATACAGGAATGATGAAAAGTTATTACAGAAGTTTAAAGAGTTTACTGATAAAAGATTTGATACACAAAGAGGCTATTATGGAAAAATAGGCGACAGGACAGTTATTAAAAACTGTGGCATCATCAAAGATGTGTGGATTGGTACTGATGCATATATAAAAGGGGCGAATAAATTAAAGAATCTCACCATTAATTCAGGCCCTGCTGATAAATCTCAGATTGGTGAAGGTTGTGAATTGGTCAACGGAATCGTAGGCCTTGGCTGCCGTATTTTTTATGGAGTAAAAGCCGTTCGCTTTATGATGGGTTCTAATTCACAATTAAAATACGGAGCAAGGCTGATCAACTCCTACCTCGGCGATAACTCTACTATATCTTGCTGCGAGGTATTAAATTCACTCATCTTCCCGGCGCATGAACAGCACCATAACAATTCATTTCTTTGTGCTGCTACGTTATTAGGACAAAGCAATATGGCCGCTGGTGCTACGATTGGCTCCAATCATAACTCAAGAGGTGCTGACGGTGAAATAATTGCAGGCCGTGGTTTTTGGCCGGGGCTATGTGTAAGCCTGAAGCACAATTCAAAATTTGCATCCTTCACTTTAATTGCAAAAGGAGATTTTCCGGCAGAATTAAATATCCCTATACCCTTCTCCTTAGTAAGTAATGAAGTAAGTACAGATAAGCTAACGGTAATGCCGGGCTATTGGTTCATGTATAATATGTATGCACTTTCCCGCAATGTGGGGAAATATATCAGCCGGGATAAACGGGCCAATAAACTACAGGAGATAGAATACGATTTTCTGGCACCTGATAGCCTCAATGAAATACTAGAGGCATTGGAATTATTGAAAAAAGCTACTGCAAAAGCATGGGCCAAACAGCACAAAAAAGAAATAAAAGAAAAAAATCTTGCTAAAACCGGCGAAGAAATACTGGAAAAAAATCCCGGGTCAATCACTGACCTGGAAATTCTGGCAGACGGATTTGAAAACAGTCAGCGTAAAGTACAATTAATAAAAGTAGCTGAGGGGTACAGTATTTTTAAAGAAATGATTATTTATTACGGTACTTGTCAGCTTATTCGTTTTATAGAAGAACAACAAATTTCTTCCTGGCAAAAATTGGTGCAATCATTGCCGAATACTCCTGTACGAAATCGTTGGAAAAATATTGGTGGTCAGTTAATGCCGGAAAAAGCCGTTAATACACTTATCCGCAATATCCGTTCCGGCAAAATTGAGAGTTGGGATGAAGTGCATGACTTCTACGATAAAAAAAGTAATGCTTACTCTGCTGAAAAATTTCAACATGCTTTTGCATCACTGCTTGAAGTGTTACAACTTTCTCCTAATAAATTCAGTAAAAAAATTTTCATCAGCCTTTTACAACAAGCTGTCGTTACAAAAGAATGGATGACAAAAGGCATTTACGAGTCAAGGGCAAAAGACTATAACAATCCTTTCCGTCAAATGGTGTATGAAACAGAACAGGAAATGGAAAAAGTAATCGGCAAACTAAAAGACAACAGTTTTATTGCACAGAAACAACAGGAAGCTGTTGCTTTTGCAAAACAAGTCACCAGCATCATTCAGCAATTTGGATAAAAATACTGTAAATGAGAACCGTGGATGAATACATTGAAAGTTTGCCGGATAACAAACGGGAAATTTGTGAGCTATTGAGAGAAATCATTTTTGAGAATGTGCCCGGCATTGAGGAAAAGGTCAGTTTTAAAATTCCTTTCTATCATTACTTCGGCATGTTCATGTACCTCAACAATACTAAAGAAGGAGTTGATGTTGCTTTTTGCAGGGGCAAAGATCTGCTTGACGAGTTTCCACATCTATCCCTGAAAAACAGGGCCACCATTGCCACCGTTACCATCACCACTAAAAAAGATATTGCTTCATTTCAGGTAAGAGAAATGATAGTAACCGCAGCAGCCTGGAATGAAGAAGCAAAGCGATTAAAAATACCAATGGTGAAAAAAACAACCATCAAGAAAAAAAGTAATATATAGACTGTTTTCCCCTATAAATTCCTCGCAGCGATAGGCATGTGTATTGCCTGAAATCCTATCTGGTAGCAGGCAGTGTAATACAATACATCATACACATAATGCTTGAATGGTTTTTTACCGTCCCCAATTTTTATTATCAATGCCGCAGTAAGGGCTGCCCGGTGAATAAAATTATTCAGGTGATACTGGTCGGTAAACATTACCAATGCAGAAGTTGACAACGGAAATTTAGGCCCTTTGGTCGGGTCATTATCTTTATACTTATTATTATAACTGAAAGTGGGATAAAACCATTGATCGTTTGCTTTTGGAAAAATTTTCTCAAACCCATTGTACTTATACTGCAATCCCTCGTTGAACCCTTTAGCAAGGCCCGCAGTTAATAGCAAGGCTCCGGTTAAGCGTTTGTTGCCATCGAGTTTCCACTTTTTTGATTTATCGATTTTTAAATCTGCTTTAGCAGTAACTGCTGGAGACGACTGTGTCTGAACCATGCTATTTCCAGCAGGAGTATGATGGACAAGATCAATGCTGCTTATTTGTCCGTAAGTAGCAAAACTGAAAAACAATGCGGGAATGATTATAAGTTTCATATTGAACAGATTAGGAATTACAAATTATTGCTGGCTGTTCAAAAGGAGTTGGACGGATTTATTAGCTGTTACAATCATCAGCAAATTCATCTTATAAAATGATAGTGCAGGATAAAGGGGATTTCAGGAAGGATAGATTTCAGGTACGGTCAATGGGTCCTTTGTTAGATAGAATGCCAAATTAATTACAACAATTTGATTATGCAAGCAATTACTAAGAAATATTACCTGAGAGGAATCGTAGTTCTACGATTGCACTTAAAGTTTCTCTATTTTTTTCTAAAGAAAATCCTGATTGGAACCCCGCTGAAGTTAAAATTCTGCCGTAGCTGGTTTTCCAGGTAGTTTTTATACGGGGTTTTAATATCGTCAGGAAAATTACAGAAAAACGCAAAAGAAGTTACAGCAGTCGGTAATTGGGTAATGAATTTAATTTTTATAGCATTGCCTCTTACTACGGGTGGGTTATACGACTGAATAGCTTTCAGCATAACGTCATTCAACTGTGAAGTAGGTATTTTTTGCTGCCTGTGCTCATACACTTCCAATGCTATTTCTATGGCTTTGAATATCCTTGTTTTCTCTTTGGCTGAAACAAATAAAATGGGCACATCATTAAAGGGTGCTAATTTTTTCTTCAACTCAGCTTCATATTCTTTGGCTGTATTTGTTTCTTTCCCTATCAAATCCCATTTGTTCACCAGTATAACAACACCCTTCCCTTTTTTAACTGCGAGGCTGAATATGTTAAGATCCTGCGCCACTATCCCTTTTTCTGCATCCAGTAACAATAAACAAACATCAGCTTCATCCACCGCCTTAATGGCACGGATAACAGAATAAAATTCCAGGTCTTCATGCACTTTAGCCTTCCGGCGGATACCGGCTGTATCAATTAAAACAAATTCTTTCTGAAAAAGATTATAATGAGTGTGTATGGAATCTCTTGTTGTACCGGCAATATCACTTACAATAGTTCTTTCCTGGCCAATTAACGCATTGAGCAAAGACGATTTTCCGGTATTGGGCTGACCAATAATAGCAAACTTGGGTAGTGCATCTATCTCTTTTGTTTCTTCAGATGCATCCTCGGTTATCAAATCTGCCACAGCATCTAATAATTCACCAGTGCCACTTCCGCTTGCTGCTGCAATAAAGAAAATATGTTCGAACCCCAGGCTATAGAATTCAGAAGCTTCCATCAGCCGGTCATTGCTATCAACTTTATTTACGGTTAAAAAAACCGGCTTGGCACTCCGTCGCAATAAAGAAGCCATTGAATCATCAAGATTAGTCATCCCGGTAGTAGCATCCACCATAAAGATGATGGCATTAGCTTCTTCCAATGCAATCAATACCTGCTTGGCAATTTCTTTTTCAAATACATCCTGGCTGCCTGAAACAAAGCCGCCCGTATCAATTACGTTATAGGTTTTACCGTTCCAGTCCGTAACACCATACTGACGGTCACGGGTTACACCACTCATATCGTCAACGATTGCCTTTCGCTGCTCCAGCAAACGGTTAAAGAGTGTACTCTTTCCTACATTCGGTCTTCCTACTATTGCTACTGTAAAACTCATATACCCCAAACCCCAAAAGGGGCTTTATACTCCGAATATTTTAATCACTTTATTACAATCAAAAATCCGGAATGGATTACTAAATATTGTTACTATTCTTTTTGCTTTCAAATGGTTTGCAATTTATAATGCATTTTTAGCTTAAGTTCCCTTTAGGGACAGGTTATTAATAACCATACTCCCTTAACTGCATCTCATTCTCTCTCCACTTAGGCTTCACTTTTACAAATAATTCTAAAAATATCTTCTGTTGTATAAATGCTTCTATATCTTTTCTTGCTTCTGACCCTATTCGTTTTATCATCGAACCCTTATCGCCAATCAATATAGCTTTTTGTGTTTCCCGGTGAACGATGATATCGGCCACTATTTTTACCAGTGTTGTTTTCTCTTTATATTCTCTTACCAATACGGTGGTGTGATATGGTATTTCGTCCTGTGCCAGTTCATAAATCTTTTCCCGTATCAGCTCACTCACAAAAAATTTCGTATTCAGATCAGAAATATCATCCCCATCATAAAAAGGTTCTCCTTCCGGTAAAAATTCTAATAACCCATTTACCAGTTTCTTTTTATTAATTCCTGATAAGGCAGAAATAGTAATTATTTTTTTGCAATACGGTTTTGTGGAAAAAAAATCAATCGCTTCTTTAATTGTTGCTTCACTTACCAAATCAATCTTGTTCAGCACTACCACAGCAGGCACTTTTAATTTCAATGCAGTAAATATGGCATCACATTCTTCCCATTTTTCTTTTACATCTACCAGTAGCATTGCCACATCTGCGTCTTCCAATGCCCCTTTTACTGCCTGCATCATTTTTTCATGCAGTTTATATTTAGGCTCGATGATGCCGGGAGTATCAGAAAATACTACCTGGTATTCCTTTTCCGTTATTATTCCTTTGATGCGATGGCGGGTTGTTTGCACTTTGGGTGAAACGATAGCCAGCTTCTCTCCCATCAACGCATTCAATAATGTGCTTTTACCTGCATTGGGCCTGCCAAATATGTTTACAAAACCTGATTTCATTGATGTAGTTATAAACCTGAAGATGCACACTTCGGGCAGCAAGAAGAGAGGAGGTAGTCAGTCCTTGCCAGTTGAAAGTGCAACTGTTTCGGAAAATTGAAAGAGCCATCCGCCATCTGGCGGATGGCTCTTTCCTTTGTTGCGAAGGGGAGGATCGAACTCCCGTCCGCCATTTGGCGGATATGAGCCAAGAGCTATAGTTCTTTTAAAAACTGCCAAATCCAGTCTCTACCTGCAGCAGTTTTTAATTGCTTTTCTCTTTTCATCGCATCATTTTTGGTTTCAAAAAACTCTGTGAGAACAATCTTCCATGGCCGAAATTTTATTGTCCAGCCTTTCTTTGCCAGTTCATTATGAGATTTTATTCTTTGCTCAATATTTGATGTATAGCCAATATAAATCTTATTAAAAGATTCACTATACAAAACATATACTGTAAACATAACTAAAAATCCGCCTTAAGGCGGATTTCCTTTGTTGCGAAGGGGAGGATCGAACTCCCGTCCGCCATTTGGCGGATATGAGCCAAGAGCTATAGTTCTTTTAAAAACTGCCAAATCCAGTCTCTACCTGCAGCAGTTTTTAATTGCTTTTCTCTTTTCATCGCATCATTTTTGCTTTCAAAAAACTCTGTGAGAACAATCTTCCATGGCCGAAATTTTATTGTCCAGCCTTTCTTTGCCAGTTCATTATGAGATTTTATTCTTTGCTCAATATTTGATGTATAGCCAATATAAATCTTATTAAAAGATTCACTATACAAAACATATACTGTAAACATAACTAAAAATCCGCCTTAAGGCGGATTTCCTTTGTTGCGAAGGGGAGGATCGAACTCCCG
>Ga0163150_10007447_pt1 | contig 12851 bp, 10 predicted proteins | sample OliLakLV19P2IB_FD_148628 | JGI IMG/M metagenome (GOLD analysis project Ga0163150, IMG submission 148628) | Freshwater microbial mat bacterial communities from Lake Vanda, McMurdo Dry Valleys, Antarctica - Oligotrophic Lake LV.19.P2.IB | ecosystem: Environmental > Aquatic > Freshwater > Lake >...
CCCGGACAATCCATCGCCGCAATGATGCGCAAACTCACGTTCCGGAACCGTCTCGTCTTCGACTACTTGCGAATGACTCAAAATTCCAGCGCCCGGGGTTTCGCCTATTGAGAACAAATTTGCCGTGCCCTGAGGATGGTCTCCCTGCTGCCTGAGGTGATGGTGATGAACGCCTGCTGCCCACGGGCGAAGGAGGACTGGGCGTTTGAACGGCTGCTGAACCGGATTAAATAAGGCGATGGAGCGGGCGAGCAGCCAGGCATTGATTATTTCGGACCAGGGCAAGGAAGTGGAATACACTCGATTGGCGCGCCGGATGAGTGTTTTTAAACCCGCTCAAGAGCCAGTTCGGGGCGTGGGAGGACGGAAGTAAAACGAAGAATTTGCCGCTGGATCGAGTGGTGGAGGACATCTTTTTCAAGGATTCGCGGTCGTCCTATTTTGTTCAGATGGCTGATTTTTGCGCCTATGCACTGCTGCGGCGTGAGAATCCGCTGCCGTCGAAAACGAAGTATGGGTTGGACAAGGCCTTTGATCTCCTGGGGCCAGTGCTGAACCGGAATGCGAGCAGCAAGGATGCGGACGGGATTATTCGATGCTGAGCCACAATGCGGATACAATAGCGGCGCGGAATCCGGGCGTCATTCATAATGGGGGCCGCTCATGAAGCCGACGGTGACGATCTCGCGGATGTTGCTTTCGAAGACCATGCCTGTCGCGCTACGATCGACGCTACGCGGACTGCCGGGGGACATATCGCTGACGGCCGAGTCTCATATTATTCGTCAAGGCGGCAATTTTTGGGAAATGCCGGTGGTCGCCTCCGAGAATATATCGGATGAAATCACTATCCGGTTGGGCCCGACGACATTCACGCGCCTGCGCAAATTTTTTCTCAGCAGCCGGCGCACTTGCCGCTCCGTTATCCCGATCTCCTCAGCTGCTTGTTTCTCCGTCATCAACTTCTTCTTGGCTTTCTTCAGTGCTACCAGCCGGTCTCGCTCGGCTTGCCTCATCAGTAGCTGTCCTCTGTCTTCCACCCCTCCAGCGTGGCGGGCGTCAATCGGACATTTCTACTTTGCTCTAATTAGGACATTCTCACTTTGCTGCGACAGGTGCGATGTCCGATCCGCGCGGCGATTTCTTAAGCAGCGTTTGATGAAGGCCTAACTCCCGATTGGCCAGATCGACCGATCCCTTCGCGGCGTACGCTCGATAAAGCAAAAAATGCGCCGAGGGATGTTTCGGATGATTCGCGATGACGCTTCGCAGCACCCTGACGGCGTCGTCCCAGCGCTTGAGTTGAAGGAAAGCTTTGGCGAGATCCGTTTGCGCTTCGGCAAAGCCAGGCCGTAACAAAATGGCACGTTGTAAAAGCGGCACCGCGGCGAAGGCCTCGCCCCGCCCCAGCCGGCCCGATCCGAGCTCATAGCAGGCCAGATAATGGCGGGGATCAAGGGCCAGTTCTAACCCGATCTCCGCCATGCCTTCGTCCTCTCGCCCCAACTTTCGCAGGACATGGCCCAACGCATAATGGACGCCGCCGAGTCGCGGCTGCGCCGAAACCACGCGGCGATAATACTCCGCGGCCTTCTCATAATTTTCTTCGTATTCGGCGTTTAAGCCTTTCTCCTGGAGTACGCGATAGGAATGCGGCGCCACTTGTTCCAGCTCTTCCAGGAGGCTTTGCCCTCTCTCGCTGTAAACGCGGCTGAGCCAATACAAAGCGTCTTCACCGATGGGAGTGCGGGCCAATGCCGCACGGAGCTGCGGCAAGCTGGGCGGAGGGTCTTCTCGCAACAGCGGCGGAGACCACACGCGCGACGACACTTGCGGGTTCTCCGCTGTAAATTGCCGGCACATCTCCGTGAGGTCTTGGTCTCCGGGAAACACGGCGAGCCCGCCGCGAAGCGCGGCAAGGCGCTCCTCCGGTTTGCCCAGCTTCCCCCATGCATACGCGATGAGTTGAAACGCTTCGGGGTACTTGCGGTAACCGGCGGAAATCGTCAACGGTCCAATCGCATCCTGGTAGGCGCCGGTGCGCAACAGATACTGTCCATAGCGCAGATTGGCCAGAAAATTTGTGGGCGAAATGCGTATCTCCGCCGCCAGTTCGATTGCCGCTTCGTCAAACTGACGCTGTTGCCAGAAGATTTCCGCAAGCTCCAAATGCAAGCCCGCCAGTCCAGGACGCAACTCAGCGGCTCGCCGCAACTCGGTGATCGCGTCTTTTGGCTGTCCAACCGCACGATAGCGATATGCCAGAATTTCGTGTGCGCGCGCCGAATCGCCGCCCAACGCCGCAATCCGTTCGGAAAGACGGCGCGCCGAGCGCGTGTACGCTTTCGACGCCGCGAAAAGATACTCCGGATCGGAACTCATCGATTCCCGCAGCGGTTCCAAATTGCGCAAGGCAGCTTCGAGATCGTCCAGCGCCAAGTATGTGTAACCTAGCCAGAGCCGCGCATTTCGGTCCGATGGATTCGCTTTCACCGCTTTTCGAAACTCCACAGCAGCTTCCGAAAACTCGTTCGCCGCGTACTTCTGGCGTCCCAATTGAGCGAAATCGGAGGCAACGGCGAGAAAGAGAGCCAATTTTGCAAGAGATCCGCCAAACATCATTTTCGCCAGTTGTAAGGGTCGGTTCGGATAATGCCTTCGCCCTGCGCTGCGGTAACAAAGCCATTGGCCTGAATGTTCCGAATCGTTTCTTTTGCTCCTCCGGGCCACTCTATTTCCATGCGATCCACAACGGTAGCTTCGCCGAGACCGAAGTGGAGGCGCAGATCGCTATGAGACATGAACGTGGAGCCGGAGCGGACCTCGTTGACCAGCGTTCTTTTACCGCAGAAGATAGCGACTCGCGCGCCGATGCCATCGCGATTCGCCTTGCGCCCCACCAGCCGGATGTTCAAGAAGTTTCGCCGGTTGCCACCGTCGTTACGCAGCAGACTGGGACGGCCGTTCATGTTGGTGATGAAAATATCCACGTCGCCATCGTTGTCGTAGTCTCCAATCGCAAGGCCGCGACTGGAGGCTTCGGCCATTACCCCCGGACCAGACTCCGCGGAAACATCCTGAAATTTGGCATTGCCAGTATTGCGGTAAAGGATGCGTCGCTGCTGGAACTTCACGTCACGCGCCTCCGGATATACGTGCCCATTGACCATGAAAATATCGGGCCAGGTATCGTTATCGTAGTCCAGAAACGCGGCCCCCCACCCCATGAATTGCGTGTATTTCCCCAGGCCGGCGGGCACGGTTACTTCCGAAAAGCCGCGGCCGCCCGCGTTGCCGTACAGGTTGGGCGTGTCGTCGATGAAATTCGTCTTCACCAGGTCGAGATAACCGTTTCCGTCGAAGTCCGCGGCGGCGGTGCCCATCCCTGCCTGCTCCCGCCCGTCTTCACTGTATGCCACGCCCATTTCCACCGCGGTATCCGTGAAAGTGCCATTGTGATTGTTGTGATATAAAATGCTGGGCTGCGAATCCACAGCGACGTAAATATCCGGCCATCCATCGCGATCGTAATCGAGCGTGGTAACCGACAGCGAGTAACGCTTTCCCGGCGCGGTAGCGCCGGACTGGTCCGACACGTCGGTGAAATGCGGCTTTCCAGGATGAGAATCGTTGCGCCACAGCCGGTTCAACCCGCCTTCCAGACCACGCGGGCCGCACATTACCGCCTGCCCTTTCCACTGGCAAGCCCTGGAACTATCCGGGGCCGGCGTGTTCCTGAGATCAAAGTTCACGTAATTCGCGACCAGCAGATCCAGCTTACCGTCGAGGTTGTAGTCGAGAAAAGCGCATCCCGTCCCCCAGCGCACCGGCCCAGTCGTAAGTCCGGCCGCTGCAGTTAGGTCTTCAAACGAGCCCTTGCCCATGTTCCTATAGAGGACGTCGTGACCGTAATAGGTGATAAACAGGTCCGTGTACCCATCGTTATCGAAATCTCCGGCGCATACGCCCTGCCCCCAGCCCGATCGCGCGAGACCGGCCGTTTTTGTAACATCCGTGAAGGTTCCATCGCGATTGTTCCGGTAAAGATGATTCGTGGGCTCCCGGCCGGCGGGAAACCCTTCCAGTCGCGAACCGTTCACCACGAAGAGATCCGGATAGCCGTCGTTGTCGTAATCGATGAGCGCCAAGCCGGTCCCCAGCGTCTCGATGATGTATTTTTTGCTGACGTTGTCGCCATTGTAGAAGATATCTATCAACCCCGCGTCCGCGGCCTTGTCGGTGAATTGGACACTACCGGGCGGAGTTGCGGCCAACAGCAACGCAACCAACGGCAACATGGATTTCATGGATTCTCGCGCTTTCTCATGGCTTCGAAACGCCGCAGCATTGTTTGTCCTGCGTCCGCTTCTCCCATTTTATTGAGAAGCATTCCGAGCTCATAATAAGGCTGTGGGTCGTTCGGATCGAGCGAGAGAGACTGTTCCAGCGCCCGCCTGGCTTCCGCTTTACGGCTCAGTTTGCCCAAAGCTCGTCCCAGGAAGTAATAAGCTTTCGCCGACTTCGGATTGATCTCGACTGCATGCCGCAATAGGGGAAGGCTCTGTTCCGCGGAATCCTGTTTGATCAGAAAGGCGGCGTAATCGATGTACGGCCATTCGTTCCGCGCGCCGGTTTTCTCCGTAAGCACGATGGATCGCTCGAAGTTCGTCCTCGCCTCGTCGTAACTCGCCAGAGCTTCGTGACACAACCCGAGATTATTGAACACCTCGGGATAATCGGGAAAGATGTCGAGAGCTCGCCGCGACGCCTCAATTGATTCCTGAGGGCGATTGTCGGAATAGTAGAAACGGGCGAGCTGGTAATAGAGCTCCGAATTTCGCGGCTTCAGCCGGATTGCATTCTGAAAGCTTGCCAATGCTCCATCTTTGATATTCAGAACCACGTAGTTCAACGCGAAGAGCTGATGTACGCGCCAGTCCTCTTTGTCTAAACGATAGGCCTGCCCAAGGTCGCGGATGGAGTCCGTCTGGCGGCCTAGGCGGAAGTGGAGAAAGGCGAGGACGTACAGAATATCTGGAGACGGCGGCTGCGAGGCAAGAGCCACTTCGGCGCGCGCAATTCCCGCATCGTAATTTCTAAGATCTCGATACGTGAGGGTGAGTTGATGCGCGTAGTCCCGATTCGGAGCCCCGTCGAGCACACAATTCCAGAGCGGCTGCTGCGCGCCTGAATTATCTTTCGCCAGGAAGGCTCTTTTCCCTTCCTCGCATGTCTCGCCTCTAAGGATCGCGGCTGCGGAGAGGAAGAGAGCCGTGCGCCAGATGTCATCCACGAGTCCATTCTACTGCATTAGCCTGAGACTAAATGTGCGCCGTCACTGTAATTGATTAGCGGGCTTTGAACGGGGCTTGCTGCGTCGCTGCTGCCCGAGAAGCGTGGGGATCGCAGTGTCTCGGAGTCCTCGGAGCGTTGGGAAGCGTCAGATTCAAGGCCTTCGCCGAGTATTGATGGCTCCTCCGCGGCCGGGGCCGCTGGTCCATTGTACGCGAGCGATTGTTGTCATCGAATAGGCGGTTGTACTCTTCACTCGCTTGTATTTTAATATTGACCCGCCGGTAACAAATTGCCGTTTTTGCGACGATGACGAAGAGAGCGCATCGCTCAGTAACGTGTTCTTAAGGGCGGGCAGCAGATGTGGGTTCCCTCACCGTGAGAATCTGGTCTGCTTTGATATCTGTCAGCCGCTGGACTGTTCCGCTCGGCCATCTGATCTCAAGCAGCTTGACCGTCGTGTCCCGGCCCAAGCCGAAGTGTGCCCGCTTGTCACTCGAGCTGAGGTAACTGCCCGCAGCGCTCACAATCCCATACTGCTCGGCTCCAGATTCGCCGACAAGATGGAGCCTGCTTCCAATTCCGTCCCGATTACTGCGAGTCCCCACGGTATTGACCAATAACCAGTGGTTGCCATTACCTCCGCTGTTGCGGAGTACTACTGCTTTTTGACGATTACAGGAGATTACTGTATCCATAAATCCGTCGTTGTCAAGATCGGCGAAGGCCGCTCCCCGGGCAGCGCGAGGAACCTTGAAAGCATTACCGGCTTGCGCGGAAACATCAACGAATGCTCCATGGTTGTTCTTCATAAGAAGAAGCGGCTCCAGATAACGTAACGAAGGCTGGGTCAGTTCGATATTGTCCATCACGTGGCCCTGGGCGACGAACAGGTCTTTCCATCCGTCATTGTCGTAATCCATAAAGTGAGATCCCCAACCGGAATGGAGCATCGAAATCCGGCCAACTCCGCTCGGTCCCGTGACGTATTCAAATCCCTTTTTCACATTTTTGAAGAGGCCGTACCGCTGGTTGCCCAGAGCGTTGATAAACGCGTCCGGCCACCCGTCGTTGTTGTAATCGGCAAAGTCCACGCCCATACCGGCGAACGGTTGTCCGTCGTCATCGTAGGCGATTCCGGAAGACAAGCCGATCTCTTCGAAGCTACCGTTCCCTTTATTGCGGAAGAGTTGTTGCGGAAAGAAGTCGTTCGCCACCAACAAATCAATGAGGCCGTCGCGGTCAAAGTCGTTGATCGCCACACCCAGCCCCTTTCCTGGGCTAGCCGCAATGCCGGACTTCTCCGAAATGTCCGAAAACGTTCCATCCCCGTTGTTCTTGTACAGAATGTGTGAGATTGGCTCGAACTGATTGGGGTGGCAATAGGCACGCAGCTCCTGCTTCTTCTCGCCGCACCAGATATCTTTGAAACTCCATTTGAGGTAACGCGTGACGAACAGATCAAGGTGGCGGTCGTTGTCCACGTCGACGAATGTCGCACTTGCAGACCAGCCGCCGGCACCCACTCCAGCGCGTGCGGTCACATCCGAGAACTTGCCGCCTCCGTCGTTGTGATACAGGATATTAGTTCCGTAATTCGTCACATAGAGATCAGGTCGTCCATCATTGTCGTAGTCGCCGGCGGTTGCGCCCATACCAAAGGAATGGCCCGCTAAACCGGCTTGCTCCGTAACGTCCTCAAATTTGCCATTGCCCATGTTCCGGTAAAGACGATTCCAGAACCGTGGGGACGACTTGTCCGGGGTAGCAGTAGACGGCATAGGGTCGGTCAGACTAGCGCCATTCACGAAGAAGAGGTCCAGCAAACCATCCCCATCGTAGTCCAGCACGGCAACTCCGCCACCCATGGCCTCAAGCAAGTACTTACGGCTCGTTGGGCTTCCCTCTGCGCGGAACACGATTCCTGATTTTGCGGTCTCGTCTGAAAATTGAGGAGCCGGTCCCGCAAACGGGAAGGCCATCAAAAAAGTCACCATGCCAACAGCTCCGGCCGCGGCAGCTATCAAGATACCAACGATGGTTTTGCCTGCTATCACTGTATTCTTATTGTAGTTTCAGGCAAATCCATGGGAGGCCTCTCAGGGGTTTTAGCTCCGGTTGGGCTGGTATTACCTGAATTATGCAGCGGACTGAAGCCCTGTCCCGAGGGGTGAGGTGAGGGGACCACTTGGAACCCCTGAGAATCCTGCGGTAAAACAGTAAGGTCGGCGAAGTTGCATCTTCGTGAGCCGATTCTAGAGGAGCGACCCAAATGGGAAAAGACAGATATCAGGATAGCGCTCCCAGGGCCGTCAATCAAGGGGTTGACGGTACCGCGCCGGAACCAATTCAAATCAAGGCTTCCACGCCTTATGACTTTGAAGGGCGGAATTTGACAGCCTACGGCGGGCTGCTCCCCGTAGCCACGATGCTGGAGAAACCCGGGCTTCCTGAAACTGGTCGAGGAACTCTTGACGGTGAAGAGGCAACCCAAGGCCATGACCATGCCGCAGTTCATCCAGGCAAAGGTGCTGGCCAATTACGTGGGTTTCTTTCGCCTGTATCATTTACAATTCCTCCAACGGGAGCCGATGCTCACCGCAATCCCTGCACCTGACCGTAGCCGGACAACTTCTCAAGGAAGGTGCGGACGGCGATGCGGCAACGAGTGTGGCAAGCGGCGAACGTGCAACTGACCGAAGCGACGCTGGATACCGATACGACCGTGCATACCCTGTTCGGCAACCAGATGGGAGCGCGCAAGGGCTTCAACCCGAAGAACAAGGGCAAGAAAAGCTTCCAGCCAATGCTGACCTTCGTGGCTGAAACCCAAGGAGTATGTGATGGGGGAGTTGCGAAACGGGGACCGGCCGAGCGGAGCCCGGATTGCGCATCATATCAAGAGCGCTGTGGCCGCGCTGCCGGCAACGGTGAAGATCGTGCGCGCCCGCGCCGATTCGGGCTTCTACTGCTGGGAGGCGGTGGAGGCCTAAGAGAAACTGGCGCCCCAGTTTCTCTTGGTGGCGCGAAAAACCGCTCGACTTGCCGGCCAACTGAAGGCGGCGGAATGGAGGCCGTCGCCTGACACCGATGCCGACGGAGAGAGTGAGTTCTTTTATCAGCCCGAGGGATGGGGCAAGGCCTGCCGGTTCCTGGCGCTGCGCTATGAGAAGGAACCGGAGGCGCCAGCCGCCGGCCAACCGGAGCAACTCCAATTGTTCGAGACCGAAGAGTACATCTACCGGGTCTTCGTGACGAATATGGATGGGCCGCTGGATGCGATGGTGTGGTTCTACAACCAGGGGGGCGGAGCCGGGTTGACGGCGCATCCGTCGAACCGCTGGGCGATGAACGCCATCCATTTCCAGATCGCCATGCTGGCCTACAACCTGAATTGCTGGCTGCTGCTGTTCCAACGCGAAGGCGGGGAAACCGCCGAGACGCTTCGGCATACGACGCTGGCGACATCGCGGCTGAAGTTCGAAGTATCTGGCCGCCAAAATCAGCCGGCACGCCGGGCAGGTGAGTGTCCACTACAGCGCTCACTACGAAGAGAAGAGTCTTTTTCAAAGATTGATGACGAGGTTGCGGGCCGTCGCTGGCGGCGCCGATGGGTTCGCGCCTGTCGTCGCCGGCCCGTTCCGGTGCTGACTACCGGCCCACCACCGGCGCGCATGAAATCCTATGCATCGGTTGCTTAATAGAAACAACGAATTACGGACAGCGAGGTGAATCAAGGCGAATTTAGGACAGTCAGTAATGGTCGCGGTGGCCGTCAACCGAGCACGTCAGGTGCATGAGAAGGCATCGGTGCGTGCATAATTCAGGTGTTTCGGAAACGGAGGTGAAGTTACACCAATCGAAATGATTTACTCAATTACGGGTCGCAGCAACCGAGCAGGTTCAGCGCTCAGGCGCTGAACCTGTGCATAATTCAGGTACTATGATGCCCCACGGTGCCCACGTAAGTAAGAAAGCACAGCCTAGAAATCCAGACGGAAGCCAAGTTGGATTACTCGGGGCTGGCTCTGTCCTGTGATGAGACCGAAATTCGGACTCGTCAGCTCGGTAACCGGATCATTCAAATTTCTTCGATTGAAGGCATTGAAGAAATCCGCTCTGAACTCAATGGAAATCGCCTCCCGAATCCGCTGCCGCTTCGTGAGCGAGAGATCCTCGCCCATGAAGCCCGGACCTCGCACGTTAGAGAGGAACACGGGTAGCGTGCCGAGCGTGAAAGGAGCGGGGATAGCAAAGGCGGCCCTGTTCAGGTAGCGATCACCTTGTTGTCCCGTCAAGCCGTTGAACGGCTGGAAGTCGGCCCGGCCTGGACCAATAGCGATAGGCACGCCCTCCACGCGGTTCGGTCGAAGGTGGCCTCCGAAAATGGGAAGGTTGTTAGGAATTGTAATTCGCAGCGGCGATCCCGATTGATAAGTGTGAATGCCAGACACCGCGAAGCCGCCGAACACCTTGGCGAGTACACCTCGGTTCAGAAAGGGCTTCCCTTGGCCCCAGGGCAATTCATACAAGTAGCTCAGGACGAGGCGTTGAGGACGGTCAATGTTGGCAAGCGATTTCTCCGCCCTGCGGTTGTATTGATCCTGCGGCGGCGTAAGCGCGCCGCCTGAATTGAAGGCGATGTCGGTCAGCGTCTTCGAGAGAGTATAGGCCGCGAGGAACTGCAGCCCGCTGGAGTACCGTTTCTCTACCTTCGCCAGCAACGCATGGTAGGTGGAGTTGCCGGTGGGCGTGGACAACATGGTAATGTCCTGATACTGCGGGAAAGGTCGAAGCGCCTGAGCGAGACTGCCGGTAAAGCCCGGATACGGGGCGCTAAACTGCGCGGCCGCCACGGCTGGATCGCCTATTGGCCGGGTAAGCAGCGAGCCTAAACGAAGATACTCCGTGGGCAGCTGATTTGGGCGCACCAGGACGTTGTTCAAGATGCCGTGGCCAGCGGTGCCGACGTACGACGCTTCAAACAAAGTTTCCCAGAACGTTTGCTGGATGTTGAGTTGCCACTGACTTGTGCGGGGCGGCTTTCCGCTACAGCCGCGGCAGGTCTCGGAAGACGATGTGTTCTGCCGGTTCGCCAATGTGGGATTGATGAACGGGGGAACCTGGATAAGATCGGCAGGCCAGCCTTGATCGATATTGAAAGCAGGTGTCAGCCCGGCATCTACGCTGGAGACAGCGATGCTCGACTGGAAACCCTGGAAATTCAAATTCGATCCCGTAATGGGCGCATAGAAGATACCCCCGCCCGCACGAATCACCGTGGAGCGCGTCAGTTGATAAGCGAAACCCAGCCTTGGGCCGATAGCGCCTAAATACGTCTTCTGAAAGCCGCGGCCGCCACGCCGGCCTGGTCCATCACCGGCGAACACCAATGCGCCCGGCCGCCCACCCGCAGATGGATTCGGGACCGTGGGATCTAATTGACTGACCCGGCCCGCCACTTCAAACCAAGGCGTCTGGGCTTCCCAGCGCACCCCATAGTTGATCGTCAACTTGCGAGTGATCTTCCAATCGTCCTGCGCGTACAGGCCGTAGTAGCGCGACCGGATACCGTATGGCACTCCATACGACAACGAAGCATTATTCACGGCTCCGAGAAGGAAGCTGGCGTAGGAGTTTCCGGTGGCATTGACGCCCGGTTGGGAAGTGGCGAACGGCGAAAACGTGTAGGTGCCGGCGAAGTTGCCTGTTAAAGGTCGCTGATTTTGCTGGAAGAAGTCCGTGCGGCCACCGAACTTGAAGTTGTGCGAACCAGTGGTCCAAGCGACTGCATCCTGGAAGTTGTAATTGTTGTCGAACTCATGCCGGAAGTCTGTGTGAGCGATATCGGAGAATCCCTGAGCGGAGAAGCGCACTGCCGGGAAGCCGCCCGCGAATGCGTTGGGGACGCGAAGCCCGATATCTTGCGAGCTGGACGTAGGGTTGTTGAAACGGGTGTAGCCGGCCTGGAACCGATTCAGCAAGTTAGGGCGCAGGATGTGGTCGTCGCTCATAACCACGTTTCTGGAGTTCGGAGCATCCTTGAATCCATCCGAAATTTGGGGTAGAGCACCCCTGGAGAAGGCTCGGCGGTTGTTCTGGTACCGAACGTTTCCGCTGAACTTGTTTTTGTCGCTGATCTGATGGTCTACCTTGATTAGAAAGTGGTCTTCATCCTGCGTTGCGGGGGTGGTCCCGATGAAGTTTGCCGCAATTCCCGATGCGTTTGGAGCGGGAATGACCTCCTGAACGCGCCGCGCAAATGCGGAGGCACGATTGAGCGGAATCTGGTTGTTCGGGAACTGACGACGAATGCCATTTGAGTCCGCGGTCAGGGGATCGTAGATGAGCTCGCGAGCCTCGGAGAAGTCGCCGCGCCGCATCGCTTCGGTGGCGACCGTAGCCACTTGCCCCTGCGGCACATTAGCGCGCCGGAAGTTCGTATAGTTGACGAAAAAGAAGGTTCGGTTCCGGCCATTGTAGATTTTGGGCAGCAGCATCGGCCCGCCGATCGATCCTACGGTCTCGGCCTGGCGCGTAATGTCGGCAATGCGAGCGTTGAACCGGCGCGCGTCAAAGATGTTGTTTCGCAACAACGTGAGGACATTGCCGTGGAATTCGTTGGTACCGGAGCGCGTCACCATGGCCACCACGCCTCCGGATGTACGGCCGTATTCCGCCGGCGGGACCACGGCTTCAACACGGAACTCGGCCACTGTGTCATAGCTTGGCTTTGCCTGGTCCGGGCTGTTGGTTGTCGCATTGTAAGCGACCGGAACGCCGTCCACCAACACTTCGCTTGCAAAGGCTCTACCGCCGGCAATGTTGGCGCCGAATGCGCCCCCTGTGGCTCCTGGAGTTAGCCGGATAAAGCTGGTTGGATCACGCGAAGCGCCCGTCAACTGAAACGGCAACGTGTTCAACATTTTTCGCGTCACTTGGGTCCCAAAGGAGGACGAGTCGGTCTGGAGCAGCGGCGCATCTGACTGAACAGTCACGCTCTCGGTGACGGCGCCCAATTGCAGTACGGCATCGACGCGAATAGACCTGGTGGCTTCCACCTGCACGTTGGTCTGCACGTACGACTTGAACCCGTTCGCCGTGACCCGCACCTCGTACAGACCGATGGACAGCGAAGGAAAATTGAAATTGCCAGACTGATTCGCGGTAGTTTGCGCGGATACGCCCGTCGCGGTGTTCCGAACCCCCACGTTAGCTCCCGCAACAACAGCCTGCTGGGGATCGATCACGACACCTGTGATAGATCCTGTGGATCCCTGCCCGTAAACTGTAAGGCAGGAAAAGGCTGGCAGAAGCACCAACCAAAACGCTCGTCCCATAGTCGGAGTTAACACCACTTTTAGTAACGCCATTTGTTTGCTCCTCCAAAATACTTTCGAATTAGGATACATTAAACTGCTGTCCAACGTCAACTATTTCTCTAGGTCGTATTTCTCTAGGTCTTGCAGCGATTTCGTAACGTAGGCCGGAGACAGTGAGTCGGGCCTGATTTTGCACGAATTTAGGAGCCGCTTCGAAGAAGGTTCAAACTTGCAAGT
>Ga0163150_10007451_pt1 | contig 12845 bp, 9 predicted proteins | sample OliLakLV19P2IB_FD_148628 | JGI IMG/M metagenome (GOLD analysis project Ga0163150, IMG submission 148628) | Freshwater microbial mat bacterial communities from Lake Vanda, McMurdo Dry Valleys, Antarctica - Oligotrophic Lake LV.19.P2.IB | ecosystem: Environmental > Aquatic > Freshwater > Lake >...
GCAGGCCTCGAACAGGCAGGCCTCAAACGCCGCCTTCGCCCCTTCCGTTTTGAAGACATCCGCCCGGTAGTTGCCCCGGTTGATCACGTGGTAGCACGCCCCGAGAAATTCCAATCGCAGCTTGCGCGCCATACCACCAGCTAGGGTCGGACAGTTTCTCCGTCAACTGCAATATACTCGACCTGACCCCTTTTGCTCTCTTTGACCCCTTTTGCTCTCTTTTGCTCTGCCCTTGCTCGTAGGTTGGGCAAACCGCTTTCCTCGTGTAGCGCCTGTAAACCGCCAGAGCTTCCGGCTCGGGAATGGTTGGGTGGAATCCAGGTCGGGAGGAGATGATCGAATAGAGGGGGTTCGCCTTGGCGAGGAGTGGAGCGTGAACGCTATCAAGTTCGCCATGGTGACTGGAGCAATATACACTTATCGGCTCGATGTGGCACTCACGGTAGACGCGATCCAAAGCCCACAAGCTCGCATCACCGCAAAACAGCACCCTCACTCGGCCATCGCGGGAGCTAAGGCGGGCAACGAGGCAGTTATCGTGCAGCGTGCTTTGCCGGTCCGCCAGATACTCGGCGGTCGGGTGCAGAATCTCCAGCTTGAAGCCGCCGATCTCCCGAGGGGACTCCGCGGCAGAAACCTGGCGAACCTTGGTCCCGCGCAGACGCAATTGCTCGACGAGATAACGGGCCCGGGTGCCATTATCGCGAGCAAACTTACTCTCGCGCACATAGTCCGGGCTCTGGTCTCCGATGTAAGCGCTCTCCCATACCTCCGTGACCGAAACGTTTTCGCGCAGGAGCGTTTCGATTCCCCAATAGTGATCAAAGTGCCGGTGCGTTAGCAGCAGCAAGTCCACGTGCCTGCTAGGCAGAAAACGCATGAAGCTCTCGCCGTATCCGGGCTCCTGATAGCAATCGATCATCACGACCTGCCCACCCAAGTGAAGCACGCTCGTATCGCCAAACCCGACGTTGACGAAAATGAGTTTGTCTGACGCACCATCAATCCCGATGGATGCGACCGCCTCCGCAAGAAACGGGGCGCCGGTGAGGAGGGAGATTAATCATCTGCGATTCATGAGGTGGGGGATTCGTAACGACTTCGACTCGGCTGGGGCTGGGGAGGTATTCCCTTGGCATGCGGTTGAATCAGGTTTCTCCCTTCAAAAGCAGCGGGCGGGAAATCCGGATATTACCGCACGCTCTGGCCGCAGTGGAGTTCCAACGACCGTGAGTAAATGAAAGGGTCCTTGAGCCGAAACGGCTCAAGGGCCCTGTGAATCACGAAGTCTGCCGATCAGTTGCCTCCGGTGAAGACCAGCGTCGCGGCGTTGACGGTGCCGGTCTCGCGGCTCTTCAGGGCCAGGATCGCATTGGTCCCCGTCAGGGCGAAGGAGGCCGTCTTGTCGCCTGCAAACTGTGCCTGAATGTAACTGGTCACATTGATTGAGACCTGGGTTACCGTGCCTGCGGGGACGCTAACGGAACCGATCGAGGTGCCCGTGGCGGGCTTGTTGCTCCAGGTCAGGCCGGTCTCCGTCCAGGTGTCCGTGGTGACTTGGTTGGCCGTCATTGTGCCGGCTTGCGTGGTGGCGTCCGTGGTCAGCACCAGCGTCGCCGTGGTGGGCGAGGAAGCCAGCGCCGCCAGATTGAACTTCAGGAAGCCGATACGATCATATGTGATGGAGGAGCTGCCGTCTTCTTTTACGGCAACCGTCGTGGCCGTGCCGTAGTTGGTTCCCGTGGAGCTGCCAGCCGCATAGGTGTCGGCCGAGGTGGTGATCGGCGCGGCGTCGCCAGCCACATCGTCATCGGACTCAGTGGCGGTTACGTTGACCGTAGCGAGACCGGAAGAGGTCACCGCGATGGTGGCGCTGCCATTAGTCGTGTCGGCATCCTGTGCGGCGGCGAGCGTTACGGTCTGGTTGGTGCCCCAGTTGCTCGTCGTGAAGGTCAGGCTCGAGCCCGAGCTCACCGTGATGTCGGTGTCCCCACTCGTGCGGGCCGAGGTCACCGTGACGTTCGTAGCAGGCTGGTTGGAAAGGCGCACCGTGCAGGTGTTCGTCGATCCTTCGTTCACCGACACGCTCGTCGGAGAAACCACCAGCGACATCGTGTCGTTGTCCACTTCGTTGGCGGTCACGTTCACCGTGGCCAGACCGGAGGCGCTCGCCGCGATGGTGGCGCTGTTGTTGGTCACATCGTCATCCTGCGCGGCGGCGAGCGTGACGGTCTGGTTGGTGCCCCAGTTGCTCGTCGTGAAGGTCAGGCTCGAGCCCGAGCTTACGGTGAGATCCGTGTCGCCGCTGGCGCGGGCCACGGTCACGGTGACGTTAGCGGCGGGTGCGCTGGAGAGCTTCACCCCAAAGGTGCCGGTGCTGCCCTCGTTCACGTTAACCGCGCTGACCGTCGTGACGATCGTGGGCGTGGTGCCACCCGAGCCGCCGCCGGTGAAGACGAGCGTCGGAGCGCTGCCGGTGCCAGTCTCGCGGCTACTCAGGGCCAGGGTCGCATTGGTCCCGGTCAGGGCGAAGGAGGCCGTCTTGTCGCCCGCGAACTGTGCCTGGATGTAACTGGTCACATTGATCGAGACATCCGTTACCGTGCTGGCGGGAATGCTAACGGAGCCGATCGCGGTGCCCGTGGCGGGCTTGTTGCTCCAGGTCAGGCCGGTCTCCGTCCAGGTGTCTGTGGTGACTTGGTTGGCCGTTATTGTGCCGGCTTGCGTGGTGGCGTCCGTGGTCAGCACCAGCGTCGCTGTGGTGGGCGAGGAGATCAGCGCCGCCAGATTGAACTTCAGGAAACCGATACGATCATATGTGATGGAGGAGCTGCCGTCTTCTTTTACGGCAACCGTCGTGGCCGTGCCGTAGTTGGTTCCCGTGGAGCCGCCAGCCGCATAGGTGTCGGCCGAGGCCACGACGGTGGCGGCGTCACCGCCACCACTACCGCCGCCACCGGGCGACATCGAGGAGAGGGTCTCGGAGTCGGTGCCGACACGAACCTCATCGAAATAGCAGAAGCGGGTGGGTGCGGACCAGGTGACACTGGTGCGTTTGTAGATGCCGAGCTTGAAGTTGGGTGCCTCGGCAACGGTGGTGGCCGTATAAGCGTTGGTGCCGCGGTGCGTATAGCCGTCGTTGGATATCTGGGTGTAAGGCCCAAGCGTCACTGGCGCATTGTCCAGCAGCGTGCCATTTTTATAGACACGAATGAAGCCGGTGTTGTCGTCCGAGCTGTTGGGGCGATCCCACTTGATCTGAAACGCCCAGTCGGTCCACTGGCCTTTCTGCGCGGAACCAAGGTTGAATTTGACCTGATTGACGGCAGCATCATTGTCTTTGACGGTCAGGATCCACTGGTCGTTCTCGAGATCGAGCCCCATGGGAGGGTTGAAGCTCCCCGAGCTCGATCGACAGATCCATTGTCCCATGATCTGTTTGCCATCCCCCGAATGGCTGGTGGGAATATAGACGCTCCAAGCATACCAGTAGGTGTCGCCGAAGGGCCCCATTCCATTGGCCGAGGAATAGGGGAGCTCCGACCCATCCTGATTCATTTTAAGTTCGATGCGCTTGCCTCCGGTGGACCCATAGTCGGCATCGGAAGTGTGGATTTCCATCCGCAGCAGGCCAGCGCCAGCGCGGGGGCTGGGATCGCCTGAGATGGGCGCACGGGAAACGACATTAGAGCCAGTGCTCTGCTCGTAGCCATAGAAGCCATCGGTGATCGACGAACCTGCAGAGCCAAAGTTGTCGTTCCAGTCGGCGTATTCAAGAATCGCACCGCGGGAGATCGTCAAACTGATGGTCAAAGCCAGAGCCGCGACAAGGGCGCGGGTCCGCCTGCAAGAAAACAGTGATTGGGACTGGGGTTTCATTTTTTTTTGGGGGGGAAGGAACACGATTACACACCACACCCACGAGTAGAGGAACCGAAGTGAGAAGGGTAACACTCGGGGCGGCGCGTTTTGATGGTGACCAATCCTAGACCCGGCAGCGAGGACTCCACTGCTTTACCCATAAACGAACAAGTCCGCGCATTCAGGTCCTTGCGCCAGAAAGGCCCGGTGCACTTCTTTGAGTGAGGTTGCCCCGATTTGACGGACAGGTGTTGAGCTACCAAAAGGGAATCAACCCATGACCAAGAAGAAGGAAGCCGGGGAAGCACACTCTGGCAGTGGTTTAATTGGCGCCAACCCCCGCATTGCCTCGTAAAGATTGTTACCGAGGGAGGGTCGTTGCCGCAAAATGATTGTTACCCGCGGCGGATAATAAATCAGGGTTCGATCATGAACCCCTTAATGACGGCGCCGGCGCGCCGGGAATTGGTGGAGGCGTTGCGCCAGCGGTATGCGGCGGCAACTCGGGAAGAAAAAGTCAGGATCCTGACGGAGTTCGCGGCGGTGAGCGGGCTGCATCGTAAGTCCGCGATCCGGGTGTTGAATGCGGAGGCGGAAATCGCGCCGTGGCGCTGGGTTCTGATTGTCGTCCGACAGTCCGGAGTTCTTTCGACCGCTTACCCAGCCGCGGGTTTAACGAGGCTGGGTCATCAGAGTTCGTGAACTTGATCAGGGATCGACGGGTTCGAGGCGGACGGTATCGATGTCGATTCCGCCCTCGAAGGCATAGATCCGAATGTAGTTGTCGCCTTCACGCAGCTGGACGATGCCGACATCGAGCTCGCGCCAGGTCTCGGTGGCCGGAAAGGGGAAGCATTTTTGGTAATCGCCGGGGGGGGTATTCGGACCGGGAATAAGCCGGTTGTTGACCATGATCTTGTTGAGCTTGTCGCCCGCTGAGGCGGCGTAGCGCACCACCAACCGCGCCTGACGCGCTTGGGCGGACTGGGCCATCAGGGAGACGTAGGCATAGCGCTGGTTGAAACCAGTGACATAACCGGCACCGGAATATCCAGGCCGCTCCGTCGCCACGAACGTGGTGCCGAGTTCACCGCAAGCCGCGGGACCGTTTTCCGCCTCGAGTTGCACCGTCACCCGGGAAGGCGCGGGTTTTGCGCCACCCGCGGCCACGCCCTCGCGTGAGGGCACGATCGAATGGATGCGACCGTCGTCTTCGTAGGTCAGGACGTCGCACATGAGATTCCGGACTTCGCTTTTCCCGTCGGAAACCCAAGCGCTATGGTGAAAGGCATACCAGGCGCCCTTGTAGTTGACGATGGAACCATGATTGGTGCCCGCCCGCCCGGCGAATTCCGGGATGAATTTGCCTTGGGCGACATAGGGTCCGAGCGGCTTGTCGGCGGTCGCGTAATACATGTTTTCCGGCCAGCGGCGGTTCGGCAGGCCGGGGTAGGAGAGGTAATATTTCCCCTGATAGCGGTGGACCCACGGACCTTCAAAAACGTCCGGGAGCTGGGCCGTGAGTTCGACGTGAGTCTGCGGGACGGCGGCGCGAAGATCCGCGGTAAGTTGCGCGCCATGGCAGCGTCCTCCACTGCCCCAAAACAGATACGGCGTCCCATCCGCATCGACAAACAGGCTGGGATCCTGCCCTTGTTCCACCCCTTGAATGAATCCGGTGTCGGTGAACGGACCTTCCGGCCGGGTGCTGGTGGCGAGTCCGGTGCGAAAAATCCCTGTGCCCTTTTCGATGGCGCAGTAGACGAGCACGTATTTTCCGTCCAGTTGCACGCAGTCGATCGCCCACATGTGGCTGATCGCCCACTTCACGTCCTTGAGATGCAGTATGACGCCATAGTCGGTCCAATTGACCAGATCAGAGGAAGAGAACGCATGGTAACTTAGCATCGTGTCATGGGTGTTGGTGCCGGGTTGATCGTGTGAGGCGTAGACCCAGATACGCTCATCTCCCGGCCAGACGTGCGCGGATGGATCGGCGGAATAGACGGTCGGGATCAACGGATTGCCTGCCGTCAGGCGCGAGCTGAACATAGACCCGAGCAAGATCAGGAAGAGGAGGATGCGGTTCATGAGGGATGGGCGGTTGGAGGATGGGCGCGTCCAGGGGAAGCGCCGGGAAAGGATTGAACAAGGGGTGGGCGCGGTCGTTTAACTGACCTCGCCCGAGCAGGGGCGGTAGTTGCGGATAAAGCGGGAAAGGCGCTGGTTGTTTGGAATAATATCTGATTAAAATTGCAATTCCGGACCTGCTCCGCCGCCCATTTTATCTTATGAACAGACGTGAATTCATCAGCTCGGGCAGCTTGGCTGCGCTCAGTGTCGCAATGCGTGGCCAGGAAACGCCGCAGCTGGTTGCCGCGCCCCTCTCCCCGGGGACGGCGGGCGGACAACTCACCGCGGTGAACGTGGGGTTCGGCGACACCGGGATCTTCAAGCTCGGCGACAAAACAGTGATGGTCGACTGCTACCAAGAGCCGAAGTTTGGCGAGGAGTTCACGCGGTATCTGCCGGGCCGGATCATCGACCTCCTGATCCTCACGCACCGGCATTTTGACCATTACTGGGGAATCGAGCTGCTGTTGCGAGACAACATGGTGGTGAAGGAAATCTGGGAAAGCCCGTTTATCGGTGACATGGCCCCGGGCCGTTTCACCCGCGTGATGAAATGGGAGCAAAGCAACGGCGTGCGGGCCCGCTTCCTCGTGGGCGAGTTGCAAAAGCGCGGGGCCTTGGTCCGCGAGGTCGACACGACCACCGCGCCGGTCACCATCGCCGGTCATCGTTTCGAGATTCTCCATCCGGGGCCGGAGTTTGTCCACGATGTGCAGAGCACCGTCCATGATGCCTGCCTCGTGGTAAGGGTCTCGACGCCCCGGCGGGAGAACGCCGCACTTCTGCTCGGCGACACGACCATACGGGGTCAGGACCAGGTGTTCCGCACCAAGGAGATTGCCGGGAGCGGCATCCTCTGGAGCAGCCACCATGGCGGCCTCGACAGCGTGCATCCGCAGCTGATCGCGACCGCCGCACCCGAACATGTGATCATCTCCGCCCGGCCGGGTTTTCACAAAACCATACCCGAGGAGGAAACGGTGGCCGTTTACCAGCGGTTTACTCGGACGGCGATCCACAAGACCTACGAGAAAGGTAGTTTCACACTCGATTTGTAAGTTCCGGTTCATTTTGGGACGCTCAGATTGTGCGAATGAGGAAGGAACGCACCCCGTGAGGAGCGAGCCGGACTGTCCGGACACCCCGCGATCCGGACAGGCAAACCTGTTGCGGGGCGTCACCGAGATTGGCCAGCAGCACCCGGCAGCCGGCATTTTCCTGCACGGCCAAGGCCGTGACGTGCTGCGGGTGGCTGGAGCGCACGTGGCACATCGACCGAGCGGCCAGCGCGGCAACCAACCGAAAGATCCGAGCCACGGGCCGCTCGACACCGCCTTCACCCAAGATGCCATTGGGTCCTGCGGCCTCATGATAGGTGAGGCTGGTCGCCCCGGCCGACGCCAACGAGACGATGCTGCCCAGCGTCCAAGCGGCGCAAAAAGGCCGGGTTTGTCTGATATCTGTCTGGAAGGGCGGCAATCCGCAGTCTGCGGCGGGCGCCCCGGCTTCTCCCCGGCGCCAGCGGCGGGTCAAGTTGACGGAAGAAACCACGACTGGCCGTCCGCGGGAAATCCGCCGCGCCTCGAGGACCGTGAGGCCCTGGATGGGCAGGGTTTGTCGCACGGAGTCGTCGTCAAAGGCATGCACCTGTGGATTCAACGCATGCACGGTAAAATCAGCGCCGCGCAGACCCCGACGATGACGGTTCAACTCCGTGAAGTTTTCCTTGGCACCGGTGCCGACGGGTGCGGCAAAAGGCGAGCCCGCGAATGTGGCCCGCACCGCGGCGAGACATTCCGGACGGACCGGCCCATGTTGGCGGTCAAAAACCAACCAGCGGGCAATTCGCACTGCTGGAGAGAGCGCGGTGAGCGCATTCCGCAACGCCAGGAGCGAAGTAGCGACAGATCGGGAAAGGATGAGAGCCGGCTCCAGAGCGCACCCCAGCCGGGTCACCATCCGTGCGGCGACGCGTAAGCGGGAAAGGTGGCGGGGATGAGCGAGATCGAGGTCGACCCGCAGGTGCGCAAGCTTCATTCGCCGCAGTGCGGCGAATATTTCTGATTGAACAGCTTGGGCGTGCCAACCGGTTCCCAGCGGGGGTAGTTTCGGTCCGCGCTTTCGGCCCACAAATATTCTCACCTCCTGCGGAGCAGACCAGGGCACTTGGCGGGTGGGACGCAAACTCGGCGGGCCACCCGGCCATGTGAGGGTGATGCGCTGGCTGATCCGTTCGCCCGGTGAGACGGTGAAAGGAAAGGGCCGGGTGAGGGACCGGCAGTAAGTCTTGAAGGAAGCGTCGGTCCAGTTGCGCTGGTCCTCGGTCTCAAAGTCATCGCCCTCCAGGCGCACCTCGGCCCAGACGCCCGACTGCACGGGATGACGGATCGCCCGCACGTCGAGAAACGGCTGGCGAGGCGCGATGTGCCGAGGGAAGCGGGTGTGCTCGATCTGCCCATCCGCATGTTCCACCCGGCAACGACCGCCGCGGCCACCGGCCGGATGCAGGACACAAAAGCCAATGCGGTTGGCCAGGAACTTCCGCCGGGCCCGGCCCGTGAATTCAAAAGCGAGGCGACCGTCAGCCGTGCCTAGCACGAGGCCTTGCCAGGCGAAATCAACCGGACCGGAACGGCACCGGGCGGCAAACGTTACACGGAACGAGCCGGTGTCCTGCTTGATGGAAAGGCGCGAGAGGACTGGCCGCACGGTGCCCCATGCGTGGTCACGCACCGGAGCACCGATGCCCCGGAGCACTTCATGCCGCCCGGCGAACACGGAACCGATGACACCTAGGGCAGGATCAAACTGCACGCGTAGGAAACCGGCCTTGAGCACGATCAGGGGCATGGCGGTTACGAACCGGCGGGGGCGGGCAGGGTGACGACCTGGCCGGTGCGCGCGGATTCATAGCAGGCGAATACTAGGCGCAGGGTTTCGAGATTGTCCGCCCCGGTGGTCTCGGCGGTTCCCTCGCCCCGCAGGCTGGCCAGCAGGTTGCGCTGGGCGGCCACGATGCTGGCGTGCACCACCAGATAGCGGGGGTCGGCCCAGGGATAAACGGGTGGGGGATGGCGTGTTGTGGTCGGGCCGGCCCGGGTGACAAGATGCAGTTTGAAATCGCCCTCGAGGGCGAGAGAGGCGTCTTCGCCTTCAACCGTGATGAATACCTCCGGAAACCGCTCGCCGCGGACACGAGAGGCGTAGCTGAGATTGACGGCCACTGTCATCCCGCTGCGCATCCCGAACAAAGCGGTGGCGGCATCCTCGCCGCTGATGCCCGGAGCCACGCGGTGGGTGTGGGCGCAGACGGTGCGGGCTTCGCCAAACAGATAACGCATCACGTCAAATATATGCGTGCCGATGTCGGTCAGGATGAATTGCCCGAGATCGCGCAGGAAGGGCTGGTTCTCGAAGACGGGAAAGCTATTGGCGAAGTTGATCTGGGCTCGCCACGGGCGGCCGATCGGGGCGGTGAGCAGCGCGGCGGCCAGAGCGCGGATCTGCGGCTGCCAGCGCCAGTTTTCGTTGATCAACAGCGGGGTGCCGTAGGCCGTGCAATCCCCGACCATATCGGCGGCGGTGGCAAAATCCGGGGCCATCGGTTTCTGGCAGATGACCGGCAGTCCGCGGGCGGCGGCAGCCAGCGTCATTCCCGCATGCTGACCGACCCCCGTGACAATATCCACGAAGTCGAGGGATTCCCGGTCGAGCATCGTCTCATAGTCGTCGTAAACACGGTCAATGCCGAACTCGCGGGCGAGGGCCTCGGCTTTTCCGCGGGTGCGATTATACAAGGCGACGCACTCGCAGCCGGGTAGTTCACGCCAGCCGCTAAGTTGATAGCGCGCCCAGTATCCCGTCCCAGCCATGGCAAAGCGAAGCGAGTTATTCATGAGTGGACAAAGAGCGGTTTCAGATAAGCTATGCTGGCTTCGGCCCAGAGCCGTTCCTTGGTGATGGTCTGGGCCAGCTCTGGTTCAGGCGGCGTCCAGATTTCCAGAATGACGCTACGGCAGCGCTGCTCCCGGGCTACTCGCCGGAGGAGCCGCGGCAGGTCGAGCTGGCCGCGGCCGGCGGGCCGGCCCTCAACGACAAAACCCATGGCGGAATGCACGCGACGGATGGCAAAGTCCTTCACATGGAGATTGACCGTGTGCCGGGCGAGTTCGCCGAGGACCTGTTCTAGGCCCTCACCCGCGCCAAGTGAATTCGCCGTGTCGAGGCAGATGCCCACCCAGGGGCTGTTGATCTCCTCCATCATCCGGCGCAGCGTGCGCGCCGGGAAACGGTCGTGATTTTCAATTCCCAAGACGACGCGGGCATCCTCGAGCAGGGGGAGTGCCGTGCGGATTGAAGCGATGACCTCGCTGGCGTCGGGTTCGAATCCCGGGCCGTCGATCACGAAGCGCAAGAGTGGGGAACGCAGTCGGCGGGCCAGATTGATGAATTTATTCAGGTGCGCGTCAGTCAAGCCGCGGGCACCGATCTCTAGCTCCACGGGCTGATCCGCGGCGGCCGCTTCCTGCAATCGCGTCAATCGTGCTTCGGGGAAGGCGTGCAACGGTAGGTGGTCGCCGATTTGCACCAAGTCGAGGCCATGCGCCCGCGCAAACCCCAGTAGATCGATTTCCGTGAAGGGAACAGCTGGGGTGTGGTCCGGCAGGCCAACACCCCAGCCGAACGCATAGGAACTGACACCAAGTTTCATGGGTAATCCGGGCCGGCGCGTTCGGGTCGGGAGGCGGTCAATGGGTGGTGATATCGCGAACCTGCTCGCGGATGTCCGAGAGTTCGAAGATTTTCTGCCAGCCATCCCGGAAGATCAGCGGCTTGGCGCGCTTGCTGATCTTGTAAGCGGCATCGGAGAAAGTGCCGTTGACCTCGCCAAAGAGCACGGCGATCTGGATGCGCAGGTGACCCAACACAAAATCACGCGCGGCGTCGGCCGGCACACCGGCGGCCACGGTGCGATCATAGCCCTCCTTCACCACTTCCATGCAAGTCTGGGCGAGGGTCTCGACTAGGGCGGGTTCAAGGATCGCCATTTGCTCGAGGGTCACTCGGTGAATGACATCCACCGGGGCATAAATCGCCTGGGTGACCTCGGCGCCGAGGTCATATTGTGCCTCGCTTCCCTGCATAAGCGCGACGACGGCCGACTGCTTGGCGGTGACTCCGCCGTAAAAATCACGAAACGCATCCTCGGAGGGCTCCCAATTGAAAATGGACGGATGGCAAGGATGCGCGATCACGCAGCCGATGTCCGTCCGCAGGGCGAGCTGGCCATCCAGCGGTGCGGCCGGGTCAAGCGTCATCAGCAGTGAGCCGGCCCGCATGAGCGGGATGACCGCCCGCGAGACCGCCCCAATGGCAACGTCCGGCACGGCGAGGATGACCACATCGGATACGGGAACGGCAGCTTCTTGGTCAGCCACGGTGATGCCGCGCATTCGCAGGTTCTCCTGTCCCCGGGAGGAAACCTCGAGGTAGTGGACCTGATAGGCGGTAGATTTGATGAAATTGTCGGTGATGCGGCAGCCCATCTTGCCACCGGCACCGACGAGGGTTATGGTTTTTTGCATGAGAGGAAGGATTACCGGCCAAGATTGGCCGACTGGCCGGGTCGGGTGCGCCAAAGAATATAGGCGGCGAGGGGATGCAGGCACGCACCCCCGACGAAAAGTGGGGCATAGCCGAAGCGGTCGATCATCGATCCCGCCAGCTGGTTGAACAGGATGCTGGTCACTCCGGAAAGTGCGCTTAGCACGCCGATCGTGGTGGCTATAGTGCCGGGCGGCGCGAGTTCGCTCACCATGACGCCCGACATGATGACCCAGCAGTTGGTCATGAACAGGCACAGGGTGATCAAGCCGAGCACGGCCGGACCGGAATGAGGGACAAAGGGTGCCAGCGCCGCGGCGGGGGCGAGACACGACAGCAGTCGCAGCGTGCGGCTGCGCACTCCGGCCGTATCCCCGAGTTGCCGTTTCCGTGTCTGCCGATCGGACCATGTCGCCACCGCGATGTTGGCCAAGGGAACGAAGATCCACGGGAGCCAGGTCCAGCGGCCGATTTCAGGCAGGCTCCAGCCGGCGTGCTCCTGCAGAAAACCGACGTGCCAGTTGTTCAGGAAGAAGTAGAAGGGGTCGCAGAGGATGCGAGCGACTATCAGGCCGCGCAGGCTGGGCAGGCTGAAGATAAGGCGCAGACTCGCCCCAAACCTCAGCTTGGCCGGCTCCGGGCCAGTCGTAACAGCCACGGGAGGGTTCCGGTCCGAAAGCCACCACATGACCGCGACCACGACGCTGAAGATGGCGGGAATAATAAAACACAGCCGCCAGTCGCCCCGTAGCGCCATCCAGACGAGCAGGGGTGGGGCGATGATGGGTGCGCCCGCTCCCAGCGCCTGACCGAAAGTCGCGGCGAAGGCGCGCCGGGCGGGGGGAAACCACAGAGTCATCATCAGGATGATCGATGGTGAAATGCCGGACTCGGCGATACCGAGGAGACCGCGAGCCACGGCCATTTCCGGAAGATTCCGGGCCAAGCCGCAGCCGAGGGTCGCGACCGCCATGCCGAGCAGAAAAACCGTGGTGCCGCGCCGGGTGCCCCAGCGATCGAGGATTCTCCCGGAGAAGAGATAGAAGACCGTGTAGGGAACCATGTAGGCCGTGATGAGCAGGGCAAAGTCGGCGTTGCTCAGGCTCAGGGCCTCGGAGATCGTAGACTTGAGAATAGCGACTGATTGGCGGTCGAGGTAGAAGGCCATGCCCGCAAACGCCCCCACGATGAGCATGCGCCAGGAACGGAAGTCGACGGTGGTCTGGGGGGGGGGCTGGGGCGTGGGA
>Ga0163150_10007453_pt1 | contig 12845 bp, 9 predicted proteins | sample OliLakLV19P2IB_FD_148628 | JGI IMG/M metagenome (GOLD analysis project Ga0163150, IMG submission 148628) | Freshwater microbial mat bacterial communities from Lake Vanda, McMurdo Dry Valleys, Antarctica - Oligotrophic Lake LV.19.P2.IB | ecosystem: Environmental > Aquatic > Freshwater > Lake >...
TCACGAATGTTTATCCCGACGGTGGAACGAATCCAATTCCTGCCGTGGCGACCGCGTTTGACAAAAGTGCAGTACCGCAGGTGGACGTGATCTTCTTGTTGTCTGATGGAGAATTTCAACCGTTTGCGGTTAATCAGATAAAGTCCATGAATTCCACAGGAGTGGTGATTCACACGATTTCCATGCTGGACAACGCAACAACCCTTCAGCAGATCGCAAACGAAAATGGAGGAAAATTCGTAACCGCCAAATGACTTGGTCAGTGCGGAGTTTTCCCAACAGCGCAAGCGGGTCTTTACCCGCTGGGAATCTCCGAAGGAAACCGGTTCGCGCGGTTTTGAATCAGCAAAAAAAAACGCCGGGAGAATTCCCCCGGCGATTAATGAACTGAATGGTCGCTGGCGTTCTAGCTGCGGCGGCGACGAACCATCATTCCTGCTGCGGCCAGCAATGGCAAGACAATTGCCGAAGATGGTTCGGGAATGATCTGCAAGGTATACGAATCAGCGTTCGCGCCAGCTCCCCAATTCCAGACATAGGTGCCGGGGGTCAAGCCAAGGGTAGTGAAAGTTTGACCATTGAAGGTCATGCTGCTGGAAATGAATGCGCCGGAACTGTAACCCATGGGTACCGCAATCTGATTAAGACTTTTGTAAAAGCCGCTACCCGAAGCAGTGGTGGAACCTGTAAATGGACTTCCCGTACCGAATGACGACGGGCCCGTAAACCCGGAATACAAATCGGTGCCAAACAGGCTGTTCATCGAAATGAGACTCGCCGACGCATTGATACCGGATAGCGTATTGTTGCTGCCCGCGATTGTGAGCGCGGTCAAATTAAAGGTCCCCGCACCTGAAAACACCACGTTTCCGCCAGTTTCGGTTGCGGTCACCAGAATGTCCCCGTTGCAATTGTTTGTCCCAATAAAGATCAGGAACGCCGCGACAAGGGAAAGCGTGAGGTTTTTCATCGATGCATAAATCCCGCAATTCGATAGTTGGTCCGCAGTCTTTACACTAGTTCAGTCCCCAAGCGGCTTCAACTACCCGTTTTCACAGATTTCCCGACTTTGTTTGCGCATTTCCCGGGAATCGAACCACCCAAACGGGGGATTCTCAGGTTTTGGAAATGGGAGAGAAACCACCGCTGGTTCTGGCGGGAGGCGGGCAAGACCTTAACGGAGCAAATTCACCTTAAAAGGCCAAGCGAAAACCCGGAAAGAATTGTTCTTTCCTAAGCGGGCTACACCCCTCAGCCCTGGGCAGGGGCAGGTCGGCCGTAAAGAAAGCCCTGGCCGATTTCAAAACCAAGATCGAGACAGGCGTCACTTTCCGCCTGGCACTCGACCCCCTCCGCAAGCGGGACAATTCCCAGGTCCAGGACCATGTTGACGAGACTCTCAAGCATTCGAAAACGTGCCGGCGATGCCTTGTGAATTCCCCGAATCAGGGACATGTCAAATTTGAGATAATCCGGCGGAACTTCGACCAGTTCGTTGAGTCGGGTTTGCCCGGCGCCAAAATCGTCGTAAGCCAATCCCATGTTGAGATCGGTCAGATCGACCCGCAACTGGGCCATCATCGCAGTGTTGCTGACGGCCGATTCGTGGATTTCCAGTATCAGTGGTTGTGACGGGCAGATTTCGCGAGTCGCCCGCAAGGAATCAACCAGACCCGGCTTGTCCAGCTCGAGTGGATGCGTGTTGACAAACAGGTAAGGACAGTGGGCCAGATCCTGACACGCCCTCACTCCCTCGTCACGCAATAGCACGCTCAATTCAACTTCCAGATTGAGTTTTTTTGCGATCAGAAACATCTCCCTCGGGTTTTCCAACAACGCCAGTTTACTGCGACCAAGGACTTCATAGCCAACAATCCCCCCGTATTCGATTTCGACGATCGGCTGGAAGAATGGCGTCACAGCCCGTTCGGTCATCAGCCTGTCGAAATTCATCAGTGACAGGGCCCGGTCGAGTGCATCGTCCTGGAGTGTGCACATGATTTGAGCATCCCTTTGATGACGAATCTTGAATGGCACAGTGGCAAACTGGACCAGATCGTTCTCTTTCACCGCGATGGAATCGACTATCCGGTTTCCGTTGACAAATGTCCCGTTGGTGCTTCCCAGGTCCCGCACAACCAGTTGGCCATTTTCCTGGGCCAGTTCCGCGTGCAACGTCGAAACAGTGGGCCGGGCAAGTGTCAACGCAAGGTCGCGACGACGACCAACCTGGAACGGGCTTGCGTGGATCGGCAGATTGCGAACGGATTCCGAATCGTCATAGGGACCCTCCAGCGACCAGCCAGTGTTGGTCAAATTGCTCAAATGGGCTGGAGGATGATTCATCATGAAAAGCCCAGCGAATTCTGGCTGGGATTATTAACGAAAGGGGTTGTCAACGAAATCACTTGGAAACTCTACGTCAGAGAGAAGGCAAAAACAGCCTTTTTTTCGCAATTCACGACGCAATCGAATGCACCAATAATTACGAATTCCGGGATTGTGCGGACAACAAGCAGTCAAAACACACGGAAAACCCAACGTTTTCCGGAGTCCCCTACAACCGCCCATGGAACCATTCTGCTGCACGGACCGCGTGCCATGGAAAAGCGGGCAGCAACCATTCCTTGCGGCCGGCATGATCTTCGCGTCCGTCGCTTCACACGAACCGGACCGGACAAACAATCCCATCCCAACCGGAACCCATTGACGGACCGCCAGCTATTCGATCCTGATTTTCGTCGAATGTGTTTCATTTCCCCGCCGGTATCGGATACCGGCTTCATCGCCCGGCTTCTTCTGCTGAACGCCATAAGCCAGCAATTCGCTTTCGCTCTGAAAGTCGGCGCGACCATCAAATTCCAGGACGATATCCCCCTTCACCAGCCCGGCCTGTTTTGCCCTGGCATGGGCACCGAATTGACCAACGTGATCGGCGACCAGTGCCATTTCATCAGCAGACAGTCCCATGGATTCGCGCGTGGAATCGGGTATTGGTTTCAGAACCATTCCACCAGTTACCATCCGGCGCAAATCCCAGGATGTCGGACGCCAGGAAATATCGCCTTTCCTTCGCCAGCCTTCGGGCAAATGCATCGAGAGCGAAACCGGCTTGCCTGCGCGGTTGATAACCACCGCAACCGGATTGTCGTCCGGCAACCGGTTCAGCGCCCATTGGAAATCCGCTTCTGACGCCACCTGCTGCCCATCGATCTGCTCAATTTCGTCGCCGTTCCTCAAACCGGCCAGGCCGGCGGATGAATCCTCTTCAACCTGTACCGTCGAACGGGTTTGTTTGTCAAAACTCAAGCCAATCGTCCGGGGAGACGGGAATGGAAACACAACCGGATCCGGCATCGTCTTGTTTTGTTGCCGCACGATCATTCGCTGGGCATCCCGGATCTGGTGGCAATGAATGCAACTCCCGGCAACCCTTCCCCCATAATCCAGTTCCGGTTTGAACTGACTCAATAAAGGGTAACTCTCCGGTGTCGGCTGTTCGACGGCAACGGGTTGTTTTTTGGCCAGCTTGGTCGCATTGCCCGGATATTCAGCGTGCAACGCCAGCACCGTTCGCATCGTTGCGGCAAGCCCCTCCAGTGAAACATCCTTGTCGGCATCATGCTGGCTGCGGGTGCCGTAACGGGCGTACAGCGTCCGGTCCGCGTTAAAGAAAAAAACTGCAAATGTCAGATCACTGTCAAACTGAAACAGCGAGAGGTCCAGACCATTGCACTTTACCAGCCGGACACTCACAAACTCGCGTGATAGGTCTGCAATCAACTCGTCCCGACGAACAACCTGCTCGTCAAATGCCTTGCAGGCCTCTCATGGGATACAGCGCAACACAGCCATGACCGGCTTGCGATCCCGTCTGGCAACCTCAAAACCCTGCTCCAGGTCATCGTAATTCCAGGAATCGTCATCCTTCAACGTCTCGCGATCCGAACGGACCTTGTCATCGCGCGTCTGCTGGGCAAAACCAGCCGTGGGTGTCTGGAAAAACAACAACCCCCAGCCCAACATCAGGCAGGTGACCCGTACTCTCATGGAATTGCTCCCTCGCCATCGGTGCGATGAATTACCCATCCCCAAAAAACCAGTCTCCGGCGCATCATAACCGCGCCGGACGTTCCGGCAAGCCAGGCCACTGTACCATGCCTGTCCTGGCGAAAATCCTGGCGAAAACTGTATGCCAGCGAGGGTTCCGGCAGTACTTGCCGGTCAAACGGAACTGCTCCATGATCATGGAAACCTGGTTTATGAAGTCCGATTGGGAAGCCGTCGCTATGAATACCATCCTTGGAATTGGCCTGTTGCTTGCCTTCGCGTCAATTCACGTTTCGACCGCTTCCGCCCAGGAGCCGGAACGACCCCGGCTGCGGGAATTGGGTATCCGCATCGGGCAGCTCGAACCGGGACCACTCAATTCCATTACCGACGTGGCGGGTGTTCGGGTCGGCCATACGACGGTCGTTTCCGGCGAAAACATTCGGACCGGGGTCACCGCCATCATCCCACATCCCGGCAACCTGTTCCAGAAAAAAGCCCGGGCAGGCGTGTTCATCGCCAATGCATTTGGCAAATCGGCCGGTTTGTTGCAGGTCCGGGAATTGGGAACACTGGAAACACCAATCGTGTTGACCAACACCCTGAACGTCGGCACGGCAATGCTGGCAGTAACGAAATGGACCCTGGACCAGCCGGGAAATAAAAGTGTTCGATCCGTCAACGCGGTCGTCGGCGAAACCAATGACGGTTTTCTAAACGATATTCGCGGCCAACATGTGACCGGGCAGCATGTTCTGGATGCCATCTCAAATGCAAACGAAGGAAGGGTACCCGAAGGGAGCGTAGGAGCCGGGACCGGGACTATGGCACTGGGTTTCAAAGGTGGTATCGGGTCGGCGTCGAGAAAACTGGATGCTGCCAACGGAGGTTACACCGTTGGGGCCCTGGTCCAAACCAACTTCGGTGGCAATTTGACGGTGGCAGGAGTGCCCGTAGGAGAACGAATTCTGGAATTGAAGGCCGCTGCCCAATCTCCCACGCCGGAAAACCCAACTTCGGAATTCGGCTCGGTCATGATCATCCTCGCTTCCGATGCTCCGCTGTCCGATCGCAATCTGGGCCGGTTGGCTTTCCGGGCCGTGGGCGGGCTTTCCCGGACGGGTGCAAGTCTGAGCAACGGTTCCGGCGACTTCGTCATTGCTTTTTCCACCAGCAACCTGGTCGATGATTCCCCCGGCAAACCGGTTCTGGAGACAACCGAGTTGCATAACAACCATGTCAGCAACCTGTTTTTGGCCGCGAGCGAAGCGGTCGAGGAAGCGATCCTGAATTCGCTACTCAAGGCCACAACAATCCAGGGACTCGACGGTCACACCGGTCATGCCATCCCGGTCGACATACTGGTTCAGGCCCTTGAACAGATCCAGCCGGGGCTGATCAAAAAATGACCCTGCGGCTGCTCTGGAGTTCGCCTGTCACCTGATACCCGCTGGGTACGACGATTTGAAAACCCCGAATGATCTTCCGGTTAGGAAAGATCACTTTCCGTACAAGGCATCTTCACAGTTTTCGTGGTTGAACATTGCCTCGTGGTCGTGCGCCACACCTTCGGCAACAACAATGCGCCAGTTGAACTCCCAGCCCTTTTCTTCGGCCAGCCGCCGGGCCATCTCAAAACAGGCGGTACCCCGCTGATACCTTCCTGCACCCTGCTTCATCGCTGTTTCACTGCTGTCAAAATTGTCATCCGGAACGTTATCCGCAGTCCCCAGATAAATCGTTAGCGGAGCACGAACGTATCGCCGGATGGCTGCTTCATCGGAAAGTTCCGGTGGAAGCCCTCCAAATCCATAACCAAAATCCATGTCATAGGTCGGAAACAGGTCAGAACCGGGGTTGGCCGCGACCAGCCGGGTTGCTCCCGGATCAAAAAAAGCTGCCATTCGCACGACGAATTGACCTCCTGCGGAATGCCCAATGACCGTAAACGACAGCTCCGGTTTTCCTTCCATGTCACGGACAAACGATGCCAGCTTGGCCAGAAACGGATAAGTCCATTCCGACTCGGGTGCTGCCTTTCGCGACGCATCGAGTACTCCGCCGTACTGGTAACGGCGACTGGGAAAGCGCCGGTCGTCAAACTCGGGCGCGATAATCAGGGCCCCAAACCGGTCACCCATTTCCGTCGCATGATCGCGATACTCGTCCGCATTTCGCAACACGCCATGCATCACAACGATCATCCGCTGGCCATCATAGTTTTCGGGTTTGTAGGTAAATACGTTGAGTTTGGTACCGTCGAGGTCAAATTCGTATTTCGCAACCCCCGGCTCCACTGGCGCGTTTCGGGTGGCTTTGAAGCGTACTTTCCGGTCCAGAAAATCAGCCGTTGCCCGTGCGACCCGGATCCAGCTGTCATGTTGCAGAAATGAATGAACCTCACCCGGCAAAACCAGCTGTTCATGGTCGATGCCCCGCTCTCGAAGTTCCCGAACCAGCCGGATGGTCTCGGAATAAGGAACGTTGGTATCATCGTCGCCGTGCACGAGCAGGACCGGCGAACGCCAGGAATCCAGGCTGGCGACCGGTGAAGCATCCCGGGCAACCGGATTGTCTTCCAACGACCTTTTCCCGGACCAGGCTTGCCACTGGTTCCAGTCGTGCACGCCATGCAAATCAACTCCAGCTGCAAACAGGTCTGAGTTTCTCGCCAGACCAAGCGCTGTCAGGTACCCTCCATAGGAACCACCCCAAAGACCAACCCGGTCCGGATCTACATTGGGCAGACTTCTCAGGTACTCCGCACCGGCCAGCAGATCCTGATACTCACTGGCACCGCGTGGACCGCCCTCCGGTGCTTCCCGAAAATCGCGACCGTACCCGATACCCATCCGGTAATTCACCGACAAAACCACGTAGCCGCGCGAAGCAAGATACTGGTTGACGGCGTAGGCGTTGTGATAGTAGATGGAATAGTGCCAACCGGGCAGCATCTGCCGCATCGGGCCCCCATGAAAATAAAGCACGGCAGGACGAGGACCTGTATACCCCGACGGCGGTGCAAACAACTGGCAATGAACCTCTGTCCCGTCGGAAGCGGTCACCACGACCTGCTCTGGCCGGACCAGCCGACCGGATGGAAAATCCGCAGGCAACAGATCCGGAGCCAGTGCAATTCTGGTTTCGCTGTTCAATGCCTGTACGAAAGGACTGGCCGAATGTTGCGCATCGGAACCAAAAAAGGCTACATGTTTTCCATCACCGGTCCTGGTTCCCGACCACTCAATTCCGTCACCTCGGGTCAATTGCCTGATTCTCCGGCCATTGTCGATTGCCCACAAATGTCTTCTGTCGATATCACCGGCATTGCTGGTCAGCAGTATGCCCCCATCGGGATCGACTGAAAAACTTTCTACTTCAGAGTCAGATGGAGTAATGGCCCGCGGATTCCCACCCTGAACTGCAACCCGGTACAACCGGTTCCATCCATCCCGTTCGGAACGAAAGACAATCGTTTCATTGTCCGTCCATGCGAATTTCGCCTGGGAAAACGAATGCTGCTCGGGCGTTCGAAAAACAGCAGTCGAATCACCGGTTTCAACATTAACGACAATGATGTTCCATGGGTCAGGACGGGTAATGTCCCTGGCATGCAGTGTGTTTGCAACGTCAGCCGAATACCGTCGCAAAAAAGCGGCCTTTTTTCCATCCGGAGACCAGCGGGGTTCCCGATCCTGGAATACCGACGGATCGAGCCAGATCAGGGACGAGTCCGACCGGCGGAAGGAGGCAATCAGACTGTATTTTTCATTGTTGCTCGTCCGGTCAATCTGAAACAGCAGTCGCCCACCATCAAGTGACCATTGCATTTCAGAAATCTTTCCTTTCACCTCCAGGATTTTTTGGGGTAACCGGTCACCTTCCTGCTGCAAAAGGAAAACAGAACCCTCTTTCGAAAAGGCAATCAGGTCTTCAACCGGATTGATCTGTCCGTTGTCCGCCACCACCAGTTTGACCGGCTTGCCATCGGTGAATCCGATGCGCCACAGCGCCGGTTCTACCGGGCCGGCATGATCATGACCCGCGTTGGATGTACTTCCCCTCAGAAACACCAGGTATTCCGAATCAGCGGTAAACCCGATAATCGAAACAGGCTGGCCATCATCATCCGGAAATTCGATGATTGAACGGGCCTCGAAATCAGGTCCTTCGGCAACCCAAATGCTGCGGCGACCCTGTTGCTCGAAAACCCACGCAATGCGGGTCCCCGACTTTGCGGCAACCAGAGACGACGGAAAGGGTGAACTGAGAATCTGCTCCAGGGTAAACGGTTCACTGCTTTCCGTTTTTGCAGTTTCATGTTCCTGGGCTGAAACAACCAGAGCCAGACAGGCCAGCACGCAACCAAAAACGGCCCGTTGAAAAAACCGGAAACAGGATGTCGTGCGCATCAAAAGACACTCCCCGGGTACGCGAACGTATCAGTGGTGCCCTGGACCGGAGTCACCGACACGCACCATCGGCCATCAGCATACCAATTGGGCCGCCGAAAATACCATCACCCACGCGCAGGCAGGTGAAGCACGGCCGCAATTCAATATTAAACCGCGAAGCGCGCCAGCATTGACCACCGGGTATGGATGTTTAGCCGCGAAGCGTGCCCGCATCCCGGCCCGCGCTTCGCGGCTAAACGGGTAATTGGCAGGAAAATGGGTGCCGTAAATGTAATCCCCAGTTTGCACCCTATCGGACCTGGCGTCAGGCAGACGAAGATTCCGGATTCCGGCAGAAAGCCATGACGTCAGAAGGTCTACCAACTGACCGGTTCGCGATTTCGCAAGGGTCAGCAGCGACAATCCGGTTTCGCCCTCCACCTTTGGCGGCGTAAAGCTGCTGGTCGGCAGCGTGTATCAACGCATCGGAATTTGTGATTCCGTTTCCGAGACTTGCCACTCCTGCGCTGACAGTCACCTGCACCAGGGAATCAATGCGGGAATTGGCTTTCAATCCAAAATCGTGTGACTGGATCCTGTTCCTCAATCGTTGAGCCAGATCCCGGGCATGAACCAGGTTGGTGTGGGGAGCGATCACCAAAAACTCGTCACCACCAAGCCGGGCGATAAAATCCGACTCTCTCAGTTCCTTTGCGATCAGCCGGTTAATTTCGACCAGGACCTGATCACCTGGCTGATGTCCATTCGCATCGTTGATTTCCTTGAAGTTGTCGATGTCCAGCAACAGGACCGACAGTGGATGTCCATACCGGAGCGCAACGGAAATGTCCTCGGCCAGGCGGTGCTTCAGGTATCTCCTGTTGTAGGCTCCCGTCAATGGATCCGTGTAGGCCTGTGTTTCCAAAAAGCTGATTCGCATCACATCCACCGCTGTCTGCAGCGACAGAACAGCCGACAACCAGACGAAACAGGCACCGAAAAAGAACACGCCCGGAACAATCAGGTCCAGCAGGATCCGGTGACTGTTCCAGAATGCTCCGACATAACCAACGTAACTAACGATAAACAGCACAATCATTGCCGTCATGGCATACCAGCGATTACGCAACGGCCCTGGAGGGAGCTGAATGTTCAGGCTTTTGACCGTCGTTAATGCCCTCGCGAGAATCAAAGCACCTGCGAATACAAGAAACTTCGCCAGAAGGAAAATTGCCATTGTCATTTTTTAACAGCCAGGCCGGTTTGCCGTTCGAGCGGAATTTTGGCCATGCCTTTCAGGGTTTTGGCGACTCCCGGACATTCGGTGTCGCGACGTTTTCCGGGGTATTTTTCCAGGTGCTTCCAAACGCCTTTTCCCAAAGGGTTTGGCTCTTGCAGGCTGTCAACAAAGATGGCCGCCTGGGAGAAGGGCTGTACCCTCTCCACGAAAGAACCATAGATCCAATAACCAGGCATTGTTTTCACATTGCCAGGTATTTGCAGGTCAGACAAACGTGTAGATTGGCTTGGCACAGTTGTAACGGCGGTAACGTTTTGACCCGGGAGACTCGAAATGGCCAGTAACCGGTTCCATTGGCTCGTTCGATCATTAGCAGCGCCAGTTTTGATGTTGGCCGGATTCACCGGGCAACTGTTTGCCCAAACCGCGCCGTCTGGTCCAAAGCCGGACCATCATGCTTTGATCCAGCAGGCGGCAACCAGGCTGGTCGAGATTCAGGAAGCCGACGGAGCATGGCCCTACGAGGGTGTCTATCGGGTTGCCCGCCAGATTCCCGTCGGCTACCGGATTGGCGGCACGGCAATCGTCTGCCAGGCACTGATGGAATCGCCGCTGGACGACCGCTCTGCCGCAGACGAAGCAATCCAGCGCGGATTGGAACTGATCCTCAGGGAACTCGACCTTCCGCTAATGGTATCCAGCCACGAAGACCGTTACGACGTTCGGGTTTGGGGACACATTTACGCGCTCGATCTGTTTTGCCGGTTGCAAGGATCCAAACTGGTTGGCGAACACGCCGCAGCGATTGATGGCTGGATCGGAAAACTGATCACGATTTTGGAAGAAGAGGAACTCGAGGGGGGCGGATGGAACTATGCCTCTCGCGGCCGACATGCCAGTTTTGTAACCGCACCGGCACTACAGGCCCTGCTGTTGGCCAAATCCATCGGCAAAACCGTTCCTGACCAGCTACTCGAACGTGGGGCCAAAGTACTGTTGGCCAGCCGTTCGGAAAATGGCGCCTATCATTATAGCGGCACCAACGAATCCAACCGTCGCGAAGCCCAGGTACCCGGAGCAATTGCGCGAAACGCGATCGGTGAGACCACGCTCTGGCAGTTGGGCCATGGAGATCCGAAACGATTGCAGGCGGCCATCGATGATTTCCACAGCTGGTGGGACGAGCTGGAAAAACGCCGCAAGAAAACCGGGACGCACGAGCCACCCTACAACGTCGCGCCCTATTATTTCTATTACGGGCATCGATACCTGGCTCAATCCATCGCGTTGTTGCCAGCCGAAAAACAGGCAAATGAATACAAAAAATTTGAACAGGTGCTGCTGAAAACGATGGACCCGGACCACACCTGGAATGACCGCGTATTTGACCGGTCCCGTGCATTTGGAACGGCCATGAGCCTGCTGGCATTGATCCGGGACAACAGCCCGCTCCCACCAGCCGTCAAGATCGATGCCAAATGATCAATTTTGTCTGCAACAATTTCTTTGATCGCCCCGGCATCCATCCCCTCTGCATTCGGGGTTGAAACCGGCCAGGATTCACCTGGCCGCGTCTGGGGGGACCAACCCGCAACAGCCCTGGGCCTGGCAAATTCCCAGGCAAACAACGGCCCAAGTGTGAAAAAAACCGGTCGTCCCAAAACCCCGAACGGCAATGCCCTGAACAAACTGGATCCGTCACGGCGATTTGGCAGTCCCGATGGTATTTGCCCTGCGTGGAACCAGAGAATCCGATTCGGCCTTCAAAATCCGCCGGTAAGCTTCGAGTGGTTTCGCGTCTCCCATTCGAACCAGGTTTTCGGCCAGGATTACATTTTCGGCAACCCGCACGAACCGCTCATATTTCACACGGGACTTTTCGGAACTGTTCTGTACCGCCGACTGGTCAGCCAGTTCGCGATAACGGGGATAGTCCTTGTGGCTTTCGATTGTATTGACGAATTCGGCTTGCCGGGTTGTCAACAATTCAATGGCGACCGGATTCAATACGTTGGCAAGTTCGGGCCAGCGCTTTTTCGTGTCATTCACAATAGACTGTTTCAGCCGGTCAACTTCACTGGCCGTTCGACCGCCGCGGCGGGTCGAACCCTGTGTGCGACTCCCCCTGGATCCGGAACCTGGTCGCTGGGAACCGGCCTTTCGGGCATCGGCAATCCGGTTATCACCGGACAACTCAAGCTTGGTTGAAAGTCCTTCCAAAACCGCCCGGTCCGCCGGACCCGCCAGTTTGAGCACAGTCTCCCAAGGGGTATCCTTGAAAAGCAGTTCGTTCCTGCTTTCACTTCCAAACTCGCTGACCTTGCGAAGATACTCGTCGGACGTTTTGATCGGCAAGTCAATGGTGTTGGCGGAAAGCACGGTATAGGCGTGTGCTTCATCGAACGAGACGACTGCATTGCCGTTATAGTCGGGCAGCTTGATTGGCTGACCGGCTCGGGATTTGCCTGCCAGCGCCGCCAGAAAATACGTGCTGTATTCCTCATAGTTCTCCTCGTCGATTTCCGGAGTGCAACCGGCGGCAGGTCGGCTGTGGACCGTGGCAAAGAATCCACAGCGGTTTTGCCTGGAGATTTCACCGTCCGGGTCGCCATGCTCGTGGACCAGTTGGGCAAAGCCGCCTGCATGACACTGGACCATGAACGTGACCACCGAAACGCCATCCGGCAATCGGTCCAGCCGGTCTGACAGTTCGGACACGGAAATGTTTTTGTTGTTCCAGAGGTAGATCGTCGTGTTGTAGGGCTTTTTGGAATCGGTGCTGTTTCCGCCATGCGCTGATACATACAGGATCAGGCGGTCACCTTTTTTCATCCTGGGCGAGTTTTCCGCAAACCACTTGTCAATGTTTTCAATACTGGTTTGGCCCCGAATGCCTGGCACTGCGTGGGCCCGATACTGCAAACCGAGATTTCGCTGCGATCCAAAAAATTCGGCCATCAACCGGTTGGCAGGTGGAAGCGAATTCCGGTCGAGCACCTGCAGACTGGGATCCTTCGAGAGTCCATCGGCAAAAAAGATATCGCTCGGCCTGGACGTGAGCTTTTGATCGGCCAACAAACGCTGGTAGAACAGGACGTTCTTTTCCAGTGAAGCCTGGTTTCCGGTCGGAGAGTATCCACCGGCAATTGTCAAAAAAAGTC
>Ga0163150_10007454_pt1 | contig 12842 bp, 11 predicted proteins | sample OliLakLV19P2IB_FD_148628 | JGI IMG/M metagenome (GOLD analysis project Ga0163150, IMG submission 148628) | Freshwater microbial mat bacterial communities from Lake Vanda, McMurdo Dry Valleys, Antarctica - Oligotrophic Lake LV.19.P2.IB | ecosystem: Environmental > Aquatic > Freshwater > Lake >...
GCGGCGACAGCGGACGAGAAGTCGCCTACCCGGTCAATTTGCAGGTCATTCTGCCCGACGGCGATGCGCCGCGCGTCTGGGTGGTGCAGCGCCGCCGCGTACAGGCTTCGGAATGGCGTTTTGACCTGAATCCCGATACGGCATCTTTTGTGAACGGTATGTCAGTGCGTCCGGTGATTGGCATCCCCTGGTCGGAAGAAAACGAATCGTACTTCGACGACATTGGCGTAGGAGCATCCTTTCTGCTGACCATGAATACAGGCGCGGTGCTGCGTTTCGAGTTCGATGACCGCCGTGAAGTGCGCCGCAGTGAGACCAGTATCTTCCGGCAGGTCAGTCCGGGGTTAGTGCTGCTGCTGATCGGCGAAACCGACGACGATGGTTTGCCTACTGCAACCCGCACACTGGTGACAGCCACCTATCCGCCGGAACAGGAACTCTCGCGGGATGGGCAGATCATCGGCATGGACATTACGCTTCAAGAAGGCAGTGTTGGCGAAACGCTGATGCTGGGTGATGCGTCAATCACGTTGCAGGACGCGCAGCTCGTCGCTGACCAGCCCGATTTGCCTGCCGACAGCCAGTATCTGCTGTTGAATTATGAAGTGCTGGCAGGCATGGAGGCACTGGATACCACAACATGGCGCGTGGAGTTGGTGGATGCTGGCGGACAGATTTATACACCGGGCAGCGCCGCCCTGTCCTACACCGATTTTGATGCGCTGCCATTGGAAATTCCAGCCCTTTCCGCGCTCTCGGCTTCAGTGGGCTATATCGTACCCGACACGCTGCAAGGCGGACGCTGGGTCATCACCGATACAACCGGCAACGGTGTATCCTTCACCCTCTCGTTTGCCACTGAACCGATTGACCTGCGCTATGACGGGGTGGATGTACGGTTGGTGAGCGTGACGTATCTTGAAGGGCAAATCACGACCCATCTACGAATTTATAACGGACGCGCCGAAACACTGCACTTCACCCAGGACAACATCTGGCTGGCTTTAGGCTACGCGCCTGAGCCGCCCGGACCGCGCAACCCCGCAGAGGGCTTAACACCCTTTGATTTGCTGCCGGAACAGGCAGTTGACCTGACGCTGGTGTGGTACTGGGGTGGCGAACCCTACGCCAGTATGGGAGTGGGTGAGTATCGTTTTGCCATTCAACTGACGCGCGGATCCTAACTTAAACACGGATGGGCTGAATGTCCTTCAGTCCATCTTCCCCGCCTGTTCCCCACATTTTTGTAATTTTAACGGGCGATTTGTCAAAACTGACGGGCTAAAAGTGTAATCCTACAGCAGTTTGGACTCCCCACTTTGATACGCTGAGTTCAGCCGGTGCGGGCGAAGACTTCGTGCCAGATGACCTCAACCCGCAGGTAGTGGCGTAGGCGACCCCCTCATTCGTCATGGCGCACGCACTCCTCGCACCGGCTGCCTTTTCTGTTTAGCTGTAGCTGAGTGAGGAGCTTCGCGCTTGAACCTTTCCGATTTTGTCCAACAGTTGTTCACCGACATCCAGGGTGCGGCGCAGATCATCGCGCCCATCGCCGCCGTCATCGGGTTTCTGGGACTTGGGTTGATGTATATGGGGTCAAGCTGGCCCATCATCGGGGACTGGAAGAAGGATAATCCTAAAGCCGCCAACCAGGTGGTCGTAGGCTTGCTCTTCGTCATCTTCGCCTCCAGTGTCACCACCCTCATCACCTTCGGCGCTCCCTAACCCCCCATCCCACACGCAGCGCGAAGCGCATCCGCGCCTCGCGCCTTTTCTGTCTGAAAGGAACGGCATGGCTGCTGATTTCAAATCGCATGTGCTGCTGCGGGATGAGAAGGGCTTCTTCGGCATCCCGTTCAAACGCCTGCTGCTGGGTGGTGTCGGTGGTGGGCTGACCTACACCCTTTGCAACATCATGATGCCAGGGTGGGCGATCCCGGCGGGGGTGGTACTCGCCATTTTTGTGCTGGTGATGACTGGAACACGCGGCGGACTTCCCCTGTGGCAGCGCTTGATGTACCGCGTGCGCGGTTCGCTGCTGCTGGCGGCTGCCCGCGACACCCAGGGTTTGTTGGGCAGTCTGGCGAAATCGCTGGAACTGCCCATCGAGCTGGTCAAGCTGGACGCGGCGGTGGTCTTTGCTCCCGCCCAACCCAATTACGACATTGACATGCGCGAGTGGGTGACGTTCGCCCGCGCTGCTGAAGCAGATCGGGATGATGGATTGGTGTTTGTGGATGCACCGATGACGGAGGTCTTGCAATAATGAGTACCGGTGTTGCAAGCAACATACGCACTTTCCTGATCGAACCTTTCGACATCATGCTGCACGCCACCGAAGAAGGCGTGCAGTCGCTTCAGGCACGCTTCTCGACCTGGCTGCGAACGCTGCGCGAACCGGCGCGCTTCGTCTGCTGGCAGATGCCTGCCACACTGAATGACAAAATCAGCAGCCTGAGCCGCAAGGCGCAGGAAGTGGATGACGCGCAAAGGCGTGCCCTGCTGATGGAGTACCGCCGCCACTTCGAGAGTCTCAATGACAGTGCCGAGTATCAGCGGGCGCTGTGTGGCATGGCAGTGTGGAGCGACCAGAATCCGCGTGCGCTGGCAGGCGGGATGGCTTCCGCTTTTGAAAGTCCAGTCGCTGAAGGCGCGTGGCCGTCGCTGTTTGAGGGACGCTACGAAATCCGCGAGACTCCCTTCTGGCATCTGGGACCCCAGGGTCGTCCGGGTGGTCGTCCCTACTGGTCGATTTTGACCAGCTACGAATTCGCCCCGGCGACGTGGAACTTCTTCCGTCCGCTGCCGCCGCTGCTGCGCCTCAACTTCCCGCTGGCGCTGTCGGTGGACATCGCCAAAACCTATGACCGTAACGCCGCGATTGATGCGCTGGAAGGCATTATCCAGGCGTATCAGGTGCATCTGGCAGGCGCGACGGGCGAAGACAGCCGTTCGGTGCAGCGTATTGCCGACTGCCGCAAGGCGCTTCAGGAGATCAACAACGGTGATGCCCTGCACATGGTTCAGTTGACCATCGCCATTGCCGCCGATGACCTGAACACCCTCAAAGAACGAGTGCAAACCGTCGTCAATGAAACGCGGGCATGGTTCTCGCTGCGGCAGGAAGTCGGCGAACTGCTGGCGCGTTCGGTAGGCTTCTTCACCGCCAAACGCACCAAAGACATTAACGTACCCACCACCACCTGGCCCGTGACCTCACGGGAGCTCGCTGTGATGCTGTCGCCTTTGGGCTACCGTAAGCTGTCGGCGACGGACGGCATCCTGCGCGGCGAAGCGGTGGGCGCTTCCTACCCCGTCTTCCATAACTCGTGGCGCGACAAACGTGCCACCCACGAAATCTGGGTGGGGGTATCGGGATTCGGCAAGACCTTCGGTCTGAACTGCTACCTGACCCGCGAATATGCCGAGAACGGCATCCCCTTCGACATGCTCGAACCGATGGGACATGGCAAACACATTGCCGATGCCTTTGGTCTGCCCTGGTATGTCATGAGCGCCAAAGCGACCAAACTCAATCCGCAGGATGTGATGTTCCCGACCCTGATTGAGCAAGTCTCGCACGTCACGCGCATCTATGAAACCGTGCTGGGACGCATCCTGTCGGGCGCACAGCGCGAGAACCTGGAACGCGGGCTGCTGGGCGAGGCGCTGGAAATTCTGTATCGCGGTTTTCCTGACCTCAACAAAGTCAGCCCTGAACTTGCCCCGACCTGCGATGTGGTCTGCGATGTACTGTCCGGGTTAGGGGATAAGGAAGCCACCCGGCACATCGCTAAAAATCTGGCAGATGAGATTGCCGGACTCTGTACGGGCAGTGGACCGTGGGCGGAATTCCTCAACGGCGCGACCAATGTGGATTTATCACGCGGCGGCAGAGAACGGATTGAGCCGCGCGTTTTCAGCTTCCACGAACTGGAAAGTGACCCCATCTTGCAGGCGCTGGCTTACACGCAGGTCTTGAGCGCCATCCGCCGTGACAGCCTGATCGACGAACAGCCGCGCATCATCGCGGTGGATGAGGTCTACCGCCTGATGCGGCATCCGTCGCTTTTAGACTTTCTGATTGAAGCGGCGAAGACCTTTCGTACCCGCCGAAAAAAGCTGGTTTGTGTGGATCAGTTGAGAGCGAATTCATGGCGAGTTGTGGCACATCTGTGCTAAAGGCGAACTGCTCTGCCTGATATTCTGCCGTGTCGCACCAACGGGCGTTGCGATTGTAGGGTTTCTTCCCCGTATAGGTCGTCGGATAGCGCCCATTCCCGAATTTGTAAGCGTAACGCTCTTGCAACGAACGCCAGGTGTAGTCGGGGAAGGCACGCAGGATTTCCCACTGGTCAACGTTATGGTCAATCATGTCGCGCAGCTTCGTCAGATCGTCATCATCCCAGAAATAACCCGTGCTTTTGTGAGTGGTGCTGCGCTCGGAGGTGCTGCCATCGCGCCAGTGGACAGTGATATGCTTCGTGTGCCGTGTCACCTTGCTGATCTTGATATAACGGGCAAACTGCTCGAACAGGTCGCGCTTTTCCTCACGCGGAACGTCGTCCCAGCGTTGGATGATGATTTCCAGTACCGGACGGGCTTCGACCAGTGAACGGCTTTTGTGTTCATTGGACTGGATGTGGTGCAGTTCGGCGCGTAAGCCTTCCAGTTCATGTTCAGCCGCTTCGTAGCGTGCCTGCGCTCGCGCGACCATCTCCGGGTGGGTCAGCAGTCCCAGACTGGCAATGATATTATCTTTGGTCTGCTCCGCCTGCCGGATCGCTGCCTGCACCCGCCGTACATCCGCCTGATCGACATTCTCCAGACTTGCCAGCGCCGCCTGCCACAGCGCCTCATCAATGGTGGTCGCGTGCAGCCGCTCCAGCAGCATCTCATCCACCAGACCATCCACGATAGACGCTTTGATGTTCCAGACGTTTGAGCGGTAGGGATACTCTGCCAGTTGATATTTGTAGTGTTTCGCTTCTGTTCCCCAACTGCATGTCAGCCGCCGGTGCGGGTATTCCGGCAGGTCGTCGGTATACGCAAAATAAGCATACGTTGGTTTCGGTTCTTCGCGCTCATCTTTGTTGTGGCGTACCCAGGGGCGGTACGGTACATACTGCGGGTTCGGCTCACCATAGAAATCCACCGGGGAGATGCGGTTGTAAGCATACATGAACAAATCGAGCGGGATAATCCCCTCGTGATTGTTGAACTGGACAATCGAACCTTTGTGAATCCAATGCCCAATGTACGCCACATTCACCAGCATATTTCGCAAGCCGTCCTGCGAAGGTGTTAAACCACCCGTGAATGATGAACGCCGCTCCAGATGATCAGTGACTTGAAAGCCTTCTGGCACAGCCTCTTTGGGGATGTCCGGCAGGTAGGGGCCGTTCTGGTCAATCTGCTTCCACGTCGCGCTGAAGTTGCCGTCATTCTCGCGGAACAACTCGAAATAGCGCAGCATCACATCAGCATACAGGTCAAACCGTTTGTATTTGCGGTAGTCGGGGTTCAATGCACCGTTGGGTAGATGGCTGCGTCCATCCATGATGAAGCCGGGCAGGATTTTCCGTCCCGTCCACATGCCGCTGGCGCTGCGGCGATGGCGAGCTGCGACCAGTCTGCCGCGTATTTGATATTGCAGGTAATCCGCTGCCCGCTGTGCTTCCTCGCGGAACATCTTCATGTGGGAGGAACCCATAATTGGGTGAGCAAAGTCAAAGATCATCATTGGGGTCATGACCTGCACGTTGTTCCGTTTGCAGGCATCAATGAAGATATTGGTTTCGATCATCGTCACATCACGGAAAAAGCGATCTACATCCTGCGCTGCGACCAGTCCAATCTGTCCCCTTTCGATCAGATCATACAGGGTAGACATGCCTTTACGCTCGCGGATTTTCTTGGTGCCGCTGACCCCTGCGTCCATGTCAATCATGAACACATTCTCACGCACCCAGCCCTGACGCAGCAGGTGTTCAATCATGTCTACTGTTTGCAGGGTGGTGGAGATATTCCCGATTTGTCCTTCCGACGACTGGCGGTAGTACACTGCCGCAGGTCGTCCAACAGGGAGTGGCTGGAGTTTATACGGATCAATGGGCTGTTCCGGGCGTTTCAATGTTCTGGGCATCGCTCATCCTCCTTCCAATGAAAAACGCCCTGCTCCCGCGAAGTGATACGGCAAGAGCAAGGCGCATAATGTACAATGCTTCCTAGCCCTGCACAGTGCCATCAACACTTGCGGGGTCAGCCAGATTGGAGTGTTCAAGCACTTCAGTCTGGCGCAACAACGAATTATCCTCAGTGTACTCACTTTCGTCCAGCCGCGCAACAATGCGAAGCAGGGAACGATACAGCGACAGCAGATTAATGCCATCGTTTTCTGCAATATGTGGTTGTTCATCCGACAGGCGCTCAGGCTTCAACGGCTGCCTCCTCGACACTGTTCAAATGATCAACAGCTTGCAGTAAAACATGACGTGCAAGGGTGGAGGCTGGAAGGTGCAGACGCTCCGCCAGATTACTGATCGCCGCTCGCTCAGTTTGCGACAGGCGAATACAGAAATAGATGTCCCTCGGCGGCTGCGCCGATGGAAGGGTAAGGGAAAATAGGTTTACGGAAGACATACGGTTGAACAGTCCTTGTGTGATATGTTGATAAATCCAGACTATCACACTGACCTCGCTCAACTTGAGGAATTTTACAGTTTTGCCCCGTCAGTTTTGGCAAAACCGGAGTCAAGATTATAGGGGTTGGTCGAATTTTTTCAGTGTTTGAGATGAAGAATTACAGTGCTGAGAGATTTCCACACTATTCACCTTCCATGCTAAAATTTCCATGAGCGATGGTGCGAGTTATAAGGTGGCTGGATGTTTCCAAATCCCCCCACAATGACAGTTCCTCTGCGAACCGATGAGCATGGCGTAATTTAGGTTGGAAACACACGCGTGCTGCTTGAATTGGTCATACATCCCTACTATATGGGCGAGACACCAGAAGGGATTGTTGACAGTTATCCAGGTCTGACAACCGCTGATGTCTATATAGTCATTGATTATCTGGCAAACTAGGATGGAATCGACGATTATGTGCGTCAGCGTGACCAGCAAGCGGATCAGATTCTACGCAATATGGAAGCCAACATGACACCGGAAGCTCGCGCCCTGCGAACTCGTCTACGCGCTTATCAGGAACAGCAATTAGATTGTAGATGATCCGCTCTATGGGTCTCTTCCACCACTAACCTTTGTTCTAGTCGCTCATCAAAATAAACGACTATACAATTTTGCTCGTTTGTTCTATTATGGATCAGGAAAATGTATTGATTGTTTCTTAAAAACCTCGAAGATACTGTCAGGAGGATTGATGCAAGACACTGGAATACTTGATAGTAGGAAACTGCCTGACGACGGATTTCTCGAATTGTGGGATGCTATCATCCTTCCCTCAGAAACCAAAGATCGTTTACTTTCTCAAGCCGTACTAAACTTTACGCTACGTTCCAAAGTTAACCGTGCTGAGTTACCATTGCATGGCGTTATTTTATTGGTGGGTGAACCGGGAACTGGAAAAACCTCACTTGCTAGAGGCTTAGCAGCCCGTACCGCTCAAGTGATCTCTAGCGAGGCAGGATTTTGGTATATCGAGGTTGACCCACATTCTCTAACCAGTTCGGCATTAGGCAAAAGTCAACGAGCTGTGACAGAATTGCTTGGTAATAAGATTCCAGAACGTGCAGCAAAGCAACCCGTTATTGTGCTTCTTGATGAAGTTGAAGCATTAGCGACTGACCGATCAAAACTGAGCCTGGAAGCGAACCCTATTGATGTTCATCGGGCAACAGACGCGGTTTTAGCTCAATTGGATCAGCTTGCGGCTAACTACCCCAATTTACTCTTTATTGCGACCAGCAATTTCCCGAAAGCTATTGATAGCGCCTTCGTATCTCGTGCTGACCTTATTCTCACAGTTGGTTTGCCAAATCAAGAAGCCTGTCGTGCCATTCTTACCAGCACCATTGAGGCTGTGGGAGAATCCTATCCGAAGGTTAAAGCCATATTGACCAATCCGGGATTCAATCAGGTAGTGAGTATGTGCGTAGGTTTGGATGGGCGACGAATCCGTAAACTGGTCATCGCCGCTTGCACCTACCGAAAAGAGGTTGCATTTGACCCTAACGAGCTATCAATCGCAGACCTATCTCTTGCTATTGAGCATGAACAGCAACAACTTCAAACCATACAGGGAGAAAGTAAAAGCGAATGACTGTTATTGCCCGGCATATCGTTTCTGAACCGGTCAGATTAGCTACTGCAACATGGACAACCATCGTGGACTTGCTCGCTCCTGAAGCCAATCACACAGCACGAACAGAACTGTTGGCTGTCAAAGGAATTGCTAGCTCACTCATTGCGAGTGAAGCCATGAAAGATGCACCCATCGTAGTGTACGGGTCTGGCCCGCGAGTTCGCATCTACTGTCTCTACGGTGATGACGCCATGACAGGTGAGAATGCCAATGAGGACAATCTCATCTCTAGCCCAGTGGATGGGGATTGGGCAATGTCGTTACCGTCCTCAGATTCAGACCTTAAATGGGTACAAGCCGCGCTCAAGGAAAAGTCTACGCGCATTACCGCCCGTGACTTGAACACGAATGTAGAGGAGATGAGCGAGGAAAGCGCCAGCGAGAAATCAATAAGTATCAATAAAGAGGCGTTCTTCCGCTCATGAGTACCTTCGTCGTTGTCAACACCTATACGCATTCGGTCACGTATGTGACGAACAAACTGCTCTTGACGCTCAAAGACATTATTAACTTGAGTGGGCTAAGTCCAGCAAAACTAACCGACCAATGGGATGTGCTAGAACTTGGTATACAAACTTGGCTTGAAAGTCGCCACCTGAAAGAGATTGTACTTGAGGTATACAACCCAAAGACCGATAAACTGGTAGGGCGATGGGATTTAGCCATTCACTACGGGTATAGTGGAGATAGTTCATTCTGGGTCAACACGGAAGAAATTCGCTATCACATCAAAAAAGCCGGGTTGTGGCCTTCAGAATGCGATTATCGGGTTGTAGTGACAAATGAACCGGGGCGTCCAGATGTACTAGGATGGTCATCAACATCACTGCGATCAACTGACGGCTTCGTGAAGCAAAGCATAGGTACAATGATTGATGGTGGTGGCTTAAGTGCCAGTACTGGGTACTGGCGAAAGGTGTAACCATGATCTCGGTACAAGACGCATTCAGAAAATTCAAAAGCAACCTTGAACTTACTCAGGGTGAGCAAGACGACGCATCACGCCGCCAACGGCAAATACGTGAAGTGATGGATGAAGCGTTCGCCATCGAGAACGATTTTTTAACAGGTTCATATGCGCGTTGGACGAAAACCAAACCGCTCAAAGACATAGATATTTTTTGTGTGCTGAAGGATGAAGAGCGACATTATCGTAACGAACCATCGTCCGTGATTTTGGCTGATGTTGAGAAAGTCTTAGTCAAGAAATATGGACGTGACAAGGTTGACACACCTGTAGCATTCTCTGTAACGGTAAATTTTGGTGTCGCGGTCACTGATGGCAAAACCGATGATAAAGTAATGAGTTTTGATGTCGTGCCTGCCTTTGCGAAGAAGGATCACTTTGAAGTCCCCAATCCGCAGGATTCATCCGGCTGGACTGAAACCAACCCAAGAGTTCATGCTGAAATGGCAGTGGCAGCACATGAGGCATATTCAAAAGAATGGAAAGGCTTGGTTCGGATGATGAAAGCCTGGAACAGACAAAACGACAAGCCAATTGAACCCTCGTTTCTCATTGAAGTCATGGCATTACAACTGCTGTATGGAGATTTTCAGGGGGATTTCCGCTATGAAATGAAAGCGTTTTTCGCATCATTAGCTGACAGAATACATGATCGTTGGCCCGACCCGGCTGGATTTGGCCCCGATGTCAGTGACGGCATGAGCGATAGTCAAAAGCGTACCGCTCAAGAATTGCTCATGTACGCAGAAAAGAGTGCCGCCGCTGCGATTCAACTTGAAGTACAGGCTAAGCAAGGTGAAGCACTCCAAGGTTGGCGCAAATTATTCGGGCCACTTTTCCCGTTATCGTGAACTACGGCTTCTGTGTGGCTGAGAGGGCGCGTTCTACGAGTTCAGAAGCACCTAGTTGCATCTCTTCTTCTTGGGCGCGACGCAGGTAATTGTAGAGCCAGTTGAAGATCATGGGATTACTATTTCTATTCCTAAAAATCTCATCTTGAAGTTGCCGAGAGTCACTTTCTAATTCCGCGACAGAAACAGCAGGATCCAATCCTCTATTCCAGAGCGCCTCAGCATGTGTCTTTAATTTATCGAGGGAGTTAGCGGCACGCATATGTTCCTGATACTGTCTGGGGCCAAAAATCAACAGTGGCAAAGCTATCAGCACGGCAACAACTAATGAATCAACTCCTAATCCTTGTTGAACTGTGATTAATGCGGCTATAAAAACTCCAAACCCAGTAATTATCGCAACCAGTGTGGAGTACCGCCGCCGAAGTTGTGCATCCCATCGGCAATTAGCCCGTTGACAGACAATTCGGGCTAGATGAAGTGGTAATTCACCCACCCTGACTGGATACCAGTCGGTGAGACTGGTGTAGGGGGTAGCAGAGCCATTTTTTCGCTTCAAAGCCGATGCCGCCCGAATAATGAGTTCCGGGTCTGGTTGCCCCCCGGTCAAGAGGGTATTCCAGGGCATATGTAATACATCGCAGTCAAATGATTCTTGCACTCGCGCGGCGAGTGTCCTCACATTACGCTGGTGGGGGATGAGAAAGAAGTTCACCACAAGAGCAATTGTAATACTCGTCACTGCCGCAACAGCCTTCAAAGCCGGGTTAAACATGACCACTATTCCTAAAATAATGGGGGCTAGGATGGTCACGAGCATTTCAGCAGCCAGCACCCGTTTTGCTATCGTGTATAACCATCGTTGGGCAGCCAACTTGTCTAGTTGCTTTAGTTGGTTCTGATCTTGGGGAATAGAGTTCACGAAACTTATGCTCCAAAACTGGAAACTCGATTATTGTGTTAGCCGCGATTCGCGATCCATCAACTGCTGATGATCGTGTGCTACACTCGCGTTTTACTGATGCAATCAGCTTCTTATCAAAGCCAGGTTGGGTAACCCGTGTAAAATTGGCAATTTCGAGCGCCAATTTTGGCAAATTGTTCGTTAAAATTACCTGCTCTCAAAGCAAGACACTGATAATTGGTGTTCTAGAACTTAGGCTTTTCCAGATAATAAAATGTTCTTTTGTAGGGACGAGGCGTGCCTCGTCCGCTGAGACAGAAACATCGATTGGAATAGCTAATTTCTTGGAACAGCCTTAGTATTTTACTCTATAAATTGATTGACCATTTCTTCTCCTTGAGAGATACAGACCATCTCTGTAATTTGAGGGTCAATTCTCCCAATTTTATGCTTGTTTTTGTCGTTCACATGGTATCTTTGAAGGAAAACCAAAATCGAATCAAGGTTCTCCAACTATGTCTGATAATGTGGAATATATAAGTCAAGACTTTGACTTTCTTGGATCATTATCTAGAAATCTGCGGGACTTACAAGGATATGATACTCTCGCATATGAACTCATCCAAAATGCCGATGATGTCAAAGATGATAATGGTAATCCAGCGGCTTCTAAAATTATCTTTGATATTTGTGATGATGCCCTTATTGTTGAGAATGACGGCACCTTTCGAGAAGTCGATTTTGAACGGATGAAACTCTTAGCCAGCGAGGGTAAACGGGATGAACCTGACACGACAGGAGCTTTTGGTATTGGATTCACCGTTGTTTATCAAATCACAGATACACCAGAGCTATTTTCTGGCGGTTATCACTGGCGCTTTGTCCCCGTAAACTACCCTAAAAACATTGAAGTGCGAAAAACTCAAACCACTGGAACAGTTTTTCGTCTTCCTTATGCAGTTGATTCGCATTCCCTAACTCGACAGCGTCTCAAACAGCAAGCATTCGATCTCTCAAAGATCAATGATTTGCAGCGAATTCTCTCCGAGGCAATTTTCTTTGCGGCACTTTTCTTGAAACAATTGCAAGTGCTAGAGGTTAGACGATCAGGTGAACTAGTACGTCAGGTCAAACGGGAAATTGACGGGAATCGGGTGCTTATTACAGACAATGAGGTGCAATCGGTATGGTATTTGCTAGATGGAGATTTTGAAGAGGAATTATCCAGTCTTCGTTCGCGTTCTCCTATTGAGGCTAAACGTCATGGACGTGTTTCTGTTGCCATCCCACATAAACATTTGGAACCAGGACGATTGTTTGCAGTTCTTCCCACAAATACTATAACCGGATTGCCTTTCCACATTAATGCCGATTTTTACCCCAAGTCAGATCGTAAACAGATTATCTTTGAAAATGATTATCAGTCGGAATGGAACAGATCATTGGTGCGGGTCGTCGGAAGAATTATCCTGGCAAACTTTGATGGTGTTAAACATCTCTTTGGTTATCAGGGAATATGGCAATTTCTTCAGCATATACGAGACTGTGGCGCTAAAGCGGAACGCGGGGAATTAGATAGTGTTTTTCTGGATCTGTGGCACGAAGTTAAAGAGGTAGTTTCGGATATTGAGGTTGTCCTTGATACTACCAATAAATGGCTAAAACCTCGTGATACTAGACTTGTCCACCATGAAGATGAACGCCGCGCAATATTTATTTTTGAGGAATTAGGTATTTCGATAACCCACACAGACTTATATTCTTATCGAGACTTACTTCAGGAATTTGGGGTACGTC
>Ga0163150_10007456_pt1 | contig 12837 bp, 23 predicted proteins | sample OliLakLV19P2IB_FD_148628 | JGI IMG/M metagenome (GOLD analysis project Ga0163150, IMG submission 148628) | Freshwater microbial mat bacterial communities from Lake Vanda, McMurdo Dry Valleys, Antarctica - Oligotrophic Lake LV.19.P2.IB | ecosystem: Environmental > Aquatic > Freshwater > Lake >...
TCGCTCGGGCTCCGGGAAGCTCGTGAGCTGAACGGGAAGTAAGGAAGCGGGGCCGCCGAAGCGGCCCCGCGTTCCACGGTTACATGTGCGCGCACGCCTCAGCCGTCCACCACCAGCGCAGTTGCGCGAGCAGCGGACAGAAATGGGCGTACCGGAAGGATGCGAAATTCATCGCATTTACCTCCTGGTAGTGACGTCCTTGAAAAATGGACTTGCGCGTGCCGCTCGCTGAAGCGAAAGTTCTGGCACGCGGACATGACGCTTTAGGGCGTCGCGAACGTGGAAGCCCCCCAGGCGATCGGGTCGAAATCGAACCGCCTTGGGGGCTTCGGACTTTTGTGGATCACGTCGTCATCGCGTGGCTCCCGTCCCTGGGGTGAGGCTCTGGTCGAGAAGGGTCCGTCCGGCGCGCAGGCGCCCTCGGGTGGTCGTATCGACGATCTGCATCGGGTCGAGGTCGGCCTTCTTCGCGTTCTTCGTGACGCCGCTCATGACGCCGCCGACCGCGCTGTTCGTCTCGGACTTGGTGGCGTTGCGCGCCTCGTCCAACGTGACGAACTTCCCGTTCTTCGTCTTGAGCAGGTTGAGGAGGTCGAGCTGGGCGGGCTTGCCGCTGACAAGTCCGAGAAATTTCTGCCAACGCGCCGAGGTCACCGACTCGCGCGTGCCGTTCGTCTCCCGAGGTTCGGCCGCAGGGGGCTCGGACTTCGCGGGCTCGGTCATGGGCGCCGGAGCCTTGTTCGTCGCGAGGATGCGCTTCTGCATGGCAAGCGCCTCATCAACGGTATCGACGACGATGCTGCCGTCCGGGCGAATCGTGTAGGACTGGCACGGCGCGGGCGCCGTAGTAGCCAAGCACTTCTGTTCGTCCGCTAGCTCAGTTCGGATCTGCTGCAACTCCTCGGAAGCCTTCAACCAGGCAGATCGATGGTACCCACGAGTCGGAAGCGTAGACTCCTCGTGAGCAAGCTCGGCTTCACGGCGCTCTAAGGCAACTCTCGAACCGAGAACGCACCTTAGTGACAACCACTGGTTGAGCCTCTTCGTCGTCTTCCTCGGTCTCGTCCTCTTCAGGCTCTGGCTCACTTGACGTCTCAGCGACGGCTGGGGGGTCTGAGAATCGTCGGATGAAGGCGCCCACGATCTTGTTGACCATCCGAAGTGTGAGCAACGCCAGGATGAAACTCAAGAACCAATGGTCGGTGACCCAGGACCAGAAGGACGGGCTCATATCAGGGCGACTTTACAGGAAGTTGACCGCCGCATACCTTGAAAAGTTCGACCATAGCACCCGCAGCTAGGATTCTGATCTCTTTAGAGGTCTCGAAAAGCGACTGCACTTGAGGAGGGCGCTTACCCTGAAGTCTCTCGATGTCGAAGCAGCCCTCACGGTAGACAAGGTGGACCCTCGGCTTGAGGACGACCCGACCCGTTACCTCGGTACCCAGCCGTTCCTCAAACGCATCTTCGGCCCGTTCGAGGGCATCGTTCAACTTCTCGATGACCTCAGCAAGAAGGGGGCCTAACTCATGAGCACGCATCACGAGTTTGCGTAGGTGCTCCGGGTCCAACGGTTTCGGAGGCGGGGGCCTCTCCGTTCGGGGCCAAATTACGCCTTTTCTCATCGTTTGATAGTACACCAGCGCTTCGGTGTAGGTGAGGGATGCTGAGAAACTACGCACGGAAGGCCGTCGGCAGCATTCTCCGGTACATCGTGGACCGGAAGCATGTCGACGAGGTACCAACAAACGGGCACGCGGAGCCTGAGCCTCCGAAGTCCCAGAAGCCACCTTACGACCCGAGGCAGCACCCCACGTACTACCACGTGGCGTCCAGCGTCCTGAAGCTCCTTCAAGAGCACGAGGGACCCAAGACCATAAAGGACTTCGTTGACCTCTCAGGCAACGCCTTCGCACAGTCTACTTGTCGCCAAACTTGCAAGGTCTTGGTCGAGGACGGGCTCCTCAAGCAAGTGGACGATTACCCGGCTTCTTTCCTCATCTCGGATGAAGAGAAGGTCCGAGCGTTCCTTCACGTCTCGGGTCTCTTCGGGGTTGCACCCAAGGTGGAGACTGATGGAATTCAGTGAACCCGGCACGCTCATCGAAGACCCGGTCCCGAGCATCGCTTGCGCTTGCTTGAACGATCTCAAGACCCACGTGGTGATCCCTGTGGCGGTCATCGATGCCGTCAAGAAGAACTCCGGGGTCATCGAACCTCTCTGGCCCTTGGGGGTCTACGTAGGCTTCACTGAGGAAGGCATTACGCTAGGGGTCTACGGCCGCAAAGAAGGCGGTGAGGTGGTCCACGGGGTTGCCCAGCAGGCGATCACGGAGAAGGAACCGCCCCCTATGGGCGAGATCATCTGGGACCTCTGGAAGAAGCTTCGTAGGGCTCCATACAGCCTCACCTACGTGATGTTCGGCAACTTCAACACGCTCAAGAACGAGACTCACATCAAGCACGGCTTGGGCTACATGCCGAACCGAACGCGGTTCGAGCACATCAACGAAGCCGACTGATCCCTCATCGATCGTTTGCGTACTCGCTCTTCGGGTCCAGCTCCTTACATTCAATGCAGAGGTAATGCCCGTCCGTCTGGCAGTCCCCTGAGGCTGGTCCTGGGTCGAAGACCTCGCAAGGGTTGTCCGAGTCTCGGATGCCCTTTACGCCGCATCCTGGGTCAAAGACGGTGAGCTTCGGTGGAAGAGGGAAGATCCGGCCGTCTTCAAGTACCCGCTCCAGGCGCGTCAGGGGACGGTACGGGGTCATCGTCAGGAAGATGGTCTCGGAGGTGTTGAAGGTCTCCGCTACGTTCAATTCTTGTAGCCTGGTAAGAACTGGACGCCTACGGTCGGAACGAGCGCTGGTTTCCAGGTAAGACCGCAGGTCTGGCACGAATGGGACGTATGAACGCGGGTCGCAAACTCACCCTCGTCAATGTGTCTCGCATGACAGAGCGGGCACCAGAGTAGCATCGGGATGGGTTCAGGCTCGCTCATGCGGGGACCGCCCAGACCTTGATCTCTACCTCACGGAGAGCGTTCCTGACCCGCTTGCGAATGCCGTGAGTCGAGTACCTCTTGAGGGTCACGCCCTCGGAGGCTCCGACGGTGACTCCTTCCGTAAGGAGGTCCATGGGGAGATCCGGGTAGTCGGTCATCACCACCTCGTTGGCGACCCTGGAGGATTCCAGGGTGAGGGCTCGATGCACGAGGAAGCCCACGGCTTGGGCTGAAAAGGGAAGAACATGAGCAAGCTCCGCGAGTTCACCAGGGTCGCCAACTCCCTCACCGAGAGAGGTGCAATCTACGCGACCGGCGTTTCGCGCACCGAAGCCAAAGCGGTGGTCAAGCTACATGGCCAGCTCGACTCTGTGGGACAATCCCGCCTCATGGGCATGTATGTTCGTGAGGCCGTTGCGACAGCGAAGACCCTAACCAAGTAGATTCAACTTGTACGCCGACTCAGGTGATGGGGCAGTACACGAACCTCGGAGCCACGGGCCCAGGACCGGACCTCTTCTACACGGAATCCGGTGCGTGGGTGACTGACCAAACGCAGGCGTTTGTCTTCCTCTCGGTTCAAGAGGCTCAGACGACCGGCATTTACCTCCCTGCGGGCTACAAGCCCGTGCTCATTCAAGTCACCGTGACCATCTTGCCACCACCGCCATCCGGGTCTCCGTGTTAGCCCGGAACATCTCGAAGGAGAGCATCGAGTTCCCAGGCCGAGGGCCTCGTGGGCTCATTGAATTCAAGATTGGGGCTACCGTCCCGTTGAGTGATGACTTCGCTCGGGGAGACTTCATTCAACGGTTGGTCCGCAAGGGTTTGCTCGTCCTCATGCCGAACCGAACGCGGTTCGAGCACATCAACGAAGCCGACTGATCCCTCATCGATCGTTTGCGTACTCGCTCTTCGGGTCCAGCTCCTTACATTCAATGCAGAGGTAATGCCCGTCCGTCTGGCAGTCCCCTGAGGCTGGTCCTGGGTCGAAGACCTCGCAAGGGTTGTCCGAGTCTCGGATGCCCTTTACGCCGCATCCTGGGTCAAAGACGGTGAGCTTCGGTGGAAGAGGGAAGATCCGGCCGTCTTCAAGTACCCGCTCCAGGCGCGTCAGGGGACGGTACGGGGTCATCGTCAGGAAGATGGTCTCGGAGGTGTTGAAGGTCTCCGCTACGTTCAATTCTTGTAGCCTGGTAAGAACTGGACGCCTACGGTCGGAACGAGCGCTGGTTTCCAGGTAAGACCGCAGGTCTGGCACGAATGGGACGTATGAACGCGGGTCGCAAACTCACCCTCGTCAATGTGTCTCGCATGACAGAGCGGGCACCAGAGTAGCATCGGGATGGGTTCAGGCTCGCTCATGCGGGGACCGCCCAGACCTTGATCTCTACCTCACGGAGAGCGTTCCTGACCCGCTTGCGAATGCCGTGAGTCGAGTACCTCTTGAGGGTCACGCCCTCGGAGGCTCCGACGGTGACTCCTTCCGTAAGGAGGTCCATGGGGAGATCCGGGTAGTCGGTCATCACCACCTCGTTGGCGACCCTGGAGGATTCCAGGGTGAGGGCTCGATGCACGAGGAAGCCCACGGCTTGGGCTGAAAAGGGAAGAACATGAGCAAGCTCCGCGAGTTCACCAGGGTCGCCAACTCCCTCACCGAGAGAGGTGCAATCTACGCGACCGGCGTTTCGCGCACCGAAGCCAAAGCGGTGGTCAAGCTACATGGCCAGCTCGACTCTGTGGGACAATCCCGCCTCATGGGCATGTATGTTCGTGAGGCCGTTGCGACAGCGAAGACCCTAACCAAGTAGATTCAACTTGTACGCCGACTCAGGTGATGGGGCAGTACACGAACCTCGGAGCCACGGGCCCAGGACCGGACCTCTTCTACACGGAATCCGGTGCGTGGGTGACTGACCAAACGCAGGCGTTTGTCTTCCTCTCGGTTCAAGAGGCTCAGACGACCGGCATTTACCTCCCTGCGGGCTACAAGCCCGTGCTCATTCAAGTCACCGTGACCATCTTGCCACCACCGCCATCCGGGTCTCCGTGTTAGCCCGGAACATCTCGAAGGAGAGCATCGAGTTCCCAGGCCGAGGGCCTCGTGGGCTCATTGAATTCAAGATTGGGGCTACCGTCCCGTTGAGTGATGACTTCGCTCGGGGAGACTTCATTCAACGGTTGGTCCGCGGCGACGGATCTCCGTTGGGATGACTTCCCACATCTCCCTGTAGCTAACGAAAGGCTCTGCAAAGGTAAACCTGATCTCCATGTTGCGCTTCGGGTCAGGGAGGAAGTTGTCCTGCTGACACTGAGCCAGGATCTTGTCGATCGCCTCGTGGGCCTTGTCGATGAGCCCCGAAGCTGGGATCTTGACGTTTCCGTCTTTCGGGTGGTCAACCCGGCTTTGCGCTTAAAGACCGACGGGCACCACAACCCAAAATCCTGCACCAAAACCCGTAAAGGTCTGACGGTCCGCGTCATAGATCGCTTTTGGGGTTCGCGGCCTGGCGATACACCAATCGCGTGCTAGCTCTTGGGAATGAGCGCGGTTGACCTGATCCTCCAGCAAGAGCGGGAGCGGGAGCAGCAAGAAGCGGAGAGGAAGAAGCGGGAGGACGCCGCCTTCTCCGTCGTGATGGCTTTGCCCGCACCTGAGCGGGCGGCAGTCCTCGCTCGGCTGATCAAGGCGTTCGAGAGCGCGGCGGCAGCCGCATCCGCCAAGCCTCCCGAGGCGAAGGCCAAGGCGGAACCGAAGACGAACACGCAGAGCTTCGTCGATCTCGCCGAGGCGTTCGTGCTTGCCCACCCGGAGGGCGTGAAGACCCGGCAGGTCGCCGACGGCATCGGGCAGGACGTGTCCAGCGTAGACGGCACGCTGCGGCTGGTAGTCAAGCGCGGCTCCATCGAGCGTCGTGGTCGGCTCTGGTTCCCGAAGCGGAAGAGCAACGGCGTCGCGGCCAAGGCGAAGCCGAAGAAGAAGACCATCCGCGACTTGATCTGCGAGGTCTACGCGAGCGAGAAGAGGAACCTCGGTGCCCTCGAAATGTACGAGGGGCTCAAGCGGATCAAGCCGGACATCAACCGCGCGAGCGTGGACGGCGAGATCAACCGCATGAAGAACAACAAGCCGCCGCTGCTCGTGCAGGTCGGCAACGGGCCGCATGGCGGCGGGCTCTACGCCTTGTCGAACGATGGAGGGGCCGCCGCATCGGCGAACTAGACCCCACAAACGACGAAAGCCGCGCTGGTACGCGGCTGTTCGTCCACGCTCGGCAGTAAAGCCTCTACGTGTCGCCCCGAAAGGACACGTCGAAGCTAGCACGCGGTCTGCCGGGCGCCACTACTCGTGTGCCCGGAGGTAGCTGCGTATGGCGCGGATGAGAAGATAGGTAGCGCCTGAGCCGAGGCGCGAAGGGGTCGGAAGTATCCGACCCTACGGCTTCTTTTCCTCATGGCGTGCTCGCTCCAAGCAGCGCGTCACCATCCACGATGAAACGGTCAGGCCCGCACGCTCCGCTGCGGCCTCGAAGGCGTCCTTTTGCTCTTGGGTCACCCTGATCCTCAGCGAGCGCTCCTTCCGGGCTTTCGGTGTGTCGGGCTTGGCCGGTTTCGTCGTCTTCTTCGTCGTCGCCATCAGGTGCGATTGTGTATCCACAAATGTCCTCGGTCAAGCGCCCTTGACGTAGGCCGTTTGTGGATACACAATCAAGTCATGGATACGGCGGTAACTGATTTTCGAGCGCAGCGCGGTCTCGCGATTGTCCAGGGCAAGGGCACCAAGATTCGCCAGGTCATCGAAGGCAAGTACCTCGTTCCGTCGCAGACACGGACCGCAGGCAGCTACTTCGTGGACGTGGCGGAGGCCAAGTGCTCGTGCCCCGATCACGAAGAGACCGGGAAGCGCTGCAAGCATTTGTGGGCCGTCCTCATCGTGCGCCGCGAGGTCACGTTGCCGGACGGTACGAGCGTCGTGTCCGAGAAGCGCATCACGTATACCCAGAATTGGCCTGCCTACCGGAAGAGCCGCGTCTACGAGAAGGAGCTTTTCGAGCGCCTTCTCCGCTCGCTTTGCGACGGGGTGATCCAGCCGAAGTACAAGGGCAACGGGCGCCCTGCGCTCCCGCTGTCCGACGTGATCTTCGCGGGCGGGCTCAAGGTCTACACGTTGTTCGCAGGAGACCGCGTGCAGAGCGACATCCGCTCATGCCAGCAGCGTGGGCTCACCGACGTTGTGCCGCATCCGAACACGGTCTTCCGCATCATGCGCTCGCCTTCGACGGTGCCCGTGCTGCGCAACCTGATCGAGCAGAGCACGATGCCGTTGCGCAACATCGAGACGGACTTCGCCGCCGACGGTACGGGGATCGGTACGACGGTCTTCGGACCGAGGTGGCACGACACGAAGTGGGGCAAGGATCGTCGCGAGAAGAAGTGGCTCAAGCTGCACATGATGGTCGGCGTCAAGACGCAGATCATCACCGCCGCCGAGGTCACGCCGGGGAACATGCACGACTCGCCGTTCTTACCCGCCCTCATCGAGACGACGGCCAAGACGTTCAAGATGCGCGAGGTCTCCGCTGACCTCGGCTACAGCGGCAGGGCGAACCTGCACGCCATCGTGAACGCGGGTGCGACCCCCTACGTGCCCTTCAAGAGCAATTCCTGCGGCGGCGGCAAGGACCCGCTCTGGTCGAACCTGCACGCCTACTACACGCTCAACCGCCCCGAGTTTTTGGAGCACTACCACAAGCGCAGCCTCAGCGAGACGACGTTCAGCACAGTGAAGCGCGTGCTCGGCGCCACCGTGAAGGCCACGAGCGATCACGGCCAAGTCTCCGAGGTCTACGTCAAGGTGCTCTGCCACAACATCCGCATGCTCGTGCAGTCGATCTTTGAACTGAACGTCGATCCGAAATTCTGGATGCCTCCCTCGGAAGGCGAGGCCGCCGAATGACGGACCGTGAGATCACGACCGCCGACCTCTCGCTCGACGAGCAGGAGCGCGTCAGGAACGCGATCATCCGTGTCCGACTCCAGTTCGGCGGGCTCAAGATGCTCGCGCAGGTGCTCCACTTCGATCACACGACGTTGATCCACGTATGCAAGGAACGACGTGCCGTGACCGCGAGCATGGCTTTCCGTCTTGCCCGGCTCATCGGGGTCGGCATCGACGACCTTCTCGCCGGAAAATGGCCGGAGCCGGGCACTTGCCCACGATGCGGCTACAAGGACACGCGAGCAGCGCTGCCGTGAGCACGAGCACGGGCAAAACTCGTTCAATGCGGTTACACTGTACAAGGAGCACGCTATGGCACCGCCGCGCAGTAAAACCTCGACCGTCACGAGCATGGGCCTCATGACAACGAACTCCATCACGCATCGCGTCGTGCAGAAGTTCAAGGAGAAGACTGCGATGGCCGTCGTCCTCCGCAATATCGCGGATCACGATTGGGGATGGTTCTCCCGTGAAGACGAGCGGATGCACCTCCAGACCGTGGAGGAGGGCGCGAGGTCCGGCCCGAAGCGTGCGAAGGTCTGGCTCGAAGATGACGGCAAGCGCATCTGCGTGCTCGACGACGGCAAGGTCTCCGGCCCCGATCTCAAGAAACTCCAGGCGAAGGTCAAGGCCGAGCGCAAGAACATCGAGTCACGCTGGATCAATTTCATGATCAAGAACGGCTGGTTGAAAGCGGAACTTGATGGCTCGATCGTCACGCTGACGGCCTACCCGAAGTCGCACAACAAGTTCACGCGGACGATTGATCTCCGGGAGGAGTTCCCCGGCGTGTACTCCGATCGCGTCGCGAAGCCCTGGGACGAGCACCCGCCCGAGATCACGCTCGATGACGAGCACGCGGCGCTTGCCGTTGGTCGTGAGCCTGCGCTCGACGACCGCGAGCACATCGATCTCACGAAGTGGGTCTTCGAGGACTGATGCGCCGACGTGGCCGAAGCCGGCGACAAGCACGGCGGGGCGAAAGTAGAGCGTGGTCCGGGTCTGCATGACTTTGGATCACTTCGCAGCCGCTCGGGTAGGATGGTGGGCTGGGGAGTCTACTGACGAGGGGGAAGCCGTGACCGACGATCCGTGGGCGAAAGGTGAAGTGCGCTGCATCGTATGCGGGAGCTGGATGGAGACCCTCCATGGGACTTCGGAAACCCGCTACGCGACATGCAGCTCGTGTCGGCCGCAGCAGCAACAAGCCGGGGCCGGTGGCCATGCGCCCTCGGTCTCGTCGGGTGTTCGTGGCTATGTGCCCTCGGGCTCATCGGGGGGCACGGGCAAGGCTATCGGCTGCCTTGTCTTGCTGCTCCTAGGCGCAGGCATGGTGTTCGGCGCCTGTCGATGGGCGGGCTGCGACTTTGCAAAGAGTGAGGCGGAGAAAAACGTCGGCAAGGAAATCGGGTGGGGCGCGAAGGCCGACCTCGATCCCGGCAAGCGGTACGAGTTCATCTGTCCGAAGGACGGAACCCCCGGCGATGTCGTCGGCGGCTCGGACCTCAACGGCTATGGCGAGGAAAGTTCGATCTGCACGGCGGCCGTCCATGCGGGGCTTTTCAGCCTGAAAGATGGTGGGCGCGTCACGATTGAGGTCCAAGAAAGAAAGGGGCTCGTGATCCGTGGAAGCGAACGGAACGGTGTTAAATCGTTCGACGAATCCCGCGCCGACGATCGAGCCGAACACTACGCTACCGATGCGGGGCCGCCAGACTGGACCGACAAGGTGTTCTCCGTGGTCGGCGCCCCGCCGCCGCCCCCGGTAGCGGCGCCATCGGCCAAGCCAAAACCGTCCTCGTCTGCTGCCGTCGTGAAAGCAGCCAAGCCAAAGTCTGCGCCAGCCAAGCCCGCACCGACCGTTTCCGCGAAGCCAGCGGCGGTTCCGTCGGGCGACACGCCTTCCGAATGATCTCGCACGCCCGTGGTTAGCTTCTCGGGCAACCCGTCGTAGTCTGCCCTCATGGGGAAGATCGAACCTGAGCCCGGCATCACTTTCTTTCTGTCGAACGGGAAGCGTACAGCGGTCGTTGTTCTAGACGAGGCTCCTGACGGTAGGTGGAGGTGCCTCAACCTCGACGGAAAAGAAGCAGGCAACGTCGTTCTCAGGCACGAGCACGCATTCGAGCACGCGAGCGAGGAACCCAAGCGGGAGGATTGACCTATGGCAGAAGAGACAGTCGCCATCGCCGAATTACGCGAACTCGCCACTACGGCGCGAAACGGACTCCCCACGTTGCAGCGGGCCTTGGACGCGGTGCTTGCTGCTACCCCATCGCAGAAGCACACGACCGACGAAGTTCAATTCGCAATGAGCGTCACAACAGCGGTCGGCCAGATGGCCACTCTCGTCCAGCTCAACACACGAGGGAAGGCGTGGCGGGAAGCGCCGGACGACCTCCTTGTTCGCGATCTGCCGAACCTGAACCGACAGGGCTTAGAACAGATCGTCGTGAAGGCACTTGAGCCTCCAACGTCGGGTTTCGGGAGCGTAGTTGCTCTGTTCAAGGGGCCTCCGCCGCTGCCGTTTGTCTCCGATTTGCGTGTGCTCGCTGGCGAGATGATCGACGGCCTGACGGTTGGCGAGCTTCGGCGACGTTCGACCGCCGGGACGTAGACGATGGGACCGGAGCGCGACGACAGGACGCCCTCGGAAGCCGCGACCTCGATGGAGCGGTACGAGGTGAGCTTCACGTACGTCGAGCCCGAGTACGCCCGCAAGCGGGGAATCGCCGAGCAACCCTACATCGGCAGCTTCGAGGTGCTCGCGCACGACCCGGACGAGGCCGTCATTTTGGCCAAGAGGGCTTTTGGCGAGGCGGCGACGAGATCCGGCGTCTCGTGGCCGCGCGAGATCAGGTCAGTCTCGTGGCGGCGTACATAAGCACCGCATGTACCTGCTCGAAAGACTGGCTGCACGCCGTCACTCTCCGATTGCCCAGTCCGCCGTGTTGATGCCCTTCGCCCCCGCGAGCGTGCATCGGACACGGTTACCCTTCACGGGTTCCACGTCGGAGACCTCGGCGCCCTTCGGGAGCGTTCCCTTGTAGGTCCAGCTCACGTCGTTGAGGACGGGATGGATCACATCGCCGAAGATGTCCTTGGCCCCGATCGGGAAGGCATAGGTCTCCCCGTCGCTCGCGTGGTGCCAGATCGCCAGGTCGTAGGTCGTCTTCATGGCGGCCTACCCCTCGTCGGTCCGGGAAGAGGCGTCAACGGTCGGCCCCCGCAGCCCGCCGCGTAACTCCGCGATCACCCTGCGTCAAAACAGTTTTGGTGTGAAGACCTCACCCGCACCGAAACTTCGTCGATTCGGCGTCTTTAAGCGCAAAGCCGGTCAACCCACACGGACTCGCCTTCACCAGGCTCGATGCCGAGCTTCACCGTGTACCACCTGTAGTAGTTCTCATCTGGCTTCTGCGGGGACTTGAGACCTTCGACGGCCGTAGCCTCTGCGGGTACCGTGGCAAGAAGAACGGCGGTCCCAGCGAGCACCCGGATGGCTTCACGACGGTTCATGCCCGGATAGTACACCAAACGGTGTCTCTCCAACATGGTTCAGATGTTCGAGTGTGGAGGCGACAAGTGCCCCAAGGGTGGGGAGCACATCTGGGACGGCCCTGAGAAGGTTTGGACGAACCCCTGCTCCTGGTGCGAGGGGGCCGGCAAACGGCCAGCAGAGCCGGCTGGGGAGGAGGACTGCCCCCGTTGCTCAGGTACCGGGGAGGGCGGGGGTGGGTCGTCAGCTACCTGTTCCAAGTGTGGCCTCGATGCGATGAGTCACACCCTCATGAACGATGTTGGAGTGGAGTGGCCCCCTACTCGACTAGAACGGGTCGAAGCTTACGTTTCCGTTCACCTTCTTCACCACGGGGTCTCCCTCTGTTCGATGTCCAAGTGGCACGGAGTGCCAGGAGAGTGGCCCGAAGGTAACGTCTGGGTCCGCCTGGAAGAGAAGGACCAGGTGACGTGCAAGGCCTGCCTTGGGAGGCTTCACCGAGCTGGGCTGTGAAGTGCTCCAAGTGTGAGTCGAAGATGCTCTCCACGGGCAAGCGCTGGACGTGGCGGGGCCGTGGGGAGGGGATCGTTCGGCAGTTCGTTTGCCCCAACTGCCGGCACATCGGACGACAAGCTCGAACAGCGACCCCCGAGCAGGTACGCCGGATGCAAATTCAAAACCGAAAAGCCCGAATCAAGGCGTGATGGGTTCGTCGTCTTCGAGGTCTTGCGACATCGCAAACACTGCTTGTTGTCCCCGGAACGAGTTCACCTCAGCGCTGACGATCCCACACCGCCTGGTGGCGATCTCGAAGAAAGGCGGGTACATCTCGATGCCATCGAACCGAATGTCTTCGTGGATGCACGCTACACCCGTGGACCCTGATCCAAGGTAAGGGTCGAGAACCAGCTCACCTGGACGTGAAGCTAGGGACACGAGGTAACGCATGAGCTTGACGGGCTTCTTGCACGGGTGGTCGTTCTCGATCTCACCCTTCAAGGTGGTCTCGCTCCTAGCAGCCTTCGCGCTGTAGAAGAACGGATCCGTGAAGTCCACGGTCCGCTCGGGTTCCCCTTTGGAGTAGACCATGACGGGCTCCCACGATGGTTTGAGCTGTGAGCCCCACCCGTTCCAGAGTTGAGCCTCTTCGCTGCCCGGCTCCGTCAACGGTACCTCCGTGGCCCCTTGGTAGACGGCTCCGTTGTTAAAGTCTTGCCCGTTGAACCGAGGCTTCTTCTTGTTCCGCCTCTTGGCTTCGGGATCTGCCCCGACGATTTTTCGAGTCACCCCCAGCCTCTTGTCGATCTTCTTCGAGACGTCGCCGCCCTTGGGGA
>Ga0163150_10007459_pt1 | contig 12831 bp, 10 predicted proteins | sample OliLakLV19P2IB_FD_148628 | JGI IMG/M metagenome (GOLD analysis project Ga0163150, IMG submission 148628) | Freshwater microbial mat bacterial communities from Lake Vanda, McMurdo Dry Valleys, Antarctica - Oligotrophic Lake LV.19.P2.IB | ecosystem: Environmental > Aquatic > Freshwater > Lake >...
GAGATGAGCTCCTCGGTCGCGTTCGCGGGCAGATTGATCGTCTTCGAGATGGAGTGTTCGGTCCACTTCTGGGCGGCCGCGAGCAGGTCAACGGACGCGACCCAGTCAACGTCGGCGCTAGTCGCCTTGTGGTAAGGCGACTTCGTGATGTCGGTCTCGCCGGTGGCGTCAATCCACAGCTTCACGCCGTGGTGGTACACGTCGTACTCCTGCCACTTGTCGCCGAGCGCGTCGACGAAGTCCACGACCGCGCCGTTCTCGATCTCGGTCTGCACGAGCTTCTTGCGTCGCTTGTAATGGAGCAGGAACGCCGGCTCGATGCCGCTGGTCGTCTGCGTGAGCGTCGACACGCTGCCGGCCGGCGCCGTGGTGGTGAGAGCGATGTTGCGTCGACCATGCTTCTCGAAGCTGACGTTCACGTCCGCCGAGCTGGCGTCAGCAAGACGCTTCGCGAACTCGTTAGTCTTGTAACGACCCGGCTCCCAGGCCGGGAAGGCTCCGCGTTCGACGGCCATGCGAACGCTTGAGGCATGCGCGTGAACGCCAAGCAGCTGGTAGACCATCTCCGTCGTCTCGATCGACTGCTGACTTCCGTAGATCTGCCCAAGCGCAGCAAGCATGTCACCGAGCGCGGTGATGCCCGTGCCGGTTCGACGACCGTCGTGGCAAGCCTTGCGCACGTCTTGCCATAGTGCCATTTCTCTGGCCTTTTCGCTTTCAGGTTCAGGGTCAGATTGGATCTTTATTAAAATGCGATCAATCGCCTCAAGTTCGAGATCAACGAGGTCATCCATCAGACGCTGGGCCTTAATCACGTGTTGCGCAAAGAGTACGTTGTCGAATGACGCCGTCTTCACATATGGGTCTTTGACATACGAGAACAAGTTGAGTAACAGCAATCGACACGAATCTGCTTTTGACAAGACGAGTTCGGCACAAGGGTTGGTACAGATGGTTTCAAAACCTTTGTCAGCAAACTCGTCAGCCATTGACATACGCTTCACGGTATCCCAGTAGAGGATGCCAGGCTCAGCAGATGCCCACGCTGCCTTCATCATCTGTTGCCAAATATCGCGTGCAAGAACAGTCTTTGTGAAACCAGCCGCTTCGATCGTTGCTGTGACAGGCCAACGTAGAGTGTACTGTTCATCGTTCTCTACAGCTTGCATGAAGTCATCTGTGACGCGAACAGACACATTTGCACCGGTAACTTTTGTTTTGTCTTGTTTGATGTTGATAAAGGTCTCAACATCAGGATGACGACCATCAATGGTGAGCATTAAAGCTCCGCGCCGACCGCTGTTGTGAAGATAAAAACCATTTGCAAAAAACAAATGTTCTGTCGGAAGAACAAGATCATAAACATCCTGTTCAATTCCATCGAAGACATCAACAATGCTCTTCACTTTGTCTTGAAGAAGATATACTGATTTGTCATCGATGAGTTTATCCTCAATTAAACGATCATGCGCCTGGTAAGACACGTAGTGATCGTTATTCGCGAGATAAGGAACACGAGATTTCAGACCAAGTTCTTTGTCACTAAGAGTCGTGCGTGTACAATCACGGACGCGACGACCAAGTGATAACTTCTTGATCTTCACGCTCTCACACATCAGATCGGCAAACAAACGTTGACTCTTGCCTCCGTTCACCGTTAACGAGTAACACATCGACCAGTTTGCGTTCTGTTTCGACTTGTCGTCTTCGGAGATCTTGCTCACGATACCATGCGCTGATAGCACAAGCTGTGCTTGCTCCAAAAAGGCACGATTGACACTGGTCATCTTGTATTGCTTGCGTTTCACTTGAACGCAACCATCCGCGTCGAAGAAGCCAGACAGGAACGCGAACACCACGGAACGCGACGCACTCATGAGTGAAACAGGAAAAACGATGTCATGAGCTTTTTGCTTTAAAATTTCATTGTCCGCGAGGAACTTGATGATCTCACGTGATCCAATGCGAAAACGAAAGGCTCGATCCTCGCCCTGTTTCTTAGGTTCCGACGAATAATCAAACACATCTTTCGTGTAGGAGACAAGCTTGTCGATGATCTCGGGCCAATCTTCAGCTAGAGCGACGGCAATGCAACTGTCAATGCCATCTTTCTTCTCCACACACCCATCGCCGTACATCTGTCCAACGAGATAAGCGAACTTCTCATCCATTACGACAGGAAAACGCAAACTTTTGTGAAGACGATTGGATTTGTTTTCGCCTTTCCGTTCGTACTCGTTCCTGATCAGCTCAACCGGGCTCCCTTGCCAACCATGACCAACGATCTGGGTAACATCATCCCCCACATTTAGATCACCTGCTTTGCGTTCACCCTTTGCGGTGTGGAACACATGATCTCGACTACACATCACACGTCGTCCGTGAACTGTGGTCAGCTCGACAAGTTTCTTCTTGTTTGTGAGAATACCCTCAACAGGAACCCAGCCTAGACGAGTCCAGACTTCATCGCCTTGTTTGACATCGCGGATCGGTTTGATTCCGTTAATGGTCAAGATCGAAGTGCTGCCATGAAGACATTGCGCAACTTCTCTTGTTGTATTGGAATATCGTTCCATGAAGATGCCGATACCATCGCTTGTGCCTGCTGCGTTTTTCACACGCACAGTTCGAGGGCGGATGTGACTGATGTCAAGTCCAACGCCGCCACGTCGCTTCTGGATCTGGATCACATTCTCATCAGCACGTGCGATCGAGCCGTAGGAATCAAGCGGAGGAGCAATTACAAAACAATTTGATAGCGATTGCACCTGATCCAGGTTGCCAACGGCGCTCATCGGAGAGCCTTGCGGCACAATGTACTTGAAGCCCTGGAGCAGGCCGAAGATCTCGTCCGCGCTCATCGGATTCGGGTACTTGCACTCGATGCGGGCGAACTCCTTCGCCAGGCGCCAATGCATGTCGTTAGGCGTCTGTTCCTTCAGTCCTCCATGTCCATCTCGGAGAGCGTACTTGGTCACGAACACGGTCGCTGCCAGCTCGTCGCCCTTGAAGTACTTGGTCGAGGCCGCTAGAGCCTCCTCGTGGGTGAAAAGCTTCACTTTTTTGTCTTGCATGTTTCCCGGAAGAGCAGCCAGATGCTAAGCTATGTGTCGGTCAACCGACCTTCTTGAGATTGAGCGATCCGTCATTGAACTTGGCGAATCGATCCTTGAGCTTCTGCCGGACATCCTGATCAGCCGCAGCTTGACATTCGTCTGGTGTGGTCGTTTCACCACAGATGACGAGCTTGCTCCTCGCGGTGTCGATCATGACAGGGAAGACGAGGCCGTCGAGGCCGTTTCGATTCTTGGCGACGTAGAGGCGACCGAGACCGCTTGCCTTCTCGCCAGCGCGTCGTGACAAGGTAACAATGAAGTCGGCGATGAAGGCCTTGGCGTAGGCTTCCGACATGTTGCTCATGTCGACGACCTCGGCGTTGGATCCTTCCTTGTTGCTCTGAGAAGCTGTCCACAGTGCCACGTTGCGCTCGGCGGCGAAAGCGCGAAGCTCCTCATAGATCAGCTTGAGCTCCATACGCGGGAGATCATACTGCCTAGACGATCGCATGATGTCGGCGTAGTCAACGCAGATGACATCGGGGACGAACCCCTTGAGAGCCAGTTTTTCGACGTGAGCGCGAAGTGTCTGCACCGTCGGCTCGTTGGTGGGGAAGTACTTGATCTTCAGCTTCCCAAGCTTGGTCTCGCTGTAGAACTTGGCGACGTCATCCTTGCAGGTCATGATGTCGTTGGAGTCGATGTCAGTGAAGTTGGAATCGAAGCGGATGCCGACCTTCGCTTCAGACAGCTCAAACGAGTAGTACAGGACGTTGTAACCCTGACGCATCGCGTTGGCGCCGATGTACGCCAGAAAGTGGCTCTTGCCGACTCCTGTGGGTGCGATCATGACATGCAGCTCGCCGCGGCCCGATCCACCGTTGAGGATCTTCTGCGTGTCGAGCTCGGGTAGGCCTGTGGCGATGGTCGCGCGCTTCAAGCCGACGTAGCGAGCCTCAACGTCTTCGAACAGATCATGACCGAGTGAGGAGGCAGTGCCGGCTGAGACGGCTCGCTTGATGGTGTCGACGATCGCTTCGTAGTTCTCGGTCTCGATGAGGTCAACCGTCTTCTCGAGTGCACGCTTCAGTGACTGTCGACGACAGAAGTCGAGCGCCTTCTCCTTGACCATCGGCAGGTCGCCCATGTCAGGCGCTTCGCGCAAGCCTTTGAGGTAGGCAACAACCTGCTCGCGCAGGGCGAGGTCGTTCCCCTGCTTCAGCTCGTCCTTGACGATTGTGACGAGCAGTTGGAGCGACGGGTACGTCTTGTACTTCCGTGCGTACTGCAGATACCGATCGGAGAGGAAATGCAGATACTTGAGATCGAAGTAGCTCGCCTCGAGGACCTCAGAGACCTGCTCCGCCCACACAGGATCGCACAGGAGCGCCTGAACGACCTTTTTCTGGAAATGCTGCCCGTACTGTCCGAACGTCACCGCGTTCGGCGCGCTATCGGCCGTTGTCTCGCTCAATTGTGCCTCCTTCAGGCTCGTTTGGTCAGCGGCATGAACGCGCTGCAGAAGTCGTGTGGGTTCTCGATCGTCCGCACACCAACCTCGATGAGGTCGCGCATGAACGATAGCATGTCGATCTTCGGAGAATGCTCTGCCAGAATCGTTTCAACACGAGCTGCTTGATCGTGTGTAAGCGTCGAACCTCCAAGGTAAACGAGACGCCAGTTAGTGCGGATGAGCTGCTCATTTTGGACAACGTTCATCATCACCTTGGCCTCGTTGCGTCGCACGTTGCAGTACGCGACGACCTCGTCAATGGTGACCTCCGCATCCGAGATGAGTAGGGGGATCCGTTGCACAAGTGTCTTGAACCCGAGGCCTTTCACGCCTGGAATATTGTCAGACTTGTCGCCGCACAGAGCCTTTGCTAAAGCGAAGTTATGAGCCTGGATCCCGAAGAACTCCTTCTTGACGTCTTCCATCGTGTGAAGACGCTTCGACTGCGGCGAGTAGATGCTCGTCTTCTCGTCGAGGAGTTGGTAGAAGTCCTTGTCGTTCGACAGGATGATCTTCTTTCGATCCTTGTATTGGTTGCGATGCAAGTGTGCGATGACGTCGTCGCCTTCACAATCTGACACGTACACCTGGCACACCGGGAAACGCTTCAGCAGCTTCGCGAGCGTCGCCATCTGCCACACACGGTTGTCCGCGGTGTCCGGGATGTCATCCTCGTAAAAGCGATTGAGGCGCTCCGGCTTGCGGTTGGCCTTGTAATCGGCGAAGATGGCTCTGCGTTTGGTAGAGCCGCCACCCTCCCAAGCGATGATCACTTGTGCTGGAGAGAGATCATGAACGAGACGGCGGAGTGTTTTGAGGAATCCAACGACGCCGCCAACCTGTTGACCGTTAGAGGTCATGTCGGGTTGCACCACGTAGGCTCGAACAAAAAGATTTCTGGCATCCACGAGTAAAATAGGAAGAGTTTCTTGTACTTGCATTTGTTAGTATCTACTTAGTCCTGATGCGACACAAGAACTTCAGAGTCCTCGACCAATCGATCATCGACGCGATGTGCGCACGATATCGCACTGGCTTTAGTGTAACTGACTTGGCAGCCGAGTTCTGTCTCGGTCGGAACAAGGTGATCAAAACATTGAAGGAGGCGCTCGGCATCGAGTACGCCGCATGTGCGCGTCTGGCACGTGCTTCTGTCGGTCAGAAGGTGGCTCCCAAGCTTCGTGGTCGAAAGAATCCTCATACCGACGAATGGAACGCAAAAATCGCTGCCTCACACATCGGTAAAACACATTCCGAAGATACAAAAGCACTCATCTCTCAGCGTGGCAAAGAACGCGAGCTCAACCCGGAGTGGCAAGCGCGGAAGAGCGAAATATACGCGAAGATCGTCGCTACGAAGCGCGCGAACGGTTACTTCGAGGAACATGACAAGCATCATTCGGAATGGTTGACATCCTCCCCGCCCTAAAGGGCAGAGATTCCGGGGAAGGCCCCGGTGGTTGACGCTTCAACGGACAACACCTGAATCAGTGGACCGTACGGGATTCGTCTTACGCTTCCGATTAATTCTTGGCGACTCATTTGCCGGTCGACCCGAAGCCGCCGGCTCCGCGTGTGGTCGCCTCGACCTCGTCGCACTCCTCAGACTCGACGTACGACCACTGATGGTTGAACGCGGCCGGGTAGACGACGATCTGGGCGATCTTGTCCCCAGCCTTCGCCGTGTAGTCGACGTCGCTCGAGTTGAACAGGATCACGTGGAACACGCCGCGATACGACGGATCGATGATGCCGCCGTGACTGAAGATCCCCTTCAGGGCCATGCTCGACCGGTCTTCCATCTTGAGGAAGACCGCGCCGAGGCCGGACTCAGGCGACTTCGCGAGCATCAGACCAGTGGAGACCTTGACAGTCTTTCCAGCCAAGATCGTGAAGTCGTCGATGCATCGGACGTCGAGGCCAACGTCTCCCTTCCGTTGGGTCGGGAGCGTTGCGCGAGGATCTGCTTTTTTGAAGAACAGGCGAGTAAGGCTCATGCCCTTCTTTTAGTTCACTCGGGGGTGGCCGCCGGTGTCTCGACGAATATTGAATCTGGGATAGATCGAAGCGGCGTGGCCGCCATAAGACCTGGGTTCGTTCGCCATCTGCCGTTCAATTGCGAGTACGTCATTTCCCAGTCAGAACACTCTTCGAGAAATTTTACCCAGTCAACTAAACTCAATCGAGTTTTCGAGATCAGCGCGCAGCTAACGAACTCTGAGGCCGATGAAGATATGAAACGTGGTCGTCGGCGAGTTGGACCGTCCGCAAACAAAATTTTGTCGCCGACGATGGAACTTCTGCGTCGAGGCCAATCATGATCTCGAACCCAAATATCACCGTCAGTAGAAGCAAATGGCGTGTGACCTTCAACCGGTTTTCTCGAAGTCGCTGACGCTCGTGGTCTGTTACCGACGACCGCTTTGAAGAAGTCACCAACATACGCTTGTGGCTCATAATTGATGAAAAAGACTTTACCGTCTCGGATCACAGTTCGAAACCCTTGAATTCCGTCTCTAGTCACAGAAGAAGTGATGACACCCTTTTGATAACGAAACACGACAACCTCCACCGAAGCTTTCCAATCACCCTTTGTCTCAAACAAAACATCTGTGAAAGAGCCAGTTGCCATCATTTGCTTGCGTAGACGATCACCGCATGTGAGATGGAAAAACTCGATTGGCACCACAAAGATGAGTTCACCACGCTCTTCAAGGTGATCGAGAGCACGCTCGACAAAAGCAAAATAGAGATTCGCCGAAGGTGGTAAGAGCGTTGACGTCAACTTCTTTACGGATGAATGAGAGACGTGTTTTCCGTGAGACGTCTTTTTAGCACAAATGTATGGTGGATTACCGATAATCGTATCAAACTTTTCATTCGAAGAAAGTGTGAAAAAATCCATCACTCGCGTTCGAGATGCATGCTGTGTTTGAACTAATGAAGCATCAAGCTCGAGGCCAATGGCTGTTAAGATCAAATCAAGGAAAATTCCAGTTCCGCTTGATGGTTCCAACACAGAGCCTGAATTGCGTCGCAACGTTGACATACGGCGAGCCAGCGTAGATGGTGTCATTACTTGACCAAGGTTTTTTTTCATTTGTTCGTAGGTTCCACGTAAATTCGAACTACTTCTTGTGCGCTACGACGCATGTGTAAGCTCACAAAATTTAGTCCTTTTTTGAGCGAAGGTGCATACGAGAGATAGTTTGGTGAGAAAAAAAGCAGTTCTTCATCTTGTTCATGACACATAGCATCCTTCACAAGAACACCAAGCATTGTCGGATCAGCACGTAGATCTTGATCAAGACACAATTCGATCGATTTGTACGTTAGTACTGTTCTTGGTTGTGAAAAAAGTGCTGTCAAGATGTCAAACCAGCAAGTTACTGGATTTTCTGATCGACTCACCTGTTCGTCTAAACTAGCGAAATTTGTTTTCCCCTTCAACGGTAAGGGACTGTCTTTGACATATCCGTTCCTGTGCTCAGGAAGAAAATTCGGAATATCTTCAAGATCTGAGTATAAATTCAACTTGTGCTTAGCGGCTATATTCAAGAACTTTTCCTTGAAGCTACCGCACGTAACAGTACCATCATTAATCCTTGCTTCTCCGTGTTTCACCTGAATTGATCGCGACGGATCACTCTTGAGTGTCAAATCTCCTTTTTTAGGTGGACGCGAGAACATCGACGACAGCAGCAAAAGTACTTCTTCACCTTTTCCACCGTTTCGTCCTCCACCGTTACCTTGACCTTGGATCAAGGATACCGCTCTCGCAAATGAGCAATACTCGTGATTGACTACTTCTTCTGGAAATTTTCTTTTAAACGCATGGTGTTGTTTGATGTCATTTATAACGATTGTTTGAATGATGTTATCATTTTCCAAATCACACAAAAATTTCTCGCATGTGATTCCGTGTCGGATCAACAGCGGAAACAAATCATTTGCGATTTTCTCTCCAAATTTTCGATCAAGTGACTCTAGATCAATTCTCACTCGGTGGCCACCACCGGTGTCTCGATACCAACATACGCATTCTCATCAATGTCCGTGTCGTACTGATCCGTCTTCGCCTGCTCGGGCGTCTTCACGAGAGCCGCGTCGATGATGTCTGCGACAACCTCCTTGAACTTCGGGTCGCGCATGACGTCGATGAAGTCAGGCTTGTAGAACTTCTTCTCGAGAAGCACCTCGCCCGTCTTCGCGTCCGCCACGGTCAACTCTTTCCAGCCGCCGGTGCCGGAGATCGACAGCAGCTTGCCGTTCTTCTCGATCTTGTTCTTGTCGCAGTACTCGCGCAGCACGTCGAACAACTCCTCGTGCTCTACGATGCCTTTCCCAAAATGGATCTGGAAGTGGATCTTGCGGAACGGCGCGGCAACCTTGTTTTTAACGACCGACGCGATGACGTTGATGCCAATGAGCTCGTCGTTCTTGTTTTTGATGCGAGTGCCGCCTGTAAGCGAGATGCGCGTCGAGGCGTGAAACGGCAGAGACAAGCCTCCCGGGGTTGTGTTGTGATTGATTTGCCCATTTGCCAAATAACACTCCGTACCTTCTACGGTCACGTCAACAACCTTCATAGATTCATCAACTGCGACCGCATCAGGGTGATCTTTTAGCATAACCCAAGCCTGACCGTGCTTCACTCTGTGGGTTGACGTGCCTTTCAAATCGCCTAACCGATAATGTTGTGCGACATTTTCTTTGACGACATAATGAGTTAACGGAGCATAAATCTCTTTTCCTTCATCGTTTACACTCAGTATCTCAAATCCATGTTCAGATACATCCATCACTGTTGGTTGATTGAAATCCGAGATACCGAAACGTTGTGCCAATTCCGCGAAACTCAGTTCCTCATACAGATATTTGCACCTGATTTTTACTTTGGTCGTGAATGGATCTACACACATCGGGTCGCCAAACATGACGCCGATCTTCGTACGGATCTGATTGAGGCAAACGAGAGTGATGTTCTGGTTGCCGATGAGCTGAGTGATCTTGCGGAAGCCCTTGCTGAGCTGGCGAGCTTGCAAGCCGATGCTCTCCTGTGTGTACTCTGCCTCAAGCTCGGCCTTGGCAGGTGTGGCGGCGACGGAGTCCCAGATGATCACGACGGGCACGTCCTTGTTGGCGGCCTTCGTCTTCGTGATGATGGAGTCCATGACCTGGAACGTGTCCTCGACACATCCCGTCTCGACGTAAATGAAACGCTTGCTGACGTCAACGCCGAGCGCGCGAAGGTTCTCAGGGTTGACAGCGTTCTCGGTATCGATGTAGACGGCGATGCCGCCCATCCGCTGACAAGCGCGACAGATCTGCGCCGCGATGTGCGACTTGCCGATGCTTGGCTGTCCGTAGATCTCGATGATGCGACCCTCGGGGAGGCCTCCGCCCTTCTTGTTGGCGACGGCGTAGTCAAGCTGAACGCTGCCGGTCGACACCCAACGCTTGACGTGTGTCGGAGACATGTCGGTCCCGAGGTTCCAGGCCACGCGGGTCTGGTGCTCGCGGTTCAGATCCTTGATGAGGTCTTGAACGAAGTCGTCGCCGAGACCCTTCTGCGCGACCGGGGCCGCGCCTTCCGCCTTCTTCTTCGCTGTGCTCATCTTTCCTCTTTCTTCGGGCGATGGGCAGGGATCGAACCTGCAACCGACCGGTTAAAAACCGGTTGCTCTTTCCTCACGCTCGGTATCGAGAACTAGTACTCCCGACCTCGCGTCAAACTACGAGCTTCCATCGCAAACGACAAAGGCCCCATCGGGGCCAATGTCACAGTGTCGTTTGGTCTCAGGCCTCGAGGTCGTCGAGCGCGGAATCCATGTCGTCAGCCACGTCAGCAAGCAGACCCTTCTTGGCCGTCGGCTTGGTCGGAGGAGCCTTACGCTCCACAGGCTTCGCGACTTCGACCTTCTCCTCCGGCTCCGGCTTCTCAGCTGCTGCCTTGAGAGCTCCGCCGCGCGCGAGACCGTCGCTACCAGCCTTGTGATCGCCAGCGTCGAGCCACTCCTGTAGCTTCTTGGCGGTGTCCTCGGTGGAGGTGACCGGGTAGTAGTCGTCGATGACAGGCATCGTCTCGAGCCAGGTCTTGAGAACCGCGGGGTCCTTGTGAGCCGGGCTGTTCGTCCGCTTCGCCGAGATCTTCGCCTCGAGCAGCGGCTTGCCAGTGTTCTGGTTCATCTTCTTACCGGCGCTCACGACGAGCTCGAGGTCGCAGCCGTTCTCGAGGTCGGTGTAGTCACCGGCGTCCGTCATGAACAGCGCGATGAGCTGCTGTACGTCGGTGTAGTTCGGGGACCACATGTGAACGCCGTCACCCTCCTTCGAGCGATCGACGACAGCCACGCTGTTCGCCGTCTTCGAGGACAGCAACTTGGCCATCTTCTTGAGCTCGTCAGCCTGCGCCGGCGTCTCTGCGTTCTTCGCCTGGTTGTACAGGTCGATGCGGAAGTTCTTGATCGGATCCTCGCCGCCGTTGTTCTCCGGCGAGACGATCATGCCCTTGCCGTCGCCCTGGATGCCGTAGTACACGATGCGCTCGGGGAACGGCATGCCGGGGTCCGCGTCCGCGAAGGGGAGCACGCGGATCGTGAACGTGCCCGGGGCCTCGTATTTCCAACGCTTCCATTTGGAGCCGCCGCCGCCGGAGCGGCCGCCTCCCGCGTTGATCTGCTCGAGCCGCTTACGAATCGCGTTGATGTCTACCTTAGCCATGTGAGTTTTTGGTCGTTTTCTGGATGTTTAGAGGGTGTTGAGAGGGCCTGCGATCATCCGTCGCAGGTATCACTAAATATAGTCTGTTCAAGCACTTAGTATAAGTTTCATGTGCGTTTTTCTTGCTCGCACGAAAGCCTATCTGCCATATGAACAAGGATGGCTAATGGAGGCTCCTTCATACCATACGGACGGTTTGCCTCTACACACTGGCCGTCGTTAAGCAAGATCGCAGCCCACTCGTCCCACGTTGTCTTGATATTGAAATGCTGTAAGAGGAAAAGGCTTGCGTGTGGCACCGTGGAGTACGGCATCTTGTGATTGATCTCGTACAGATTGCCGCGCTCTCTGTAATAGTTGTTGGTCTGCGCGAGATATCGATCATGTTCGAGGTCGCCGACTTTGCCAAGGTCGTGAAGCAGCGCAGCAAAGATGACCGACTCCTCCGGAATGTCTTTGTAAATCTCAGGCGAGACCTTCATCAAACGTGTACAATTCTTGAGTACTTTCAAAGAATGATCAATAAGTCCACCTACAAATGCCGAGTGATACTCCGTGCGCGAAGAGGCAGGTGTCATCACAAGACGATCGCCGAAATGATCAAGCATAGCCTGGATGGTCTCCGTCCGATGCTCGCCGGATTGGAGGAGGAGAGACGAGAACTTCTCCCAGTTCTTGATGATCTGTTCTTCGCTCAACATTTATTCACTTTCTCAAAGGTCAAAGAATAGGTCGTGACGTCTCCGTCTCGAACGACGGCTCCCTTGACAGCGCTTGACGTCCCAAGCGGAGAATATTCTGCCCGGCGTTTACATCGCGATTGTGTTCCGCGTTGCATTCCGAGCAAGTCCATTCTCTTACAGACAAACCTGTCTCACCTGTTGGTCCTGTCTTTTTGAGACATTCCGAGCACGTGACGGTCGTCCAACTTTCAGACACCTTGATCGCTTTCCCTCCAAGCCTTTTGGCTTTGTATTCTAAGAAGGAAATGATGCGAGCCGGGCTCGCGTCAAGGATGCCTTTCGAAATTTTCTTGTTTTTTATAATGACCTGTGTCACTTTGAGATCACCGACAAAGATGTTCTCGTACTGCTGCGCAAGTTGCACCGTTGTCTTGTGTGTCCAATCGAGTCGCTTATTGCGGATCTTTGCGTGTAGATTGCGAGCTTGACGCTTTTTCACCGCGCGGTGAAAACAAGCAAGTCTGATCTCATCATCGCGAGTCAGATTGGATCGCGAGATGATTGTTCCACTTGAAAGAGCAATCTGCTTCTTGATCCCGAGATCAATACCAACATCTGAACCTTTGTTGGCATGAGACGACGCTTCGAGAACCTCGACGACGAAGCTCACGTACCAACGATCACGAGCGTCTTGGTTGATAGAGCCAGTCTTGACCTTCGATCCGATCGGGATCGGTAGAAGCGATATACTTCTCCTTTGTAGGAGAAGGCGTCATCGTTTACCTTGATGTTTCGTCCTTCAAACGGAATCCATCCAAGTGAACGCTTGGCGGAACGCCATTTCAATTTCGTCTTC
>Ga0163150_10007460_pt1 | contig 12830 bp, 11 predicted proteins | sample OliLakLV19P2IB_FD_148628 | JGI IMG/M metagenome (GOLD analysis project Ga0163150, IMG submission 148628) | Freshwater microbial mat bacterial communities from Lake Vanda, McMurdo Dry Valleys, Antarctica - Oligotrophic Lake LV.19.P2.IB | ecosystem: Environmental > Aquatic > Freshwater > Lake >...
ATCTATAATGAAGCAATTCTAAAAATTAGATCATTGTAAATTATATTTTAACTCTATCCAACTATTACTTAAATAGGTCATTTAGCCAGTATACTCTTCATTATAAGAAGGGTCTATACAACTTGCAAGCAGAGAATATTAAAACCTAGGCCAGAGTAAGTAGTAGATAATTGGGTTACTACAAATATTTCCAAGGCCTCTCCTTCTATCGCCTTGAGTCTTTTTTCATATCGACTGGCCTATTTGCTATAATGCAGGATGCTTGGAAATTTGATACGCTATAGAAAGGTATGAGAAGAACAGTTGCCACCTCAATCATCGTATTTGCAGTCATGATGCTCGGAACTCTCGTGACCATCTTGTATGCCAAAGGCTACAGATTTATCCCACAAAAAAATGGTACCACGATTGTCGAAGGCACTGGACTTTTGGTTGCAACAAGTGAACCAGATGGTGCAAAAGTACATGTCAATGGTGAGCTACTAACCGCAACTAACAATACGCTCAATCTTTCCCCCGGTGAGTATGATGTTGAGATCGTAAAAGAAGGGTACTTTCCATGGAAAAAAAAGGTGATCGTCCAAAAGGAAATTGTAACGCAAGTACAAGCGCTTCTATTGCCCATAGCGCCCAAGCTTGAGGCGGTAACACTCATTGGCGCACAAAACCCTATTGTTGATCCTCTGAACGGGCAAATTGGATATACCGTAATATCAGCAACTGAGGAGCGAAATGGTATTTATATTTTGGATATGAATGCAAATCCTCTCTTGACCCTTGGCAGCGCTGCTCGACAAATTACAAGCTCTGCGCGCATAGATTTTTCCACAGCAACTCTTCTCTTTTCACCTGAAGGGGATCAGGCTTTGGCATCAGTTGGAAGTAGTACTAATGCGACAGGTTCTGGTGCATTTACGACAACTTATCTTCTTCGCACAAATGGGTTCAACGATAACCCACAAAATGTTACAGCAACAATAGATACAATTCTTGAGGAATGGGCAGTACTACAAAACAAAAAAGATCAAAAGCGAATTGATAGCCTCCCCCGAAAGCTAAGACCCCTCGTACGCGCCAACTTCAAAAATGCAAAGTACTCACCTGAGCTTGATAAAGTACTCTATGAAGCAAGCACAAGTGCAACGCTCCCCTTGGTCATTACTCCACGTTTGATTGGTGCAAATAGCACGCCGGAACAACGATCATTAAAGACAGGTAACTTGTATGTGTATGACATAAAGGAAGATCGAAATTACCTTCTCAATGAGGCTAATAATCCAGATGCAATAAAGCCTAATTTCATCTGGCATCCTGACTCAAATCATCTTTTCTATATACAAGATAGAAGAATTTATATCACAGGCTTTGATGGAATCAATAGAACCAATATCTATTCCGGCCCATTTGTGCCCGATTTCTTCACCGTTTGGCCCAACGGCTCACGTATACTCATCCTAACCAATTTAAATAGCACAGACAGCCCATATAACCTCTACACGCTGAGCCTGAAGTAAGGCCAGCGTGCTCTGATGCTCGACAAGCAGGTATACCGCGAAGGTGGGGACCTTAACAAGATCAAGCGGAACTACGCTCGCGTCGCTGCGGTGACTCGTCTATTCGTCCGCTAGATAGGAGTCGAGAACCAACAGGTGCAAGCCAGAACGACACTGGGAGGAAACTCCCCCGCTTCTTCCCAGTGTCGTCACTTCTCTCGTTAAAAAAGATCAGTGCTAGCATTTTTCCACTCCAATTACTTCGTATTTCAGTATATAAGAGTGGTAAATATAATATATCAATCTATTTCTCAATATACTTATATATAAACTAGTGGTACAAATTTCAGGTGTTAGGTTTTGGGAATATATAATAGTTTCAATTTTGCAAACATTAAAATCGTTGAGGATTTTTCAAAGTACCACCCTGACAATTTTATGCAAGTTCTCGATTGTGTTTACATTGAGTGAAGCGAATGTGCTCGAACAATAATCTAAGCCTAGAACCTAGAACCTAGAACCTAGAACCTAGAACCTGATATCTAGACACTAAACGTTTACCCTGAGATAACGAAGGGCTAGCCGCTTGACGCTTCCTTTAATTGAGGTACTTTTGTGGCGACATAAAACTTGATTCGGTCTTTTGCTGTGCTACGGGATTTTCCATAGGTATCGTAAAGCTCACAGTCGTCCCCGTACCTTCTTCTGCAGTAAGCCAAATCTTGCCGCCGTGGGACTGTACAATACTTTTAGAAATATAAAGACCAAGTCCTGTTGAACCTGACTTAAATCCTCCTTGACCAGCTTGCGAATAACGACCAAAAAGAATTGCTTGTTTTTCTTTCGGCACGCCAATACCATTGTCAGCTACTTCTATTTTGACGCTATTGCCCTCAAGAATGGTCGTTACGCGAATTTTACCACCTTGATGGGTATATTTGATGCTATTTGAAAAAAGATTGTTCAGAACCTGTCCTATGCGCTCCACATCAAATTCAAAAAGTGGTATATCAGGAGATAATGTTGGCTCTATAGTGATACCTTTGCTCTCTGCTACATGTATAAATACTCCTACTCTTTGCTCGATAACTGAGTTGATTGATGAACGTGATTTACTGATTGCAAATTTTCCTGCTTCAATTTTTGACGCATCAAGTAAGTCTGCAATATCACCCAACATCCGCTCAGTTGAGTCTTTTATAAGAAAAAGCATTTTTTCCTGATCTTGCTTTCCCAGCTTGGCTGAGATCAAAAGCTCCGAGGCACCTTTCATCGACGTCAATGGCGCACGCAGCTCATGGACAACCATATGAGTAAATGTCTCGCGTACTTCCTGAATTTGTTTTTCAAAGGTGATATTTTCCATTGTAATCGATACCCCGATTACTTTGCCGGTTCCATACAAAAATACAGGACTGATAAAGACTTTTATATTGAGCTCATTAAGCTTAATATCATCCAAAATTACAGTCTTTTTGTCCTCGAGAACACTTCTAATTTTGTCAGCCAAATTAAAGCTTTTCCCAAAACTTGTTATGACTTTGAACGTATCAGGATCGCCTGTAAGTCCCAGATACTCTTTTGCAGATGTATTGAGAGATGTGAGCTGTAAAACATTATCTATAATTGAAAACATCACCGCACCAGTTGGAATTGAAAGAAGAAGTGAATTGAGTTTGCCTTTTTCAGTCTCAACGATACTTTCAAGTCGCTCAACCGCACGTGTTGCCTGATTTATGACACGATATAAAAGATCTACGTCTTGAGGCAAAAAAGCATTTTGTTGAGTTGAGGAAACATTGATAGCTGCGACAAGCACGTTATGAATAACAAGCGGAATATTAAAGTAGGACGTTGGGGCTTGTACAGCTTTTTCATCAACTGCCGCCCCTTCAACATGCTCTTCTACACTATTTGAGCGTGTATGAGTATCGATTTCGTAGACTGCATTCAAAATATCGGCCTTTGCTTCTTTCAGATATTCTGAACCTACAGATTCCTGTAGTTGAATCTTATAATTGAGTTTGTCTTGCTGAACAAGCACATAAGAAATTGAGGAATACTGCAAGAGATTTTTGACTGTTGAGACTAACCCTTCAACAACACGACCCACATGAAGAGAATATCCAATGTCTTCTGATAAGTGCTTGAGAACAGAAAGCTCATAAAACCTTCGTGCAAGTTCTTTTTTTTGTACAACAGCCTCTTGTCGCCTCTTTACCTCTCGATACAGAAAAAACCCAATAACCGCAATACCGAGAATATTGGTCGCAATAAGGATATAAGATATAAGATTCATGGGCAGAAATTAACGCTCTCTTATAGTATCTTGCCTCATGTTAAAAGACAAGCAATAAAACAAAAAAAACGCACTATTTTGAAGTGGGCGATACAACTGGGACTTGCGCTGTTGGCGCAGCATCCTCTTTGCCCTCAACCTGGAGATGGCTGATAAGCGCTTGAAGTTCTGGATTGCCTGAAACCATTGGCTCTATAGTTTTACGAATACTTTCTGGTGATATCTCGGCGAGAGAAACTATCAGTGACTTTAAATAAACTTTTGCTTCACCTTCTACAGCCGTTACTGCACCCGTATCATCTATAGTAATTTTCCCGATGGATCGTGCTTTACGAAGTACAACATCCCGTCCTAAAATAACAATCTGCTTTTGAATTATATCGGTAAGAAGATTTAAAAAGTCTATATCAGATGTCGGCATATACCTTATGCAGCAGCTTGCTCTGTGTCACCGAGCAAAGCTTTTACTTTATTTACTAGGTCATCGGTTGAAATCTCATATTTCAAAATATAATCATTTGCACCTGCAAAGAGTGCTTCTTTGACCATTGTATCATGGCCAAAGTTTGTAAGCATGGATATTGGAAGATTCTTGGTGCGATCATCCTGCTTTAAAATCTTGAGGATTTCATTTCCAGACATATCAGGAAGCATTTGATCTAGTAAAATTAAGTCAAATTGTTCTCCGGTTGCAGTTGCAATACCCGTCTTTGCATCTGGTGCCACCTTGACTTCAAATCCAGCATTTTTCAACGCTGTCTCAAAAACAGAAGCTACCGCAATCTCATCATCAACAATCAATATTCTTCGCATCACATCTAAAATTAACATCTCTTCTACTCAATTGCAAGTACTATTTACTCGAGCTTAGATAAAAAGCTATGAAAAGGCCCCGGTTGCACAGCGTGCAAACGGGGCCAGGTTGTGAGGCGATTACTGTTATATTTGCCTCAAACCAAACGCAGTGCTTAGGGTCGCAAGGATGAGTGCTAGCCAGATGGGGACTCCCCATTGTTGGCCCTCCAACACACGAAAGATACCGCCATTATTTAAAGCGGTATCCAAGGTCCACAAGGTAATAAACCAGCCCACCCAATTGGCAAAAAAGCTAACCCCTAGCATAGGTCCACGGCGTGGATCCTTGACACAAGCTGCCATTGCAAAAACACTGACTACGAAGAGGCAGATAAGACCAACGATTGCAGCGGCAAGACTAAGCCAATGCGCCATGATAACCGCCTTTCTCAACGCGATCAAGATGATACACCTAAACCCATGCGATACGGGCCAGGGTAACATCAGAGTTTGATTATATCATCCGGGGATTTCCAAAAAAACAGTGCATTACTTTTCCGTTTGCACTTCTATTGTCTTTCCATCTGTTATTACCTCAACTGTCCCATTGTTATCAGTTCTTTTATACCGTGTTTTTTCAAGAGATAACAACTCAAGAATTGATTTTGCTGGATGGCCGTAATTATTTTGGCCAACTGAAATTATAGCCAGTTCTGGACTAATGCGCTTTATAGTCTCAAGGCTAAATCCGCTCTTTGATCCGTGATGGGGAACTTGAAAAAGTTCTATCGATCTTTTGAGGGCTTTTGTATCCTCTGATAACTGCACATCCTGCATATCACCTGTAAAAAGCGCATCAAATGAACCATATGACATATGAAGTAACAGTGATCCAAAATTTTGACTTTCGGCAATCGTTCCATGAGGACTGGTGGCTCTTAGAAATTCGTGTGATGGACCAAGCACTTTTATCTCAAGACTGCCAAGCCTTACTCTATCGTTCTGATATATATGCTTTACTGGAATCGCTTTTTGTGAGAGTACTTGCTCAAACGCTTTATAAGCCTCTGAGTGATTTACGAGCTTTTCACTCAAATATTGATGTACCCTATAGCGCTTCATGACCTCAATAAGTCCAATAAAGTGATCCGCATGGGGATGTGAGAGAAAAACTATATCTATTTCCTTGTCCCACATGGGCATATGATTTGTAAGACAATTTAGCACTAAACCATCAGGTCCGCCATCAATTAAGATATCACTGCCATTAGGTGTCCTGATATAAATTGCATCACCCTGCCCTACATCACAAAAAACTATATGCAACTTTTTATCAGAAAACTTAATATACTGATAAAAAATTAGTCCACACAAAAATACTACGCTTAAACTAATTGTGATAACAAATTTCTTCATCTAGTCTTTAGTAAAACTGCTCCGACAATACAGTAATATCCAGCAATAAGAACTAGTGGCAAACGCGTAACATCAACTGGATTCAAGGCAGTCAACCCTACAATATACTCAAAATACGAGAGCAAAGGGAATGAAAGATACAAAAAAGGAGCTGAAAGAAGTGGGTGAATTAGTGACAAAAGTGCAGCTACCCCACCTAACAGCATAAGAATTGGGATCGTCCAGAGTATCAAAAGATTTGATAGAAATGAAATCGGCGCAAAGGTTTGAAAGTGGTAACTTATGATAGGAATTGTGAGAATTTGAGCAGAAAATGTGGTTGTCACATCATCTTTAAAAGTTGGAAAGTGTATTTTTTTGAGCTTGATATCGAGTATTGGTTTCAAGATCAAAATACCTAAGGTTGCCATAAAGGAAAGCTGAAAGCCTACGTTTGTGATAAGTGCTGGGTCGATCAACAACATAACGATCGCGGTAAAGCTGAGTGCAAGATAAGAAAAGGTCTGTCTTCCAAATAATTGCGCAGAAAATGCAATTCCACCCATGAGAGTTGCTCTTACAATTGAAGGATCAAGGCCTGATATGAGTGCGTATAAGATAAGTATTACAAATAGGCAGCCAATAGCAACTTGTCTGCGCAAAAAAAGTAACAGAAGAGATAGGGTAAATGATGCTACTAATGCTACATTGCTTCCCGATGCTGCGACGACATGAAGCACCCCAGAATTCGTGAGCTGATCTTCAAACTTGTCACTCATACCTTCTTTGATTCCAAAGACCATACCCATCAAAAGCGCCGCTTTTTGTGCATCTAAAGTTCTATTGTAAGAGCCTGCGGTACTTTGGCGGATAAATGATGAAACTGATAATAATGGTTTCAAAAAAGAGTCCTTTCCTCGGGTGACTTTTGGATTTTTTAGTATCCAAAATTGATCATCTGTCCCTTCGTTCCTCAGGACACGCACCTCGCTTTGCTCGGTGCCAGCACTAGTACTTGATTTCTTAGACTTTGCTTGTGAGATGGTTCCTTCTACAACTATCGACTGACTATATTGATACTCCGGAAATCTTGGCAGGAGCACATACACACCATCCACAAAAAATCCTTGGCCGGTTGTAGTCTTTTTGGTTTCGGATAAAAAGGTATGCTCTATTTTGACCTTTTTACCTTCAAATGGTTGCTGAAGATTTGTAAAGTAATGAAAAAATCGAGCAATAAGAAGCACTATAAGACAAATAATAACAAGCAGTTGCTTCATATATCTGCTACTTTTACGTTCAAATCTCTGCTTAAATGCAAATCAGCATTCATAAAATCAAATATAATGGAAACTAATACACACTGATACTGTCTTTAACCTTTTCAAAAGTTGCTTGACCAACTATTTTTTTTGCTAGTAACTCTTCAATTTTTGCATACGGCCTACCTGATACGATCTTCTCAACTGTCTTTGATCCGACACCGGGTAGCGCTTCAAGCTCTGTGTCTGATGCAGTATTGATATTTACTTTTCCAGTTGTCGCTGTACTTTGAGCTTTTGTATCGCCTACTTTAGGGATATATACTTTTACGCCGTCCTGCAAAGCTTGCGCAAGATTGAGTTCTTGTGAAATTCGTGCTCGATCTGCGTCTTCTGCAAATCCTCCTGCTTTCATAATTGCATCCTTTATCCGTGATCCTTCAGGAAATTCATATACACCCGGGCTCTTTACAGCACCGGCAATATCAATGACCAATGAAGAAACAACTTTTTCGTGATCTTTTAGAGCTTCAGTATCGACGGCTGATAAAACTTCTATTTTTTGTTGGGGAGTTAAAAACTGGATCAAACCAATACCTAAAAACATCAAGCCAAGCAGTCCAAGTAGCACTACTACAATGTTTTTGCGCAAAAACGCTATCACTTCACTCTGCTCAGTGCCAAACTCACTGTCCATACTTTTACTGTAAACAATTCGTAGGAGGAGTTCAAGAGGTGAAAAATAGATTGACAAAAACTTGAATAAGTAGTAAAATATTACTAGTATGAAAATAGGAGCAGTTACCACAACTAACAGCAAGGGACAAATTGTAATACCTAAGAATATGAGAGATATACTTGCTATAACACCAGATATAGCTCTCAATATTATTCTTACTGGGCATGGTATATATATTTGTCCTATAGAGCAAGTTTTGACTCGAATAGACAGCGAAAGTTCTTATATAAAACTTCTGGAGAAAACAAAGGGTACCTGGAGTAAAGAAGATCCGGAAACTGATAAGGGGAAAAAACGCACACTTGAGCTTCAGGCCTCCAAATCAAGAAAAAAAGCATGGTAGTTTTAGATACCAATATTATTATTGATCACCTACGGTTGAAGGATAGAACGAAAGATTCTGCGCTCATGAAGGCTGCCCGTCAAAACCCAAAAGAGGTACTTGGAATCTCCATAATAAGTATTCAAGAACTGTATGAAGGTCAAAGCACGCTTGATCCAGATAAGGAACAGTATCTGCTTGCAACAATTAGCCCACTTAAAATCCTACCCTATACCTATGAAGTTGCTCAACGGGCAGGAGAAATAGCACGAGATCTCAAAGAAGCGATAGAACTTGCAGATGCAGCAATCGCGGCTACAGCACTACTCAATGGCGCAAAACTCCTTACCTCAAACACAAAAGACTTTGAGAAAATAAAAGATTTACAACTTCTTTAATTTCCCTAGTTGAAGTGCTTTAGTTCTAACTTCGTCAAAACAATAACTCTAAGGATCAATTTGGCAAAAAGTATATCCAAAGATTAGACTTCTCTCTTCGTTCGAAGAATAAAATCTAGATGCCGGATCGGAGTCCGGCATGACAATCTGGAGGAGTTACTGTACAACAAAGTTGAGGAGCTTGTTGGGGATGTAGATGACCTTTTTGACTGTGCCTTCAGAGAGATACTTTGCTACTTTTTCACTTTCTCGTGCGGCTTTTTCAGCTTCAGCCTGCTCAACAGATGTAGAATTAAAGACGAGATTCTCCCGAACACGACCATTGACCTGTACTACAATCGTAACATCTTCAGCTGCAACCAAATCCGGATTAAAGCTCGGCCAGGAAGAAGTATGAATCGAGTTAAAAGATTTATGATCTACTACTGCCTGCCCTGAGTTGTGTCGAAGGGATAATGTGCGATCTTCAGATTCATCCTTTTCATTGGTCAATAATATATCATCAATAATCAATATCTGATAAAGCTCCTCCGTCATATGCGGCGCAAAAGGTGCGAGCATTTGTAGGAATATTGTTGCTGCTTCTTTTGAAAGAGTCTCTTTATTTGAGAGTATATTATAAAGCTCCATCAGTTTTGCGAGCGCTGTATTGTAAGATAAGCTTTCTAGATCCTCGGTCACGCCTTTGATCGTCTTATGAAGCGCACGATTTATCTGAAGATCTTCTTCTTTTTCATTGATTGCAACTGTCGTCATTAATTTCCACACTCTTTTCAAGAACCGATGCATCCCCTCAATACCCGTATCATGAAAATCTCCACCCTGTGAGTATGGCCCCAAAAACATAAGATATGATCGTAAAGTATCTGCCCCATACTTTGCAATGTATTCATCAGGTATCACGACATTGCCTTTTGATTTGCTCATCTTGGCACCTTCTTTGATCAAAAGTCCATGAGCATAAAATCGTTTGAATGGTTCCTCAAAATCAATAAGTCCCAGATCTTTCAAAAACATCGTCATAAATCGCGCGTATAGTAAATGCAGGACTGCATGCTCTGCTCCTCCTATATACATATCAACAGGAAGCCATCTCTTAACTCTATCTATATCAAAAGGTACATTTTGTAGATCAGTTGAGGAATAGCGTAGAAAATACCATGCACTATCAACAAATACATCTGAGACATCTGTTTCCCTCCTAGCTTGTTCATTACAATTGGGACATACCACCTTATAAAACTCTTCATGAGTTGCCAGTGGTGAGGCTCCTGTACCGAGTGGTTTATAATCTTCTATCCTTGGCAAGGATACAGGCAAGGCATCATCACTAACTGGATACCAGCCATGCATATATTGAGTATCTTGTATCTTGTATTTTGTATCTGAAGCTCTTTTATCTTTATCAGATACTACATACGAGCTACTAGATACTTTTTTCGCTTCTTCCGTATCAAACCATGACTTTCCACTTTCCGCACAACTTTCACAATAAATCATAGGAATTGGCGGTCCCCAGTATCTTTGCCGCGATATAAGCCAGTCGCGGAGATGGTAGGCGGCCTGTCGCCTTCCAATATTTTTTTCTTCAAGTGAGGCAAAGACCTTGGGTAAGTCTTGAGGAACTTTAAGATCGTTCCATACGTCGGAGTTAATTAATACTCCATCTCCTGTATACGCCTGATCTAAATCTTCAATATTTCCTATAGGATTAGTTTCACTTTGCACTACAGGCCGTACTGGTAATTTGTATTTTTTAGCGAATGCTAAATCTCGATCATCATGGGCTGGCACTGCCATAATCGCGCCAGTGCCGTAGCTCATAAGTACATAATCAGCAATCCACACAGGTATCTGCTCAGAATTGACGGGATTAATGGCATACAAACCACTAAAGACACCTGTTTTTCCCTGCCCTGAGCCAGTCGAAGGGTCTTTGTCATCGCCCATTCTTTCCTGCGTACTCTTTTTTCGTGCTTTCTCCTGATAGACCCTTACTTCATCAACAATCTCTTGATCAGATACCCAGCCAGCAGCAAGCGCCTCCTCAACTAACGGATGCTCAGGCGAGATAACCATAAAGGTTGCACCGTATAATGTATCTGGGCGTGTAGTAAAGACCTTAATTCTATACTTGTCATTGCGAGTACCCGAAGCAATCTGGTCTGATCCTTCGGGAATACTCAGGACAGGGATTGCCACGTCGTTCGTATCCTCACTCTTCGCAATGACAGAGAATGTGATCTCCGCCCCTTCTGACTTTCCAATCCAGTTACGTTGCGCGATTTTGACCTTTTCAGTCCAATCCAGTCCCTCTATATTACTCAGTAAGCGATCTGCATAATCAGTAATCCGGAAAAACCACTGTTCAAGCTCTCGTCTCTCGACCTCGCTATTGCATCGCTCGCACCGACCAGCAATAACTTGTTCATCAGATAGCACAGTCTTACATGATGGACAAAAATTAACCTCTGCCTTTTTGCGGTACGCAAGCCCCTTTTTGAACATCTGTACAAAAAGCCACTGTGTCCATTTATAGTAATCAGGGTCATATGTCTCAAGCGTTCTTGTCCAGTCATATGCATTCCCAATTGCTTTTAACTGTCTATAGAAATTTTTTTCAGATTTCTTTGCCTGATCCATGGGATGTGCACCAACTTTCAGAGCATAATTTTCAGAGTGAATGCCAAATCCATCAAGTCCAATAGGCTCAAAGACATCATATCCTTTCATCCTCATAAAACGACCGTAGATATCAGTTCCTGTAAAGGCGTACATATTTCCGACATGCATACCTTCAGCCGAAGGATACGGAAACATCATAAGGTTATAAAAAGGTTTACCCTGAGATTTTTCGAAGGGCTTTTTAACAGTATCTAAATCTGGAGAATAAGTTTTATTATCTTCCCAAACTTTTTGCCATTTCTGCTCAATTTCAGCTGGGTTATAGAGTGTATCCTTCATATCTGTGAGTATAGCAAAAAAAGATCAGAGAGTCACCCTGATGAAGCATCAGGTTTTAGATGAGACATACTACGTATTAAGCTTTATGTTCTAAGCTAAAGATTTCGATTCTAATGAAAATTAGTATAAAAAATATATCATAATTTTGGTCTATAACCTATAACCTAATCTTATAAATTGATAATTTCTTCCGTATCAACTAAGATAAGAGTATGAAAATTATTGCTCAGTCCTCACTTATTATAGTATCGACATTTTTGGTGTTTTTAGTAAATAATAGCGCGCTTCAAGACTTTCAAGCTCAAGTATTTGCCTTCGTGGTTATAATCTGGCTGGCAACGCTGTCTGCAAACCGCTTTTTCCGAAAAAAAGAATTTTTTACTGGGTCCTACTTTGACCTTTTTTGCATAATACTGTCTCTTCTTTTGCTTATATTTTTGACCGGTGGCCTCCCTTCGCCCATTTTTTTCCTTGTCTACTTTCTTCTTTTTGCAGTTACTTTTTTGCTTGAGCCTGTGATAATATTTGTTTTTACCGGGGCTTTACTCCTCCTTTTTTCTCAAGAGTTCTTTCAGCAGGATCTTTTCTTCAATATCCTCAGACTTGGCTCTTTATTGCTTCTTTCGCCACTTGCATTCCTATTTGGGCTTGAAAACCAAAAAAGAGAAAAACTGAATATCCAAATTGAAAAAAATGCTTCACAAATAATCCAAGATGCCGAAGCAATTATTGAAACCACTACTTTATCACAGACTCGGGAAAAAGCTGAAGACATACAGCAAATCGCAAAAGCACTTCGTAAAAAGATAAAAAAACGCACCTGATAACCATGTCCAAGAATATCAATCTATATAAATATTATACATTTCTTTCTATTTCAGCTGTATTTTGTTTTTTGATAGAACCCGCTCATGCATGGGAAATTACCAACTTCAACTTTTACGAATCAAACCGCGTACCACCGCAAAAACTCTCACCCACTGATTCATCGGTAAAGTCAGCAGAGTCAGAAGATAGAACAATTTACATAAAAAGATCTAAAGATCAAATAGCATTGTCTATCTCAGATCGTGAAATAAATTTTGGAGTTTTAAGTCCGGGTGAACCATTTTTACGTTCCCATACGATCTCGCTTCCCCAAACTAAATCAATTGGTATCAATC
>Ga0163150_10007461_pt1 | contig 12828 bp, 15 predicted proteins | sample OliLakLV19P2IB_FD_148628 | JGI IMG/M metagenome (GOLD analysis project Ga0163150, IMG submission 148628) | Freshwater microbial mat bacterial communities from Lake Vanda, McMurdo Dry Valleys, Antarctica - Oligotrophic Lake LV.19.P2.IB | ecosystem: Environmental > Aquatic > Freshwater > Lake >...
ATTCTCCCAATAAGTAATAAGGGGGACGCGGCGGGGGCGAGGGCGTACCCCCGCCGCGCGGCGCGCTTAGGTCCAGTCACTCTGGACGACCACGCGCGCCTTCTGGTAGATCACGGCAAAGTCAGTCACGACCGTGAGGAACGTGCGGTCCCATTGCTGATTGATGAGTTTGTCGTTCTCGACGAGCACGTCCTGCTCGGTGAGTTTTTCGACGGCGTAGCCCGCGTCCACAATCGTGAGCTTATTCGCGGGCTGATCGACCATCGGCACGAGCTTCACGCCCAGCGGCGTGATTGGGTTGCCGGATTTCGCGAAGTCGAACAGCGCTGCGTCCTTGAACTCGGAAAGATTCAGGATGGTCTGCGCGAGCGCGGAGTTCGCAAGCATGTGCGTCGGCGTGAAGTAATGGTCCAGGGTGAGCGTCATATACCCCTTCACGATGTCCGCATACGTCCACGTGTTCACGGTTGCGGTGTTCACTGTCGTGGCGGCTGTAGCCACGCCGGACGAATCGCCACTGACCAGCACCGTCGCGAGCCGCGCATCAAGGGCGCGGCCCAGGCGCTCGCCAATGCGTTGCAGGTGTACGCGCAGCATGTCCACGGACATGCGCCGGATCACCTCGTAGGACGCAATAATGCCGCGGCCCTTCTTGTCGAGCCGAACGATACGGTCGCCGTAGGTAATTTCGGATTCCGGAATCGCCGCGCCTTCGGCAACTGTCCGCAGCTCTTCTTCCGCGGAATTTTCCTCGACATACGGCACGTCAAACGCCGTGCTCGAAATCGGCTCATCGCGAATGATCAGGTCGGGATACGCGGGACGCCGTTTCAACCCCGCAACGACCGATTCGCGCACCATGTCGGGGAACAGCCATTTGGCGTTCGGATCGCTTTGGAAGAAGCGGTCCACCGTGATGCGGTGCAAATCGATTCCGAATTCCTGCGCGCAGTAGTCGGACACGTTCGTGCCCAGCGCGCGAAAATACTGGGCGTGCGTGAGGCCAAGCCCGCCAAGCGTTTCGTACAACGCGCGGCCCTTCACCGTCCGCAAGCGCTCGGGGTCGTCGCTCAAAAACGCGACGCGTTCTTTCACCATGTGATCGCCATACATCATGACGTGTACTTTTCCTTTCTCGTTACAGCAAAACGTGGACCAGCGTCGACGCCGCGTCCACTTTCACGTTGATGCCCCTGCCATTTCCCGACGCCGGAGTCTTCACTTTGCCGTTCGTGGCCGACGCGGTGACGCCCTTGACGCCGTCCACTGTCGGCGCTGTGCCTGCGTATGCAAAAACACAAATGCCCCGGACCTTCACGGGAATTGCCACGGCATTTGTGTCCGCGTCCGCCATCGCCTGTCCAAACACCGCGTCATCGTCATCCGTCGCGTTGTCCACGGTGTACGCCGCCGTCAGCTTCACCGCGTCGCCCGCGAAAATACTCACCGTCCCGCTTGCGGGGGTCTTGCACGTGATGACCAGTTCGGTCACCGCGCCGCCAACATCTCCATACGCCATTGCGTGTATCTCCTCATGGGTTGCGCCGCGATTCCCGCGGCTACGTTTCAACCAATAGCCCACGGCGTTGCACTGGGGGGAGGAGGAAGCGAGGCGCCGAAATTGCGTCCAGGCAAGCCTTGTGATGCACGGATAAAAGATTGGATAATATGAGATATAGTCCGAATTCGCGGTGCAAAACAGTTGACTTATGAGGATTCAGGCTTGTACGTCGAATGGGATCCCCAAAAGGCCGGCGCCAATTTCGCGAAACATGGGATAATGTTCGAAGAAGCCCGATCCGTAATGTTGGATCGATTGGCAAAAATTCATGACGATGAAGTCCATTCAGCGGACGAACATCGGGAGATCATCATCGGCCATTCGGATAAGCGCCGCTTACTCGTTGTAAGCTTTACTGCGCGGCAGGACGGGGTTAGGATTATAAGTGCTCGGCGCGCGACACGAAGGGAACGTCTGGATTATGAAGAATTCACAAGCTCCGAAAAAAAACCGGTCATCTAACGATGAAATGCGAGAGGAGTACCGCTTTGACTATGCAAAGTCTAAACCGAATCGCTTCGCCGGAAAGATGGAGCAGGGAACGATCGCAATAGTTCTGGACCCGGACGTGGCTGCTGTCTTTGAGACTTCGGAATCGGTGAATACCTTTTTGCGCTCTGTAATCACTGCTGTAAAGCCAAAAAAGAAAAAATAAAACTCGCGTGTGGCCAGTTCCACATTTTCTGCAATCATCCCGTCACTCGACTCCATCTCATGCTCGACAAATCCAACGCATAACGACCGAAATTGTCGTCGTACTCTTCCTTCTCCGGACCCATTGAACTTACTTTGCCACCCGAGATTACAATTGAGTTTCCGTCAAGTTTTCCTTTGTGCCGGCATATCCAACCGGGATTTTCGGCGGATGTCTCGACTGGTTCGATCGTATACCCGTCACAATGAAGCCTGTAGACGAGCGTCTCGCCAAACCGCCTTTCGCCGCGGTAGCCGAGTCCTCCGATGATGTAAATGTAGTCGCCGACGAGCGTGGCGGAATGAAAGTCGGTTGGAGGGAACATCTCTTTGGGGTATCCATATATTTCGAATCTTCCGTTACCATGATGAACGACAACGTCATTGTATATGTAGAAATCCTCATCATAGTGGTCTTCATGTTCGCCGCCGATCTCGATGAAACGGCCATCCGGAAGCTCCGTAATGGATTTGCCAAACCGTTTAAAGCACCAAACCGCACGATCGTCGTACGACTCCGTGTCTTCGAATTCCTGTCGCGCGCAATACGCCGTCACTCCGCTTCGCACCATCGCGTTCCAGAATTCGACTTTCATCAGTTCAGCATTGGCATTTCCAAAACGCGGATATCGTCCTTGAAAATAATCATCTCTAGATACATCTAGATAGCCTTCATCCTCGAAACCAGTCAACCTCGCGCGCATCTCGTCGTTTATATCGCAAAGGTCCGCGCCGGCGGCAACAAGTAGCTTTACAACTTCTTTGGTTTCTGCCTGTTCGATCGGCGGATGGCCGAAATCATCAAGCTCCGAAATGTCGGCGCCAGCCTCGATCAATCGCTGTACACATCTCGAGGCGCCCGCTTCTGCTGCGTCTCGCAAAGGCGTACGGTGGTAATTGAGCACTTCGTTCACGTCCAAGCCTTGGTTAATCAACCACGAGAGCATTTCAGGCCGATCGTTCATAATCGCGTAAAACAATGCGTTATAAGACAAACGATCACGGTCGTCCGGATTTGCCCCGTGCACCAGTAACAGTTTAGCTTTTGCTACATCGCCAGTCTGCGCGCAGAGCAGCCACGGGGTCCTCCCGCAGGAATCACGCGCGGTTTGGTCCGCACCTTGGACGAGCAAACTCTGCACGTCTTCTTGACTCCCCAAAGCGATCCCCCGCATTACGTCCGTCCACTTCAGCGCACTTTCGGGCGCGCCCGCGGCAAGCAGCAATTTTACAATGTCAAATCTACCCTCACTCGATGCATAGTGCACCGCCGATTCACCGTGTATTGTCACTCGGTTCGCGGGAACTCCTCTATCGATTAAATGTCGGACGATAGGAAAGAGGTTTTCGTCGAATGCGCCGTTCACGCGTTCCATCGAAGCCATCATTACGTCGTACCCGCTCGGGCGTTTCCAGCCCATGTTGGCGCCGGCATCGAGCAGAAGCTTTATCTTTGGAAGATCGCCAAATTTTAGAGCGTGCTCCAGAACCGTTTTGGGATAGTCACAACACGACGCGTTCACGTCTGCGCCCCGGTCAATTAGAAATTGAGCCATTTCTACGCCGGCCCTTGGACTGGATACGGCGCCCATGAGGGGAGTGGTTTGGTGGTATGGATCAATACATTCTGTGGAGACGCCGCTTGACAATAGCTCCGCGACGCGTTCGATATCCCCTCGGCTGGCGCAGGCGTGTATTTGCATAAGTCAATTCCCGGATTGCTGGTAATATTATTGATCGCGCTAGCCGCATGACGCGATAATAAAACCTGCGTAGGAAATGCGTATTACAATCGAGATCAGAATATTCATGTCGCGTCTGTTCACATTGGTCTTCCTGCTACTGCAGATTGCCATTCAAGCGTCGGCGGCTGATGCGTCAAGCACGATTCAATTCCTCCAAGAATGGGGTGGACAAGGTTCTGCACCCGGCCAACTCGATGCGCCGGTCGATATCGTCATCACGCCCGCGGACGAAATATTTATCACGGAACATTACAACCACCGCATTCAGAAATTCGACACTGGGGGAAAATTCCTTTCTCAGTTTCCCGTGTTGTCCGGCCCTGGCGGTCTCGCGCTGGACGCCGCCGGCAATCTCTACATCTCCCATTTCGCCGCAGCAGCGCGCGAGAAGGAGGACACCATTGATTGTGTTTCCGTGTATTCGCCCGATGGCACTTTGTTGCGCCAATGGGGCAAGCGCGGCACAGGCGACGGCGAGTTCAACTGTCCCGGAGGATTGGCGCTCAGCAAGGATGGCCGCGTATATGTCGCCGATCAAACCAATCATCGCGTTCAAGTCTTTGATTGCGACGGAAATTTCCTGCTCAAATGGGGCGAGTACGGCAATGAACCCGGACAGTTCGGCGGGAAAGACCGCGATTATTCGCGCACAGGCGGCCCGCAGTTTGTCGCGCTGGACGCCGAAGGTAATGTATGGACAACCGAAGGCATGAACTGCCGCATTCAGAAATTTTCGCGCGATGGAGAATATTTAGCGAGCTGGGGTGATGACAAGGATGCGCCGGGCAGCTTCGGCGGCACGTTCACCGGGTTCAAAGGCACACCAGTAAAATTACGAGGTCCGCTCGCGCTGAAGTTCGACGCGCAGGACAACCTATGGGTCAGCGCGGTGTCTGGCCGCATCCAGCAGTTCAACCACGATGGCGCCTATATCCGAGGCGTCGTCGAAGGCCAGGGCGATACACCGTCGAAATTCTTCGCACCCCACGGTATCGCGTTCGACTCAACGGGTTGCCTCTACGTCGTTGATCTGTACAACCACCGTATTCAGAAGTTCGCGTTGAAATAGTACCCGTCGCGCAGCGCGCAGCGTCCTCACTTCTTCAAGTCCGCCACAGCGCGCCGCGCCCTACCCTTCTTCAAGTCCCCACAGCGTGCTGCGTCTTCACTTCTTCAAGTCCGCCACAGCGCGCCGCGTCTTCACTTCTTCAAGTCCGCCACAGCGTGCCGCGCCCTACCCTTCTTCAAGTCCGCCTTTGAAGGGGGATTTAGGGGGATGTAACTCTCGCCCGCGCATCAAAACCTCGTGAAACTCAACCAATCCGCTCGTGAGTCGCGGCGGACCGTCATAGGTATCGCCCAACGCAGGCAACGCATCGACTTCTTCCCAGTCATACGGCTTATTACGCAAGGATTCGCGCCTCATGTCATCAAGAAGCTGGTAGGTCTCTTCCATCAACCGGACCAGTTCGCGTTGTTCTTCACGTGTCGGAATTTTCATGCTGTTTTCAACAGTATCGCTCGCGCGCGGTTCAGCGTTTCGGTATCGTCCTTCAACTCGCATAGTTGTGCCAGACGAGATACCACGTATTCGCGATCCATCGCTGGTTGGCGGATTCTAAGCCAACATTCAACGTCCTCGCCATTATCACCGATTCCTAACCGCCAGCGCCATCACACTTCGCGAACGATCGCCAGTGCGGTTTCAGCACCGGTGAAGTTGGGATGGCGAACCGATTCCGGCTGCGACACAGGGGCTGGCGGATATTTTGTGTCGAACCGCACTTCGTACGCGCGAAGTTGGGTGTGGATTTCTTCAAGGCTCAGCACCGCGAGCGCCCGCTTGCACACCCCTTCGTCAAACGCCGCGGAATCCAGTTCACGCGCGAGTCCGCAATAGCGCTCGACCGCACGTCTCCGCGCGGTCAATCCATCCGCGATCAGTTTGGCTGCATCGGATGCCGCCAACGAGTGCGCACGAAGCGTTGCGCTAATATCGCGCACGGCAATCGGAGAAAGCCCCGGCTCATGTACCGCATGAATGGCGAACATCTGACGCGCGCCGTACAGCTTCAATCGCAGTTCTCCTGCGTTCACACGCTCAAGCGCATAGAATCCCGCATCCTCCCGCACTGTCTCGCCGTCGCTGTCGAGCCAATCAACCGGGTGCGGCGCCTTCTCCGTCGCCCATGTCTCGCCTTCGACACACAACCCATCAATGCGAAACCCAACCAGATACCCGTCCTGTTCCAACCGCAAATCCAGATGCGGCCCATGAACGTCGGCATGACGCTGCAACACAAACCGTTTCGCATTGGCGAGCGGGCTCTGCTCCTCACCGGATTCGTCTCTCTGGCCACTCAGTTTCCAAAACATAATCTAATCCTTCCGTAGCGCCCGGCTTCCACGCCGGGCGTCTTTCTTAATTCTCTAATCGGCTTTTAGTCACGGGCGCACAATCTGTTGCAACAACGTCACCACGACCGCCGCCAGATTCGCAAGCAGCAACATCACGCCACGCGCGAGTGTGGATTCCAGCCGCTGCACCCGCTCCTTCAATTCCCGCAGATCATCCGCGAGGTTCGCCAGTTTGATGTCCTGCACATACGCGCATGCGCAGCGTTCCTTCGTATCCATCTCTTTTCTTTCTTCGTGTTCTTCGTGTCTTCTTGGTAAAAGATTTCCTTATTCACGCGACCACACTTCGATTGGCCGGTGGACTGTTTTGCGCCCAGCGTTCAGGGCGTCGCGCAGCGGTTTCAACTGGTCAAGTTCCGAAGTTCCACGCTGCAACGACATAAAACCAGTCCCCTGCGAACCGCTCGGCACCACCGACCCCTCGATCACCTCCAACACGTTTCGCATGATGTAGTGACACTGCGCATCGGCGTACGTGCGCCCCGGCACGTGGTCGCACGTACGCAGGTCTTTGCCGCAGATCGAACATTCAGGCAGCTCGAACGAAAACCCAATCGAAGTCTCGCGGTAAACACCACCTTCTATGTTCAAAATGAAATCTTCGTTCTCCCGCGTGCGCAGCACATACACATCCGGTCGCACCGTTGCTTTGTCCGATTCCCGATGCACCGTCGAACGGAAAAAAGTCCCACGCGGCAGCGAGCCGCGCAGATCATGCCGCTCCATCAACGGACGCCCCGGTGTCATCGCGCTGATCGAGTCGAGTTCATCATCCGGAAAACGGCTGAAATGGCGGTCCACCTGGTTGTGACACAAATCGAGCGTGAACACCGCGAATTCCTCCGCCGCGAGCGGGCGCAGCGCAAACGCGTTTACATCCGCGGTCAGGTTATTTTCCTCGGCCCTGCGCCGCATTGCCACCAGGGCGCCTTCGCGTCTAAAAACAAACGGCTCCAGTTCCATTTTTTGTTTGTCCCTTTTTGTGTTTCTTGCGTTGTTTTGCGGCTATTCTTAAGTCATTCCCAATGACTTCGCGGCTTCTTCCTGCGTCAGGAAACCTTCGTCGCGAAGCTGCACTGCATTCGCAATTTCCCGCGCCCGCGCCTGTGCCTCGCGCAATACATCCGTAGTGCGGTTCGTGCGCATGTCCACCCGCGCGGACGCCTCGCCCCACATCAGCGCCAGTTCAAAGTTGTAGAGGCGTTCCAGAATCCGCTTGACGCTCCGGTTCACGGCTTCGACCTGCCGGTTAATGATCTCGAATTGCGCGGTGCCATAGGTTTCCGTAGTGCCGTAGTTCCGCCCAAGCAGGATCGGCATCAGGTGCATGCCGGTAATCACCTGTTCTTCGATGGCCTTGTGGTTGTCGTAGAAAATCTGGGCGTGTTGGTCGCCGCGCAACAACGAAATGCTTACGTTGTCATACGTAACCAGGTTTTGGTCCGCCTCGATGCCCGAAAGTTTGTCACGCAGTTGATCAAAATTTCCTTTCACCCGCTGCTCGTACGCTTCGACGGATTCCCCGCGCTGGCGTTCCTCCGGCGTGTATCGCACGTGCAGTTTCGACCAACCCGCGTTGTGCGTCGCCTTCGCCATGTCTTCGATCAACCGTTGCTGAATTTTCAGCACGAACGGCAGCGACCGCAGCATCGAACGTCCGTAGGGATTGGTGCCGTCGCGGTCCAAGCCGACGTAAACAAACCGCTCGCGAGGCAACTGGATTTCCTTGCCGTCGCGCACCTGATAGGGTTGCAGCTCACCGTTCTCGCGTCGAAACCGCACCGTCCACACGTCAACCGGCACAACGTCATGAATCGTTTCGCGGCTTTGCGACAACACAATCTCGAACGCCGCCGCGCCATAGGTGAAAAGCGAGGTATAGAAAATATCGAGGAGGCCATCCATCCCGCGATCGCCCGTATTCACGCGCGTATCGAGTTCGTGGATCAGCCGCGCCGCGCGTTCTTTTGCCGTGCCGGACGACGCTCGGAGAATCTCGACGTCGTACCCCGTCTGGCATAGCCGCTTCCATGTCCACACCGCGTCGGACACGTCCGGTATCGCGTCGCGCAGAAACCGGTATACGGACAACATGTGGAACGGCGTGTCGTTTGGAAGCCCAATGAACGTGCCCGAAGCTTCCCAGCCATGCCTGTCTTCCGGAATCGACAGACTCGATAGGCGGCCCCGCGTTTCCCGTTCCCCAAAAGTTGCCGCGACTGCCGGAAGCCGCGCCACTGTTTTCTCGCGCCGCCGCCGCCCGCGCATCCACTCCAACCAATTCGTCATGCTGCGTCCTCCATGAGCGCCAATCGCCTTCAATGAATTCGCCCATGGCGTTGCACTCGTGAAGTGTGGATAGGAGGGAATCGCGCGGCTGCGCATGGGGTAATGTCGAGCGGACCGTGTTCGCCCGTGCCGGGCCGGTGCGCGCTACTTATTCCGCCCCCACCAACATCTGGAAGGCCTTGTCGCCGCGCACCGGTTCGAAGTCGTCGTCGTGCCGGGCTTCTTCCCGGTACGACGAATCAAACTCGATCGCGCACAATAACAACGGCACCACTTCGTCGTGATGTTCCTGCAAACTCGCCACGCACGCAAGATTGTAATACGGCGCGGGATGGTCGGGCTCGAGCGCGATTGCCTTGCGATACGCCGCTTCCGCCTCGGCATACCGGCCCAACGCGACCAGCAGATTGCCGTAATTGTTGTACCCCGCCACACTCGAGGGATCGAGTTCCAGCGCGCGCAACGCCTCCTGTTCGGCCTCGTCCAAACGTCCAAGCAATCGCAGCAGAATGGCGAGGTCGTTGTGCGGACGTCCCCATTCGGGATCGAGCGCGATCGCCTTGCGAAACATCTCCTCCGATTCCTTCGCGCGCCCAATCGAGTGCAACACGATGCCCAACTGGTTGTAGCCCCATTTCCAGTCGGGCCGCATGCCAATCGCCTTGCGAAACGCCTCTTCCGCGCCACGGTAATCACGTTCCGTGCTGCGGAATACGCCGAGCGCATAGAACGTGTCCGCCGATTCCACGCGCCCGGATTCCGCCAGCGCCGCTACGCCCTCGACCAGCGCCCGAGTATTGGCGCGACGCGCCTGCGGGTCCTTTTCGAGGCACGCCTTCATCGCGTCGACGGGAATCTGGATTTGCGCCTCCGAGAGGTGCCGCGTCACCTCCGCCATCGCCCGCGCGCCGTGGTCCGCCGCTGGCGCGCGCACGTCGCGCACGGCAAGAATCGTCGCCGCGAGCGCGACGAGCGAACCCGCCAGGAGCCATATCGTGCGGTGCGGCCTCATAGATTACGTGCGTGCGCCTTCGTATAATCCCGATGGCGCAATCATACCAAAGCATTTGCAGGGGGCACGAATCATGACATTCGCGACAGAGTATCTCTGGTTCAACACGAAAAAACACCGCGAATACATCAACATCACGGACACCGTGCAAGACATCGTGTCGAAAAGCGGCGTACAGGAAGGTATGGTGCTCGTCTCCGCCATGCACATCACCGCTGCGGTATACGTGAACGACGCGGACTCCGGGCTCATAGCGGATATCGATCAATGGCTGGAGAACCTCGCACCGTTCAACCCCGACTATCAGCACCACCTCACGGGCGAAACCAACGGCGACGCCCATCTCAAGAACCTGATCATGCACCACCAGGTCATTGTGCCCGTCACCGAAGGCAAACTCGATTTCGGACCCTGGCAACAAATCTACTACGCCGAATTCGACGGACAGCGGAAAAAGCGCGTCGTGGTAAAGGTCATGGGCGAGTAGGAGGCGATCCATATGGATTGCGATAGCGACTACCGCAGTCCATATAAATACCGCCACGCGCCCGCCAACTTTTGACCCGGCATCCGAACCCATAGTATCGTGCGCGCACTATGTCCACCGAATTCGCATCGACTTCTACCCCACCGGAAGTCTCCGTCGTCGTGCCCGTATTCAACGAGGAACCCAATATTCGCGAACTGCACCGCCGCCTTACCGAGACCATGGAAGGCCTGGGACGCTCGTTCGAAATCATCGTCGTGGATGACGGCAGTACCGATGGCAGTGTCGAATTACTGAAAGCAATTCGAGAAGAAGACTCGCGCCTGCGCATCGTCCGTCTCGCGCGCAATTTTGGCCAAAGCCCCGCGCTCTACGCCGGATTCGCCCACGTTCGCGGCGAGATCATTGTCATGCTCGACGCCGATCTGCAGAATCCGCCGGAGGAATTGGCCAAACTAATCCACAAGCTCGATGAAGGCTACGACTTCGTCAACGGCTGGCGGCAAGGTCGCAACGATTCCGTCGCGCGCACCCTGCCCTCCCGCTTCCTGAACTATCTGATCAAGAAAACCACCAACGCGCAATTTAACGACGCCGGTTGCGCGCTGAAAGCGTTCCGCCGCAACGTCATTGAAATGCTGCTCCGCTTCACCCATCACTCGCGCTATCTTTCTGTAGACGTCGCGTGGCTCGGTGTTTCGACCGCGGAAGTTCCCGTCGATCACGTCGAGCGCTCTGCCGGCACGAGCAAATACGGGTTGCGCAAGCTGCTTCGCACGGGCTTCGACCTCGTCACCAGCGTCACTGCCGCGCCACTACAAATACTTGGCGCGCTCGGCTGGGTTTTCGCCGGCATCGGTTTTTTCATGGCCATGCGCGTCGCGTATGTTCGCGTGTTTCAAGGCGACGACCGCCAACTCGGGACCGTCGTCGCCCTGTTCTTCATTCTCTCCGGCGTGCAACTCATCGCCACTGGCCTCATGTGTGAATACATCAGCCGCATCTACATCGAAGTGCAGAACCGCCCCTACTACGTGGTCAAAGAAATCATCGAATAACCGGGACAACCACCGCGCGCGCCCAACGCGCGCGGTGGTTGTCCCGAAATGTACGAAAGCATCAACGTGATCGATCTAATCCCACGCGAAACGCCCCTGCGCGACGCGATCCCCGAAACACTTTTGCGCGCATGGATCGCCGAACGGAAAAGTCTGCCCCTGCGCACATTGCCCGGCATGGAAGAATCGCGCTGGGCCGGCTACCACATCCACGAAATCTGCGAGTTGCACGCGAACGAACACAGCATGACGTTTTTTGCGCCGCAAGTACCCTGCCTCATCATCGCGCGCTATCTCGCGTGGGACGCCACGGTACTCGGTATTTCTTCCATGTCGATCGAGCATTTCATGTTCTCCGAATCCGCCGGGCCCGCCGCCGCGCTGGATGTGTTGGAAACCGTGTGCGATCTTTGGCGGGAAGAAGGCCACGACATGGCGCTCCACAAAGCATCCCCCGCGAACCTCGGAGTAATCGCGGCGATGGGCCACGCCGGTTTTGAAATGCTGTCGGTCCATCTCGATTATCTCGCTGACGCCGCGACCGTCGCATCTCACTTCACTCCGCATGACGGATACGAATATGGCCCCGCGCGTCCCGATGAGGAAGAAGCCGTCGCGCGGCTCACCAGCACCAACTACGCGCTCATGGACCGTTTCAATATCGACCCGCTGATTCCGCGCGACAAGGTCCCGCAGTTCTATTGGGAATGGGGAAGAAACGCGTTTCACGGTTACTCGGATTTGGTGTGGGTCGCGCGTTACGAAGGTCAGGTTGCGGGCATTACATTCTGGAAACATCGCCCGGAACTCGAAGCGATTACGGGCGTGAATTGCGAGTTGAACCAGCTTGGCGCAGTAGATTCGCGCTACTGGAACCAAGGTGTGTTCCGCCGCATGACCTCAAGCGTGCTCGCCCATCTCCGCGACGCCGGCGCCCTACGCGGCGCCATCGCAACCAATATCCTGAACCACTCCCTGCAACGCAGCGTGCAGAATATTGGCTGCGTCATCCACGATTCGGTCATCACCTACCGAAAGGACCTAAAGAACTAAAAGGACCGAAAAAACAGCTGCGCTGTGGTAGCTGCGTTATGGTACCTGCGTTGTGGCAGTTGCGTTGTGGCCGGTCTCCCGACCGCGCCACCACCCCGACCGCAGGTCTCCACCCTGCTTCGGGTCGGCAACCCATTCTCCTCGTTTTTCTTTAATCCAAAATCTAAAATCGTCAATGCCGCCAATCAAACGCCTTGTCAAACGGCTCAATCCCACGCCGAATACTTTCGCACTGCGCCGCGGATAACCGGCCTTTCTCGAGCAACTCCCCCAACTTCGCGCGAAACTCGGGATAGTTCTTGCGCGTCTCCTGTTTCGTGAATGTCACCCTGCGCGACGGATCACGAAGTCCTTTCACCAGGTCTCCAATCGGCGGCGCCTCATACTCCCACCCGGATCGATCACATGCGTCAATTAGCAATCGCACCAGCAACACGCGAAAGTTCGTGTCCTCGAACCGCCGTCCACTACGCTGAAACCACCGGTAGGTGCTAATTACATAATTAAAATGG
>Ga0163150_10007463_pt1 | contig 12826 bp, 8 predicted proteins | sample OliLakLV19P2IB_FD_148628 | JGI IMG/M metagenome (GOLD analysis project Ga0163150, IMG submission 148628) | Freshwater microbial mat bacterial communities from Lake Vanda, McMurdo Dry Valleys, Antarctica - Oligotrophic Lake LV.19.P2.IB | ecosystem: Environmental > Aquatic > Freshwater > Lake >...
CCAAGGTCCGACAATACTGCCTGTACGAACTGTTGATCATCGACGAATTCGGCTTCGAGAAGTTGGAGCGGAAGGAAGTGCCCGATGCGTTGAGTCTGCTTTACAAAGTGATCGATGGTCGTAATCGTCGAAGCTCGACCGCGATCATCACGAATGTCGGTTTCGACGACTGGACGGAATACTTGGGCGATCCACCGCTGACGATGGCGTTGTTAGATCGCGTGGTCGACCAAACGAACCTGATCGCTTTCGAAGGCGAGTCGATTCGCAAGCTGAAGAAGAAGCCGGAGAAATGAGAATCGACTATCGTGAGTTAAAGTCTCGGATATGCTTGCGAGTACTTTTAGAGCAAATCGGTTGGACAAGTTTCGAGGGCCGTGGAGACCAACTCCGCGGCCCTTGTCCGTTACCAGAGTGCCAATCGAAAGTCTCGAGCGACTGCTCCAAACGCAAGGACCGATCATTTAGCATTCATACATCGAAGAACGTATACCGATGTTTTCGCTGCGGCTCGGCCGGAAACGCATTGGACTTCTGGCAGGCCTATCGAGCCACGACCCTACACGAAGCGGCAAAAGAGCTGATTCAAAATCACGAAACCAGCAACTGCACACCACGGTCAAACCAACCAGTAAAACAACAATCGCCAATCAGCCACCCTGCGAAACTGGCTGGTTCTTAGTTGCGATTGACACTGCGAATCGCGAAACGGGTAGAAAACCCGCGAAAGACTGTGTAGAAACGAAAAACGCCCGGCGGTCGATCTCTCGACGCCGGGCGTTAACTCTTTTCGTCGCCAAAGTTAGAACTTTGACACAAGCTCCCCGGAAGCAACCCTCTTCGTTATAATACTCTCTTTTTCGAAATGCGTAAGTCATTGCAGCGAAACAGTTTGCGAATTTCGAGACCCTTCCGGTAGGTTTCTAGTCGGGAAACAAGAAAAGGTCGAAACCAAGTTAACAGCCCGATCAAGACCGATCTCAAGCGAGCAGTTCGACCGAGAATCGTAAATTCTACCCCGCGTTCAACTAGGAAATCGCCGTTCCAAACCGTCGTCTGAGTTTTTGTACCGTACTCGCTCAAGCAAAATGCACTACATTTCTTGAATTTCGCGCAACTTATCGGAGAAATGGCGTCTCGTTTTTGTCTGCTGGACCAAAATTCATCGGCTCAGCAAAAGAAACCTCAACAAAGAAAAGAGTCTGCCATGAAACGCTTCCTTACTTCCCGATCCCTTGCTTTCACAGTTGCTTTTAGCCTTTGCCAACTGTCTTTTTCGACGGCCGATGCCCAGCAGGTAGGTCGAAGCCGGCTCTTGCCGAACCCGGTCAGCAGCGGAGGAAATCGTGTCAACATTCGCGATCCGCAGCGAGGACAAGGAGGAGGTCAATTTAACGATCCTCGATCTGGGGAGAGAACACACGCTGGCGTCGATTTGACCGCCTCGAATGAGGCTCCCGTTCAAGCAGTCGATAACGGGATCGTGATTCGGAGCGTCAATACGCAACAACGTACGTATTCCACCGCGATGGATCCACCTTTGCCGGTTGACAACAACGGGGCAGGTAATCGCGTCACAGTTCGACACCAAGATGGAACGACTAGCTCCTATTTTCACCTGACTGGTAATCAACAACCGAGCATCGGAGAACGAGTCGTAGAAGGTCAAGTAATCGGCGCGGTCGGTAGGACGGGAAATGTTCCCTCCCAAGCTGACACGCACTTGCACTTTGAGTATCGAGATAGAAGCGGTACACCCGTGCGTCCCGAAATCCAGGGGGTTTCGTCGACTCAGTCGACGCCGGTCCAGTCGAATTACACTGAGCCAACGGGACGCACCGATCTGTCACTTGCCGCCAACTCGAACGGTCCAAGTGTGACGCCGCGTCATCCAGGTGCCACGCCACAAACCGCTAGCTTTCGCCTTCGATAGAAAGCTTTTTACAAAGCGACGTGCCAGCGAGTGACTGCAAGCGAGCCACTCGCTGGCCCCGTGTTGTGAATTACCCAGGGACTGCCCTTTACGCTAGAATCAGCAATCGGTGATGTCCTGAAAGACGCCCATTTCATTTCCTCCAACGAGTTTGAACCGATTGTGTCGCATGTCACATTTGATCCGTGGCCGAACTGGCTGGTCGCATCTGTACCTGCGGCGCAACGTGAAGACTTTGTGGTCGAAGTTGTTTCTGCCGTACTCAGACATACTCGACCTTGGATCGCGGAACTCAAGGAAATTGGTCCAGCATGGCGTAAGACAGAAGAACAGCCTTATGCTGAGCGTGTCGCACGGTGCTTGATGAATCACTGGGAACGATTTACTTGTGGTTCTTCAGGGCTGATTCCAGTGGAAGATGTACTCGTCCGATTAGAGCGAGGTGATTTGGGATACGAACGAACGCAATCCAACGTCATCCGTGAGGTGATCTTGGCCCAAGCGTTGGAACAAGGTGAGCCGCGTGCGGCAGAACAATTTGAGGAGGAGTATATGCCACTGATCAGGAACATCGCACAGCGAACGACTGGTAAGCGTGGCCTGGAATGGGTAGAGAACTTCTTAGCCGATTTGGTCTTGCCGCGAGACACACGTCCGCCTCGCATCTCAGGCTACGTCGGTAGAACTTCACTCGCCAGTTGGCTACGGGTCGTGGTAATGAATCACTGCCGCGAGGCGGGACGGAAAAAGACCTCATTGCAGTCCTTGACTGACTTTGAACCGCAAAATACTCAAGACCAGTTCATCCATGCGGATGATCACGCTTGTATTGGATTGTTGCAACCCATCTTCACCCAGGCGGTTTCTGCCTTGGGGAACGAAGACCGACTGTTGATCAAGTTACTTGTCCTCGATGATGTTCCGCAGCATACGATTGCTCGGCAATTGAAGATTCACAGTGGCAATGTGACTCGTCGACGACAGCGAATTTCACAAATAATTTGGGCTCAAGTACAAAAGCTGGGCGCCGGAGCCGGAACGAATGGAAGATTTACAGAATGCATGGAATTGGTTTTAGCGGGCCATGACGTCGAGTTGCGTCGCTCACTTGGCGATGTTCTCGCCCATGCGGTAAGTTTTGTTGAGGAACAGCCATGAAACCAACACACTCGCCAGAGGACCGATTGCTCGCGAACTTGCTTCTGCACAATGAAGCCATCGATCGAGCACTACCGATGCGAGAGCATCCCGACGAAGAGACTTTATCGCTGTTTACTGAAGGACTTTTGCCGGATTACGACCGGCCAGCCGTCATCGAACACTTGGCGAGCTGCAGCTCCTGCCGCCAACTTATCGCCTTGTTGTGGGAACAAGATCAGTCAGTCGACTCTCGAACGACAGAGAGCGAGAACGTGGACGAAGTTCGCACCATTCGTCTACCGGAAAATTTTTCTCGAGTGAATCGATTATGGACGATGGCGCTGGCGGTCGCGGCCGGACTGCTTCTAGTAGTCGGGATCCAGTGGCAAGGCGGAATGTCCTCTCAAATTGCCGAAGGCAAGACCTATGCAAGCGCCAAGCAGTTGTTGAGTAGTGCAGATTTTGAAAAAGCTGAACAGCTACTGAATGAAGCTGATCGGAAGGGAATTCGATCCGACCGACTGCGAAGTCTAAGTTCACAAGCGGTGCGGCGTTTGCCAGGTTCACTGGCACTCGCATCGTCCGGTCTGCTGACCGAATTCGGTTTCGGAATCGGAGGGACGATCGGGCGTGGTTCAGAATCAAAACAAGGCCTTCGTGAAGCTGAGTTATTACTTGGCGATGCGCCGTCTGAACAGCTCGAAGTACTGCTCAATCGAGGCCATTTGAAAATGTCCAAAAATGACTTTGACGCCGCAGCCGTAGATTTTGCACGGGCTAGCGAGGTCGATCCGCAAGAACCGCTGGCGTTGTTGGGCATTGGCCTGGCCGATTTCGCAAGACAAGATTTTGCGGCGGCCGAGGTAGCCTTTGAAAACTGTCTTCGCTTGTCACCCAACCATCTTCCAGCCCGCGTCAATCGAGCGATGACCCTGGAAGAACTCGATCGCTTCGATGAAGCACGCGCCGAGTGGCAACGGGTATTGCGGGGAGAAACTCCAGATGAGCTTCAAGCCCAGATCGAACAACATTTAAAGACTTTGGAGTGAGGAACTCGTGACGACTAATTCCAACCATGGTCAACTTGTGACTGCCGCGTTGATCGGAATAGTTTTCTATTTGAATCAAGCGTCGGGCGAAGAATATGCGCTCTTGATCGGTGTGAATCAATGTCCCGAATTTCGCTTGCCAGACGGTTCGAAATCGCTGTCGCTCCGCGCAGCGGAATCGGATGCCGAAGCGATGTACGAGTTGCTGACCACGCGTTTGGGCGTTCCAAAACAACAAGTCACGTTACTCACAGGCCAAAATGCCACACGCGCAGCGATGCAGAATGCCCTACAAAAACTTGCTCGACAATTGCAGTCTGACGATCATCTATGGTTTCACTTCGCCGGGCATGGGACGCAGGTCCCAGATCAGAAACCTTACGACGAGGAGGACGATTTGGACGAGGCTCTTTGCCTGGCGGATGCCACAACGGATATTAAGACTTTGGTCCTCGACGATGAACTCGGTCGATGGTTGGAAGATTTGCCGGCACGGCGAATAACTGTACTTCTGGACTGTTGCCATTCCGGTACTGGTCTTAAGGATGTGGATGAGGATTTGCAGTCGAGGTTTCTGCCATTTCCCGGAGCACCCGCCGCCGAGCATGCGAAAGCTTCTCCGTGGCGTGAGGTGCGAGGAGACACAAAGTCGGTGGATCGTGACATGACGGCCATCTTCGCATGCCAATCTGGACAACAAGCGTACGAACGCCGCCTCGCTCGTGGCGGCGAAACCATTCGAGCCGGGCAATTTACGCACTACTTACTGGAAGGGCTCGCATCGGGTACCGTGGATCGCAACGCTGACAAAACGATATCGCGTAAGGAACTTTACGAATTCATCGCGCAGCACTTGGACGAGTCGTTTAACACGCTGCGGGAGCGGCCAAGTGATCGCCAGCAACCCGTGCTCGAGACCGACCGACCCGCGTTGCCCATTTTTCCGCCTCGATCCCAACATTCGACCACTAAACCATAGGGCCAACGGTAGAACTGCGTCGATCAAACCGTTTTGCGCGCAACAGTGTTGTTGGGTTGCGTCTAAAGGTACAATGGTGGCATTACCGGCTGGTTATTCCTCGGAGCATTGACATGCACATGGATCGAAAAATCGTCGCTCAAGTTATGGCAATGACCATTCTTTGTGTCGGAACAGCGCAAGGTCAAGAAAGCGGCGAGGTTGGCGTTGGCGAAATCCAGCAAACCAATCCCGGCTTCTTGGTTCGTATCGAAATCGATCGGAAATCGCGAGACTACCGTGAAGGAGATAACTTAGCGGTCAAAGTTGTATCGGAAATCGATGCTTATGTTTACGTCGTCTACCAGCAAGCCGATGGAAAAACATTTCAGATTTTTCCGAACAGCAAACAACCCGACAATCGCTTGAAAGCTCGGCAAGCCGTGCAGATTCCCGGCGATGATGATCTATTCCGTTGGAAGATTGGACCACCCTTTGGCAAAGAGATGTTAAAAGTCATCGCGACCGAGCATCCGATAACGTCGCTGTCGGAGCCTGCCCTCCGTGCCAAACGATTTAATCCGATTTCGGCCAAAGAACTCAAGGGCGTTGCACTCGAGCTAGGCGCTATCGGTAACGATCTGATCACCGCAGTTGATCCAGTAAGCTCGTCTGGTCCGGGCCGGTGGACGGAGTGCGAAGTCGAATTGACGACTTATCCTGCCAATCAAGAATTAATAGCCTCCGGCGCTAAGCGATACGGCGTATTCTTCGGCGTCTCTCAACACAAGTTTGCATTCTTTGAAGAAGCGGTTTCAGGACATAGTCCCAATCTGGCAACTCCCCATCGTGATGCACGGTCGCTAGACGTGGTCCTTCGCGATATCGGCGGAATGAATCAGACTAAGCTATTTACCAACGAAGAGGCCACTCGCAAAAACTTGGAGCAAGCAATCACGCAATGGTTGCCAAGCGTTTCTCGCCCAGGTGATACGGTGGTGATCTACTACTCGGGCCATGGCGGACAGATTCCCGACGATAATGGAGACGAAGCCGATATGCTCGATGAGTTTCTCGTTCCTTACGATTATATGGGACCGGCGGCTGTGGCAGGCATCGTCAAACAAGCGAAGGAGGGAACTCTGCCGCCGGAGTTCGCCGCGTATGTGCCATTGGCCAAGGATCTATTTCAAAAAGTCGGCGGTTCACTGGAGAAGTTGAGTGAAGTATTGACGCGTCAGACCTGTGTGTCGGATGACCTGTTCGGTCACTGGCTACAAATGCTGGACGATCGTCAAGTGATTGTAGTTCTCGACATCTGCTATTCAGGTGGCTTTGCCACGAATGAGAAGGATCTGAAACCACAAGCTAATACTCCTTTAAAAAACAAAGCCTTTGATTTTCTTGATCAAGAAATCAGCCGACTTAAGGATATCGGCCAAACGGGTTCTGTCTTGTTTACCGCCAGTTCAACAAAAGAAGTTTCACTCGTCCGGTCGGAGGCCGATCTGAGCGTAATGACGTTTTACCTTATCGAATCGTTGGAGCGAACGAAGGGGCCTTTAGAAATCAATCAAGCGTACCAGGATTGTCTGTCCGGGATGCGTGGGTACTTCGAATCCGAACGCTTTCATTCCAACAATGCCCGACGTCGGGCAGCCGGTCACGAACCGTTATCGCCACATATCCCTCAGCTTTACAACTATGCTGGTAAACCCGTCTTTTTGAAACCGTAATGCATACCGTAGCTTGGGCTCTCTTGCCCGAGTGCATGAACGGGCAAAAGTGCCCGTTCTACGGATATGAAATGCAGAGCCGCGTTGGTCAAACTGCTTTGCCCTGGAGAACATGTCATGAGAATGCCAACTAACAACCGAAAACGCCTCTGCCAGATATGCAACATGTTGGTTGCCATGCCGTTGGTTTTGAACCTGTCAATCAACGGCGTCGCCGATGAGGTTGTCGCTGGAAAGCAAAAGACTTTCCCTGGTGCCACGTTATTCAATGAGCAACCGCCTTTTCTGGCTGGCGTGTTGGTGAATCATGCAGACGGTCGCTACCAAGCGGGCGATCTGCTGTCGATCACCTTTCAGTCCGAAGAGTCGGCCTATCTCTATCTGTTGTATCATCAAGCGGACGATAATTCGGCGCTTCTGTTTCCTAACCCTGCCGTCAAAGATTCATTCATAGTGAGAGGGCAGAAGGTACAGATTCCGTCGGACGATCAGTCTTTTCGCTTTCGTATTCAAGCTCCTTTCGGTGAGGAAGTGTTGCAAGTCATCGCCTCCACAAAGCAATTATCCGAACTCGATGCATTGCGGACATCGGCCTCGGGCGCTCCGTCGGTAAGTCGAGATATTTTGACAAAACTGGCTGTACGACTAGGGAACGAACCGCAGACGTGGACTGAGCATCGAGTACGGATTCAGACTGAACCGAAACCGATCAAGTTGCCGTCCACACCACCGACTCCACCGGCCCAGCGCTTTGGGTTGTTTATCGGCATCGGTAAGTACCAGCACCCGGAACTTGCCGCAACGCACATCGAACTCGAAAACTCGGCTCGAGTCCTTCATCGTCACATGCTGGCCACGGGAGGCATTACACCCGAACGCTCGCGATTGCTGATCAACGAACAAGCGACAAAGATCGCGATGGAAGAATCGATTACGCAATGGTTGCCTCATGTGACAAAACCGGGCGATCTCGTGTTTGTTTATTTCTCAGGCCACGCCGGTCAGTTTGATACGGACAGCCCAGCCGAACCCGATGGAAAAGATGAGGCGCTTTGCCCGTATGATCTGGATGCGGGCACGGCGCAGCAGTCCCTTGCCGAACGACTGGCCCGCGCCCAACAGTCGAGTATCCTGGACGATACGTTTGCGCGTTGGCTTCAAGAGTTATGCGGACGCCAAGTGGTCGTGATCCTCGATACCTGCCACGGCGGTGGCTTTGTAACAGGCAAAGGACAAACCCTCAAAGCCAATTTGCTATTCGATGAAGCTGCACGCGTCAAAGATATTTCTCAATTAAACGTGATTGTGATGGCTTCGTGCGCGGCCGACGAGCAAAGTCAGTTTGAAGGAACAAGCGATCAAACGATGTGGTTTACCCATTGTCTGGTCGAGTTGTTCGAGAAGCCGGGAAAGCATCCGGTCTTCGTTCATGAGGCTTATGAATACACTCGCCAGCGTATGCAGCAATTGCTTCGCCAGGCCAACGCTGGTCGCGAACAGGAACCAACCTTTATCGATACCGCTTTACTGCCAATCCAGCTCATTCCTTAATCGTCCAGCACCACCTTCGATTCTCTATGACGCAATACGCAGAGACAGCCGCAGCGATCAGCCGATGGGCGCCTGCTTCCGTCGGGCTTGTCCCGACGGAAGCCAAAGCTTTCATTCACGTACGACCTACACATCTATTTACGAACGACGCATCCGATCCATCGACCGTTAAATAAGAAGGGCCATATCATGCATCTACCATTTACCAAATACGCTCGCATGTCTTGTTTTTTGATGGCCTTGGCTTTGGCTTTGGCGTCGATTGCGAGAAGCGAGGAAGCGAAGCCTCAGCAATGGGCTATCTTGATCGGTGTTGAAAAATACGAGCGAGCCAGTCCTCTGCAGTTCACTGTCAATGATGTCAAGCAAATTGCAAATACCTTGGTTATCAGGGCCGGCGTCCCACGCGATCACATACTCGAGATTACCGACCAGCGGACCGAGCCGAGACTCCAACCTCGGAAAGAGAGTCTAATTGCGAAGCTCCCAGAATGGCTATCGAAACCTGGCGAACATGATTCGATGATCGTGTATTTCAGCGGACATGGTTTTCGCGATAAAGAAGGTAAACTTTATTTGGCCCCGTTAGAATGCGATCCAGCCGATCCCACGGCCAGCGGAGTTCCCGTCGAGTGGTTTCGTGGACAGCTTGCCAATTGTAAAGCGGCCTTCAAACTCTTGATCCTCGATGCCTGCCACGCCGGATCAGAGAAAGGCGAAGAATCTCGCAGCGTCAACGCCAACGAACTCGGTGCCCAGTTCGAGGACCTCGATCGCGTCGTCACCATCGCCAGCTCCAAAGCCGACGAAAAAAGCCAGATCTGGGCTGCAAAAGAGCAGTCGCTCTTCAGCTACTGGCTCAATCAAGGACTACGTGGACATGCTGATCAAAATCGCGGCGGTAGTGTCGATATCGACGAGCTCTACGAGTTTGTTTCGCGCAACGTAAAACGAACGGCCGAGGCCCGTTTTTCACGCCCACAAACGCCGGTCCGCATTGTACGCACCGGCATCGACGGAGTTCCCGATGTCGTGCGGATCAAGCCACAACCTCTAAAGACTGTTCTCGAGGATGTCGCCGAGCAACTCGCGTATGCCCTCGAGGAACGTCGTCTTGGAAAAGTCGGCGTCTTAGAGTTCCTCAATCAGACTCCCTCCGGCGACGAACGGTTAGGTGCCAACTTTGGATTGCTAGGAAAATATTGCGCGGAAACACTCGAACGGAACCTTCAAGAGCAAGGAGCCGGCAAGTTCAGCGTCCTCGACCGACGGCGTATTCAGGAGGCCCTTCATAAGCAGAACTTCCAATTGGCAAGTTTGGGATCGGCTCGCAGTTTGAAAGATCTATCCAAGAACGTGGGGGGTATGCCAGTGATCGTGGTCGGTTCGCTGCTGGCCCGTCAGGGGCGATTCGTTCAACTGCAATGCAAAATGCAGCAAACGGAGAACGACGAGGATTTGGGAGTTACCGTCGGTGGCTCGGCCGCTCTGAATGAAAGCGAATGGGCCATGCTGGGGCGAAGTGTCGTGGTCCGACCCGAGGATCGTCGGCCCGAGTATCACGACGAAGGTGAAGTTGATTCGAGCCCCGAAACACAAGTCCTAGTTCGCGTCGACCAGCGGGCTGAGGGCTCACGTTCGCATCCACTTCAAGATCCGACGTTTCCGTTCATAGTCGAGATGCTCATCAACGGCCAAGTCCGCAAAGGCGAGTTTCGTGGCAACGATTATTTTATCCCCGTTCGCAAAGGCGAAAAGTATGAGATCCGAGTGGCCGGCAAGCAAGATTCTCCAGTGTTGATGAAACTGCTGATTGACGGTTTAAACACTTTGCCAGAGAAGGAAAAGGTGAAAGGGGTGATCACCGAAGAATGGGGGTCGCATGTCAATCTTAGCGAAGCCCGAGCATGGGTCCTGGACCCGAAAGATCCAAGATTGAAAGGTGGCCCCGCCGTATGGACCGTCGCAGGCTTCGCAACGACGACGGGAGCCAGCGGGAAATGGCGTAGTTTCGAGATCGTCGACGCCGAGAAATCTTTGGCCGCGAGACAAAACTTTAGCGACGAGATCGGCTTGATCACGGTTGCGTTTTATGCCGCAGCGTCCGGCTCGCGCGGTGGTTCCGGTGCCCTGGGAACCCAGGCCGGTAGTGAAGTCGGCGTCGATCTTACTGAACGTTCTGGTGTCAAAGTGGGCAATCTAATCGGTGTCGTCCATTTGCGTTACGTCGACGCCGACGCATTGAAAGTGACAAGATAAACCGTAGGATAGGTCTCCAGCACGACGCGCAAGCTAGTGAACAATCAGCACGACGCGCCAGCTAGTGAACAATCAGCACGACGCGCAAGCTAGTGAACGGCCATGGTTATTTCGCACCGCGATCACTAGCTGGCGCGTCGTGCTGGACAATTGAATTAATTAAACTCACTTCGGAGAATAGAGCATCACATGCATCCAATAAATCTATTTGGTTCGATCCTATTAACTCTTTGGGCATTGCCTTCGATAGCCGCGTTCTCCCAGACCTCTCGTACCAAACCAGGCGGTGAGAAATGGGCGATCCTGATCGGTATCGATGACTACCTGAACGCAGGCGACCTGAAGTATTGTGGGGCCGATCAACGGTCACTCAAGGAGCAGCTCGTACGCAGCGGTTTCAATGAGGCTCAAGTCTACCTGCTTCATGACGAAGCCAAAGACCGAAAGCTGACGCCTTACAAGACGAACATCGAGCGCCAGTTGAAGACGGTTCTCGGTTTTGCGGAGCGAGGTGATTTCATACTCCTGGCCTTCAGCGGTCATGGCGTGCATTTCAATAAAGTCAGTTATCTCTGTCCGGGCGACGCAAAACTGGATGACCCCAGCACGTTGATCTCGATGGATTGGGTCTATGAACAGCTTGGCAAGAGTAAAGCCGATCTGCGTCTGGTCATGGTCGACGCTTGCCGCAATGATCCGCGTCCAGAAGGGCAACGATCCATGTCGCCCAAGGAGCTGCGTGAAGGGACGCGGCAGTTCGTTGAAACGAGCGACCAGCGACTACCCGAAGGGATCGTGTTGCTTCACAGTTGCTCAGAGGGCGAAGTCTCTCAAGAGGACAAGGACTTTGGACACGGTGTATTCATGCACTATATCCTCGAAGGCTTGGCTGGCAGTGCCGATCAAGATGGAGACCAAGTCGTTACCTTTAACGAACTGGTCCGCTACTCGTCGAGAGAGACGAAAATCTTCGTAGAGAAGCGGTACAACGACTCGCAGCGCCCGAAATTAAAAGGGAATCTCGCCGGCGACGTCTTGGACTTTGGACTGGCCTCGCTGCGCGCCGCTTCTGCGCGGCCACCGGCGATACCCAACGTGCCGCGTCAGCCAGCGTTCGAAGTCGAGTCACTGGTCACCAACAGCCTTGGGCTGCAATTGAAATTAATCCCGAAGGGGACGTTCTTGATGGGCAGCACGGAGACGAAAGCCGATTTAAAGCGGATGGGTATTTCGTTGTACGACACGCTTGACATTTCGGACGAGCAACCTCAGCACAAAGTCGAGATCAGCCGCGATTTTTACATGAGCGCGTACGAGGTGACTCTGAGTCAGTTTTTGCAGTACTACAATGCGGACAAGATCCGTCACAAGACGGACGCAGAAAAGGATGGCAAGGGCGGCTGGGGCTATGACGGGAACAATTTTGAGCAGAAACCAAATTACGTAGCCTGGAATACAGGTTGGAACCAGCCGGTGGAACAGTACATGAACCATCCGGTGGTGAACGTAAGCTGGAACGACGCGGTATCGTTTTGCGAGTGGCTGACGACGACAGAGCGAACGTCAAGTCGAATCAAACGGGATCAGGCGTATACATTGCCGACGGAAGCCCAGTGGGAATATGCATGCCGTGGCGGTAGCACGCAATCGACACTGTTTTCATTCGGCAACAATGCTGAGGACTTCGTTCGAAATGGGAACGTCTTAGATGCGGAGTACGCGAAGAAAGCTCCTAATTTTCCTTATGGCGATCCTATCCGCGGCAACGACGGCTACGTATTTACGGCGCCGGTTGGTAAGTATCGGGCGAATGGCTTTGGTTTGTACGACATGCACGGCAATGTCTTTGAGTGGTGTTTGGACGTATACGATTCCAAGGCTTACGCTAGCCGTAGTGGCGTAACGAAAGATCCAGTCGCATCCACAGGGGGCTCGTACCGGGTGTACCGAGGCGGCAGTTGGCGCGGCGCGCCGGTGCATTGCCGGTCGGCGAGCCGTCGCCGGGGCTCGCCTGAGTTCCGGATCAACTACCTCGGCTTTCGGGTCGTCCTCCAGTCAGTCCGTTGAGCTCAAGTCAAGTCAGGACCAGAGAGTGGAGCGATACACGTAGGTACGTAGGGAGGTGGCGGTAGCCCCGACCGGAGCTACCGTAGTGCATCGCGCAACGTCGCATCCCAGCACGACGCGCCAGCTAGTGAAC
>Ga0163150_10007464_pt1 | contig 12826 bp, 5 predicted proteins | sample OliLakLV19P2IB_FD_148628 | JGI IMG/M metagenome (GOLD analysis project Ga0163150, IMG submission 148628) | Freshwater microbial mat bacterial communities from Lake Vanda, McMurdo Dry Valleys, Antarctica - Oligotrophic Lake LV.19.P2.IB | ecosystem: Environmental > Aquatic > Freshwater > Lake >...
GATCAGGCTCATACCCGAACTCGACCTCCCGGAATTCCACCGCCCCGGCACGCTCCTTCCACTCCGCCGGATGCGCCGGGTCCGCAATTCGGATCGGGTCGCGCAACACGCCAAACACCCGGACGGCGGAAGCCCTGGCGCGCATGATCGTGTCGGCGGCGCGTGCGAGGGTGTGGATGGGGCTCTGAAGGCGCCACCAGTAACCGCGATAGGCGATGAGCCCGCCAATCGTGAACTCTCCCTTCCAGATGAACCAGGTGCCCAGGCCGAGCATGAAGGCGTTGCTGAGGAACCCAAGAAATCCGACCCCCGGGAAAAAGAGCGAGCGCAGCCCGAGCACCCGAAGGCTGCGCTCACAATAATCCTGGCTCAGCGAGGCAAACCGGAGCGACTCCGCCTCCTCGCGGGCGAACGATTGGGTGAGCTGCACGGCGCCGAGCCGCTCCTGCACGAAGGCACCAAGGTCGCCCAGCCGGGCACGCACGGCGTCATACAGCCGCGCGACCCGGACCCGGAACACATGGATGACGAGAAACGAAAGCAACAGGGGCAGCAGGGTCGCCAGCCCGACCACGGGCTGCAACGCGATGACAATCCCCGCGACAATGACAAACGTGAGCGCCTCCTCAAGCAGGTCGCTGAGATCACGCAGCACGGAGGACTCCATGGCGTCCACATCGCTGATCACCCGTGTGGTGAGGTCGCCCGCGCGCCGGCTGTGATGCCACGCGAGCGACTGTTGCCCCAGCCGCTCGAACAGGGCCGAGCGCAGATCGCGGACCAGGCACTGGCCGGCCTTCCCGAGAAAGTATCCCTGGAGCGCCCCGGCCGCGGAAGCGAGCAACTGGGCGCCAAGCATGATCCCGATGGCCCCCAGCAACGCCCCCGGGTCGGGACCGGCAAGCAGATGGTCCACCACAAATCTCCAGACCAACGGGTGCACCTGAGAGAGGGGAACCGAAATCCCCAATAACAAGAGGGAGATCGCGATGGAACCCCGGTACGGACGCAACCGATGCCAGAGTTCACGGGCAACCGCCCGCCCCTCCAACCCGACTTCGGGAGTGTGCTCGGAACTCAAGGGCGCCAGTCTCGGGTGCCCGCCCCGGCTGCGTCAAACCGTCAAACCTTCGTCGCTCCCCCTCATTCCCCTCTTCCTTGCTTTTCCCTGTCCTTGCTTTTCCCTTGCGCTCCCGGTTGGTCCGCGCTCGCATGGCCGGATGCGCTTCCCCGCCCGCTCCCCCCTGCTCGCACTCGCCGTCGCGCTGCTCCCCACATCGGCCCTGCCGGCGGTCCAAGCCGTGTTCCAGTATGCGGTTCCGGTCGAGACCCAGAAAACTCCAAGCACGGCGTTTCTCTGGATTCCGCCCGCCGCCAAACAGGTCCGGGGCGTGGTGATCGCCGGAATGACGCTGATGGAGCGTGAGTTCGTCGTGGATCCCCACATCCGCAAGGCCTGTGAGTCGGAGAGTCTCGCCCTCCTCTTCCTCAAGTGCGGCCTGCAAGCCACGGATCTCCAAAAGGCCCTTGATGATCTCGCCGCAGCCTCCGGATACACCGAGCTCTCGAAAGCCCCACTCGCCTTTGTGGGTCACTCGGCCGGCGGGCCGCAAGCCCAGGCCCTGGCCGCCAAAATGGCGGCCCGATGCTTCGGCCTCATCCAATACCGCGGCGGCGGCCCGTTTAACGGAGAACCGATCGCACCCGGCGTGCCGACCCTCATGATGGTCGGCCAGTTCGATGAGTTCGGGGGCACCATGCGGACCGCGGAAGGGCGCGAGGGCGCGTGGAGCGGCGCGCTCGACAACTTTGCCAAGTATCGCGCCGCCGATCCCGGTCATCTCTCCGGATTCGTTGTGGAGCCGGGGGCCGGGCACTTCGCATGGTCCGAGCGGAACGGTGTGTATGCGGGCCTGTGGATCCGGAAAGCCGCGCGGGCGCGAATTCCCGCCACCTGGCCGGTCGATGCAAAGGAGCCCCCCGCCCTTCTGACCATCGACCCGAAGAGCGGCTGGCTCACCAGCCTGGATCTGCGCGAGAAATCGGAGCCCTCCGCGGCCTCGGGATTCACGGGCGACACCGGCCGCACCGCGTGGACGTTTGACGAGGAACTGGCCCGGGCCACGCTCGCCTATCACATCGGCCTGAGCCGCAAGGATCAGTTCATCAAATGGAATGATCCCTTCTGGGTCGATGCCGGCACGCGCTTCTTCTTCACCAATCTCAACTGGGTCGGCGACGGCAGCACCTTCGAGGTTCATCCCAGCTATTCGGACACCTACCCGAAACCGCAGGAGAACGGAGGCCCGCGCTGGCCCCAGGCCGGCCAACCCGTCGGTCATGCGTCGGCACCGATCCTGGTCCGCCCGGTGAGCGGCCCCGTGGTGGCCGCTGGCCCCAACACCTTCCGCATGCGGTTCGACGGGCTCAGCCCGGTCGAGGAAGGCGGGCGTGTCACGTTCCTCGCAAACAGCGCGGGCGACGAGGAGTTCCGTTACACCGAGCAGGTCGGCATGATGCCGAGGGGATTCAAAGGGCTCGGCAATGGCAAGGACCAGACGCTCACGTTCCCCGAACTCCCCAAACTCCGCAGCGCCTCCGCGACCCTCGACCTCAAAGCAACTTCCAGCGCGGGCCTGCCGGTCCAATATTACGTCGCATACGGACCCGCCGTGATCGCCGACGGCAAACTGAAAATCGCCGAGGTCCCCGCACGCGCCAAATTTCCCGTACCGATCAAGGTCGTCGCGTGGCAATTCGGCAGCGGCGTGGAACCGCAGGTCAAGAGCGCTGCACCCGTCGAGCAACTCACCGAAGTGCAGGGCAAATAATCCCCGCGCCCGCAGCGCGAGGACTGGCCCGCAACCCGGGCACAGCAGCCGGTGTGACAGCTACATCCGTCGACGAAGCCCGTGGGACGGGCTTCTCAGAGGGGCAACCCGGTCGCGGTTGACCCCGGCTCCCGTGGGCACGCCATGCGGATTTCTCACGGGAGCTACGCTATCCGGGCTGAGGCCCGCTCCGGCAAAACCAGCCCGCCGTTCTCCCCCACGGCAATCGAACCAAGCAGCCTCCGGTCTCAACTCTCAGGATTCAGGTCTCAATCCCCCCTCCTCCCCCTCACCTCGCGCGGACCCTTTCCCGCCTGCGCCCGGACGAACTTCCCGAAATGGCTCAGATCGTGGAACCCAAGTTCTGCGGCGATCTGTTTGATCGGCAGGTCCGTCTGATCAAGCATAAACCGGGCTCGCTCCCAGCGCCGGGTCGCCCGGTATTGGGTGACCGTCATTCCCGTTTGCTTCCGGAAGAGCCGAACGAAATGCGTGCGGGAGAAGCCCCACGCCCTGGCGAGCGCGTCGAGTCCCAGCCCCTCCGCGCTCTCGCGGTCGAGGGCTGCGATCGCGTTGTCCATCGCGGAGCGGTACGATCGCGGACCGGACGACGCCCCGTCGTTCTCGCTGAGGGCCCATAGAAAATCCCAAAGCACGGCCTGCACCGGAACGGAGTTGACCGGGAATCGCGCGCAGGCCCGGGCGAGCCGATCAAACCAATCCTCGAACCCGTCCCGCATTCGCTGCCACACGGGGAGCGCGACCGAGTGGGCCCCATGCGTCGCGGAACGTCCGGGCACAAACAGGGCATAGAAATGACGGGAGGCCGCCCGCCGCCAATGATGCCGGAACGCGGTGCCCGGCGGAACCAACGTCACCACGCCGTCAGCGAGCGGGAAGCTCTGGTCGCCTCCTGGCGTGCAGCGCGCTGGCATGCCTGCTTCCGTTGCGGGCCGCCGAACCTGTCCCCGACATGGAGAGCGCCCTCGCCCACGCCCGCAAGTATCTCGCCGCCTCCCACCCGGAGGATCATCGCGAGATCGTGGCGGTCCGCTATATCCCGCCGCACGGCGACAGCACCGTCGCGGGCTACTGGCTGGTCGAACTTGCCCCCTACTTCCTCTGGATCGCTCCCGATGGGACGCTGACCGCCGACCGTCTCCAGCGGTCGTTCGATCCGTGAGATTCTCCGCGCTGCGTTGCCTCGTGCGAGGCTGACCTCTCGCATGGAGGGCACCGCGTTGTCGGTGCCCAAGGCTGCGCTGGTTCGACCCGGGTTCCGGGATACGCCCGCCCGCTCGTTGCGCCCCTCGCCCCACCACGCCCGCAGCGAGACCTGAGGCATCGACAACGCGATGCCCTCCAGAGCGCGGCCCCAGTAGACCCCGGCACTCCGCTTGCCAATGGGCGCTGCACGTCGCCGGTTGGGATTGCTTTTCCTTTTGTCGAATCCGGCTATTGCTTGCAGGCCCCCCGGCAACCCCACTTCCATGCCCTGTATCGCCGTCCCTCGCTTTCCCCTGCGTCTGCTTATCGCCGCCGCCTGTTGCGCCTTCTCCCCCCTTTCCGGCCTCGTCGCCCAACAACCCCGGGAAGTCCCCGGCGTCGCAGGCGCCATCCCTATCCGGTTCACGATGCCGGAGGACGGCACCGCCACCGTGGCCCTCTACAACAAGGAAGGCCGGCTCATCCGCCCGCTCGGCCAGGTGCTGCCGCTGACCCAGGGCGATCATGTGATCCGGTGGGATGGCATGGATCTGTTTGGCAACCCGTTGCCCGCCGGTGCCGAACTCGAGGCTCGCGTCTTCACCGGCCCCACGCTGCGCGCCAAGTGGGAATTCGGCATCGCCTCCCCCAATCCGGTGCCCTGGCCCACCAAGGCGTTCGGCGAAGGAGATGCCATGCGCGCCGGCGGGTGGCTCGGCGATCATGGCGTCTCCGCCTCGGCCGTCGCCGTGGGCGATCGGATCTTCATCGGCTCGGGCATGGCCGAGCACGGCCACACGGTGATCTTCTGCAACCTCGACGGTGACAAAATGTGGGGGCGCGGCGGACTTGACGGATGGGTCGGGCCGATGTTGCTCGCCTCAGACGGATCGGCGGTGTTCGGGGTCGTCAAAGATTCGCAGATCCACCGGCTCGAACTGGACGGCTCGAGTTCCAACCGCATCGCGACCACCGGCGAGGACAAAATTGCCGCCATTGCGGCGCGCGAGGGCAAGATCCATGTGGCGCTGAAGAATCACATCGCAACCGCCTCGGTCGTCGATCCGAGGCTGGGCGGACGCGACTTCGGCTTCGGCGATTGCATCCCGGTGCCGGAGGGTTCGCGGGCGTACAATCGGAACCTGACCGGGCAGGAGCAATTCGCCACGACATTCTTTGATGGCGGTCATCCACAGTCAGCGATCGCACCCAAAGCCGCGGGCGCAGCCGCCGGCATCGTGGCCCGATTCAAGAACCCCGTGCCGATCGGCACGTTGCTCGTCGAGCGCATGGAGATTCCCGTCAAAGCGGAGTTCTACATCCTCAAACCCGGCACGAAATACAGTCCGGGCGGCATGGCCCCCGTGGCCGGTGAAGCGCCCGGCCCCGACTGGCAGTTGCTGGGGCAATCCGATCTCGCGCGAAGAATCAACGCAATCACCGCACCCGCCGCCGGCCTCGCGACCGAGGCGCTTTACATCCGGCTGACCGCCACTTCCGTTCAACCCCCCGCCAAATGGCCGCGGTTCACCATGTGCCGCATTCTTCCGCAACGCCTCGATCGCGTGGACACCGGCGCCAAAATCACGCTCCCGCCGGAGATCACCGTCGAGCCGTTGCCAACCGGTGCGGTCGCCTCCGACACGGCCTGGGCGTTTCATTCCAAGGACCCGATCACGAAGTCCGGCCCGAAAGCCGTGATGCTCGACTATGGCAAACCGGTCACCTTCGACGGGCTCGCGCTCCAGAATTGCGTGAACCATTCCTACCTCATCGATCGATGGACCGATCCGCAGTCCGCCCCCGATCCGAAAGCCGATGCGAAATGGGTGGTCATCAAGGAGCAGACCGCCGGGACCGGCAAGATCGAGGGCTCGATCGCCTCGTCGACTCATTCCAACGACACCCGGATCAGTCTCGATGAAACCGTGATCACCCGCGCCATCCGGATCCGCTTTGTGGATGGCAAACGCGGCGGACGCTGGTCGATCCCGATGAATGATTCGGATCCGTCGATGGGCCAGGCGGCCGACGTCGCGTTGTTGCGGCTCGTCGACGGGCGCCCAAAATCCGGCAGGATGATCCTGCGCCGGATCGACGGCAGAACCGGCGCCACGGAGTTCGAGTCGAACCATCCCTCGGTCGACATGACGGAGATGGCGTTTGCGCCGGACGGCACGCTATGGACGGTGAGCGGCAACCGGCTCAACAAGACCAAACTCCCCACGCAGCCCGGGGGCGCTGTCGAACATCAAGTGGTCAACGCCGACACGCTCAAGGGGGCGGTCAGCCTCGCGGTTTCCCCCGACGGATCGCGCATCGCGGTGGGGGACGACGCGACGGACGCCGTGTTCGTGTTCGATCCCGCCGGCAAGCTGTTGACCAAGATCGGCGGCACGGGCCCGCGCCGCGAAGGACCCTGGGACGGAATGACCGTCGATCGTCCGGGCGGCATCACGATCGACAAGCACGGGAAGATCTGGGTGTGCGAACACACTTACACCCCCAAGCGCGTCACCCGCTACTCGGCGGATGGCCAGTTCGAGAAGGAGCTGCTGGGTCCGCCCCACTATGGCGGTGGCGGCGCGATCAGCACGGATCTCAAGAGCTTCTGGTATGAGCTGTGCGAATACAGCGTCGACTTCGGGAAGGGCACGACGCACCTCAAGGCGCTCAACGATGTGCAGTCGGACCCTCACACCCCGAGCACCGAACTCGGGAGCTACGGCTACACGAGGATCGGGCGTCCGATCGACCTCAATGGACGACGTTATCTCGTCGGAGATGTGGGCGGCCAGTTCAGCCCGTCCTTCGTGGTCACCCTCCACGATCCGGCAACCGGCACCGCCCGCCCGGCGGCAATCCTGGGTTCCGCGCAAGGCAATCCGTTTCTCACGCGCGAGGATAAACCATGGAGCCCGCACTGGCTCGGGAAAGAGCTGAAGGATCACTCGTTCATCTGGTGTGATCTCAACGGGGACGGGATCGGTCAGGTGGAGGAAGTCGATCTGTTCAAGAACAGCGAGGTGATGACGTCCGATGTCAAAGGCACCCCGTTCGGCGGCGCCTATTGGGGAAGCTTCTGCGGACCCGACCTAACGTTCTGGTCAGGCGTCCGCGTTTCGCCGAGCCGGTTCACGGACAAGGGCGTGCCGGTGTACGAGCGGACCAGGCTGCGCCCGTTCAACCATGCCGCCCTGGCCCCGATCTACATGGGCAATCTGCGGTACAACTCCTCCGCATCCACGGGCTACGGCGGGGTCAGCATGGTCACCCACGACGGCTCGCTCATCCACATGGGCCAGCCCTATGTCGTCGGACCCGACCTCACCATCAAAGGCGGGCCCGTCACGGAGAAACCGTCGGATCTCATCCCGAGCATCGCCGGGACCATCATCGACAACCCGCTCTCATTTGTCGGGTCGGCACTGACCAAGGGAGCCGTGCCCGAAGTCGCCATGATCAACGGGAACAACGGCCGATGGTTTCTCTGGGCCGTCCGCGAGGGGGTGGTGCTCGGCGAAATCTTCACCGGCAAAGCCGGCGGATTTGGAGGCATCACGCATCCGGTCCGCGGCATGGACCTCACCGATTACAAGAACGATTGGGAAACGTTCTTCGGTTACTTCACCAAGGCCGACAACGGGAATTACTATGTGATCTCCGGACGCGGCCACTTCGGCCTGTCGAAGGTCGAAGGGATCGATGAGATTCGGGTGGCCAAGCAGATGATTCGCGTCCCCGCGGAATCAATGGCCGCCAACACCGGCCTGCGCGGACGCCTCGCGGGTGCCAAAAACGTGAAGCGCGAGAAGCGGGAACTGACCGTGCCGGTCATTGCGAAGCGGTTGACCGCGTTCAAGGCGGACGGTGACCTCGCGGAGTGGGGCGACGTGTCGAAGTTCCAGAAGATCGGCACCGACGCCGTGCTGGGATTCGACGCCGCCTGGGACCCGCAGGGGCTCGTGATCGCGTATCGCGGGACGAGCGGGCTCGGCAACAACAGCGAGGACTGGAAGTACCTGTTCAAGACCGGGTTTGCGTTCGATCTGATGATTCGTCCATCGGCCGATTCGAAGAGCGACGAGGCTTCCAAAGGGGATGTGCGGGTGGTGTTCGGCCGGCACAAAGGGACTTGGACCGCGGTGCTCTACGACTATGTGGCGCCCGGCGCACCGGCCACCGCGGGCGTGGCCTATACGTCACCCGTGACCAGCACCCACGTGGCGCGCGTGGTTCAGTTGCCGTCCGATGCCGTGCAAATCGGATTCCGCGAGGGCGCCGATCTCGGAGTCGCGGGCAGGGAATGGACCGCCGAAGTGCGTGTGGCCTGGAAGTCGCTCGGGATCAACCCGGCGGCCGGGACCAGCTTCTGGGCCGATTTCGGGATTCTCTCGCCCGATTCCGGTGGCATCCAGGTCGAGCGCCGGACGTACTGGAGCAACCTGGATACCGGCCACGTCGCCGACCTCGCCGTCGAGGCCCAAATCGCCCCCGCCAACTGGGGCACCGCCATCCTCGGGGCTCCCTGAGGCCCGTTCCGCACTTTCAGCGCCGGAGGCGTCACGGAGATTCGTCGGTGCTGACGCTTGTCGGCGAATTGCTTTGATTTCCCTCCCCACTGCGCTTTTCTTGCCCATTCCCGGTGTGCCGACCCGCACCATCCGGGAAACCCAACACCCGTCCATGATCAACTGGATCATCAAGAAAATTGTCGGCTCGAAGAATCAGCGCGAGGTGCGCCGGATGCTGCCGATTGTCCGCTCCATCAACACGTTCGAGGAACAGATGCAGCGGGAACCCGAGGAGGCGCTGCGGGCCCGCACGGCGGCCTGGAAGGAGCGGCTTGCCGCCCTCACGGAGGAGGAGGAAGTGGCGGCTGTGCTGGATGACATTTTGCCCGAGGCCTTCGCGGCGGTAAAGAACGCGGCGCGCCGGCTGTGCGGGCGGTCCTGGACCATGTGCGATCAGCCGGTGACCTGGAACATGATCCATTTCGACGTGCAGTTGCTGGGCGGGATGGTCCTGCACCGCGGACGGATCGCGGAAATGGCGACGGGCGAGGGCAAGACCCTGGTGGCGACCCTCCCCCTTTATCTGAACGCCCTGGCGGGACGGGGTGCGCATCTGGTGACGGTCAATGATTACCTGGCGCGGCGCGACTCGGAATGGATGGGCGAGTTGTTCCGGTTGCTCGGCCTGAGCGTCGGCTGCATCCAGCACGACGAATCGCCGGATCGGCGCCGTGAACAGTATGCGTGCGACATCACCTACGGCACGAACAGCGAGTTCGGGTTTGATTACCTGCGCGACAACGGCATGGCCACCTCGCGCGAGCAACAGGTGCAGCGGGGCTATTTCTACGCCATCGTGGATGAGGCGGACTCGGTCCTCATCGACGAGGCGCGCACTCCGCTGATTATCAGCGGACCCGTCACCGTCAGCACGCACCAGTTCGACCGGTTCAAGCCGTTGGTCGAGCAGCTCGTGCGCAAGCAGAGCATGCTCTGCAACCGGCTGGCGAGCGAGTCGAAGGAGCTCTTCGATGCCGGCAAGCTAGACGAGACGGGCCGGACGCTGTTCAAGCTCAAGGTGGGCCAGCCGCGCAACAAGGGATTGCTCCGGATGATGGAGGAACCCGAATTGCGGAAATTGCTCGACAAAACCGAGCTCGGATTTTTCGCCGACACACAGAAGGAGGAGCTGTTTGCGCTGCGTGAGGAGCTGTTCTTCACCATCGACGAACGCCAGCACGAGGCGGATCTCACCGAGCAGGGCCGGACGTTCCTCAACCCCGACGATCCCGACGCGTTCGTTCTGCCGGACATCCTCAGTCATTTTGCCTCAATCGATCTCGACCCCGCGTTGGACGACGCGGCCAGGGACAAGGCAAAAGCGGAGATCCAGGCGAAGTGCGATCACCAGGCCGAGCGGATCCACAACATCGCCCAGCTCCTGCGCGCCTACTGCCTCTACGAGAAGGATGTCCAGTACGTCGTCGAGGAGAACAAGGTGGTCATCGTTGACGAGTACACCGGACGCAAGATGCCCGGGCGCCGCTGGAGTGATGGATTGCACCAGGCGGTCGAGGCGAAGGAAGGGGTCCAGATCGACCGCGAGAGCCAGACGCTCGCGACCATCACCATCCAGAATTATTTCCGGCTCTACCACCAACTCGCGGGCATGACCGGGACCGCCGAGACCGAGGCGAACGAACTGCACGACATTTACCGGCTCGACGTCACCGTCATCCCGACCAACCAGAACTGCGTCCGCATCGACCGGAACGACCTGATCTACAAGACCCGGCGCGAGAAATACAATGCGGTCATCAAGGAAATCCAGACCGCCCATGCCCGCCAGCAACCGGTGCTGGTCGGCACCGCGAGTGTGGAGTCGTCGGAGGTGATGAGCCGCATGCTCAAGCGGGAAAAGATCCCGCACACCGTGCTCAACGCGAAGTTCCACCGACAGGAGGCCGAGATCGTCGCGCGCGCCGGACAGCCGGGTTCGGTCACGATCTCGACCAACATGGCGGGGCGCGGAACGGACATCAAACTGGGCCCCGGCGTCGCCGACGTGGGCGGCCTCTACGTGATCGGCACCGAGCGGCACGAATCGCGACGCATCGACCGCCAGTTGCGCGGGCGTTGCGCCCGCCAGGGCGACCCCGGGCTTTCCAAGTTTTATGTGAGTTTCGAGGACGATCTGATGCGGAACTTCGGCGCCGCCGACCGCATGACGTCGTTGATGGAAAAGTTCGGGATGCAGGAGGGCGAGGAACTCGAACATCCCTGGCTGAACAAGAGCGTCGAGACCGCCCAGAAACGGGTCGAACAGCGCAACTATTTGATGCGGAAACGGACGCTCGATTTCGACGACGTGATGAACCAGCAGCGGACGGTGGTTTACGGGCTGCGCAATGACGTGCTCACGACCGCCGACACCCGCTCCCTGGTGTTCGAGTTCATCGACGACGGGGTGCCCTCCAAAACCGCCGAATTGCTCGCCCCCGAGGAGGATGGCAAGGAACCCAATTACGCAGCCCTGCTGGGTTGGGTCAACGTCACCTTCCCGGTCGGCCTGTCAAAGGAGTCCGCCGCGTTCCCCTCGCGCAGCGCCGAGGAAAACGCCACGTTCCTGGTCGAGAAGATCAAGTCGGCCTACGAACAGAAATGTTCCCATGAAGACCCGGAAGCGGTCCGCGGCCTCGAACGCTACATCCTCCTCAACGCCATCGACCGGCTTTGGCAGGAACATCTGTACGCCATGGACGCGCTGCGCGAAGGGGTCTACCTCCGCGCCTACGGACAGAAAGATCCGCTCGTCGAATACAAGAACGAGGCCTACGCCATGTTCTCGGAACTGATGGGCAACATCAAAAACGAGGTGCTCAACAACCTCTTCCGCAGCACAACGAATCTCCAGGCATTCGAGCAGTTCCTGATGAGTCTGCCCTTTAACATGCTGCGTCACGGACCCGGCGGACCCGCCCCCGACGATGTGCCCGCCGACCCACCCTCCACAGCCCACGGCTCGACCCGTCCCGCTCCGCGCCCTCCGGCGGGCAACGCCGCCACCGCCGAACTCGACCTCCCGCTCCCCCTCTCCCGTCCGACGATCCCGCGCGCTGGGCGAAACGACCCGTGCCCCTGCGGCAGCGGCAAGAAATACAAGCAGTGCTGCGGCAGGCAGGCCTGAACAGCGCGCTTGGCTCATCTGCGGATGGGCGATTGGCGGGGACAGCACCCTCCGTGTCGCGATGTTCGCATTGGCTTTCGGGCGGTCGACACCCGATCTGACCCGCCTCCGAAGCGGGAACCCCAGTGCGGTTCCGCCGCAAAGCGACCCCGACCACGCCGCGCTTCGGAATCCCGCCCTTGCGAGGGGAACGCCACCCCCCGAAGATGCGCACGCATGCCTGCCGGACAGAGCCCCATCGAACCCGTCGACCCCATTGGCGCCATCGTGATCGGTGGCGGGGCGGCCGGGTTCTTCGGAGCCATCACCTGCGCCGGGGCCGCCCCGGGAACCCGTGTGCTGCTGCTCGAACGCGGATCGACAACGTTGGGCAAAGTGCGGATCTCAGGCGGCGGACGCTGCAACGTCACCACCGCCACCGCCGAGCCGCGGGCGTTGTCGGCCAACTACCCGCGCGGCGGACGTACGTTGATCGGACCCTTCACGCGGTTCGGTCCGCGCGAAACCATCGCGTGGTTCGAAGGGCGCGGGGTGCGCCTCAAGACCGAGCCCGACGGCAGGATCTTTCCTGTCAGCAATTCCTCAGCCTCGATCATCGGGTGCCTGGCCGACGCGGCGGCAGCGCTGGGCGTGCAGGTGCGGACCGGGGTCGAAGTGCGCGGGATCGAGGCCGATCCAGCGGGCAGCCTCCGTGTCCACACCGCCGACGGCACATCCGTGGCCGGGCGCGTGCTGCTCGCGTCCGGGGGTTGTCGGGGAGATGGCATCGTGGCGCTCCTGCGAGCGACCGGCCATTCGGTGGAACCACCGGTTCCATCGCTCTTCACCTTCCACGTGGCTGCACCCTGGCTCACCGAACTGGCAGGAATTTCTGTCGGGCGCGTCCGGGTCAGGATTCCCGGAACGAAGCTTGAATCCGAAGGCCCGATGCTGATCACCCACAACGGACTGAGCGGCCCCGTGATTCTCAAGCTCTCCGCCTGGGGAGCCCGGGTGCTGCACGACCGGGACTATTGCTTCGACGTGGAGATTGACTGGGTTCCGGGCCATTCGCCCCCCGAACTCGATGCCCTGCTCCAGACTCGGGC
>Ga0163150_10007466_pt1 | contig 12826 bp, 10 predicted proteins | sample OliLakLV19P2IB_FD_148628 | JGI IMG/M metagenome (GOLD analysis project Ga0163150, IMG submission 148628) | Freshwater microbial mat bacterial communities from Lake Vanda, McMurdo Dry Valleys, Antarctica - Oligotrophic Lake LV.19.P2.IB | ecosystem: Environmental > Aquatic > Freshwater > Lake >...
CGGCCAAAGTGACGAACGCGGCCCCGTCAAGTTGCTGCGTAAACAGCGCGATGGCGGCGATGATCAAAATAAAGCCCAAAAATGTTGTTTTTGGGTCTTTGTAGATGTTTTGGAACAGCTTTTTCATTTTACTTTGCTACTTAAGATATCAATTGAGGCCTTAATATAAGCTAAATGTTGCAATATAGCTTCGTGCCGGTGGACCGATTCGGATTCCACCTTCTGTATCAAGTTTTCCAAGTGGACGCGGTTCTCGGCGTCAGTCCGATCGAGCGATAGGATTTTGGCTTGCAGGCGGAATATCTGCCAAATCATCACCGCCCCGACGGGAACGACAAAAGTGTCCATTAGCCACCTAATTAAGTCGATATAGCTATTCATAGGCGTTTATACTAAAAGCGTGTTAATATCAGCACGCAAATATACCTTAATATTGGGTGCAATTGCCGAACGAAACGACAAATTTGGCTACATAATGCACCATTCACCAAGTTCTAAAACGTATTGCAGCCTTAAAACACTCCCGTCGGGCAGTGCGTAGGGGCTTGCGACGCCGTCAATCTCGAATCCACCACTAATAACGTTAATTGCGGCCCCACTTCTGTTCTTAATTCGGAACTCCTTACCATTTATGGGTGCCGATGGCAACGTTATTTGGGTTGATGGGGACAAAACGAAAACAGACCGGCGCCTGGTATTGGTTAAAACGGTGTTTTCAGTCAGCACCAACGTGTCCAAAGTGCCGATTAGGGGCGAATTGACGATTGGAATGGCGTCTGTTTGCAATAATCGGACAATACCACCTATTGCGACGTAATAAATTGCCAACAAAGTGCCACCCGCAAGGGCCGGTAGTACTGGGTTTATCGTTTCTGTGCCCTGAATCACGCTGATTGCACCCAAAGTGTCCCCAATTATGAGGTCGTAGCGCGCAAACGTAGCGGCGGCGGATAGCGCAACGGCACCAAGTGCCACATTTAAGGCATTTGAATCATACACGTAGGCACCCGCCGTATAGGAAACGGTCAATCCAACGTTCGAAAACGCCAAACCGGACACCCGATGGTCTGGTGACGGGGCTATATCAACTAAAAAAAGTGGACTTGCACCATTTTTGAAGCTGATTTGGCCTGAAACGGCCTCTGCATTGTCAGCGACGTTGGCAATTATTTGGTTTATCGTGTCAAACACGTCGTCGAACGTGTCAACACCGACAACAATTGGGAATGGTAAGGCCATATACGGGTTAGATTACGGTTGAGGCAAACGAGGCGATATTACAAGTTCCAAAAGTTAACGTATTCGTCGAGATCCCGTACGGCAAACCGCAATTAATTGACGGGTTTAGCACCAAATTGTTGATAACCGACTTCGTCAGCTCGACGGGGGCGACCCTTTCGGCCATTTCGATACTCCAATTGTATCCATTCAGCTCACTTTCGCCCGAACCCGTGAAAGAACTGAGTGATTTTAGCCGAATCGGCTGGTCGGAACCCAAAAGCCAGTACGTATCGAACCTATCATGCACGATACCGGCCATCGGCTGATTCAACATCCGCGCAAACATCTGATTTTGAGGGGTACTCATCTGATAAACTTGACCTGAAATAGCACTATTGTAAACTGTGCCGTTTTCGTCGGAAACATGGTCTATCGTCAAGCTCAATTTGTTCTCCAAAGTGGTGAAAATGTACCACGTCGTCAAGGCATTGTTCGTAAAACCGTTCACTTGACCGTCGCGATTGAAGACGGCCCTTAAAAGTGCCGTCCTGTTGCATATCAGCACCCGTTGGAACGCGCCGCCAACACCCAAAACTTTACAGTCGGGGTTTGAGCCGTTCAATCCAAACTTTAGATTGTTGATGGCCGATTGGATAGCTGGCGGGAGACTCGCTTTGCGCTGTTGGGGGTAAGGCATTTTTAGACCACTTTTAAGGTTTCGACCAATAATTCGGTTTCGGGCGCGTCCTGATATAATATTGCCATCACTTTGCTGTTTTTGGCCCCGATTTTGATCTGGCCGTTTGGCAGATCGTCAACCGCGGTTTGCTCAAACGCAAATGTATACGTTAGTGGCCCTTCCAAATAAGTTAATGCAACGTTTTTCGTCCACATTTCCAACTGGTCGACCACACGAAGCGAAAATGAATAGGGCGGTGCCCCCACCAAACATAAATTTGATTTTGGCACCGCCCATTCAGTCGCTCCTGACTCAGGAACTGTAATCATACTTACGGGTTTTGACGAATTGCGGTAAGAAATTCGGCGTTTGGCGTTGCTGAGGGGTACAATGTGGGATCTGGCACGATTTCCATGCCCGACGTGGTTTGCGCACCGCTAATTGTAATGGTCGAGCCGACCAAATCCGTGTCGGCGACACCAAAACCGGTCGCAATCGACGTCGCTTTCAAGCCCTGAGTGCTCCCGTAGTAAAAAATCCGTGCTTCTGTCGCGTCGCCGGGTAATGGCGTGTTCACTTGTTTGGCTTTAAACACAATCACAAAGTTGCCCTTCATGATTCTGTCAACAAAATCAAGTGTTTCCGCGTCCATACCTGGCAGAATAAAGGTAAATGCCTGTGCAATGTTGAGGCTCCCCGCACCGCCGAACCCTTGGCCGGTGCCGACCGCCCCGACTGAGTTCAGCTTAGCGTTAATTTCAAAAAACTTCAATTTGCCCGCGTTGAACAGCAAATTTGTTATTTTGTTCGTTGGGAAGTCGACCGATGCCTGATATCCGGCAATCGAGTCAAAGTCGGCGATGAGAAACGACTGGTTTACGCCGCCGACAAGCATTTCCTCGCACCCTTTTTTAAAGTCGTCCTGTATATTACAAAGGTCGATGATTGATTGTGGCATGTTCGTGCTGTTTTGGGTGGATTATTCAGTAAAAAATACGTCTTTTGGGTCCGGCGCGTAAGCACCGCTCACCATGTTGACTTTAAAACCGTAAGTTTCGTCCAAACGGCTGCCAGATGGCCCCATCACGACGCTTGGTAAATCAGTTTCCTCGTCCGTCAACCGTACAAAGTTGCTTTGGTCAACCATTGTGGTGCCACCGGTCGATTTGTAGGTAAAAATCGAGAAGCCATTGGGAAACGACGGCTCGGGCATGATCAAAACGCCCATGATTGACAAGACACTGGTGTTGTACTCACCAACGGTAACGTCAAACTGTTCTTTCCACGTGTTGTTTGCCTGTGCATTCCGGACTTTTTGAAAGTCAGCGGTAGAAAGGAGCAAAATGAGGTTCTCGTTTCCGGCCGCGGCGATGTTCGCCAAGTTTCTACTGTTGCTAACGCCGTAGTCGATAACTTGTTTTACCAAATCTACCGCGTTATTCGACGTGAATGCCAGTGCTGGACGACTTTGAATTGACGGATTGTAGTCACCGCTCGCTTTTACGTAGTCTATCCAACCCAAACAACCCCGATCGACAGATAATGGGACAGTCCCAACCTCTACGTTTGAGTTTCCAAAGAAAAATTGAGGTCCAAGGGCTTGACCCAATTTCGCGGTGAGCAACCAAAGGATGTGTTCCTGCAACGTTGGTGGAATCAGGCCGGACGCGATCTGGTAATCGGAGTTTTGAATAAACATTTCGAGCCACGATCCCAACAATTCCCTGTTGCAAACGTTAAGCCCCATTTGTTGATGGCACACAGTTACCGCTTGTGTGATAAATTCCACTACCGTGGTTGGCTGAAACTCGCAAGTGGCAGTAACGAACAACGGGTCCTTGGTATCCAGTACCATTTTTTGCAGGTTTGTCTTGCCAACAACGCCCGAAATCACCTTCACGATTCGATTTGCCGGATTTAAGGCAGGCGACGTAACCGTTGCCTGAGTATAAATCGGCATAATTTGGTATAGCCCGTTATAATCGGGGTCGGAAGCCACAATTCCGGCGGGAGACGCGCCAAAATTAAACCGTCCACTTATTTGACTGTGTGCTGTGTGGTCGTTTTGGTAGACAATGTACTCCTCTTTTTTGTTAGCGTTAAAGGAGTGGACCATATTCGCCCTAAGGTTGGCTTTCACCAACGCATTTTTGTTGGCAAAGGTCTTCCGAATTTCCTCTTTTTGCTCGGGCGACCGTCCAAGTGCCATCGCCCGATAGTAATCACGGCGAGCTTCTTGATTTGAGTCGTCTGAAAACCGCGGAGTTGCCGACGCTAAGTTTTGGTAGTGGGCGGGCACAGCCATATTGGGTTTTTGGATGAGATGAGGAGCCGGCAAAGGCTTCAATTTCGAGAGGGCCTGAATTTTGGCCGCCATAATGGCGTTTTCGGCTTTGAGCCTTAACTGCTCGAGTGCCGCTTTTGCAAGGCTTTTCTTAAATTCGGCCTCTTGCGCCACCACGGCGGCTTCGAGGGCGTCGACCACGTCCAGCGCGGGGATGATATTGGTTAAAATACCGCCTTCACCAACTTCCAAAACTGTACCGTCGGCGAGTGGGTAAGCTCCCATTGCCGCGAGCACCTCTGAACCGTCGGGTAGGACGCTCATAACGGGTGCCCCAATTTCGCACCAGCGGATAATTTGGCCGCCGCTCATGCCTTCTGACAAAGTCGCGGCAATTGCTGCAACTTCGACCACGATTGGTTGCCCATCGATCGAAACGTAGACGCCCGCCGGTGCGGGGCCTCGACTTCCGTCGGGCATAACCAACGTTAGGCTACCGTCGTCCTCAACAATTAAAACTGTACCGTCCAGTTGGGGGTGTTCGGTGGCGAATTTGGTTTTTTTGACGACTCTTTGAAACAGCTTGAGCAGTTTTTCCATAATTGTGTTAGGATAAAAGTTTATTGACCAGTCGGTAAGTCTCAATTAACGTTTCCACGTCGTCGGCGAGCAGTGCTTCCTGAAGCCGATCGATTAATTTCAGGGCTTCTTTCACTTTATTGGGGTTGTTTATCTTAGTTGCGAACGACCGGATCTGTTTAATCCATCGTTGGGCACCTTGTCGCGACAAATCGTCAAAAATTTTGTCTAACGAGTTACGGTTTCGGGCAAAAAAGTTCGGGTTCCGTGCGATGAAGCCCTCGTGAAAACACTCAATAGCGACCGACGCGGCCCACAACTGTGTGTCGATACCACCAACCACCTGTTCCGCTAACCCGTCAAGTTCAAAAAGTGTCTTGGCGAACTGTGCAAAGTGGGTGGCGGGAATTTTGGTTGAATTCGCGACGCTTTGAGCCATATCCCACGCCGTTTCGGACACTGCACTTTTGGAAATTGACGCCAAAGCGCGGCGGGCGGCGCATCTGGCCTCGACGCTGATCGAAAAATCGACCTCACGAAACGCACCCATTGCCACTTGCGTCTCAAAAACGAGCAATTGGTCGTTGCTTTGGGCTTGCTCAGTTACAATTGTTGATGGTTCGGTGGCAGTTAACTTTGGCATGGTGATGTTTTCGGCGATTTTGACAAGTTCCAACACGGCTTCGACCGAAAATCCAATGGCTTGACCCGTTTTAATCCGTTTTTCGTAAAATTCGTTATCGTAGACCTTGACGCAAGCGAACCACGTGCCCTCTGGTAGGTCTTCGAAGCCCTCGTAAGTGCAGTGAAACCCGTCTTTTTCGGTCAAAATCGATTGCGTTTTCGTTTTGACGGGATAACCGGCCATATGGTCAAAATTCGAGAGGGTTCCGTACCCGATTTTCTCAAATTTTTGCTTAATCCACTTAATTGTGTCGGCATCGAACATGAGCGCATATTCGGTGTCGTTATCGCGGCGGTAAATAACTTGACCTGGTATCAAAACCGGCCCGACGACGATGTATTTCATCTCGCCTTTTAGGGCCACCTCGATGGCCTGAAAGTGAGCCTTGCGACCACCGATAACTTGACCGTTTTTGAATGGCTCTTTGGTGTCACTCAGTGCTTGAAAGCTCCGTCCGATTGCCGGATCGCCGACAATCGAGATGCAATTCACGCCTAATTCGGAATCGAGGCTCTCGTCGATCACGGCGCGGTACAGAGGGAGTTTGATTTCAGCCATAACAGCGTAAATTTAGCAATTAATTAGTCGTTTTGGGTTGCAATACCGCGTTAATACAAAAATAGTATAGCTGAGTAAGCGGCAAATAGGCCGAATTGCCCGCCGCGACGCCGCAAATTCTGGCAAATCGGCGCAAATTCCCAGAAATTGTCAGAAAAACACGCGAAAACGCGGAAATAGGCCGCAAATTGGGCGTAAAAAGCGCAAATTGCGCGTAAAAAGCGCAAATAAGCCGTAAAATCCTTAAATTGGGCAATAAAAGTCTTAAATAGCCCCAAAAAGTCTTATTTAAGGCAAGAAAAGTCTCAAATCGGCCTATAAAGTCTTAAATAAGGCTTATAAAGTCTTAAATAAGCCCATAAAGCCTCAAATAAGGCAATAAAGCCTTAAATAAGGCAATAAAGCCTTAAATAAGGGTATAAAAGCCTTAAATAGGGCAATAAATCTTTTAAAAGGACAAAATAACCCAATAAATCTTTTAAAAGGACGAAAAAAGGCGTAAAATCTTTTAAAAGGACTGAAAAACCCAATAAATCTTTTAAAAGGACGAAATAAGGCAATAAATCTTTTAAAAGGACGCCAAAACTATATTGACGCCCTATCCTGTTGGACGTTAACCCGCTTCGTAACTGATGATATATCGGTTACGGACACCTGTGGTGCCGGCATTTCGGCAAAAGCGGCCGCAAGACCGGCTATCAAAGTGCCGGTTTGGGCACTGGCACTTTGGGAACGGCTAATTGAGTCAATTCCGCCACTCCCAATTAACGCTCCATTCGCCGCAAGGGGCACCCCGCCGCCCGCAACGTTAAGGTCACTGGCAATTTTTGAAAGTTGAGGGCTTGCGGATACGCCCTTGGTTAGGATAAACTCGCCGCCCTCGGCCTCGACCACTTGACGGCCGTTAATGGCGATTGGAATACCGCCGGCGGCGTGAGAAGGACCAACTAATTTTGCCCCACGTGCCGCGGATGGCACAACACCACCTTTTGAAAATGATTGGATTAACGCCAAAGTGGAAACAATGGCCCCGATCACCGCCGCCGCGGTGGCGACAACGGTAAAAACGGCCAAAGGACCGGATGCGGCGGCCGCGGCGGCGATAGCGGTGGCTGCGGTTGCGTAGGCTTTTGCCGTTTCAATGGCAATCGTTACCCGACCGGCCGCTTTTTGGGCTTCAATTGCCTTTTTTTCCAATTCGATCTTCTCAGCCTCGCGTTTTTTGAGCTGAACCTGTGCGTCTTTTTGCTTTTTCTCCAATTCGCCGCGTTTCCCGATTTCGGAATCGAGCTGTGCTAACACCGCCTGCTGGTTGGCATCTCGGGTCGTCGCAACTTGAGCCTGTAAATCCTGAATTGTTGTCAGGTTTTCTTGCAAAAGTGCCGTTGCCTCTTCTGCCTGCCTTTGCGCTTCCTCTATTTGTGTCGCTTTTTCGTCAATTGACTGCTGAATTGCCTCTCCCTGAATCTCAAATACCTTGTCCAGCAAGCCCGTAAGCGACTCTACTAACTTACCGCTCGAATCTAAGATGGCCTGAGCGGTTGCATCGTCAATTTTCAGCCCTTCTTTCAGTGCATTTTTAAGGGTTGCCGTAAGCGGGTCCGCAATAAACGCAAGCGCGTCAACTTGCGTTTGTTGACCGACCTGTCTTAGGGCCTCACTGGTGACCGCGTTGATCTCGTCCGTGTCGATTTTCAGTCCGAGCTTGACGTTGGTCGCCGCGGCGTCAAGATTAGCAACTTGAGCCGTCAAGTTTTCGATTAAAATCGACTCCTCACCCGTTAGGACCATCAAAGCCTTTTTGGCGGTGAGTCGCTCGATATCGGCGTTGGCTGTTTCGCGTTGTAACGCTAACGAATCCGCCTGAATTTTGGCCTCACGCTCCAATTGCGCAATTTGACGGTTTCGTGCGGATTCGAGGATGGTTTCGGCTTCCAACCTTGCATCCGAAATCTGCTTAAATGTGTCCAAATTCCGTCGAGCCAGCTCCAAACGGCGCGCCTCGCTCGATTCTTCTGCTGTATCGCGCTTTATCGTCAATTCGTTCCGTTGGGCCTCGCCGTCGAGCACCGTTTGTTGTACCGCAAGTTCGGCAGATCGTACCAAAGCGGCCTCATCCAACCGGCGTTGGGTGGTATCTTTCAAAATTTGCGACGTTTCGGCCGAAATGGTCTGTTGCAAATTTGCCAGTTCGACCAATCGGCGTTGCTCTTCTACCGTTAACGTGGCACGGGCCTTAATATTGTCTTCCTCTTTAATAAGTGTCGAGGCACGGATTTCGGCTATCTTTTGGATAAGGCGAATTTCGTCCTCGGCGGCTAAGTTTTGCAACTGTACCCCAACCGCCAGCTGTCTTTCGGCAATAGCCAGCTCCTTATCGGCCGATAGTTGCGCAAGTGATAATATATAGTCCTGTTGTTCGACCATTAACGCCCTTTCAGCCTGCAATTGCGCTTTCCGTAACGCAACCAATTCGGCGGCCTGTCCCGTACTATCAATTACCAACGTCCGTAGCTCCTCTTTCTGATCCTCAGACGCGTTTGCACCCATCGTGGCTATCAACTTAATTCGCTCCTTATTGAGCCGCAAGGAATCGTTCACCTGTGCCTGTTCCGCTTGCGCGGCACGCTTACTAAGGTCCTGTTTTTGCTTGAAAGAATTGGTAGCGTCTGCCAACTGTGCGTCAAGCACGGTTTTGCTCGCGGCGCGTTGGGCGTTTGTGGTCTCTAATAACAGTTTTTTGCGTTCGTTTTCGCGTAAGGCCTGTCGGGTGTCGAACCCCTTGTTAAACGCGTCCGCAATCGCGGCTCCAAGGCCGCCAAACACCTTTTCGGCGGCTTTTGCGCTTTTTACCGCCTGCTGTTTAAAGGCGTCAATTGCGCCCCCGATTCCGCCACCCGAAAATAGGGCCCCAACGGCCTTACCAACAGCCAAAATCGGGCCCGCGAAAATCTCGAATAGGTTTTTACCGAAATCGACGGCCCGTGCCAAGATCGCGTCAAACCCGCCAGAGAACGCACCCTTGATAGAATCGACCACGGGCTGCACGATATCGCCTAGTGACGAAAAAGCGTCAGCAACGATACCCAAAACCTTCTTTAATCCGCCAAAATTTTGGACTAAGGCGATAACGAGCAACGCGATAGCCCCGATGCCCGTTCCAAGCAACGCAATTTTGAATATTTTTGCCGCGTTTGCGGTAGTCAGGAACGACGTGCTGGTTCCCTTGTTAGCTTCTGCCAACGCTTTCATCCCGTCCACGACGCTCTGGACGACTGCCAACGCTTGCAGCCCTTTTTCGAAGTTTTTCATCACTTGCTCGGTTTCGGCCGTGGCACCGCCAAATGAGCCGATAGCTGCGGTGGCGTTATTTAGCCCTTCTACCGTCTTCGTGGCAAAGTCAACGTAGGCTTGCGTAATATCGAGGTCCTTAATTACCTCGGTTGACGTTTCCACGTCAAGCAAGCCCTTCTTTACGAGCTTTAGCTTTAGGATTACCTCGTCGTAACCGGCGTCGGTCGGCTTCATTGTCTTGAATCGGGCGGTTAGCTCCTCTTGTTGCTTTTCCAGTTCCGCGACCGACGTCTTGTTTATCACCAACCTTATCTCCTGTGTGGATAGGTCCAAAAAAGCTGGCTCTAACTCCTTATTCAGCTGGTCCGTCACCAACTTTATCTTCTGTTCGACCTCGTCAAACGCCGCCGTACCGACCTGTAATTCGGTTTTGAGCTGCTCGAGGCCTTTGAGCTCCTTTTCGAGCTGTGTCAAGCTCGTATTGTTGAGCTCGAGCTCGAGCTGTGGAATGGTCAACTTTTGAAACTCGCGCGAAAGCTCCTCGGTGTTTTCAGCTACCACCTTAACCGACTTGTCAAGCTCCTTATATTGCTCACCAAGCGCGTCGACGTTGAGGGTTGCGGCCCCCGTCACGTTGTTCACCTGTATAAAGCTGCTGTTAATGGTCGATAAGGCGGTCTCACCATCGGCACCTACCTTCTCAAATTCGGCCCCAAACACCTCGAGTGCCGCTTTCGCGTTTTTGAACTCGGCTTCCAATTTGGAAGCCTCAGCGGTCCCTATTTCGGCTTTTGAGACTTGCGCCTTCAAGATAAAGAATGCCGTTTTTATGTCGTTTAGGCTCTTGATAGTGCCGTCGGCAAAGGCCCCCGCAAACCCCTTGTCGTCGAGGGCGTTTTTGAAGGCCTCTTTGGTCGCGGCGGCCTCGGCGGCAATAGCGGCTTTCGCGGCTTTCGCGTTTTCCTTAGTTGCCTTCTCAGCCGCCGCCGCCGCCGCCGCTCGTAATTTTTCAATTTCCTTAATTGCGGCCGCCTCAGCCGCCGCTGTTGCCTTGGCGGCCTTCTCGGCGGCGGCCGCTGCCGCCTGTTCTGCTGCTGCTGCTGCCTTGGCGGCCTTCTCAGCCGCCGCCGCCGCCGCCATCTCAGCCGCCGCCGCCGCCGCACGCAATTTTTCAGCGGCCGCCGCCGCCGCCGCCTCTGCCGCCGCTACGTCCTTGGTCGCCTTAATTTGATCCGCCGTTATTTTGGCAACCTGCTTAGCTGAGGCCTCGGCTGATGCCTTATTCTTGGCAAACGCCGCCGTCCCCTTTTCCGTTTCCGCCGCCTGTTTTTGTAACGCCTCATTTACGTTCAAAATTTCGATAGCGGTTTCTAAAAAACCCTCAGCCAGTGCTTTTGCATACCCCTTATCATTAACCGCCTTGAGCCGCTGCTCCAAAGTAAACGCCGCTTTGCCCGCCTTTTCCAAGCCGGCCGCTATCCCGTCCCCCATCGGCTCATCAGCCAGTTTTTTAAGTTTTTCAAACGCGGTTTTGATACTTTCCGCGTTGTCTAACGCGATATCGAGCCCGTTGATTTTTAGGCTAATTACAATATCTTTCTCGGCGGCCATACAGGTGGGGGTTTTAGTCCCGCAAGTTACCAAAAAAAAGCCCTACTCTCGCGAAAGAGTAGGGCGCAACAAATATACGACATTAGAACTTAATTAACTGGACAGTGTGTCCATGAGGCTTCAACATTTCGCGGACGGTTTTCATCCGTACATCTATCATTTCTTCGAACGTCGCCCCAAAAAAGCTCGCGTTGTACCAACCGGATGAAGATTGCGCGTCGTACAGCCACTCGCCAGTGTCTAAAAACTTGAGGCCCGCTATTTTGGTCTCGACTACCTTGTTGTCCATGATGGTCCAGACGGTTTGTCCTTCCTCAAATTTGGGTTTTATGCCAGTAAGCTCGCTCATTAACGCGCCATACAACTTTTCGCAAAGGGGGCGCATCGCGTGACGTAGGTTTTTGAGAAATCGCTTGTCGTTTAAGTGGACCAAGTACGCATTCCAAGCAATCCGCGCGGCGAACTCGTCCGGTAAGTCAATTTTATCGTCCTGCACAGCCCTAACGGTTGACGTAACCCTGACCATTTCGGCGAACGTTTGAGGATTCGGGTTGTCGAGGTAATCATGGTTTGCGTTATGCACCAGTTTGTCTAACGCCTTGCGGCCCAAACACGAGGCCAAGTCTCTTAAATCTCTGATGGCTATGCGATCCAAGCCTAATTGGGTCGCCATCCACACGGCCTCAACTGGGTTGCACCCCTCAACAACGATTTTGGGGTCAAAACCCCCATATTGGGAGTCGCGCAAGACGCCCCTCGGGGGGGTTCTGTGTTGCATCCAAGTGCCGAAGTCGGTTCTGAGCTTAATTTGGTCTATTTTATCGGCCATTTTAGGGGTTGGTTAGTCGGTGGCGGGATTGCCCCCGTTTCTATGATACAAATATAGCCGGTTATTCCGACACGTCCTAATTTTGGACGAAAATAACCCGTTTATTTTGGCCGGTTGCTGAGGAGCCCCGTGGTGGCCTCGAATCGGCGAGTGGGGTTACCACCCCGCTTCCGCATTTTGACGCCACCACGGCCCTCTGTGAGAGGCGAAAATATATTCCGATTTGACGCCGCCGCGGCATTTAGCGCAACTCGGCCGCAAATTCTGAGAAAAGCGCGCAAATTCTCAGAAAATACCGCAAAACATCAGAAACACACGGGAATCGGCCGCAAATTGAGAGAAGTGCGCGCAAATACGCCGCAAATTCTGAGAAATACGCGCAAATCGTGAGAAATACGCCGCAAATACGCCGCAAAATCCTTAAATACGGGAAATAAGCCGCAAATTGGGCGTAAAATCCTTAAATACGCCTTAAAAAGCGCAAATAAGGCGTAAAATCCTTAAATAAGGCAATAAAAGGCTTAAATAAGGACAAAAAGGCTCAAATAAGGCAATAAAAGTCTTAAATAGGCCTATAAAGTCTTAAATAAAGCAATAAAAGGCTTAAATAAGCCTATAAAGTCTCAAATAAGGCAATAAAGTCTTAAATAAGGGCCTAAAAGTCTTAAATATGCAAATAAATCTTTTAAAAGGACAAAAAAAGGCAATAAATCTTTTAAAAGGACAAAAAAAGGCAATAAATCTTTTAAAAGGACAAAATAACCCAATAAATCTTTTAAAAGGACCAAAAAACCCAATAAATCTTTTAAAAGGACGCCAAACGCTGAGAAACAAGCGCAATTTGGGCCGCCGTCTGGCAACTTTCGTGATATTTGCGCGCAAAAAGCCCAAAATCCGAATCAGAAAGTGCCATTAGCTGCTCATTTGTCACAAATTTCATCCGCGCCCGAAAACGGTGCGCACGAATTGCCCGTTCGTCCCCCTGAAACGCACCATCCAATACACAAAAACGCGGATTTACGCCCGGGGCCCAACTAACCCGCCAAAATAACCCGTCCCGAACCGAATCCAGACCCCCGCTATACC
>Ga0163150_10007471_pt1 | contig 12821 bp, 6 predicted proteins | sample OliLakLV19P2IB_FD_148628 | JGI IMG/M metagenome (GOLD analysis project Ga0163150, IMG submission 148628) | Freshwater microbial mat bacterial communities from Lake Vanda, McMurdo Dry Valleys, Antarctica - Oligotrophic Lake LV.19.P2.IB | ecosystem: Environmental > Aquatic > Freshwater > Lake >...
CTGATGTTCCGGTGGCAGGCATTCACGGGCTTTCTGGATAACCTGCTCAAGAACAGCGCTGATTACGCTAAAGAACTCGGTGATCGCCTGAAAGACCGCGTATTCGTGGAGATTTTCCCGCAGTTTGCGAAGGGCTTCATCGCGGACATGCGGACACAGGGCGTGCAAGAGGCGAACATCGACCTTGATGTCGTTTTCAGCGGCACGATGACGTTCCTCTATCGTCTGATGTTCACGCTCTACGCGGAGAGCCTGGAACTCGTTCCGATTAACGAGGTGCGCGGCTACCGCGAACACAGTCTGTATCGCATGAAACATGAGATCGCGGTGGCAGGTGGTACGGTGCTGGATCAATCGCCCGACAAACTCAAAGCACAGTACAAGACGAACAGTACCACCCTCTACGCACGTTTGAGCGAACTTTTTACCGTTATTGACGTAGGTTCAGATGAATTGAACATGCCGACCTATAACGGCGGGTTGTTCAGCCAGGAAACCGACAGCGGACAGTTCCTTGCTCAGTACGGCATCCCAGATCGGTATCTGGCGCTGGGCTTAGACCGACTGACCCGCGACATTGACCAGAGAACGCAGGCGCTGGTGTTCATTGATTTCAAATCGCTCGGCGTGCGGCAGTTGGGCAGCATCTATGAAGGGCTGCTGGAATTCAAACTGAATATTGCCAGCGAAGCGCTTGCTGTGACGAAAGAGAAGGGCAAAGAGGTTTATCAGCCCGCGAAGAAGGTCAAGAAGCCGCTGGCGACCCTTGCCAAAGGCGAAGTGTATCTCGAAAACGATAAGCAGGAGCGCAAAGCCACCGGCAGTTACTACACGCCGGATTACATCGTCAAGTACATTGTGCGCCATACCGTCGGTCCGGTGTTGGATCGTAAATTCAAAGATTGCGAAGCGCGGCTGCATAAGGCACAAAAAGGCTACCGCGATTACGCTAAACTGGTTGAAGCGCGGCGCAAATCCACAGGCAAAGAGGAATCTGTCACCGTTTACTGGAACAGCGCCGAGATGCAGCAACTTGTGGACGACTGCCTGAATGTGCGCGTCCTTGATCCGGCAATGGGCAGCGGTCATTTCCTCGTCGAAGTGGTGGACTACACCAGCAACCGCTTGATTGACTTCCTCAACGGCTGGACGGAAAACCCGGTGTGGGCATTCCTTGACCAGACGCGACAGGACATCATCGACGACATGGAACGCCAGCACGTCACGATTGATGCCGAACGCTTAACGCGGGTGGCGCTGCTCAAACGCGCTGTGCTGAAACGCTGTGTCTACGGCGTGGACTTGAATCTGATGGCGGTGGAGCTGGCGAAAGTCTCCCTGTGGCTGGATGCTTTCACGCTGGGCGCACCGTTGAGCTTCCTTGACCATCACCTGAAGCACGGCAACAGCCTGATCGGGGCATTCGATCTTTCGGATGTGGTTGCTGTTGGTTCTAAACGGTGGGAGATGATTCTAGATGCAGCGGCGGATATGGTCTCACTCTCCAAGCGCACTGACTCAACTATCGCGCAGGTGGGAAGTTCTAAAGCCGATTACGACCAAGCCCGCGCCAAACTCGAAGATGTCAAGAAATATGCCAATGTGCCTATTGCTGCGTACTTTGTCGATAAACTCAATGAATATCGCAAATCAAAGAGCAAGAGCAACCTCATCCCACAGATTGCTCAAGTTGCTTACGGCATAAAACAGAGCGATGGATTGCAAGAACTATTTGGCAAAGCACAGGCGACTGCCATTGAGAAACGGGTTTTCCACTGGAAACTTGAATTTCCAGAAGTCTTTATAGACTTGGTTACTCAGAATTGGGCATCTAATGCAGGCTTTGATGCAGTTGTAGGTAATCCTCCTTATGATGTCGTAAAGAAAGAAGAAGGACAAACCGACAAGAATTTGGTAGTCGATTATTATCGAAATTCTGAAACGTATACTCCAGCTATGGGACGTGTATTAAATCTCTTCAGGATTTTTGTGATTAAGGCCGTTGACTTACTTTGCAAAGATGGCAGAGGGGGACAGATTATTCCTCTATCTATTCTCTCGGATGAGTCTGCCTCTCGACTTAGAAAAGAACTGGTGAAATCTGTAGAGATTTCACTTATGGAATGCTTTCCGCAGAAAGATGATCCTAACAATAGGGTTTTTGAAGACGCGAAATTATCTACAGTTATCATGATTGCTAAGAAAGGTTCCCAAACGTCTAAGTTTGAATGCAGAGTTCATCCTGGTAAGGATATTCTTCTTAATTCCCCAGTTATGTCTCTTCCACTCAAATCTATCGAAAAGTTCGATGAAGAAAATTTAACTGTACCTGTGGGATCGCCAGAAGAAGTGCTTCTTTTGGAAAGAATCTTCTCAAACAACGCTTATAGTCCAATGTCAGAGTATGTAGATGTCTTTGTCGGTGAGATTGATATGACCATCGACAAAGATTGCAAAACTACCATCAATAATTCTGATTCACCACCACTATTAAAGGGCGCTCAGGTTCAAAGATACGAGCTTAGAGAAAAGCCCAAACAAGGAGATTTAGAATGGATAAATTGGGAGAATTTTCTTAAGAAATACAAGAACTCTCACAAGATACACGTAGCGCGCAATCCACGCATGGTTTTTCAAGGTATCTCTGGAACTGATGATTCACGGCGTTTAACATCAGCGATAATTCCAGCTAACGTATACTTGGCTAATTCGGTTAATTACATAGTTCCCAAGACGAATGATATCTCTTTGCAGTACATGCAAGCTCTATTTGGTAGCCAATTGTTGGAATGGCGATTTAAGCTAACTAGTACAAATAACAACATCAACAACTATGAGGTTGATAGCCTTCCATTTCGGAAACTTGACTTCATCACTCCCACCGACCAGCGTAAAGAGCGGGTTAACCTCACACTGTTTGCTTATGACGAAGGAGACGATGCCGCACTGATGCAAAGCATCCTGAATGCACTCGTGATCGATCACCAAACTGATGTGGTGCACGATGTGCTGGCGCATCTGGCACAGTGCATGATTGACCTCAACAAGCAGAAACAGGTGGAGATCAAGCGCTTTCTGGGTTGGCTGGAAGGCAGGCTCAGGATTACGCCTAAAAATGGTGAGGGCGGGATTGACTCGCTGACGGGCAAGACGAACATTCAGGGCTATCTGGGCGATTATCAGAAGGGTGCAGCGGAAACCAGTTGGCAAGATTTCTACTTTCGCCTGCACCAGAATCGAAATCGCTTCGGCGTGTCGTTAAGCGATGTGGACGGCGAAATCCAGCGCGAATACGAAAATTCGCTGGCGACCCTCATCCCGATCAAGCGCGATCTTGCCCGTACCGATGCATTGATTGATAAAATTGTCTACCGCCTGTACGGGCTGACCGATGCGGAAATTGAACTGATCGAGCGTCCGCAGTACGAGCAGGCGCTGACCGATGCTAAAGCACAGGCGATTGCCGACGAGACAATTACAGGCAATGAAGAAGAAAAAACCGAGCAGGTCATCGAGAAGATTGCCGAAGCCATCCTCCCCGCCGCGCAGCGCTTCTTTGAGCGCATCGAACCGCGTGATGTGGAAGCCACTCTTGATGGCGATCTCCCTAAGTGGCGTACCCTGCCGCCGGACGCGCCCACTTTCATGCTTACGGGCGACTACAATCTGCGCTCACTGCCCGATCATATGGACTTTTCCAGCAGTGTCATCCCTTACACCAAAGCGGTGGAAGTTGCACTTCACCGCCTCATTTTCGAGCCGTTCCGTGCCAGCCACGACGATAGGGACTGCCGCAACGAGTTCTTACAGAAGTTCATGCGGGGCGAAAAAGAACTGACACTTGGCAGCTACATGATTATCCTCAGCAGTAACCGTGAAACGGCGCTGCGTGGTTTCATCAGCCGTATTGTTAGCGATGTTGAGGGACTTGCGACCACGCTCAACGACACCTCCATGCGCGATGTCCGCAACAAAGCCGCGCATGATGAGGTGCTGTCACGGGATGAGGCACAGCAAACGCGGACATGGGCAATCGGGATATTGGGGATGGTGTAAGGATAATAGATTTCAATTTAATCCATGAGGAGCATAATGTATGTCGGTGATATGGACACCCAATGGAAAATACTCTATTGTGAGTTACGAAAGTGAAAGTGACCTTGAAACTGCAATCCTCGAAATTCAATCAACACTTTTCGGGGCAAATCGTGTGTATCTCGATGTGAAAAAGAGGATCGGGAAAAAGGGAGACAAACAAAACATCCCTGATGGCTACTTGATCGACTTGAGTGGTCGGAGACCTCGCCTTTATGTGGTCGAAAATGAGCTTGCATTACATGATCCACTGCGACACGTAGCGGTTCAACTGCTGGAATTTTCACTTTCTTTCGATTCCGAAAGACGGCTGATCAAAACGATACTGTTCGAGGCGTTGCAAACCAATCCTGAAGCCAAAGCAGCTTGTGAGCAATACGCGCAGCGATATGAGTACCGCAACTTGGATCATATGCTTGAAGCTATGGCATTCGACGCTCCCTTTGCAGCGCTGGTGATTATTGACGAGATGCCTCCTAGACTGGAGACAGTTCTCGCCGAGAAGTTCAAATTTGGTGTTGAGGTTTTGCAGGTGGCTCGTTATGCAAACGATAAGGGAGATCGTATCTACCAGTTTGAGCCATTCCTCGAAGGTGTGAAAGAAGACCTGAGTACACCGTCTGGAGCAAATGGCACATCACGATCTCTGGATGTGGAAGAAGTTGATACAATTGTTGTTCCAGCACAACCAGAAGGATTCCAAGAGACTTTTCTGGGAGAAAATCGCTGGTATGCTATTCGAATACATGGCACAATGCGCCCCCAAATCAAGTACATCGCAGCCTATCAAGTCAGCCCGGAGTCTGCAATCACGCATTTTGCGCCGGTTAGCTCAATTGAATCGTGGGGCGATACAGGAAAATACGTTGTCAATTTCGCGGAGCCTGCTAAGAAGATCGGTCCAATCAAACTTGTGTCGAAAAGCAGAGTCAAAGCCCCACAGAATATTCGTTACACAACGCTCGAACGCCTTCAATCAGCAAAAACGCTTGATGATATCTGGTAGATATAATACAGTGCTGATCAGGCTGTAGCGTATAATAGGGACAAAGCGTTGGAGGTTTAACGGATGAACACGACCACATCATTAGAAGAAGCGCTGGCGCTGGCGCTCAAATTAGCGCCAAGAGAACGTCTGCAACTGATCGAACGAGTCGCGTCATCTGTCGAGCGCGAAATCGAAGTCGCCCCATCTGGCGAGGAACAGCCGGAAGAACACTGGGGTAAGTCACTCAACCGACTGATGGACGAGATCGGTCCCATTGAAATGTTGTACCCGGAGATCGAAGACCCGGTTGAATGGGTGAAGCATTTACGCGCCGAAGAGCGCCGCCGTCGTCTGGGTAATTGGGGCGAAGAAGATCATTCGGACGAAGCAGAATGACCGTCGGCATTGTTGATACCACCGTCATCCTGCACTACTTTCGCAACTATGGGAGCGCCCGCGCATGGGTAGACTCTCAGCCTGTGCGCCTTTCCATCGTATCCATGACGTGGATGGAGGTCATGGCAGGCGCGAACAGCAAAGCCAATCAAGCCCAGTGCAAAAATGTTCTGGGAAAGTTTGATGTGATTTATGCCACGTCCGCTGACCAGCAGTGGGCAATGCAGCAGTTAGAACAATTCCAGTTCAGCCATCATATCGGCAAGGATGATTGCCTGATCGCGTCTGTCGCCTATCGGCTGCAAGTGCCTCTCTATACACACAATTTAAAAGATATGACACCCATGATTGGCAGCCTTGCTGTTAAGCCATATGCCTGAACATAAAATGCGAATTCCTTACGTCATTGACAACATCGAAACCCGGCTGGCAGATGTGCTGAACACTCTGCTTCAGCGCCAGCACGGGCAGCAAATGGACATCGCCACCGCGTATTTCAGCATTCGTGGTTTCGAGAAAGTGCGCGAGACGCTGCCAGAACTGCGCCACTTGCGTCTGCTGCTGGGGGACAAGCCGCTTGAAGGCGAGGACATTGGTCTGCGCCCGGATTCGGCTGCCTATCTGCGGCATGAACTCAACGCCGAACCGTTCAATGAAGCCACGCTGCGCCTGGTCGAAGATTTGATTCGTTTTCTGCGGCGTGATGATGTGGATGTGCGTCTGTATCTGGGACATGATCCCGCTGCGCCGGGTCGCCGGTCTTTCCTCCACGCAAAATGTTATCTGCTCTATGGCGCAAGTGATGACCAGAATTCCCTGTTTGACCACCTCAATCCGATTGTCGGAATTGTCGGCAGCAGCAACTTTACCGCGCCGGGTCTGATCAGCAATCGGGAACTAAACCTCGTTCATAAGACACTGCTGGATGAGAGCGAAATTGATGACCCGGAAGCGCGGGACGAAGTCAGCCATCATGCCATCAGCCGGGTGAATGTGAACATTGAACTGGACAATCAGCGGCTGCTCAAAAGCGAAGTCGGCGCACGCGCCATCATGGATTTATCGCGCTGGTATGATGACCAGTGGCAGCTTGCAGTAGACTACAAAGATCAACTGATCGAACTGCTGGAAAACTCCAAATTCGGTGGACGCGAATACACACCTTACGAGATTTACATGAAGGCGCTGTACGAATACTTCAAGGATGATCTCGACAGCGATTTTACACAGCCAGCAACCCGTTCGGCGGTAGATTTAGCCGAGTTTCAGGAAGATGCGGTTCGCAAGGCCCGCCGCATTCTGGCACAGTACGATGGGGTGATTATTGCCGATTCGGTTGGCCTGGGCAAAACGTGGATTGGCAAGAAGCTGCTGGAAGATTACGCCTACCATCAGCGGCAAAAGGCACTGGTCATCTGCCCGGCATCCCTGAAACCCATGTGGGAAAACGAGCTTAAGACAGCTTCCATTTCTGCCTATGTGATTACGCAGGAACGTCTCGCCAGCGAGGATTTTGACCTGCGCGGCATCGCCGATGTGGATGTCATTCTGGTCGATGAGGCGCACAATTTTCGCAACAAACGCGCCAAACGGTACATGCAGCTAGAGACGATCCTTGCCGCCAATGGTCGCCGGGGACGCGACGGTGGACGCAAAAAACTGATTCTGCTGACCGCGACTCCCATTAACAACAATATCTTTGACCTCTATAACCAGATCAACCTGTTCACTGGCAATGACCGCACTTATTTCGCTTCTGCCGGGATTGGCGACCTCTACAAATACTTTTTAGCGGCGCGGCGCGAGTCGGTAGAAGCAGGCAGCGTCCGCATCTTCAATTTGTTGGAAGAAGTCGTGATTCGCCGCACCCGCCAGTTTATCCGCCGCGCTTATCCTGAAGCCACCATTCGTGGCAAAACCGTCACCTGGCCCAAACGCCGTTTACGCACCGTTGAATATGACCTGCAAGCGACCTACGAGGGTTTTTATAAACAGATTGTGCGCCGTATTGAGTCGCTGAACCTCGCGCACTACAGCCTGGAAAGTTATAAACGTTCCGGTCAGGAACAGGATGATTTTGAGCTTGGGCGACAGGTCGCGCTGGTCGGTATCTTTAAGAGCCGCTTCCTCAAACGGCTAGAATCCAGCATTGACTCCTTTCGGGTTTCGATTCGGCGCTCGTTGGAGTTCGTCAAAACCTTCGCGGAATATGTGCAGGATGGCATTATTCTGGATGCTGCCTCTTTCCAGATTGCTATGCGGTTGCTTGATCGGGATGACGAAGATAGCGAAGACGGTACGCCCAATTCGCGTGCAACAGAGATGGATGAAAACGAGGAAGCCCGCCAGCTTATCGAAGCCTTGCCACGTCTCGACTCCGATAAATATGACCGCCGCAGCCTCCACCGCGCTTTACAGGAAGATGTTGATGCGCTGACCGACATCTGGCATGACATCAAAGACATCCGCATTGGTCAGGATGCCAAGCTTCAGCAGCTTAAAAATCTGCTGGAGACGGAACTTCACGGTCAAAAAGTCATCGTGTTTACGTATTACAAAGATACCGCCCGATACATCTATCGTGCGCTGATGAGCGATGAGAATGCGGCATGGCGTGAGCAATTAGGTAGCCCCAACATCCGACGCATTGACAGTACGGTTAAAACGGCTGATCGGCTGCGGGTGGTTGAACACTTTGCACCGATTGCCAGCGGCTATCCAGAGATTGCGGGCAGTGATGAGGAAGTCGATCTTCTGATTTCCACTGATGTTTTGTCGGAAGGTCAGAACCTTCAGGACTGCGGCGTTCTCATCAATTATGACCTGCACTGGAATCCGACTCGTATGGTGCAGCGTGCCGGACGTATTGACCGGCTGGGGTCACTCTTTGAGAATTTGAGTATCTACAATATGTTCCCGGAGCGAGCATTGGAGGAATTGCTCGGTCTGGTACGCAGTTTGACTGCCAAAATTGATGTCATCAATCAAACCGGTTTTCTGGATGCCAGCGTACTGGGCGAAGTCGTCACACCCCGCGACTTCAATACGCTCAAACGGATAGCTGACGAGGATGAGTCGGTCATTGAAGAACAGGAATCGTTTTTGGAACTGGCGAGCAGCGAAGCACTTCTGGCAGAACTGCAACGGGTGTTGAGTACCGATGCACGACGCTGGTTAAGCGATCTGGACGACGGTATTCACTCCGGGCTGGAACGTCGTGATATAAAAGGCATGTTCTTCTATTTCGCGGCACCACGCGCAAGCGGACGCGCTCACTTCTGGCGTTACTACGATCTGGACAGCCGCAAAATTATTGACAACCGTTATCAGATCATGCAGATTATTGCGTGCAGCCCGGACACACCACGCTTTCCACCGCCCTATCAGGAAGTCGATGTCTTTGCGGTTCAGGAAAAAATCATCGAAAGTATTCTCGGTGATGTCGAGCAGCAGGAAGCCGCAGCGATTGTCAATAAGCCAGTGGCGGAAGAACAAACGCTGGTTTCACAGGTCTTGCAGGGACATCTGAACAACTCTGAATATGACCGCAAAGAACTGCGTGAACTGCGTAAGTTTCTCAAGCAGCCATTGGTCGGGGCATCGGTTCAGCAGCTACGCAAAGCTTTACAGTCCTTCAGTACAACCAACGAAGTCGCTACGCTAATTGAGGCAGTTCGAGAGCTGTACCAACATCAGGCTGAATTTACATCCAATGGCTCAGGCGATAAAAAGTCCGTTAATCGCATCAAGCGCGAAGAACTGCACCTGATCTGTTACGAGTACATCTACGCCTGAGCTTTTCGGCTGCAATATTATCGTCTTCAGTCTCACGTCATCCCCACTGTCACCGACGTTTTGTCCCCTGTGCTATCCCGCAGCACCCGCATCCATCTGACCGGTGCAGCCGATTGGTTCTGACCATGTTAGCAGACGCGGCAACCTGTCAATCCCGCCCTGCGGGATCGCTTTCGACGTTTTCTCCTGGCTTGTGCCGTTGCACTCACCGAAAACGTCGAGCGCCTTACAGGTGACAGGCTGCTTTTTCGCGCCTGCTTCGAGCAGGTCATCAATCGGCATGAGGTCGATGGAAGACAGCGCGGATGCGCGGAAAGGTTCAACATCATGGGGACAAGTCTGAACTTTACGGTGACTGGGTATGTGGGCAGCGAGCCACAGGTGAAGACGGTTGGTGAGCAGCAGGTTGCCAGCTTCAGCGTGGCAGTCAACCGCAAAACCAGCGGTGGCAAGAAACAGACCCTCTGGGTGCGGGTGAATTGCTGGAATCGCCTCGCAGATGTGGCGGCACAATATATCCGCAAGGGCAGTCTGGTGCAGATCAGTGCCGAGTGGCTGCGTCCGAGCAGTTGGATAGCCAATGACGGTACACCTCAGACCAGCTTGGACGTGGATGCAAATCGTCTGGTCTTGCTTGACCGAGTGGAAGTGGGTGCAGTCGCACAAGAAGAAATTCCATTCTGACAACGCCTGAAAGTGATAACGACAAAGCGGTGTGGTGAACACCGCTTTTTTTGTGCATCCTTCCAAAATACGCCCATATTTTGCTTCCTGTCACAGTTTGACAGCCCTTTCTACTCGCACTACCGCCGCGCGGCGATCTTACAGCGCGGGGTTCCCTCCTAACCAGCACCAGCGGAGGTACGCCAGTACCACCCTTTGGGCGGGACTGCCGAACCACCGCTTTCCCGGTGGGATGCTGGTCAGGTTCCTCCCTCTGCGCTGTCCCCGCATGATTGAGCGGTAGCGCTCAGCGTGCTGGCGATTTCCAGCGTGATTGAGGAGGGGTAGTCCCCATGTTCGACAACGATGTTCGTTCCAGTATCCGCGCCAAGATTCGTCCTTTTCCGCGTGTTGCGACCTATCCGACGGGGTGGGCAGGGCAGCACACCTTTGAGCAGATTTACGATGATCTGATCCCCAGCTTTAACCGCCTGCTGCGCTACTATCGCAATCACGAGTTGGACATTCCCGATTTGATTGCTCACGCATTTATGCGGCTGTGGATGGACATCAGCGCTGACACATCTATGCTGGCGACAGTAGACAAAGGTGGAGCGCTCAAGCTGCTGCTGAACCGCACCAATCCCCAGCTTTACCGCAAGTTCTACCGTCGGGAGATGTATCTGGAAGACATCGCCATCCGTAGCGGCGATCCTGACGACTTCATCATCGACGGTTACGACCACTCGCACATCATCGGTTACGCGACCTATGCCGAAACCATTGACCTCCGCATCGACATTGAGAAGGTTATCAAGGAAATGGCGGAGAAGTATATGGACAGCCTGCCGCATCTGGCAGCCTTGTACTACATCACCACCGAAGTCGGACCGGACGACGCGGCAGCTATCGCCGGACGGAGCGGCACGAAGAAATGCTGGTGGCTCACAAGCATAGTCAAGCCAATGCGGGAGGAGTTGTGTGAGAAGTTGGAACTGTTCAAGCCGCGCCAAGAAACGTGGCGGGATCGGCATCTGGCAGGAGTGGAAGCGCCGCTGCTGCGCTTGGTCGCTCGCTACGAAGCAGAAGGTAATCTCCGTATGGCGGCGACGGTGCAGAGCATGGGAGCCTACGAAAGCTGCAAGACGCTGGTTGAGAGGTTGAGGTTATCGAAATACACAATCCACATGCTGCGGCGAAACGCGCACAAGGAACTTAACAAAGTCTACGGCTGTCCAGCGTGAAATGGGCAGCCGTTTTTATTTCAATGGCTGGTGAGCAATCGCCAGCCATATATTTTTTGCGATATTCCCTCGCGTTATGCTTCCTCGTTGTCTACTGCTTGCCACCCATCATCAAATAAATATTGATTGATTCGCAGGGCTGGATTTTGGATTTGATATATACGCCCTGTCGGACTTAACGCACGTTCAACTACATACAACCAATAAGCATTTCCTCTTTCGCGGGCAGTTTCAAACTGGGCTTTGGTTAAGGCAGCAGGGCTAGAGGTATTCCAATCACCAGTAAGAGATTTTACTTCAATGTAGCGTGTTTTCCCTAGACTATCACTAGACTTCACATCAAAACCAACATTATGATGCGGCATTTCTTGGGGTTTACGTCCAGATTTGCGTTCAAATTCTAAAACACGCTTTATACCAGCTTGATCAACCTCAGAACGTCGAGTAGCACTTTCCGAATCAACTTTGCTATCATCGAAATCACTTTCTTGTGTTACATAAGAACGTAACTTACCCGACGGTCTACGCTTTTTAGCTTTATCTATGTCAGTAGATGCAGGTGTTTTCGATTTTCGTCTATCGTCATCTTGCGTATCACTTTGACGGTCTTTAGAGCTGTATTTCCTGCTTGCTGAATTAACGTTTGCGCTTTCCTGGTTGCTAGAATGCTGAGATAAATTTGAATCTGTCTGCTGAGCTTTGTGGTCATTTAAATTGGCTCCTCGATGGGACGCTTCGCGTTCCTCATTAGGCGAATCTCTATCCACTTTATCACTATCATGTGGAATTTTATTTTTGTTTGCAGATACTTGATTATCTGTTTTTTGTTGAGATGGCAGCAACGAAGGAGAATTCTCGTTACTGTATTGTGACTGAAGCTCCGTTAAGTTTTCGTCGGTTATCACCGTAAGGTGTACTTCATCCAAATCATCTGTCGAAAGCTCTTTGTCGTCATATTCCTCACGGGCAGGAGCACATCGTTGTCTATCGAGCAACAACTTTGCTTCCTGTGGAGTTTCAGACTTTATGATATCTTTTATCCACGAAATGATATTACCTGATGGGTAAAGCGCAAAAGCCAGTTCACAAGCAATTTCAATGAGAACATTCTCGTCTTCGCCACAGAAATATAATGTACCTTCATCTGATTGCCACGATGCCAAAACATATTCTGCTGGTGACTTTACTCCCCCAAAAGCATCCAATTTATACTCTACAGCAAGCTCCGTCACACGTTTGACAAGAAAGTTATTAAAAAACGAATCAATCCGCTCTCGTGTATCGTCATCGGAATGAGCATCCAACACACGTTTGAACAATAACTTGCGTTCCCTAATTCTCTGTGCGAATATTGGATCCTCTATTGGGTCTTTACGCTCAACAAGATACGCCTGCACAGCTTCACTGAGTAACCGCACACCTGCGGCTTGCATTGCACGCCACGAACTCTCACCCTTGAGAATGATATTAGTCACAATCGAGTTATCGAATTTATTGGCAATGTCCGAGCGATCTTCAAAAAGAATATCGATAGGGGCAGTCAGAATATCGTCCCAATTTGGAATGACCCGATGCTCAGAAAACGCTTCAAATATGTCGTCTTTGGCTAATTGTTGCTCAACGAGAAGTTGATTAATATC
>Ga0163150_10007472_pt1 | contig 12820 bp, 10 predicted proteins | sample OliLakLV19P2IB_FD_148628 | JGI IMG/M metagenome (GOLD analysis project Ga0163150, IMG submission 148628) | Freshwater microbial mat bacterial communities from Lake Vanda, McMurdo Dry Valleys, Antarctica - Oligotrophic Lake LV.19.P2.IB | ecosystem: Environmental > Aquatic > Freshwater > Lake >...
CTGCAAGGGTGAACGCCGGCGCTTACACCGCCGGCGTTCACCCTTGCAGGGGGCAACGTCGACCGCCGTTGCCGGGCGACGGATTCGAACAGCGACCGGGTCGGGGAGGTAGGCGACCGGCACGCGAAGCGTGACGAGGCGCCACGGGGGTCAGGGCGAGCGCAGCGAGCCCGGCTAGGGGGGCACAGCCCCCCTGGCAATGAACTGCGGGCCCGCGCGAGCGCAGCGAGCGCATCCCCGAGGACGGCGCTGCGCCGCCCGCAGGGGGCTACACAGCCCCCTCCTCAAGACTCGTCGCCAAGGGCGGCGCCCGCGCCACATGGGCCACGAGGTCGCGCAAGCGCTCAACGTCGCCCTGGCGCACGAACTGGCAGCGCTGGACACCGCCGTAGCTCGTGAGCAGTCGCCAAGCGGCGTGAGTCGGTGTCTCCGCGCAGTGGCAGGACGCCTTGCCACGCGCGGCGCGGGGACGCAGCAGGGCTAGGGCCGCGCGCGGCGAGGGCGAGCGGCCCCGGACACCGGCTGGCGGTGCGAGACCCTCGCGAGTCGCCTGCGGTCCTCCGCGGCCCCCGCCCCCGCGGATATCGTCCCTGCATGCGTGTTTCGCCCCTCATCCCGTGCGCCGCCGCGGCGCTGCTGGCCCTCGCCTCGGGTGCGTGCGGGAAGGACGCGCCCGGAGACCCGGCCCTTGCGAAGAAGACCCCGACACTCCCCGCCCGGGAGACCATCGATCCCGCCGTCGAGGCGAAGGTGCGCGAGAAGTTCCTCGAGGCGCGCGACGAACCGCTGGCGGTGGGTGTGATGGCCCCGCCCGTCGAAGGCGTCTCCACCGGGAAACCCGCACTGCTCCTCTTCTACCGCGGTCACTGGTGACCCTGGTGCCGGAAGCAGCTCGGCGAGCTGCAGGACAGGATCGGGGAGTTCCGGGCGGCCGGCGCGACCGTCGTGGCGATCAGCAACGACCCTCCGCAGAAGCGCGACCACCTCGTAGCGCAGCTGGGGCTCACCTTCCACGTGCTCAGCGACGACGGCCTGGCCCTCGCGGCCGCGTTTGGGGTTCGCCAGAAGGACAAGGACTCGCCCCTGCCCTCGACCTTCGTGCTCGACACCGCGGGGCGCGTCGCGTGGAGGGCGGTCGGGGACAACATCGTCGTCCGGCCGAGCGTCGAGCGGATGCTCGAGCTCGTTCGCAACACGAAGTGAGGGCACGGGACCCGGCGCGATCACGCGCCCGCCCTGGGCGCGATCCGTAGCGCGACGGCCCGCCGGTTCGGGAACAGGTCGGCCTGGATCCCGGGGTCCGTCACCGCCGCCGTCACGGGCACGTGCGCGCCGAACTTGACCGCGGTGGCGGACCGAAGGGGCACGGATTGAAGCCCCAGATGGGGTGCGGCCTCCTGACGCGCGACCCGTTCCTAATCCACGGAGCCCCCATGTCCTGTCGCCGCAACCAATCGAAGCACGTAGGCGCCGCCGTCGGGGCCCTCCTCGGTTCGCTCGCGGCCTTGGTCGCTGACGCAGGGGTGCCCTGACCTCCCCCACCGCGAACGCCACGGACGTGCTGCTCCGGGCACGCCAGGCTCACCGGGTGGGATCCACTCGCGTCCTGCGCACCTCCCTCACGTCTCGGGAGGCCCTCGCGCGTCGGAGGGCGACTCGCGACGCGCCCGGCGACGGTGCGCGAGGATCCCTGCGATGACCACCGGGTCGGTGATGCGGGCGACCACCCTCATCTCCACCTGGCAGCGAGGGGCGGAGGAGCGGGCCCACCTCGAAGACACGGATCAGCAGCCGCGCCCAGGCGGCGCGACGCCAGGAGCGCGGGCGCCGGCCCCGGCGCCCACCACGTGCGATCAAGCTGAAACCCCGCCCCGACCGCCGCAAACGGCCCGGCGGGCGCACCGTCGTCCACGACGCCCGCGCTTGCCCCACGCTCGGAGCTGCCTGGTGCGCCTGCCTGTCCAGGGGCATCGGAACCAGACTGAGCCCGAGCCAACCCGACCCGATCCCCGGCAAGCAACCAGATTCAGGCGGACACCCGCAGTCACCGGCAGTAGCCTGCCGGGCAGGGACCGACTGCGAGCGTGCACCATGCGAGCCAGGTTGGATCCGAGCAGCCGCGCCACGGCCGGCCTGGCCATCGGGGCGGTCACGGTCCTCTTGCTCCTGACGAGCAGCGTGGCGCGTGCGGAAGACCGGGACCCTGATGTGGCCTGGGGCCCTGAGCAGCTGGCGGGGCGCAGGGCCATCAAGGAGGGACGATATGCGGAGGCCGACCGGCTGCTGAGCAGCGCGATCGAGCGCGCGCGCCGCGAAGGACGACCTGCGACGGACATCGCGGCGTCGCTCACATGGCGCGGCTTCGCGCGCGTGCGGCTGGACCGGTTCGAGGACGCAGAGAAGGATCTCCTCGAGGCGCTGCCGATCCGCGAGGCGAACGCCGGCGGCCAGCAGACGCTCCTCACGCAGACGCTCAGCGCCCTGGGCATCCTCGAGTACAACCGCGGGCGCTTCCCCGCGGCGGCGCGCTGGTACAGGCGCGGCCTCGCGATCTCCGAGTCCGTCCGCCCCTCGGACGACCGCGACCTCGCGGCGGACCGCAACAATCTGGGCGAGCTCTACCGCAAGCTGCAGCGCTTCGACCTCGCCGAGCCCTTGCTGCTGGCCTCGATCGCGGCCTACGAGACGCCGCGCAACGTGGGTGACCTGAAGATCGCCTGGCCGCTGAACAACCTTGGCCTCCTGCGCCACCAGCAGGGTCGGCAGGAGGAGGCCATGGCGCTGCATCGCCGTGCGCTCGCCCAGTGGGAGAAGGACCGTGGTCCGGAGCACCCCGAGGTGGCGCTGAGCCTCAAGAACGTCGCGCTCGTGCTCAACGCCCTGGGCAAGCGCGAGGAGGCCGAGGCCACGGCCAGGCGGTCGCTCGTGATCCGGGAGAAGTCGCTGGGCAAAGACCAGCTGCCCGTCGCCCAGTCGCTCACCGTGCTCGCCACGATCCTGCGCGATCGCGCGCAGCTGGAGGCGGCCGAGGCGGCGTTCCACCGTGCACTGGCGATTCGTGAGCTGCGTCTGGGCGCCAGCCATCTGGACCTCGCTGAGACGCTGGAGCCCTACGCCATGCTGCTTCGCCTTCGCGCACGGGCCGAAGAGGCTGCCGCCATGGAGCGGCGCGCGGCGGCGATCCGCGACGCCAACCGCCTCGACGACTCGCCTCCGGTCAAGTAGCGAGGCCAGCTGCGGAGGCGGCAGCCTCCCATGTTCACGGGCATCGGCGTCACGGAGGCGCGACCCGCCCAGGGCGACTCCCGGACCCCGGGATCCTGGAGCGTTGGCGGAAGGTCCGCCGAGGCACGCGATCGGGGATCGACACGCTGAAGGCGCGCTGGGGCGAGCAGCGGGCGCGGTACGCAATCCCGGATCAGCCGGACGCCGGGGTGTGCGCGTGGCGCATCGTGAGCGCCATCGTCCCGGTCAGCACGGCGGCGACTGCGCCGGCCACGAAGGTCGCGGGCGCGCCGAAGCCGCTCCACAGCGCACCCGCGAGCACGCTTGCGATCAGCAGCATCAGCCCGCGCGCGAGGTTGACCACGCCGAAAGCGGTGCCCCGCAGCTCGGCAGGTGCGTAGTCGGCGGTCAACGCCGACAGCACGCCTTCGGTCAGCCCCATGTGCACACCCCAGAGCGCAATGCCGACGAGGATGAGCGTGACGCCACCTGCCAAGGCCAGGAGCAGGTCGGCCACCACCATCACGGCGCAGCCCAGCGCCAGCAGTGTGTGGCGCGACACCCGGTCGGACAGCTGCCCGGCCGGGTAGGCCACCAGCATGTACGTAGCGCTCATGATCACCAGCGTGAACGGCAGGTAGGCCAAACTCAGCCCGGCCTGCTGCGCTCGCAGCACCAGGAAGGCCTCGGAGAAGCGCATCAGCGTGAACATCGCCGTCAGCGCCACCAGGGACCAGAACCGGCGCGGGAACCGACGCCAGCCCGCGAACAGCGGCGCGCGGGGCGGCGACGGCGACCGCCCGGTGTCGGGCTCGCGCACGAACAGCGCCAGCACCAACACCGCGACGCCCGCGGGCACGACCGCCACCCAGAAGATGGCGCGGATCTCCAGCGCCGCGAACACCATCAGCGCCGTCGCCAGGAGCGGGCCGAGGAACGCACCGACGGTGTCCATGCTCTGGCGCAGGCCGTAGGCGGCACCGCGCTGCTCGGGCGGCGTGAGGTCGGCAACCATCGCATCGCGCGGCGCACCGCGGATGCCCTTGCCGACCCGATCGATCCAGCGCGCCGCGACGGCGAGACCGGCGTGCTGCGCCAGCGGGAACAGAGGCTTCGTCAGCGCGGCAAGACCATAGCCGAGCAGCACCAGCGGCTTGCGCCGGCCCAGGCGGTCGGAGAGCGCCCCGGAGAAGACCTTCGAGATCGAGGCGATGGCCTCCGCCACGCCCTCGATCATGCCCAAGGCGAAGGCGCTGACGCCGAGGCTGCCGACCAGGAAGGCGGGCAGCAGGGCATGGATCATCTCCGAGGACATGTCCATGAACAGGCTGACCAGGCCCAGGGCGACGATGCCGGGCGGGAGCGGGCGGCGGGGCATGCCGGTGGCTGTCATGGCCGGAGCATATCCACCGCGTGCGGCGCGGCCCTAGACACAATGGACGCCGCCGGACAGGGCTGAGGAGGCTGGACCTCCGAGGCCCTGAGGTTGCCCTGGCGTAAGCCAGGGCCTATCCCGACAACTCCGCGCGCGCTCAGGGGTTGTCGTAGACGTCGATGCTGAAGGCGCCGCCGTCGACGGTCGCGAGATCAAGGTCGCCGTCGCCGTTCAAGTCGCCCAGCGCCACGTCGAGCGAGAAGGAGGACGTCGATCCCAGTCGCTGGCCGCTGTCGGAGAAGGCGCCGGAGCCGTCGTTCCTCCAGACCGTCGTCCGACCGTCCCCCCCGCCGAAGCTCATCGGGTCGAAGCCACGGGCGTTCCCCAGCACGAGATCGAGGTCGCAGTCGCCGTCGATGTCGCCCAAGACCCCGCTCATGCCCTGGGTGAGCAGGCCGGTGGCATCGCCGAGCAACTGTCCACTGTCGTCGAACGCACCGCCGCCGGTGTTGCGGTACACGCGCGTGCCACCCGAGCCTTGGACGACCACGACGTCCGCGTCGCCGTCGCCGTCCACGTCGCCCGCCACGAGGCCCCCCACCAGCCCGCTGTTCACGAACAGTTGTGGGGAAGCGGCGAACGCCCCGAGACCGTCGTTCAGGAACAAGGCCACGTCGCCGCCGTCCGCGGCGAAGACGTCGAGGTCCGCGTCGCCGTCGACGTCCGCGACCGCTAGCGCCTGCGTCCTCGACACCGTGGGAAACGTACCGCCGGGGGCGAAGCCGGCCGCGCCGTCGTTGACGAACACGCGGTTCCCTCCGCCCGTGTCCATTCCCATGAGGAGGTCCAGGTCGTCGTCGCCGTCCACGTCGGCCAGTTCGACGCTGAGCGCAGGAAACCCGCCGAGGGACGTGCCGAAGGACGTGAACACGCCGGTCCCGTCGTTGCGCCAGACGTTGGGCGTGGCGGAGGCGTAGTAGACGACGACGCAGTCGAGGTCGCCGTCGCCGTCGAGATCGCCCAGGGTGGCGCGGTGGGCGGCGGTGTCGTTCGCGAACGTGCCGGCCGGCACGAGCGTCCCGGTGCCGTCGTTGAGGAACACGGCCATGTTCGACGCCGGGCCGCCGCCGCCGTTCGCCACCACCGCATCCACGTGCCCGTCCCCGTTCACGTCGCCGAGCGACACCGTGGTCGGGTGGTCGCCGGTGAGGCCGTCGAGGGTGTCGACGAACGTGCCGGAGCCCGGCGCGGCGAGGAAGCTCGCGATCACGAGCCCGTCGGCGGTCGCACCGCCGGGCAGGACGACGGTGACGAACGCGGCCATGTCGCTGCTGACCCCGCCGCCGGGCGTCACGCCCATGATCGTCTGGTCCGTCGCGATCAGGCCGTCCACCGTGACGCTCGTCCCGCGCCCGCAGAATTGCCCCCCGAGCGCCGTGAACGTCACCTGGGCCGTCCCGCCCACCGGGCTGAGACCCGAGCCGATCAGGGTGAACGGGGTGGAAACGAGGCCCGCGATCGGCGTCGCCGGCAGGAAGTCGGTGATCGTGGGCGTGAGCGGCGCGAACCACGCCAGCGGCGCCGCGGAAGACGCCGTGCCGCCCAGGGGCAGGTCCACTTCGACGGTCGCGGGCACTGGACCGACGACGCCGGCCGGGATCCGCGCCATGGGGACGACGCCGAGGATCTGGTCGTCGCTCACGACCACGCCGGTCGTCGTGAGCGTGTCCGAGGTCCCGCCCAGGAACGGCTGCCCGCTCGTGGCGCGGAACCGCACGGTCGCCGTCGTGCCGACCGGGTCCCCCGCGGCGAGAAGGTCCGCGCCGAAGACGAGGAAGGCCGTGTCCACGTCGGACGGGAACCACGTGCCGGGGAACACGGCCGTGAGCGCGAACGTGTTCGACGCGGCCGGGTTGTCACCGCCGCTGCCGCCACACCCCAGACACAGGAGGCAGGACAGCCCCGCCACGAGTCCTCGGCTGCGCAATTCTCGACCCTCCGAAAGAAGATCGGCTGACTCTACCGAGCCGCCGCGCGTTCCGCCAACACTACGGAGGAATGAGGAAGAAGAGGATGCGTATGTCTTTCGTGACGGTAGCCCCTACCTGCGGTAGACGCGGCAGGTTCCCATGCCGAAGCCGACGTTCCCGACCACCGATCTAGCGTTTCAACGGCCGTTATCGACGGTCGAGACGTGCTACGAGTTCGTCCGGGCCTCCCGGTGGCCGGATGGATTCCGGTGCCCCGGATGCGGGCACCCCGACGCCTAGGACCGTGCCGACCGGTGGGGCGTCGAGTGCGGGAAGTGCGGGGGGCGGCGGCCGGCCGATCGCCCTTCAGCACATGCACGACCACCCGGCCGTCCCCGTCGAGCTCGAGTGGGAACGTGACGCGACCGAAGCCGAGATCGTGCATCCGCTCCGCGGTGAAGCACTGGAGCAGCTTCATGGCGGCGTCGAGCCGGCCCGCGAAGTCCTGCGCCGCGCCGCGATCCTGGGTGTGGTACGCGGTGTCGCCCGTCGAGTCCGTCAAGTAGATGCAGCGGACGACGTGCCGGTTCGTCGGGGGGAGCCAGGTCAGGCGCAGGGAGCGCGCGTGGGCGCCCGCACGTACGACGAGCCGATGCTCGCCCGGCACGAGCTCGGCAAGCGCGAGGAAACGTCCGTCGTGCGGGGTCCCGCGCAGCACGCGCGTGTCGCGCTGGGACGACTCGTTCGTGGCGACCACGTCCCGGGCGTCGGCCGGGAGGGTTCCGCGCAGCAGCAGCACGGGATGCCGGACCTGCTCGCCGTCCGTGTAGATCGTGACGACGATCGCCGCGGGGGCCGTCTCGGCGATCGGGAGCGGCCCCGCTCCGAGGAGAAGGCCGACGAGGAGCAGGGACCTACGGGTGGGGAGGCGCATCCCCCGGGATGCTCCCTGGGCTCCGCGGACGCTCCCCCGCGACGGGCCCCACGCCCGGGGAACGCCCGGGGGAAGGACTCGCTCGCTCTCGCCGGGACGGCCCGTAGCATGGCCCAGCCGCAGGTGCTCCGCCGCCGTGAGCGGACGTGCCGTGATGGCGAGGGAGAACGACATGAAGACGATCCGCGACGCGCTCCTGTACCTGTCCCTCGGACTCTCGGCGGCGCTCCTCCTGGATCGCGCCGCCCCGACGGCGGTCGGAGCCCCGAACGATGCGCCCCTCTCCGTTCGCGAGCTGTCGATCCTCGGTCCCGATGGGAAGGTCGTCCTCCGGCTCGGTGCGAGCGCCGACGGCGGCGTGATCGAGGTCCTCGCGGCCTCGGGATCTCCGGCCCTCACCTTCGCGGGGAGCCCTCGCGGGGGCCGCATCGCCGTGCTCGCTCCCGACGGCTCGAGGTGCTCGTACCTGGGCTGCGACGACAAGTCCGGGGCGGGGACCTTGCTGCTCGGCAAGGGGGACAGGCCGGGGATCGAAGCCGGGCTCGGGAGCGACGGCGGCTACGTCCGGGCGAGCAACGCGCGCGGTCTCTCCGCGGCGTTCGTGGGCGCGGCGGAAGGCGGCGGTGGCGTGGTCGAGGCCCACGACGAGGACGGCACGATCCTGGCGCAGCTCGCGGCAGGGAAGGGCGGAGGCCACGTGGACGTGCGCGGCAGGCGCGGGGAGACGCTCGCGGTCCTCACGGCGCCGGAGGAGGGCAAGGGGGGGCTCCTGCGCATCCTGCGGGCGAACGGCGATCCGGTCGTCGAGCTGGGCGCGACGGAGCTGGGCGGGCAGGTCGCGGTGCTGGGGGGAGGTGCGCGCGCCACCCGAGCCCTCGCGCTGCTCCAGGCGATCGAGATGGGCGGCCAGCTGGTCGTCAACCGCACCGACGGTCCCCCAGGCGCCTTCGTCGCGGCCTTCAAGGATGGAGGGCAGCTGGCGCTCCTGAATCGCGAGGGGAGTCGAATCGTCGAGGCGGCAGGTGACGCACGGGGAGGGGAGCTCACGCTGCGTACCCGGGACGGGAAGGACGCCGTCAAGGCGACCGTCGCGGCCAAGGGCGGCCAGGTCCAGACGATGGACGCCAACGGCAAGGCCATCACGCTGCTGGGCAAGTGAGGGGCTGCCCCGTGCTCTCGCTCCACGGCCTCGCCCGAGCCGACGGCGCGCCCTGACCGGCCCTATCGCCCCGCCGTCCGTTCCGCAGCCGCGCACCAGCGCGCGATCGGGCGGCCGTCGACGCCGGGCCAGTCGACGCCCAGCCACGCGAGCAGCGTGGGAGCGAGGTCCTCCACCTTCACGGATTCCTCGTGCTTCCCCGCCTCGATCCCGGGACCGATCGCGATCGCCAGGCCGTCCGGGCGATGGTCGCCGGTGCGCAGGCCCCGGTAGCGTCCCTCGACGATCCCGATCTTCCGCGAGGCGAGCGACGGGATGGGAGCGCTCCGGGCCCACTCGGCCATGAGGTCGGGCAAGGGCGCGGCGTGGGGCGGCGGGTGGACCGTGTCGGTGCGGACGATCTGGTCGAAGACGGGATCGCCGGTCACGCCGTTGCGGAGCTCGGAGAGGCCCTCGGCGAGCGCGGCGAGGTACGCGTCGAACTCCGGCCCGGGGCGGATCCGTCCGTGCGGCTCGCGTCCGACGAGATTCACGCGCACGCCCGCCCACGCGTCGTTGTTCGGGATCATGAAGGACGTGCGACCCGCCGCCCTCGGGGGGAGGGGAAGGCCGTGCCCGAGCCTCCGTCGCAGATGATGGCTCCACCGGCGCGTCCGGCGGCGATCGAGCAGCCGGGCGAGCCGGCCGTACAGCGAGGGACTCCTGCCCCGGGGAAGGAAGGGCTCCAGCCGCTCCAGGGCCTCGTCGAAGCACGCCGAGCCGCCGTAGTGTCGCCCCATGCCGTGGCTCGCGAGCACGAGGATGTGCGCATCCCGCGGCGCGCGCGCGAGGACGCGGCCCACGGACGCGTCGATCGCGGTGTACGTGTCGAGGAGGGGATCCCCGAGCTCGGCCACCACGGCGGCATCGTGCCGCTCGTGCGTGGGATCGTGGAGGTGCCAGAGCTGGTGACCCGCGCAGTGCGCCTCGGTGAAGGCGACGGCCAGGAGGTCGGGGCGCCCCCACTCGATCGCCTCCTCGACGATGTGCTCCCGCCGCCGCGCGCGCGCGATCAGGTCGTCCCGGAAGCGCGCGACGTCCGCGGGCGTCCTGCGAACCTCGTCGCACGTGGGCACGGGCGCGGGGCCGACCCCACGTCGGATGGCCCGTTCGAGCTCCGGCGGCGAGGCGCAGAAGCCATCCTCCTCGGGATCGTGCGTGCCCCAGTCGACGACGTGGGCACCGAGGATGTCGGGGGAGAGGAGCGCCTTCGGGACGTCCACGACCGCCGTCCGGACTCCCGCGGCGCTGGCGCGGCGCCAGAAGGGATCCCCACGCAGCTCCCTGGCCCCGTAGAGCCCGGCGCGGTACCCGCCCGGCCTCAGCTGCTCGTAGCAGGCCCGCCCGTGTCGCGCGCAGCCTGTGGCGGTCGAGAACGAAGGCCAGATGGCGCCCACGTAGAGCCCGAGCGGATTCTTCGTGGTCGCGACGCTGCCCCGCGCGAGCAGGGCGGCGAGGTTCGGACAGCGGCCCGTCGCCGCGGCCTCCCGCACGAGGTCGGGGTCCATCGAGTCGAGGCCGATGAACCAGACGGAGGGCAGCGTGGCGCTCACGAGGGGTCGTTCGCGGTCGCCAGCCCCGCGGGGGCGTGCGGGAGCGCGGGCAGCCCGGGCGCCGCTCTCGCCAGGCGCGGGACGAGGATCTCGCGCAGGGACTCGGGGAGCCACGCTCGCAGCCGACCGAGCCCGGGCTCGCGCCCGCGCTCCCGACCCACTTCGTCGACGTGTCCCGCAAGGTACGCGATGCGCCAGGCCGCGCGGAGCACCCGGCCCGGGTCTCCACGGCGGACCGCTCGCACGTAGGAGAGACGGCGGGAGAGCAGGTCGTAGAGGACCGCGACCGGGATGCCGCGCGCGCGCAGGCGCGACTTCGCGAGGCGGGACGTGCCCAATCGCCACCGACCCCGACCGTACCGATAGGCCCGACGGAGGATCGTCGACTCCTCGACCTGCGCCGCGGTTACGACGTGCTCCACGACGGCGTCGCGCACGTACCAGGCTAGGACCCCTGCGCGCTGCAGGCGGAGGAGCAGTTCCGTCTCCGAGCCCATGGCGTAGTCCGTGGACCCGTCCGGGCCGATGGACTCGTCGAACCGGAGGCCCGCGGCGAGTAGGGAGGCGCGGATCGCGAAGGACGGGCTCACCGCCTCGGTCGGATCCACGGCGCCGTCCGCCGGGCGCTCGACCCACGCGAAGGTCGGTCCGAGACGGACCGACCGCAGCAACCACTCCGGAGGCGACATCGCGAAGCGGGGCACGACGGTGCCCGCGATCACGCCGGCCTCCGGATGGGCGTCGGCCGCCGTCCGCATCCGTACGAGCCAGTCCGGACGGGGCAGCGCGTCGTCGTCCGTGAAGAGCACGAGATCGCCCTCGATCCCTTCGAGCGCCCGGTTGCGGGCGGCGTTCTGGCCGAGGGATGGCAGGTGCAGGACGACGAGCGGCAGGCGCCCCGCTCTCGCCGCCAGCACCGACCGCGTCTCGTCCCGGCTCCCGTCGTCCGCCACGATCACGCGATACCCGCCCTGCGGAGCCTCCAGACGCTCGTAGGCGTCGAGCGTGCGGGCGAGGCCGGCCGCCCGGTCGCGGGTCGTCATGACGACGGTGAGCATGCGCACGTGATAGGTCCGCGGCCCCGGCGGAGCAAGCCCGATCGGACCACGAGCCGCCGATCGTCTCCATGGCGGCTCGCGCGCGCCGAGAACCGCGTGCGGGAGCCCACGGCCCTCGGTTCAGGTCGCTGCAATGAAAAGGGGACCGGCTCCGAGGACGCCGTCACGGTCGTCCTCGAGCGCCGATCCCCTGGACCTACGTGCGCAACTACCTAGCGCAGCCGCCGCAGGCCGGCTTGGCGCACGTGTTGCACGTGTTGGGCTGGTTGCACGGGTTGGGCTGGTTGCACGTGTTGGGCTGGTTGCACGTGTTGGGCTGGTTGCACGTGTTCGGCTTGTTGCACGTGTTGGGCTGGTTGCAGCCGGTGTTGCACGAGTTGCAAGCCGTGAGCGTGAGAACGAACGTGGTGACCGCGAACAGCGAGAGAAGACGACGCATCGATGCCTCCTGGTTTGAGAACGAACGCGACGGGACCCGGACGTAGCGTCCGTCCTCCCTAGGCGATCAATGTACGCACTCGGACGTTCGGACGCACGTTTCCGTCAGAGGCACGCGTGAACGCAGGGCCCGAGTCGGGCCACCCGCCTCGGCGTCGCCTGTGCGAGCATTTCCATTCGTCGGTCGTAAGATACTTACCTCACTATACTTACGTCGTCTCATTTCCGCACGATCGGTCGCGCCGACCGGCTCGGCGGCCGGTCCTCCACCCGCGGCCCGGTGCGGCTCCGACGCAGCGCTCCGCTCCTCGGCCCGAGCGCGGCGCGCTCCGCTACTTCGCGGGCGCATCCGCCCCGCCGTTCCCCGCGGGGGGCGGAGCCTTCGCCGCGGCCGCCGCCGAGGCCTTCTCGGTGGCGACGCGATGGAGGTCCCACCACCACTCCCAGTTCCGCCGCGCCGCCGCGCGCTCGTGCGCCTCGAGCTCGGGGCGCCATCCGAAGCCGCGATCGGTGATCGCGCGGAGCGCGGCCTCGCACAGCCCACGCACGCCCTCGTCGGCGTCGTCGAAGAGGGCGGCGACGAGATCGGGAACCGCCGGCCCGTGCTTCTTCGCACCGAGCCGTCGCGCCGCCGCCGCACGGAGACTCGCGTCGCCGCCGGTGCGGAGCGTCGTTCGATCCTCGTCGGGGGTTGGCTCCGAGAGCGCGCCGATCGCTGGAGCCGCTCCGGCGCCCGGCGCCGCGGCCGGCGGCGCCTTGCGTGCGCCGTCCAGCGCCTTCTCCTCCTTCGCCTCCTCCTCCGCCATCTTGCGCACGAACTCGGGCACCGCCAGGCCGAGCCGCTGGAAGGACATCGCCGCGTCGCGCGCCGTCCGTCCGACCGAGGATGGCGTCCGCAGATCGACCGACGCGGCGCCGGCGTCGCTCAGCGTCGAGCCGATGCGCCTCACCTTGCCGTTGCCGACGCGCGTCAGGCGATCGAACAGGTCGGGCGAGAACTCGCCGATGCCCACGCCGTGGATCTCGCAGCCGCGGAACAGGTTGAGGCGCATCGCGTCGTCCACGAGAG